>Ga0182024_10004301_pt1 | contig 32948 bp, 37 predicted proteins | sample P32metaG_FD_120480 | JGI IMG/M metagenome (GOLD analysis project Ga0182024, IMG submission 120480) | Permafrost microbial communities from Stordalen Mire, Sweden - P3-2 metaG (Illumina Assembly) | ecosystem: Environmental > Terrestrial > Soil > Wetlands > Permafrost | place: Sweden: Stordalen... | reverse complement strand
CGGAAAAGATTTCAAGACCGGCCAGACCTTCATGAAGACCATCATCGCGCCCGGATTGAAGGCTCGCATGCTCGGAATGGCGGGTTGGTTTTCCACCAATATTCTCGGTAACCGCGACGGCGAAGTTTTAGAAGACCCCGGTTCCTTTAAATCCAAGGAAGAGACCAAACTTTCCGTGTTGGAGCACATCCTTCAGCCGGATCTTTATCCGTTGCTTTATAAAAATCTTTATCACGCGGTACGAATCAATTACTACCCGCCGCGCGGCGACGCCAAAGAGGGTTGGGATAACATCGACATCTTCGGATGGCTGGGCTATCCGATGCAGATCAAGATCGATTTCCTGTGCCGGGATTCCATTCTGGCAGCGCCTCTCGTTTTGGATCTGGTCCTGTTCCTGGACCTCGCGCAGCGCGCCGGTATGAAAGGCATCCAGGAATGGCTGTCCTTCTATTTCAAAGCTCCCATGACCGCGCCAGGATTGTATCCTGAGCACGACATCTTCATCCAATTAATGAAATTGAAGAACACCCTGCGCTGGATGCGCGGTGAGGATTTAATTACACACCTTGGCCTCGAGTACTACGACTAACGGATCCAAACGCCAGGAACCCGCCAAGCGAAAGGTCCTAGTGATCGGCGGGACTCTTTTCATCGGGCGTCTGCTCGTCAAGGAATTGGTGCGCGCCGGCCACGAGGTATCGCTCCTGCACCGGAAAGGCCGCCACAATCTCGGCAAAAAAGTCGGCAACATCCTGGCCGACCGTAACGACCCGGAAGCCATAAAACGCGCCCTCACCGGCAAGAGCTTCGACGTCATCTACGACAACGTATACGACTGGGAGCGTGGCACTACCGCCACGCAGGTAGAGGCCACTGCACGCGCTTGCGGCAATAATCTGCATCGTTATATCTTCATGTCCAGCGTGGGAGCCTATGGCGACGGATTGAATCATCATGAGGGCGACGCGCTGGCTCCCGACGATCATCACGACGCCTACGTCCGCAATAAGGCCATGAGCGAGCGGGCGCTGTTCCGCATGCATCAGCGCAATGGATTCCCGGTGGTCACCTTGCGGCCCCCGTTCATTTACGGACCGGGCAATCCGTTCTATCGCGAAGCGTTTTTCTGGGAGCGGCTGCGCGAAGGCCGGTCCATCATCCTACCCGGCGACGGCCGCCGCCTCATGCAGTTCGTTCACATCAAGGACCTGGTGGCTGCCGCCATTAAGGTTATGGACGTTCCCGATATTGACGGCCACGCGTTCAACGTCGCCAACCCGCGGCCTTTGACGCAGGTGGAGGCGGTGGAACTGTTCGCGCGCGCCGGCGGAAAAGAGCCCAGCTTCGTGCGCCTGCCCCGCGAGCGGATTCTGCGCTCGGGCGGCCATCCCATGGGTCCCCGGCTGTACTTCGGAATCTATTTCGACCTTCCCGCGATCACCGTCGTCGTCAACAAAGCGCAGCGCGTTTTGAAGTTCAAGCCGGTGGATTTTCTCACCGGGCTGAAGGAAACTTACCGCTGGTACGTGCGCCACAATCCGTTCCCGAAACCGGATTATTCCTTCGAAGACGCGATCATCGCCGCCGCCCCCGCCTCGGCCTATTCTGCCCCGGTGGATTAGGGGCGCGCTTCCAGGTGCTTCAGCCGCGCGTCCAGCACTTCCTCAACGCGGTGCAGCTCGGACCGCCAGGTATCCCGCATGTCGTCGAAACGGGAATCCATGTGGGAAAGGAAATCGCTTAGTCGCGCGTTGTTGATCAAAATGCCCACCAGGACAGTGAGCATGGTCGGCACGGCGGCCAAGGCGATGGTGAGGAGCTGGCTATCGCTCATTCGTACCCATTGTATCGCCGGAACCTTGGCACCTCACTCGCGAGGCATTTGCCGCTTGATAAGCTTGGGTCGCCCTAATCAGATTTAGTGCTTCATCGCGATCGAGGGATAGCCAAAACCCCCTCTAAAACCGTACTCAACATCGAATAGAACCTTGCTGGACAAGTATTGTTTAAAAAACTTGTTGTACCGAAAACTGCAGACTTTATCCAGGTCGAAGAATTCTGTTGGACCGCTTCCCGAAAGTTTCTTGCTTATCACTAAGCGTTTTGCTGACAGTTCGACAGTTTCCCGCAGGAATTTTCGCCAGGCTCCAGCGGCCAAGAAAAGCAGCAGCAACGGTAATTCTGCACGCCCAAAAACTCGCTTGTCGACGTAGAGTGGCACGGCAATCAGTGTTACGAGGGGAAGGTATAACGGCCAAAGATCGCTCCACTTCCCATCTATGGTGACGATCACGCGGTTGGAATCCCTCTTTACCTGAACGTGCCTCGACTCCACAAACGCGTCCACGATGTGTGCTAAAGCTCCTCGCCCCTGACCTGCTCCAGACGCTTACGCAGTGCGTCGGATAATCCCGCTTCAACCTCCGGCGTGATCAACCCGACCGCATCCATATCGGCAATATGCGTCTTGTCGCGGAGCCGGAAACTCGTCAACTTCATGCGCACCAGGTCGGCGACACCCGCCAGTTGTATCCCTTCTTCGGTAACGGTCGGCTGCGAAAATTCCGGCACGGACTCCAAATATTGCGGCCGTACTTTTTCGCCCACAAACACCAGGTGCACCGCACTCTTCGCCTTCGGCTCAGCAGCATCGACTAACATGTCTACACCGGCAACATGCGGGTGAACCAGGCCGATCGCTCGAACCGCCTCGACGATGCGCGAAAGATCCGCTCGGTCAACCGCCAGGTCCACGTCCTTGGTCAGACGCGCAGCCAGCGGATCCCGCTCCTTCACGTGGAAGAACACCGCCAGGCCGCCCACAACGCGGTAGCTGATTCCCGCTTCCGTCAGTGCATGACAAAAACGCTCGGCAACACCGGTCAACTGTTCCAAATGAATATCGTAGGCTTGAAATAACACCAGTTTCTACTGTAGCGCCCATTTTTTCCCTCCGCTTCCATCAACTTACAATGAGCGCCCGCGTTAGCGCGTCAACCCGCTGATACACTAAGCCGGAGTTGCATAGCTTGGTTTACGTAACGATTCCCAGCCGCCGCGCAAATATAAAATTACGAAACGAACCCAAGCTCGCCCGATCCCGGGTAGCCAAAGATTACGTCCGATGACGTCGCTTTCCAGCTTGCCGCCCCGCCCGGGGAGGGTCCGGCGCCGCTTCGGCTTTGAGCCCATGCCGGTACTGCGCCACCGCCCGATTGTGCTCCTCAATGGTCCGCGAGAATTTATGCCGGCCCGATCCATCCGGCTTGGCGACAAAGTACAAGTAATCCGAGTCGGCGGGCGCCAGCGCGGCCTTCAACGACTCAGCGCCCGGGTTCGCAATCGGACCGGGCGGAAGCCCCGCATGCTGGTACGTGTTGTACTCGTTGACGCTGTTCAAATCCGACCGGTAAATCGTCCCGCGATAACGCTGGTCCAAAAGCGCCGCGTAGATCGTCGTTGGATCGCAATCGAGCGCCATCCCCAAACGCAGCCGGTTCGCATACACCGAAGCGACCAGCGGCCGTTCTTCCGGCACCGCCGTTTCCTTCTCCACCATCGAAGCAAGCGTTACGGCCGCATTGACGCTCCCCGGTTGCGGCGCGTTTTGAAGCTCCCGCCAATGCTTGCGGAAAAGGTCGGTCATCATCCGGCACAACTGCTCCACGGTGGTGCTGCGCGTCACACGATAGGTGGAAGGAAACAGGTAGCCCTCCAGCGTCGGAGCCTTTGGAGCCAGATCGTGAATGAGCGACGGATTCCGCGCCGCCCGCAGGAAATCCGAGCCTTTCATGAAGTCGAACCGGTCGATACTCGCCGCGATGTCGAAAATGCTGCTGCCTTCGGGAACCACCAGCTCGTAGAAAAACACATCGCCCCGGACGATCCGGTCAAACACCCCGCGCGGCGAATCGGCGCGCGCAAACTGGTATTCGCCGGCCTGCAGGCGCGCCCCGGGATGCAGTGCGCGTACCAGCAGAAATTGCCAGGCATACTCCACCACGCCGGCGCGCGACAACTCTTCCGCCATGAGCTGAGCGCTGGTGCCCTTTGGAAAATCGACAATGACCGGCTGATTAAAGCCCTGATAGACGCCCCTGAGCGAAAGATACACCGCCGTTCCGCCCAGGGCGAGCAGAACCGCCACTACCAACAGCAAACGAAAAAACACCCGCCCGGCAGAGGAAGGAGAGCTCATGACGTTCGCGAATCCAGATAGCTTTCCAGCAGTATCACCGCCGCCAGCCGATCCACCGCTTTGGCGCGCTTCTGGCTGCTGACGCCGCTTTCGCGCAGCACTCGCTGGGCTTCCACCGTCGTGAGGCGTTCATCCCAATATTCCACCGGAAGGCTGCTAGCGGCCTGGAGCCGCTCTCCGAACTCGTGCGCTTTATCGGCCTGAAACCCTGCGCGGCCGCTCATGTGCAGAGGGTTGCCGATTACGATCTGCGACACGTTGTTGTCCACGGCCAGTTGACAGAGCCGCGCCAAATCCTCGCGAATGTTGGTGCGCTCCAACGTTTTCAGACCTTGCGCGGTAACCCGCAATTCGTCGCTCAATGCCAAGCCAATCCGCCGTTTGCCGAGATCGAGAGCCAGTACTCGGCCCGGGTTCAGGGAACCGCTCGAGAAGTCCAGCGCCGTTCGGTTTGCCCTCGCTTCCAATTTCATTTCATCATAGAAGAGAGACCCGGCGTGCCGCATGTCTACCCTCACCCCTACCGCGTCAAATCGTACACCAGCGCAAGCCGGCGTCACGGTGCTCGCGTTTGCGGCCGGAATCACCTTGCTTTATTTTGGCCGGATATTTTTCATCACGGTGGCCGTCGCCTGCATCATCGCTTTCCTGTTGGACCCCGTTGTCACCGCGTTCGTGAAACTGCGGCTGCCCCGCCCCGTGGCCAGCTTCATCGTCTGTACGATCGCGCTGTTGATCCTGTACTTAATCGGCCTCGGACTGTATACGCAGTTCTCCGGATTCGCCGACGACCTTCCGAACTACAGCCAGCGCATGAACGACATTGTCGACAACATCGCGACGCGCGCCGACCAATTCGAGAAGCGAACCTATCAGGTGGTCATTCCCAAGCGCTTCCAAGATACGCCCCCGGCGCCCGCCCTCCAGCCCGCCGAGAACGGCCGGAAGCGCAAAGCGGCCAAGGCGCCCGAACCCCTGGTCGAGCCGCCGCCCACTATTCCCGAGGTTCGCATCCACCCCGAGCCCACGCCCATCTTCACGTATTTGTACAGCTACGTGCGATCGTTTTACGACGTGCTGCTGATGGCCAGCTTTATTCCTTTTCTGGTTTACTTCATGCTGAGCTGGCGGGATCACATGCGCCGCAGCTTTCTTTATTTGTTCAGCGGTCCGGGCCGCCAGGTCGCCGGCAAGAGCTGGGAGGGGGTGGCCAACATGGTGCGCGCCTACGTGATCGGCAACTTCATGCTGGGCGTGCTGCTTTCGGTTCTGAGCTCGCTCTTCTTCGTTTCGATACGCCTTCCGTATTGGCCGCTGATCGGGCCTTTAAGCGGATTCTTGAGCCTGGTGCCCTACGTGGGGCTGCCAATGGCCGTCTTGCCGCCCATGCTGGCGGGCTTGATCGTGCGCGGCTATGCTCAGCCCACTATCTACGTGATGATCGCCGTGGTCATCTCGGTGCTGCATCTGGTCGCGATGAATCTGCTTTATCCTAAATTGGTCGGCTCACGTGTTCACTTGAACCCGCTGGTGGTGACGGTGGCGCTGATGTTTTGGGGCACGCTGTGGGGCGGCATTGGCTTGCTTTTGGCCATTCCGATTACGGCGGCGATTAAGGCCGTCTGCGATAATGTGACCAGTCTGCACGGATATGCCAAGTTATTGGGAGACTAATCCGACCGGCTCGGTCATCAGCAAACAATTTCTGATTTTCTTCGGTGCGGGCGTCCTCGCGCTCGGCATCGTGCTGTTCGCGGTTTTTTCCGGCACCAAGGGCGCTCACTTGGAACTGAAGGGCAAGATCATGAAGATCCGAAGCGTTGCCCTGAGCGATCAAGACAGCATCGCGGTGCTGGATTTTCGGGTAGAAAATCCGTCGAATGTCCCGTTCGTCGTGCGCCAGGTGGAGGTTTCTCTGGAGCAGAAAGACGGCAGCATGGCGGAAGGAGTGAACGTCTCCAAGGATGACCTCAAAGGTTTATTCCAATACAACCGCTTCCTGGGCAATCAATTGAACGACGCTCTCACGATCAAAGACACCATTCCGCCGCACGCTACCGTAGACCGCATGGTGGCGTCGCGCTTCGATGTCAAGGACAGCGACCTCGAAGCTTCCAAGGCGATCCATCTAAGCATCCAGGATGTGGATGGTCCGTTGTTCGAGACCACTCAGAGCGTAAAGTAGCCCTGCTTGCGACGGCTTTTGATTCGACCGGGCGGCATGGGGGATTGCATTCTGGCCTTCCCCGCGATGGAGTCTCTGAAGTCCGCCTACACGGAGGTGTGGGTTCCATCAGAGATTGTGCCGCTGGTCCGCTTTGCGGACGCGGTGCGGTCCATCGCTTCGATGGGCATCGATCTGCTGGGGCTGCCGGGAGTCGATCCGCCGCGCACGCTGATCGAGAGGTTGCGGGCGTTCGACTCGATCGTCTCCTGGTATGGCGCGAATCGCGAAGAGTTCAAAACTGCCATGCGCGATTTAGGCTTGCCGTTCCAGTTTTTCCCGGCGTTGCCTTCGCCCGGCGTGCGGGTTCACGCCTCCGATTTCTTTCTGAAACAGGTGGGAGGTGGCGGCAGCGCGATTCCCCGGATCGGGTGCCCTCACGTGGCGAAGCAGGATTTCGCCACGATCCATCCGTTCTCAGGAAGCACACGTAAAAACTGGCCCATGGAACGCTTTCGGGAATTGTCTGGGCGGCTGCTCTATCCGGTGCAATGGTCCGCAGGACCTCAGGAACAGCTCGACGGCGCGGTGCGCTTCGATAATCTGTATGATTTGGCCTGCTGGCTCACCACGGCGCGGGTGTATATAGGCAATGATTCCGGGGTCACGCATCTGGCGGCTGCGGCCGGCGTTCCGGTGGTGGCGATTTTCGGGCCGACGGATCCGGAGATCTGGGCGCCGCGGGGCGAGCGCGTTCAGGTGTTGAGCGGGAAGCCTGGCGAGATCACTGTCGATCAGGTGCTCGAGGCAGTCGCCAAGGTGTTGTAGATCTCAATCCAGACGCTTGCGGAAGCGCATCGCGCTCAAGGATAGAATTACAACGCCGAAAACCGCCAGCGCCACCATCTGCGGCCACAGGACATCGATACCGCTGCCTTTCAAGAAAATCCCGCGCACGATTTCCATGAAGTAACGGACCGGATTCAGCAGAGTCAGATATTGAATCGGCTCCGGCATATTGCGGATCGGGAAAGCGAAACCGCTCAGCAAAAAGAAAGGCTGAAAGAACATGGAGGTGGTCATCATGGCTTGCTGCTGCGTCTGCGAGATGGTGGAGATGAAAAGGCCGGCGCCGAGCGAGGTCATCAGAAACAGCGAGCCGCTAGCGAGCAGCAGGAGTGCGCTTCCACGGAACGGCACATGGAACAGTAATAGAGCGGCGACGACAACGAGCAGGGTATCGAACAAACCGACCAACGCGAACGGCAGCGTCTTGCCGAGAATCAGCTCCATGGGCCGGATGGGAGTGACCATCAACTGCTCCATGGTGCCGATCTCTTTTTCGCGGACGATGGCCATCGAGGTCAGCATCAAGGTCATCAACATGATGACGTTGACCACGATGCCGGGAACGAAGTAATTGCGGCTCTTCAATTCCGGATTGAACCAGACCCGGCTTTGCGCACTCAGGTCGGGAACGGCGAGGTGGACAGCGGTTGGCATCATGCGAGCCGCCATCTGATCGCGGTTGCGGGCAGTCGTGACCTCGGACGCGAAATTGTTGACGATCGAAGAGGCATAGGAAGAGATGATCGAGGCCGTGTTGGAATTGGCGCCGTTGATCAGGATCTGCACCGCAGTGGTGCGGCCGCGCTGAATGTCGCGCTCGAAGCCGGGCAGCACACGCACCACCATGTCGACCTTGTTGGAATCCAGAAGGTCCTGCACCTCGCGGTCGTTAGCCGGCGTAGCGACCACATCGAACCGGCCCGATCCCTGGAAGCCCGCGAGCAGTTCGCGGCTCTCGTAAGTGCGGTCGCCATCCATCCACGCGATGTTGCTGTGATCCACATCCAGATTCACGGCGAAGCCAAAAATCAAAAGCTGGAGGAGCGGCGGAATGAACAACATGGTTCGCATGCGCGGCTCGCGAAAGGCCTGGCGGAATTCTTTGCGGATGATCTCGAACAATCGTTCGCGCATGGTTCAGGCTACCTTCTGGCGCATCTTGCGCGACGTGCCCACGAAAACCAACACGGCGTAGACCGCCAACAACAAAACCTCTAGCCAAAGGATTCGAAATCCGATGCCCTTCAGGAACACGCCGTTTAGAATGGTGACGAAGTAGCGGGCCGGCACGGCGTAACTGAGCACCTGGATGACCCTGGGCATGTTTTGTATCGAGTAAATGAAGCCCGACAGCAAATAGGCCGGCAAAAACGAGCTCATCATTCCGAGTTGATAGGCCATCAGTTGGGAGCGCGAAGTAGCCGAAAGGAAAATGCCCCAGGAAAGAGCGCCCAGCAAGAACAGGCAGCTGGTGAACATCAAGAAGGCGACGTTTCCTCGAAAGGGGACCTGAAAGACAAAGACGCCGACTACGATGGCGATCAACATGTCGGCGATGCCGAGCGCAAAATAGGCCAGCAGCTTGCCCAGCACCAGTTCACTGGGGCGCACGGGCGTGGAGAGCAGTTGCTCCATGGTGCCGTTTTCCCACTCGCGCGCGATGGTCAACGAGCTGAGCATGGACGCGATCATCATCATGGTGACGGCGATGAGACCGGGCACGATGTAGTTTCTCGATTTGAGATCGCTGTTGTACCAAACCCGGATGCGCGGCTCGACGGGAATGCGCAGCGGCTGGCCTCCCCGTTGAACTTGGGCATTGGAGCGCAGCTCGGCCGCGTAGCTTTGGACGACAGCCGGGGCATAGCCCAGCGCGATACCGGCGGTGTTGGAATCGCTGCCGTCGACCAGGATCTGGACCGAAGCCTGCTCGCCGGCGTTCAGGTGATGCGAGTAAAGCTGTGGAATGACGATGCTCAGCAGGATCTTGCTTTGATCGATGCCGCGCTCGATTCTTCGGTAGTCATTCACTACGCCTTGGATCTGGAAAAAACGCGACCCGCGAAATTGGTCGATCAGTTCGCGGCTCTCCGGAGTGCGGTCCTGATCGTAGATGTAGGTGGGGATGCGGTCCACGTCGAGCGTAAGCGCGTAGCCATACAGCAGCAGCATGATCAGCGGCTGCAACAGCGCGAGCACCAGGCTGCGGGAGTCGCGCACGATGTGCAGCAGTTCCTTCTTGGTGATTGCCTTGAGGCGGCGCAAGTTCATGCAGCCTTCCTGTCTTCCTGCTCGATCATGGCCACGAAGACGTCTTCCATGGAGGGCTGAATTTGTTCTAACGCCGAGACCGTGATTCCGGCCTGTCCGAGCGCCGACCAGATTTCCGGAATGGATTTTTGAGGATCGGCTACGGTGACATGCAGGCCGCCGCCGAACACGGCCACGTCGGAAACTCCTTCGAGCTTATCGAGCACGTTCATGCTGCCGACCAGGTCGGATATATCCAGGCGCAGCAAATGATGGGATGCGAGCGACTGCTTCAACTCGGCGGGCGTGCCCAGCGCGATGATTTTGCCGCGATACATGAGCGCGAGACGGTGGCAATACTCGGCCTCATCCATGTAATGGGTGCTGACGAAAATGGTCTGCCCGGCGGCGGAAAGCTGGTAAATCAGATCCCAAAACGTGCGGCGCGCGATGGGGTCGACGCCGGAGGTGGGCTCGTCGAGGAACAGAATGGGCGGCTCGTGCAGAATGGCACAACCGAGCGCCAGGCGCTGTTTCCAGCCGCCCGAGAGCAGGCGCGTGAGACTGGAACGGCGCTCCTCGATGCCCGCCATCCGCAGCACGTAATCCTTGCGTTCGGCTCGACGAGCTTTAGGGACGCCGTAGATGCCGCTGAAAAAATCGATGTTCTCTTCGACGCTCAAGTCGTCATAGAGAGAAAATCTTTGCGACATATAGCCGATGCTTTTTTTGATGGCTTCGGATTCGGTGGCGATGTCCAGGCCGCCGACGGTGGCGCTTCCGGAAGTCGGCTTGAGGAGACCGCAGAGCATCCGAATGGTGGTGGATTTGCCGGCGCCGTTGGGGCCGAGGAAGCCGAAGATCTCGCCGCGCTGGACGTTCAGATTGACATGATCGACGGCGACGAAGCTACCGAAGCATTTCACCAGGTCGTGGATTTCGACAGCATTTTTGGACGGAGCGTTAGGCATGGGCGGATTCCCTTATCAGGCCGATGAAGACGTCTTCGAGCGAGGGCACAATCTCGCGGAAGACGGCGATGCGAATGCCATGCTCCTCAAGAGCTTTGTGAAGCGACTCGACGGGCGGCGCTTCCCGAGTAAGAAAGAGGTGCAGCTTGGAGCCATACGGCTCTACCGCGAGCACGCCCGGCTGCGATTGAAGCAACTCGCGGGTGGCGCGCTGATCGGTGGTTTCCACTTCATAACAGGTTTCGCTCAAGGTGTGTTTGAGCGCTTGCGGCGACTCGCAGCGGATCATTTTGCCGTTGTTCATGAGGCCGACGCGGTTGCAGCGCTCGGCTTCATCGAGGTAGGCCGTGGTGACGAACACGGTCAGGCCGTCGCGAACGAGTTGGTACAAGATGGCCCAGAAATCGCGGCGCGAGACGGGATCGACGCCGTTGGTGGGCTCGTCGAGAAAGAGCACCTGCGGATGATGCAGCAGGGTGCACATGAGCGCCAGCTTCTGTTTCATGCCGCCGGAAAGATTGGCGGCCCGGCGGTTGCGGAAGGGCTCCATGCGCGTCATGCGGAGCAACTGCTGCATGAGGGGGTCACAATCGGCCTTGGGGAGCGCGAACAGGTCGGCGAAGAAAAGCATGTTCTCGTCGACGGTGAGATCACCATACAGGCCGAAACGCTGGGCCATGTAACCGATGCGGTCCTTCACGGCATCCAGCTGGCGGGCGACACTGTAACCGGCGACCCAGGCTTCGCCCTCGGTGGGATCGAGCAAGCCGCAGAGCAGCCGCAGCGTGGTGGTCTTCCCCGCCCCGTCCGGCCCAACGATGCCGAAAATCTCGCCCCGCGCGATCTCGAGATTGAGATGATCGACGGCGGTGAGCTCGCCGAAGCGGCGGGTCAAGTTGACAGCGCGGATGATGGCTTCATCGTTCAATTGAGTTGGATCTCCGCGGTCAATTTAATTGAATCTCCGCGTCCACGGGCATGTTGGACTTCAGGTCGTGAGCTTGATTATCGACGTCGATCTTGATGCGGTAGACCAGCTTCACGCGCTCCTCGCGGGTCTGGATCTGCTTGGGAGTGAACTCGGCTTCCGATGAGATGAACGAAATGCGGCCCGGATAGGTCTTGCCGGGGTAGGAGTCAGTGGAGAGCTTGGCCGGTTGGCCCAACTTTACGCGACCGAGATCGGTCTCGTTGACGTAGGCGCGGAGCCAGGGGTGATCGACGTCGCCGATGGTAACCACGGTGGTCCCGGCGGCCAGCACTTCGCCCACTTCGGCGGATTTCACGAGCACCACACCATCGATGGGAGAGATGACCACGGTGTCGTTGATCTGGGTCTGAGTCATGGCCATCTGCGCTTGGGCTCGCGCCACTTCGGCCTTGTGCGCCACCAAATCTTCTTCTCGGCGCTTCAGCTCCAGGCGATTGGCTTCACTGACTTGAATAGCGGCCTGAGCGCGCGCAACCTGGGCACGGGCGGCCTCAATGTCTTCTTTGCGAGGGCCTTCGACCACGAGCGCGAGGTGCTCTTGGGAATTCATAAGCGAAGCAGCCGTGCTGTCCAGCCGGGTTTGATATTGGTCGTACTGCTGTCTGGAGATGTCGTCGTTCTTGATAAGATCCTGTGCACGATCCCAGTCGGCTTTGGCCTGATCGTGCTGCGCCTTCGCATCGTCGACCGCCGCGCGAGCTTGCTGGATCTCCTGCGGGCGTGATCCGGCCAGCAGTTGATCGAGTTGGGCCTGCGCGGCTCGCAGTTCGGCTTTGCGGAGGGCGACATCGCTCTCCAGCGTCTGGCGCTGCCATTGAATGGACGTCTCGGTCTGGGTGAATTGCGATTCGGCGCTGTAGAGACCGGCCTGGTCGCGGTTGCGTTGCCGCTCCACTTGATCGCGATCGATGCGGGCGATCACCATACCCTTCTTGACCCACGAGCCTTCGTCCACATTGAGCTCGATCAGCTTGCCGGGCACTTTGAAGGAGATGTCGACTTGAGTGAGTTCGAGGTTGCCGGAAACAGACAAGCTGTTGTCATTGCCACGATTGAACCAGCCCGACTTTAGAACTCCGGCGGCGATGCCGCCCAGGACCACGAGCAGAATGATTGGGAAAAGAATTTTTCGCTTCATGAGAGCCTCACTGGATCATGCTCTGGATCGTCCCGGTAGCCGTACCGAGATCGATGCGAGCGAGATTGTAGTTGTACAGGGCGCTAATCCGGTTATCGCGGGCGCGCGCCAGACGCGTCTGGGCGTCGGTTACCTCGATGCTGTTGGTGACGCCGGCTTTGTAGCGGCGCTCGGCTTGGGCCAGCTCGTTTTGAGAGAGCGTCAGTCCTTCTTCGGCGGCTTTCACTTGCGCGTCGGCCGAACGTAGGCTGTCGAGCGCAATGCGAACATCCAGCTCCACCTGATCGCGCAGGTCGGCGGTACGGATGCGCTGCTGGCGATATAACGACGCGCTTTCGGCGCGGCTGGCATCGCGCCGGCCTCCGTCGAAGATTGGAATTCTGAGCGTTGCGCCGATCGCGCGGGTCGGCAAAGCGTTGCTGAGGCTGGTACCGAGATCGCCGTAGTTGCCGAAGGCGGCGAGCGACGGCAAACGCTCGAGCTTGGTGGCGCTATAGGTCAACTTGGCGTTTTCTTCGCGGCGGTCCTGCGCTTTGAGCTCGGCGCGATTCTGGCGCGCGGTGGCGAGCGCCTGGGCCTCATCGAGATTTTCCATGGGCACGTAGGTGAACTGATCGGTGAATTCGACTGGGTTGTCGAGGCGGAGGCCGAGCACCTTGAGCAATTGGAGATGGGTGCGGTCGACGTCGTTTTCGGCGACCAAGAGGTGCTGGCGATCGTTGGCGAGCTGGACTTCGGCGCGCGTGATTTCGATGCCGGTACCGGTGCCGGCGGCTTTTTGCTGTTGAGCCAGTTTCAACAGGGCTTCGGAAAGATCCACGTTGGCGTGCGCGGTTTGGAGCGCGGCTTCGGCTTGGAGGCCAGCTAAGTAGGCGCGCGCCACCTGATCGGTAACCTGATTCCGGGTGCCTTCGTTGTCGGACTTAGTGGCTTCGACCGCGACTTTGGAGGCCTGAAAACGACGGAAAGAGCTGAAGTCGAAGACGGTCTGGTTCACCGATGCGCGGACGTCGAGAACGTTGAAGGGGCCGACGAAGGTCGGGATGGAGAAGCCCGGCGCTCCCGGAATTGCGAGGGTGGGAAATTGGAATCCGAATGCCTTCAGGTTGTTGGTTTCATTCTCCTCTTGAACGTAGCTTTCAAAATCGGGAAGGAGGGCGGCGCGGCTCTCGTCGGCCTGCGCCTGGGCTTGCTTGAGAGACTCTTCGGCGAGCTTGACGCGCGTGCTGCCTTCGGGAGCGAGCGCGATGTCGACGGCCTGTTTCATGCTGAGCCGCAGCACAGTGAGGCGGGTCTGCAATTGCCCGGTTTGTAATTGCCCGAACAGCGGCGAGACGAGGCCGAGGAATAGGAATAGATTACTGCGTCGCATGTTGCATCTCCTTGGTGGAGGCTGGAGTAGAGGCTGGCGCGGTGAGGCCGGCAAGCAAGAAGGCTTTGATGCGTGGAAGCGTCGCTTCGACATCGGTTGGGTTGCACAGGCCGTGTGACAACGATTGGAGCAGCCTTCCGGCGCCCATAGTGTGGGTCATGACGCCGATGGCGAAGTGCATGCGCCACATCAGGTCCGCGGGCGGCAGATCGGGAAGAGCACGCTGGAAGGCCGCCAGGAAGCGGTTCGCCACTTCTTCCAGGTGTTCCTTATATACGTGTTTGATAAATTCGCCGGGTTCGGTATAGAGACGGCCCATCAGCGGCCCAAACTCCTTGGCGTGCGTCCGGGAGATTTCCAGCACAGGGCCAACGAACGCATCGAGCACTGACTCGAGCGGAAGGGGTCCAGTGCCGGCAGCGGCTTCACAGGCATCGAGGAGCGCGATGCGCTTTTCGTTCACGGGACCCATGCGGCGGCCGATCACGGCGCGAACCAGGGCTTCCTTGGATTGGAAGTGGTAGTTGACGGCGGCGAGATTGACCTGAGCCTCGGCGGTGATGGCGCGCAGCGAGGTTGCCTCAAAGCCATCGCGAGAGAAGAGGCGCTCGGCGGTGTCAAGGATACGATCCTTGGTAGACATACGTTTGTTTAAATTATACGTATGATTCAGATGCTCGTCAAGTGGGGAGTGCAAAATCCCGGTTTGTGATAGGCTCGAACGGAGGATTTGCCATGCGTACAGCCAGAAGCGTGTTGCTGATGGGTTTGATTTCGATACCGATGTTCTCGGCCGATCTTGCGCCGACGGGTACTTTGCGTGCGGCTTTTCTGCGAACGAATCCAGTGCAAGGCCGGATTGATGCCAAGACCGGGGCGATTACGGGCCCGGTGGCGGATCTGGTGGAAGCATTGGCGCGGGAATTGGGCGTGCCGTTCAAAATTATTCCGGCGGCCAACGCGCGGGAGGTAATCGATCAGTTGAACGCGCACACGGCGGATATCGGCTTTCTGGCGTGGGACGCGCCGCGCGCGAAGGAGGTGGAGTTCTCCGAGCCGTACGCGTTGATGCTGAACAGTTATCTGGTACGGGCCGATTCGCCGGTGAAGAAGTCGGCCGATATTGATCGGGCGGGGCTGCGGGTTGGCACGGTCGGAGGGCAATCGCAAGAGGTCGTTCTGAAAGAGATTTTGAGGAAGGCCGAGATTAAGATTTTGCCGGCCAGTCCGCCGGTGGACGAACTCAGCAAGATGCTGCTGAGCGGCGAGATGGACGCGTACGGGGCGAATCGCCAGCGGTTGGTGGAGGCGGCGGCCGAGGATGCGAAGCTGCGTGTGCTGCCAGATAATTTCTCGGTGGCGGAACAATCCATCGTGGTGACCAAGGGCGATACATCGCGACTGGTTACGATTAATGAGTTTATCGCGAAGGCGCGGAGCTCGGGGTTAGTGAAGGCGTCGCTGGAGCGGGCGAAGCTGACGGCTGGAATGGAAGTGGCGACGGGGCGGAGCCGGTAGCGGGAGGCGTCGCGAACGGGAAGAAGGGTTGAGCGCACGGCAAAAATTTGCCACGACATCAGCGAGTTTGCCGCTGGAAACGCGCGCTCGAGCGAGAAGTCCAGCATTTGCTGCATCCGACAAAAGGCCCAGGAATTGCGAATTGTTCTGGCGGCATTAACTTATGAAAACGCTAATTTGCGCGACGATACTGCTTGTGTTCTGCTGCATCGATTCGTCCTTAGCCGCCGATGAGCGCACGGGCGGAATTGAAAAGACCCAGAGCACCGCAACCGAGCTGTCCACGGGAGCAAATACCTACGTATTAAAGTCCAGGGCTAAGGCTGCTGACACCGCGTCAACGGCGGCGACGAATTCCGAAGTGTTCCAGGACGTAATTATCCCGGCGGGCAAAAACGTGGTCCTTCAATCCAGCCTGGACTATTCCTCCGCCAGCATGGTAGCGGTTGCAATCCTGTGCACCGCGTGCACGAGCACCACCACTTCCACGACCGCTTTGGGATTGGTGCTTGAGGCGCGCTGGCAAGAGTTGAATGCCAGCTCAGACATCGCGACCCAGAATGCAAGTATATTCGCCTATACGGATGCAGGCGGGGCGGTTTTCAACGTTTTTGCCGAGCAGTTCAATCTGGAACTTCAAAATAAAGGAACGGCAGCCATTACCCTCGATCAGGTCACGATTTTCCGTCCTGCGCAGTGACGAAGTGGCACTGGGAATCGGGCTAGCTGGACGTGCTAAAATATCTCCATCGCGCTTTTTCTCAGCATCTACTGCTTTGCAAGGCAGCGCAAGCATCGATTGAATTCCATAGAGGAGATATAACGTGGCAAGTACGCAGAACGACGGCGCCCCGTCCGGGCCGTGGAAGACAGACAATTGGTATACCAGCCCCTGGAATTGGGCCGAGCCGGTCCGGGAGCAACTGCATTTTCCCAAAAAAGTCGAGTTTCATGACATCACGCTGCGCGACGGCGAGCAGCAGACCGGCGTCATCTTCACCAAAGACGACAAGATACGCATCGCCGAGGGATTGGCTGAAGCGGGCGTACACCGGATCGAAGCCGGGATGCCGGTGGTTTCGCCGAGCGACACCGCGGCGATCAAAGAGATCGTGAAGCGGAAGCTGGGTCCGCAGATTTTTGCGTTTTCGCGCTGTATGGTGGATGACGTGAAGCGCGCCGTGGATTGCGGCGTGCACGGGATCGTCATGGAAGTTCCATCGAGCACGCACATCATCGAGTACGCGTATAAATGGCCGCTCGAGAAGGCCATCGACCTGTCGATTGAATCGACCGCTTATGCCCACAAGCAGGGGTTGGAGGTCGTGTTCTTTCCGATCGACTTCAGCCGCGCCGAAATTAACTGGGTGCTGGATCTGATCACTCGCGTGGCTAACGAAGGCTGGATGGACGCGCTGGCGCTGGTGGACACGTTCGGCGTTTTGGCTCCGCACGCTATACAGTATCTGGTTCGCGAGACGAAGAAACGGATCAACAAGCGGCTGGAAGCGCACTTCCACATGGATTTCGGTCTGGGCATCGCGAACACGATCATGGCCGTGGCGGAGGGCGTGGAAGTGATCCACTCCACCGTGCTGGGTTTGGGCGAGCGCGCCGGCAACATTCCGATGGAAGAGACCGCGATGGCGCTCAAGACGCTGTACGGCGTCGATACTGGGCTGAAGCTGGACAAGCTGTACGGCTTGGCGCGGCTAGTGGAGCAGCTTTCCGGTCACAAGGTGGCGTCGAACCGGCCGGTGGTGGGCGAGCAGTTATTCCACATTGAGTCCGGCATCATTGCAAGTTGGTGGATGAACTGCGGCGACACGCGGCCCACCGAACTGTTCCCGTATCGCTGGGAGATGGTCGGCCAGCCCGCTCCGAAGATCGTGATCGGCAAGGGCAGCGGCATCGATTCCATCAAGGCGGCTCTGAGGAGCATGGGCGTCGAGTTCACCGAAGAAGAGGCCATGCAAGTTGTGATGGCCGTGAAGGAACATTCGCTCGGGACCAAGCAGCTTCTCACCGACAAGGAGTTCCGCGGCGTGGTGGAGAAGACGATTCCACACCGCATGGTGGCAGGCGCTGGCAAAACCTAAATTTTCACCCAACGGGAGCCAGTTCGTAACTGAACTGGCTCTTGGTGTCTTGAGCCTCCCTTTATGAAAGCCATGGTTCTTAGAGCGCCCGACGATGTGGCGCTGGAAGCGGTCGCGGAGCCGAAGCCGGGCACCGATCAAGTGTTGGTGCGGGTGAGCCATAGCGGCATCTGCGGCACCGATTTGAAGATTTATCATGGCGCGATTCCGGTCCAGTATCCGCGAATCATGGGGCACGAGATGGTGGGGGTGGTGGTCGAAGGCGGCGACGATCGCATCCAGAACGGCCAGCGCGTCATCGTCGACCCGTGTCTCTACTGCGGAGTTTGCCATGCCTGCCGGGCGGGGCGGACTAGCCTTTGTCCCAATGGCGGTTTGGTAGGGCGCGATTCGAATGGTGGGTTCGCGGAATATCTGATCGCGCCACGCAGCCACATTTTTCCCTTGCCGGATGCGATTGATAGCCGGACCGCGCCGCTGATCCAGGTGTTGACGACGTGTCTGCATGGGCAGCGGGCGCTGAACATATTTCCGGGGCAATCGGCGGTGGTGATGGGGCTCGGTGTCGGGGGCCAGTTGCATGTTCAGTTGGCGAAGGCGCGAGGGGCTTATCCAGTGATCGGGATCACGCGCAGTCCATGGAAGCGGCGTTTGGCCGAACAACTGGGAGCGGACATCACGCTCGCGGGTGGTCCGGATGCTCTTAAGGGAGTTCTAGAAGCGACGGGAGGCTGCGGCGCCGATGCTGTCATCGAATCCACCGGCATGGTGCCGGCGATCTCGGACGCGATCACGATGGCGGCGCTGGGCGGCACGCTCCTTTTGTTTGGCATAGTGACCAAATTCGAAGGCACGCTGCCGTTGTATCAGCTCTATTACAAGGAAATCACGATCGTAAATGGGCGCGCGGCGAAGGGCGAGGATTTTCCAGCAGGCATCGATCTGGTGGCGCGCGGCGCGGTGAAGTTAGAACCGCTGATTACGCATACGCTACCGCTCGCGGAATTAGAGGCTGCGATTCAGATGGTGGGGTCAGATGCGGGCGATCGCATGAAGATTATTCTCCAGAACGCCTGACAGCTTCGGAGACTATAATAAACAAGGTAATTTTATGCGCGTCATCGACGAAAAGACCATCACCCAAGCTGCTATCGAGCAGATGTCCACGACGGAAAACCCGCGTCTGAAGCAGATCATGGCTGCCTTGGTGCAGCACCTGCATGACTTCGCGCGGGAAGTGGATTTGACTCCCGAAGAGTGGATTTATGCGATCGGTTTCCTGACTCAAGTGGGACAGACTTGCTCGGCGTACCGGCAGGAGTTCGTTCTGCTTTCCGACGTGCTCGGTTTCAGCAGCCTGGTGAACGCACTAAATGATAAGCGTATAAAGGAAGGCCGGGGGCCGAAGGATCAGGACACGAAATCCAGCCTGCTGGGGCCGTTTTATCGCGAAGATTCGCCTAAGCTGCAGTTAGGCGATAGTATCGCGGCACACGAGCACCAACCTGAGATCGCTTATTACGGCCGTGTCCAAAACGCAGCCGGCGAAGGAATCCCGAACGCATGTCTTCAGGTTTGGCAGACCAATGAAGATGGCAAGTACGATACGCAGGTGTATGGGGGCGAGGATACCGATGCGCGCGCGACCTTTTACACCGATTCAGAGGGGCGTTACTATTTCCGGACGGTGCGTCCTTCGAGTTACTCGATTCCGACGGACGGGCCCGTGGGCGACCTGATCCACGCGCAGAAACGTCATGGCATGCGGCCGGCCCACACGCATTTTCTGATCAGCGCACCGGGCTATCGCGAACTGGTGACCGCGCTTTACATGGCCACAGATCAATATATCGACACGGACACTGTGTTCGGCGTCTCGGCATCGCTGGCGACGGAGCCGGCCGGTGACGCGACTTCGCCGTTCCCGGAACTGCCGAGTGTTCGATATGATTTCGCGTTAGTGGCGGCGCGAGCAGGTGAAACCTCGGGGCGCGTGGGCGCCGATCCCGCGCAACTAGTGAAGCGCGCCGCCGAAGTAGTGCGCTAGCGAGTGCTAGCCGCCGTACCCTTGCGCCGGTCGATGTTCACTTGCGTGCAGTCGGCCATTACGTCCACGAATCTTTGGTAATTGGCTTGGCCCACCACGAACGGATTGGGTTGGCCCTTCTTGCGGTCCTTGAGCGCCGCTAGCTTCTCCTGTATGTTGTCATAGAGCGAGTGATTCTGAAGCTCGACGTCCACTTTGGCCTTCTTCGTTTCTTCCTTGAAGTGGGCGATGGACTTGGCGTACGTCGCCAGTCCTTCATCTGAGATCGGCGCCGGCGTCAGGATGGTACCGCCGAATATGGCTGCCATATGGGTCTTCCCGTTATCCTTGACGGGGAAAATCAATCCCACCGAACCGGGCGTGTGTCCGGGGATGTAATACGGCATGAGCTTCTCGCCGCCGAGCTCAATTGGCTGGCCTTCGGTAATCACCATGTCATGCTTCGGCAGCGTGGGTCCGGGGCCCTTCCCCTTGCCACCACCGCCGCCGCGAGCTGCCGGAGGATGCTCCATGAAATCCCAATCGGCTTGCGTCAAATAGACGTGCGTGCCGTAGTGTTCCTGAAAGTAGGGCGCGCCACCGAAATGGTCCGCGTGCCCGTGGCCAAGGATGATCATTTTGACTTGCGCGGGGTCGAGGTTGACTTGCTTCATTTGGGCAAGCAGAACGGTTTCGATTTCGTTCTGGTAGCCGGAGTCAATCAAGATGATTCCATCGGGAGTCGTAATGGCGTATACGGTGGTGCCGGCTTTCCCGAGCGCGTATACATTGTCGAAGATCTTGGTGGGCTCAATCAGTGGATCGTTGGGGCTGTTGGCATGCGGAGCTTCACAGAAGAAGTGCGCCTCGGTTGCCCACATGGCGCCGCCGTCCTTCTTGGCCTTGGCGACCAGGGCCTTCACTTGTTCGGAATCCGGTTTGGACGGGGCGGCTTCGGGCGCTTGCGCCGCGAGGAAACAGGGGAGCGCCGCTACCAGAGTCAGGCAGGAAAGAACGCTGACACGAGCGTTTTTTGACATGTTCTTGTCTCCATTCTCAAAAACTTGCGAGCAGGCCAATCGGAGCCAGCCGGAAGGCCGCCGCTATCCGAGACTTCCGATTGTAGGACTCATTCGAGATGCCTGTCAAACTCGTGACGCAGGTTGAAATGGGTCGATAACTGGAAATGCAGAAAAATCTAGGTAATAACGTACTTGACATACCAATATTTTGGGCGCATAATTGGATCATGAACAGTCACAGTACCCTCCGGGATGCGATCATCTACTTTGCCGATCCCGAGCATTGCAGGCAGTTCATGATGGAACTTCGGTGGTCGGGCGGTAAGGTTAAATGCCCGCACTGCGGTTCTGACAAAGTGAAGTATTTGGAAAACGCTCGCGTGTGGAAATGCTACAGCAAGCACGCTAAGCCGACGTTCACGTTGAAGACCGGAACTATCTTCGAGGACTCGCCTATCGGCCTTGAGAAGTGGCTTCCCTGCGCGTGGCTTGTCATTAACTGCAAGAACGGTATAAGCAGTTACGAAATTGCGCGTGATCTTGGAGTAACTCAAAAGACCGCGTGGTTTATGCTGCATCGAGTTAGGCTCGCAATGCAGGACGATCTTACTGGCGGCATGCTTGGCGGGGACATCGAAGTCGATGAATCGTACATCGGCGGCAAGGCGCGGAACATGCACCGCGACAAGAAAGCCAAGATGCAGATGATGAGTCGCAAGGGCGACAACAAAACCATCGTGCTTGGAATCCTGGAGCGCGAAGGCCGAGTACGCGCGGCGGTTATTCCTGATCGCACTAAGCCAGTTATTCAAGAGCACATTCGCGGCAACGTCGAAAAAGGCTCGAACGTTTACTCCGACGAATTTGGTCACACCTGGAAGATGGACGATGAGTACACGCACGGAATCGTCAACCATCTTGAGGCGTATGTCGAGGGGAATGTCCACACTAACGGTCTGGAGAACTTCTGGAGCCTTCTGAAACGTGGCTTGAGTGGAACCTACGTCAGCGTCGAGCCATTTCACCTGTTCCGTTACATCGATGAGCAGGCATTCCGCTTCAATAATCGCAAACTGACGGACGCGGAACGCTTCGCGATGGTCATGAGCAACATTGTTGGACGTCGGCTGACCTACGAGCAGCTGACCGGAAAAGCGCAGGCTACACAACATGGCTGAAGGGCCTCAAACACAAGACAATAAAACCGAGACAGGGACGCGGCCACCGCCGCTCACCGCAGAGCAGTTCATCGCTTCACCCGAGTTTAAGCGCTTCAAAAAGGGCATGCGGAAAATCCTGAAAGTTTCCAAAACCGAAATTGACAGGCGTGTGAAAGCGTCACGTAAACCTCAAAGATGACCGAATACGAGCGACGTCTTCTTGAGACACTCGTAAACAATCTCCGAGCGCTCCGCGAGGATGTACATGCCATACACGAAAATCAACAAGCCGAGCAGCGTTCCCGCGATGACGAGCCAGTTCAACCACTCGCGATTGAAATCGTGCGTGCTTCTGAGTTTGATATAGCCAGACGCGAATACTATGAATCCAAGAATCGAGAACGTAATTCCGCGTGGGTTTGGTTTAAACGTATCGGAGAGACGATTGGCATCGTCGCGGCTGTTGCGCTCGCTTTTCTGACTCTTCTCACGTTTTGGGAGATCCACAAGCAAACTCCTGAAATAGCCAAAAGTGCGGATGCTGCTAGAGACGCAGCAACACTCACTCGGCAGGTAACACAGTCCACTCAAGCTGCTATTGTAATGGCCAATTGCATGCCGAGCATTGAACTGAATAACAGTTACACCATTAGTTGCAATCTCCCCAACGAGGGGAAGGCCATCGCTATTAACGCGGTTGGGGACTTTATTATAGATCTTCAATTCTATCCCTCCCATAAGTCGATTAAGCAATCTCCATTGCATCTCTCGCGAGGGCAGCTTGGAACCGTAGCAACTGGATCGCATAACATCCAAGGAACTGTGCTCGTCGCTGGTCTGGACACGAAATTCATCAGCAGTGGAAAAAGGGTTGTCGTAGTAAACGGGACCACCTCTTACGAGAACGGATTTGGCCGCATCATTTCTGATAAATACTGCTGGCAAGATATGCAAGTTGCCGGAATCAACGTCGGAACATCCCGCAACAACTACTGGATGCACGGTTTCATCGATTGCGACAAAGTTTCCCCGAACGAAGCTAGAAATAGCTATTACGCAGAACACGACCTGAAGGGCAAGTAAACCCCGCCTGTCACGCCTACAACAAGCGTAAACGCCACACCAACAACGCTTTAGCGTAATTCTGTAATTTCTTTTAGATCTTGGCATGGTAAGTCACGTATGTTTGTGCCAAAATCTATGGCTTGTTTTCAGATGGTTAGAGCGGCGCATGGCGCAGGTGAGCAAAAGCCATTGATAGATTCGGTGCAGGAGAGAGTTGTTCTGGGCGCGCTTCGAAAGAGGGGCGCCCGCTTTTTTGTATGCGAACGCCCGCCGGTGCCCACAAGGCACAGCAAAACGAAAAGGAACAGGACGGGCAGGTCAGGTTGCAGGGCAATCGTAAGCAAAGAATCGCGCAGCTGCTGGAAAACATTGAGGCACAGCTGAATATTCGAGAAATGAAAATCACACTGGCGGATTTCATCCGGTTGACGCAGTTAGAGCGTGAACTTGAACAAGAAGAGCAGCCGAGGGAGATCATAGTCACGTGGAAAGATCCATCGGAGAAACACGTTGGATAGAAATCAGCTACACGCCGCTGCCATCGCAGCGAACGTTTCACGATTCCAAGGCAAGGTTCAAGGGATATTCCGGCCCGATTGGATCGGGGAAGAGCCAAGCTCTGTGTCAAGAAGCGATTCGGTTGAGTTACTTAAATCCGGGGCGGCAAGGATTAATAGGGGCGCCGACTTATCCGATGTTGCGAGATGCGACACTTATTAGCTTTCTTGAACTTTTAGGGAATAATGGCATCCGGCACGAACTAAACAGGTCGGAATTGGTGCTGGTGATGAAAGATACGGGCTCCCGCATTTACTTTCGGTCTGTAGACGATTTCGAACGCTTGCGAGGAACTAACCTGGCGTGGTTCGGACTGGATGAGCTGACTTATACGGCGGAGGAAGCTTGGCTGCGGCTAGAGGGCCGGCTGCGGGACCCAATGGCCAAGCAGCTGTGCGGTTTTGCGGTTTGGACGCCGAAGGGCTTCGACTGGGTGTATCGGAGGTTCGTTCAAGATCGGGTCAGCGGGTACGACGCGGTGCTCGCTAAGCCCTACGAGAACACGCACATTTTGGATAAGATCCCGGATTTTTATGAGCGCTTGAAAAGCAGTTACGATCCTCGGTTTTTCGAGCAGGAAGTACTGGGGTCGTACTTGAATGTTCAGGCGGGCATTGTATATCAGGGATTCAAACGGGAGCGAAATCTGAAGAACGTCGCAGTGGATCCGGCCGCGGCGTTGTTCTGGGCACTGGATTTTAATGTTGACCCCATGAGTTCGATTGTGGCGCAGAAGATCGGGGACGAGGTGCGGGTTTTGGATGAAATCGTTTTAAGCCGGGCGAGTACGACGGAAGCGTGCCAGGAGTTTCAGACGCGTTATCCGGCTCATCAGGCCGGGGTCGTAATTTATGGCGATGCATCGGGGCAGCGGTTACAGACCGCGGGAACAACCGATTACCAGATGATCAAAGACTATTTCCGGCGAACGCCGTACAGGAATATCAAGTTTCGCGTTCCGCCCGGCAATCCCAGCGTCCGCGATAGAATCGCGCTTGTAAATGCAAAGCTGTTTTCGGCTAATGAGGACATACAGTTGATTATTCATCCGAGATGTAAAGGGCTGATCGCGGACTTCGAGGAGGTCACGTTCAAGCCCGACACAAGTGTAATTGACAAGGACAGCGATCCAAAGCGGACTCATCTATCCGATGCACTTGGGTACTTGATCTGGCAGGAATGCCGGCCGCAAGCGAGCTTTGGCGAGCAGGGACGCCGGTTGATTTAGTACGAGCGAAATGAATCTTAGTAATAGCAGCTTCGACATAAACCACGAGCATCCGGAGTACGCGGCCAAGCGCGCGATGTGGGGCCGGTACCGGGACCTATATATCGGTGGAGACCAGTTCATCTCGAATGCCGACCGATATTTGGTCCGACGGCAAAAGGAGCCAGGCGACGTTTACGCCGAAAGGCTGAGCCGCAGCTTCTACGAAAACTACGTTGGGTCGATTGTGGACTGGTACACGGCCACGCTCTTCCGCAGGGAACCAGTATTGACAGTGGAAGGGAAGAACGAGCGGGCCAGACAATTTTTCAGCGGGTTCATAGAAGACTGCGATTTGAAGGGCACCGCTTTCGCCGAGTTCTTTAGAAAACAGTTTGTGGAGGCCTTGATTTGCGGCAAGAGTTATATACTTATCGACTTTCCGCGCGTGAATAAACCTGCCGAAACCCGGGCCGAAGAAGATGAACGAGGTGTATCGCGATCTTACCTGTTGGGTTACTCTGCCGATGAACTTATCAACTGGAGTTATGACGAGCGGGGGCAGTATCAATGGATTGTATTGCGGACGCGGAGCCTGAGAAAGAATCGGATTGAGGATTCGAAGTGGACCAGACAGACACGCTGGGCGTACTTCGACAAGGAACGATACAGGATTTACGAACAAATCGACGACGGAACGGACCGCCGCGGTGTCCAGATTGTCGCCGAGGGCTTGCATGGGTTAGCCAGACAATCGCGAGTTCCAGTGGTGGAACTGCAAGTCTCCGAGGGTTTGTGGCTCCTCAATAAAGGGGGGTCGTTGCAGCTGGAACACTTCAATAAGTCAAATGCGCTGGGATGGGCGTTGACCATGGGATTATTCGCGATGCCGGTGGTGTACTCGGAGCGTGACTGGGATCAAGTGATGGGTGAGTCCTATTACATCCAGCTCGGGCCGCAAGACCGGTTTGGATGGACCGAGCCTGAGGGAACGGTTTTTCAGATCGCAGCCGACAATCTTACGCGCCTACAAGAAGAAATCTATAGGGTCTGTTACGTGGCTCATGCCGGAGGAGCGCTTTCTGGGAGCGCCAGTCAGTCCGGCGTCAGCAAGCAAAGAGATTACGCTATTACGCAGGAGGTGCTGCGAGCGTACGGCGACGCGGTGAAGGACGCAATGAAGAAGGTTTTACGCGCGATCGCGACTGCGCGCGAAGACGGTTTGAGCATCGATGTATCCGGGATGGACGAGTTCGATCTAGGCGATTTCGGAACCGAACTGAGCGATGCAACGAACTTACTGGGATTAGGAATTCCGTCGCCGACGCTCAAAAGACAAGTGTATAAGAAGCTGGCTTTTCAGTTTTTGTGTGATGTGCGGCAGGAAGTTAAAGACAGGATTGGGCGCGAAATCGACCAAGAGCAATCGCAGACCGGCGAATAGCGCGGGTTCGAGTCAGAAATTTCGACGGGGAATATGGATGAGACAAAGATAGAGCATCCGGAGCTGCGCTCTATAGTGCGCGGCGTGATCGAAGAGTTTGTTCAGGCTGAGCGCTCCAAGGCAGAGCCAGCCTATAAAGCAGAGCTGATTGATGAGCGCAAGCGGCGCGAGGATTTAGAGCGGCGCGTCAACGAACTAGTTCAGGAGAATCACGCGAGCCGCCAGATGGCCGAAGAGGCGGAAAGAAGCGCGTCGGTTCGCGCTGAATTGCAACGGCTGGGTGTAGCCAAAGTAGACTTGGCCTACCGCGCCGTCAAGGACGATATTTCACGCGGTGACGACGGGCTCTTGATTGCGAAGACCGGACTGGGCGAACTGCCTGCTCGCGACTATTTGGTCCAATTCGTTCAAGACAATCCGGAGTTGCTGCCGGCGCGGATTCCGGGCGGGTCGGGAATGGGGGCGGAGCCGAAGTTGGTGGGTCAGGTGGGTGGACCGGATCTCGAAAGAATTCGGCCGGGCATGAGTCCAGAAGAACTGGAGCGGGTACGCGAAGAGGTCTCGCGCGTGGCTAGTCAGACCCTGCGAGGTCATTAATACACGGCCGGTGTGTCAGGTTGAGATTAGACGAAGGGAAGGATAAATGTCAACAATTACAGCGATTACATCAGGAAATGTAGCAAACGCGATTGTTAAGTTAGTCGCGGTAGATGCGCTTCCAGCTCTGATGAGTAACCTTATCATGGGCAACTTAGTAAATCGAGATTACGAGCCGACTTTGGCACAAGCAGGGGACACAGTGAATGTCCCGATTCCCCCAACACTAGTTGCAAATAATATTCTTGAAGGGGGAACTGTCCAGCCGCAGAACCCGAGTCTGGGGAACGCACAAATTGTCTTGAACACTCACGCCGAGGCGACTTTCCAGATTCCGGATATAACGAAAGTGCTGGCGGTGCCCGACCTGCTAAAGCTGTATATGCAGCCGGCGGTGGTGGCGATAGCCGAACGAATTGAATCGGACGTATTAAGTCTTTATTCCCAATTCAGCTCGAACGCGGCTATCGGGACGGCGGGCGTAGCGTTGACAGAGGCCACAATCGATTCCGCCGAAACCGCACTTTTCCAGGCAAAGGTTCCGGCCAGCGCCGGCAAGTATTTCGTTGTCGATCCCACTACATACTCGGCGTTGCGCCAGGTTCCTCGATTTAGTGAATACTATTCAGCCGGAGAGGCGGGGCTGCGCGCGCTGGTGGATGGCACGGTCGGTAAAATTAAAGACTTCTTCGTATTCCGGTCGCAACTGGTGCCGAAAACGGGAAGCGGTCCGGTGAATACCCACAACCTGGCTTTCGCACGCGATGCCATAGGCCTGGTGATTCGCCGGCTTCCTCAACCACTGCCTGGCACTGGGGCGATTGCCGAGTATGCGGAGATGGGCAACTTCGGAATTCGCGTAGTGATGAGCTAAATCAGCCGAATACGTTGGCTCAACAATTCACAGTTGATGTGCTATACGGTGCGGCGGTCTTGCGAAATTCTTTCGGAGTTCAGGTCAATAGTTAACACTCAGGTGGAATAGGCGAGCGGGCGTGCAGCGTTCGTGTCCGTTCGCACGTATCGGGGGGAACATGGATTTGAAGCAGTTTTATCACAAACTCAGCATCATCGAGGAAGGGATCGCGGACCCGCACGTAGTGGTGGTGACCCATGAAACTGGCGATGGCGGGCGGGCCGGTCACAAGGTTGAAGTATCCCGGAGAAATGCAGCCAGGCTGATTCTGGAAAGCCGCGCCCACTTAGCGACTGCGGAAGAAGCGACTGAGTATCGAAGGGATGTACAGCAAGCGCTGCAGGCAGCGCAACAGCGTGTGACGGCCGAGCGAATGCAAGTCACACTCATTTCGGACGCCGACCTTCGCGCGCTCAAGGGCGCGGCCCGGGTAGAGAAGCGTTAGTGCAGGTTGGTGGCCTGATGCCTTTATTTACCGATGGACCGCTTATCTCGACCGCGGACCTGCAGAAGTATGAGAACGGAATTCTCAACGTCGCGAGCATTGAAGCTATCGATCTAGCGGGAAAAATAGGGCTTGCGCAGGATGAGATTGCCAATCAAATCTTGCTCTTTTTAATGCGCCGGCAACAGCCCCGCGACGCTTGGGGTGTTCAGTGGACGTACCGCCGCCGGCGCGACATAAGTGACGTAGTAGTCACAGAGCCATTACAGCAATGGCACGCACACAAGGCACTTGCCATGGTATATCGCGACGCTTACAATAATCAGCTCAACGATCGTTATCTTGGAAAATGGAATGAATACGAGCAACTCGCGAAAGCAAGCTGCCAGGGCTACTTCCAGATCGGAGTAGGCGTGGTGGCGGATCCTATTTCGAAGGCGGCAGTCCCACTTTTGTCCGCAGCTCCTGGAATCGGCCTCGCGGGAACGTTCTACGTTGAAGTCACTTGGGTGAACCAAGAGGGACAGGAGGGCAGCGCCAGTGATATTAGTCAAATTACGACGCCGGCCGGGCAGCAACTTGTCGTTACGCCCATAAATCCTCCTGCAAATGCAGCCGGATGGAATGTGTATGTCGGTCTGTCGCCGGAAAAGATGGGGATCCAGAACAGTGCACCCATCGGGATTAATACCAACTGGACCACGCCCCTGGGGCCGCAGCCGGGCGTACCGCCTGGAGCAGGCCAATTGCCGACATGGTTCTTCGTGGACCATCGCGAAATCCAACGGGGTTAGTTCATGCTTCAGATCGCAATTGAAACCACTCGGAAATTAGCGGGACTTCTTTCTTCGCAGAGCGGCGTGCCGGCGGCCGTAACGGCCATTTCATCCGAGCAAGGTCTGATGCTACCCGCCATCACGCCACATCAGATCATCGCCCAGAATGTAACGCCTGAATTGGCAGAGCACACTACGGCCAGCAAGTATCCGCTGATATACGTGTATTGCAGCAAGTTGGTCAACGATCTGCGCGAGAAATTTCGCACATTTTCCGGCGATGCCGAGATGGTGGTGGAAGCGCGGATATCGCAAGACCGCATCGAGCAAATAGACGCTAACCTTCATGCTTATGTGGACGCAGTTATTGCCGTTCTCGATAATAACCGCGGAGATTGGGGCGACGGGGTGTTTTATAGCGGCGGGTACGAGATAACTTTTGGCGCTGTCAAGCAGGGTGGGCGTAACTTCATACAGATTGCCAAGGTGTCTTTGACAGTGGAAATCGGTGCCGACTAACACGGCCAGGGGCCGAACAGCTTGTGATTCAATATGTCTTATATTTCATCGAATAATAATCGCTTCTATGTCGCGGTAGAGCAAAATTACGGCAACGCGGCAGCTATAGCCGCGAGCAACCGGATTCCAGCGGTGAAGCTGATCACAAAACAGCAGACTGATAAACTTCAGCGCAAAGATAAGACCGGATCGCGGACATTTCTAGGCTACCCGAGCGGCCTTCGCAAACAGACCAGTTTTCAACTGAACACCTATATGGAGACTTGGGGGGATCAAACTGTTACGCCGCCCCACGACCCACTCTTTCAAGCTTGTTTTGGCGGTGCGGCCATGCAATCCAATGGCGGAACCGTGGCAACGTGGACGCCCCCATCGGCAATTGGATTCACGGCTCCACACGGGCTGGCGCCCGGACAAGCGGTCAGTAGCGGTGGAGAGATTCGTTTTGTCTCCGCGGTTGTGGACGGCCAAAATGTTCAGTTGAATGCGCCATTTACCTTACCGCCCGCGTCCAATTCCCAGACCAGTCCCACAGCTACTTACCAGCCCGCCACGAATTTGCCGAGCATCACGCTTTTCGATTATTGGAGCCCGTCCACAGCGGTGCAACGCGTCATAGCCGGTGCCGCGGTAAATACACTTACAATCAAGGTAAATGGCGATTTTCACGAGTTTGATTTCACGGGACAAGCCTGCGACTTATTAGACACATCGAGCTTTGAAAATGGGCAATGTGGACTGTCTACGTTCCCGCCCGAACCTATACTGAGCGCCATCAACTATGCCATTATTCCTGGACATTTAGGACAAGTATGGCTCGGCAACGCGCCGCAACGATTCTTTACGCTAACCAATGCAGAAGTGTCGTTCAGTAATAATTTAGATCTCCGGGCGGAAGAATTTGGGGCGGATCTGCCGAGCACAATCGTACCGGGGCAGCGTAGCGTCGCGCTGAAGTTCAGTATCTATCAGCAGGACGACGCCGCAACGGCGTCCCTTTATCAAGCGGCGCGGCAAAGATCGCCGATTAGCGTAATGATCCAACTAGGGCAACAACAAGGTCAATTATTCGGACTTTATATGACCAGCGTCGTCGCGGAAGTGCCCGAATTTGACGATTCGGAAAAGAGACAGCAATGGCAGTTTCAAAGCTGCCAGGCGCAGGGGAGCAGCAATGATGAGATTTTTGTCGCGTTTGGGTAATCGTGAAGCGAGCGGGTCCGCGGTGGCTAAAGGGCCGGTCGAGTACGAAAGTACTGTCCGCATTGATTCCAAGGCGGTCCCGGGCGTTACGTTTTTTTTGAATCGCGTCTCGTTCGGCCGGCGGATGGAGTTAAGCAAACGGGTGCGCGAAATCAGCCAAAGAACGGAGTTCCTGGAGGCTGGCAATGCAGCACAAGAGAAAATTGAGGCGGGCATTCTCGCGCAGCAGATCGACGCGATGTATCTGAGCTGGGGGTTAGTCAGCGTCGAGGGTTTGAACATCGATGGCGAGGCGGCAACTGTTACGCACCTAATCGAGAAAGGGCCGGAGGAACTAACTCGAGAGATCGTAAGCACGATTAAGGGGCAGTGCGGTCTTAGTGAAGCAGAACGAAAAAACTGACAGTCGCATTTCATTATCAGCGAAGTAACCAGGCCGCGTGGAAATGCGATATATGCCGCAAGAGCGGTCTGGAGCAAAAGCGGCGATGTGGCTGGCTCAAGGAACCACCTTCGCCTCCCACTCAATTCGTTTGGGCCCGGCGACGCGCGTCCCTAATGACGTGCCCCACTTCGTACATTTCATCGGAGAGTATTTCGCTCTTGGAAGAATTCCACGCGTGGAAGCTTTTTGGGGCCGCGGACTTTTACAAGTTGCCGGCGCGAACTGTTGAAGCGATCTTCATTTTAGAAAATGAGCTGCGGTTAGAGAGGAACGATGGCTAGAACGAAATGGGATGAGCTGCTGCCAAGCAGTACCACCGGTGGTCAATCGCGCGCTGACTTAGTGCAGCAGCTCGCACGTATCGCTTCGGCTGCGCCGAGTGATTCCAGGACGAATGCCGGCGGGTCCAGCATGATCGGCAGCGCCAGCCAAGGATCGGCTCAGGACGCTACCGAGCAGATTTCATCGCTCGTCACCCAAATGACCAGCCTTGCCTCAGTTCAGCAAACGCAATTGGCCGCGCTGCAAGATAATACGCAGGCTCTCACACAGAACACCTCATCGAAATCCAGCAGCGGCTCTACCGCTGGGAGCGCCATGGACGGAATCGCTTCGACCGTTCTCGGCGGCGGATCTATTCTGTCTCCGATCATCGGCGGCCTCGTCGATCTGTTTGGCGGTAGCAGTCAGCCAGCAGCGGCCCCGGCTCCATTTCTGCTTCCGGCGCCAGCGCAATACGAAGGCGGCATCACCGCAAGCTCGCCAAGCCAGGTGACACCGGTTAGTTACGGGGAGTCTGGACAGCCTCGCGCACAGAACTCGGCCTCGGCGCAACAAGTGAATATTCAGATAAGCGCCCTAGACAGCCAATCTTTTCTGGATCACAGCGATGAGATAGCCACTGCCGTAAAGCAGGCCTTGCTGAATTCTCATCCGCTCGGCGACGTGATTTCAGACTTGTGATATGAGCAATTTCCCCACCTTGAAAACTGGTGCCGTGCTGCAGTATCCAGCGCAAAAGCGAGTGGCATTCTCGACAACGATCGCCAGATTTATGGATGGATCGGAGCAGCGGTTTCCCGTATACCAGACGCCGCTGCACTGCTGGATTATCCGGCTTGATATGTTGGACGAGACCGAACTGCACCAGCTTCGAGAATTCTTCCGGACGCAGTCGGGCGCCGCTGGAACCTTCGTTTTCACAGACCCGTGGGACAGCACTACGTACCAGACCTGCAGCATTCTCGAAGACGAGATGATTGACACTCTGGCGGACGAGTCGAACGCCAAGACATCACTCACCGTTCGGGAGAATCGAAGCTGAAATGTTTTACTATCCGCAACTCAGCAGCGGTTCGATAGGTCAGTTCCCTATAACGCGACGGACCGTTACGCGAACCGTCACGAATGATCTGGTCGGCGGCAACACTATAAGGATGGCTGATTCCGGGGCCGAACTGGTCCAGTGGCAGCTTCAGTATTCGGGTCTCACGGACAGCGAGTGGTCTTCGATTGAGCAGTTTTTTGAAGGCATGCAAGGGCGTCTCAACACGTTCACTTTTCTCGATCCTACCGACAACTTACTGATGTGGAGCGAAGATTGGACGCAGCCGGTATGGACCGCTGATCCATTGCTACAGGTCTCTTTGGGTGTCGCGGATCCGTTGGGCGGCAACGGCGCTGTGCAGCTAACCAATACCGCGCAGACGACGCAACGCGTGCTACAGACGATCGCTGGCCCAAGTTGGTTCCAATACTGCTTCAGCATTTATCTCCGCGGTGATTCGCCAGCCACAGTGAACTTGGTAATAACATCGCAGGGTCAGGATGCGCTGCATGCGGTCTCAATCGGCTCGGCATGGAGTCGTGCTATCACCACCACCATTCTGCCGGCCCAGCAAGACGGCATTAGTTTCGGCTTGCAGTTACCCGCCGGAATAAGGGCCGATGCATTTGGCGCGCAGGTCGAAGCACAGCTTGCAGCCGGTCCCTACAAAAAAATATTGATCGCG
>Ga0182024_10004300_pt1 | contig 32954 bp, 33 predicted proteins | sample P32metaG_FD_120480 | JGI IMG/M metagenome (GOLD analysis project Ga0182024, IMG submission 120480) | Permafrost microbial communities from Stordalen Mire, Sweden - P3-2 metaG (Illumina Assembly) | ecosystem: Environmental > Terrestrial > Soil > Wetlands > Permafrost | place: Sweden: Stordalen... | reverse complement strand
GGCCACCCTCTCTTAGCGTACACAACAGCGTGAGGTTCCCGGAAGGGATTCAAGGGAACGCGGTGCGACGCCGCGGCTGCCCCCGCAACTGTGACCGGCGAGGACTCGTCCAATTGCCACTGGAGCTTGGCTCTGGGAAGGCGGGCGACGACAAGGACCCGGGAGCCAGGAGACCTGCCTTGCGTGTCGTCTTGCTCCTGGCCGGGGTGCGCCATGGGCTGCGGCGAACGCCGTGACGACAAGGGGAGTCGTCGCGGGGTCTGTATGACCAATCAAATTCACGAACGGGCCAAGCGAGCCGATTCCTGGAACCTCGATCCAGGAGAACCTCATGTGCAAACATCGACTGTTCCTTTCGGCCGCCGCGCTGCTGGCAGCGGCAAGTCATCCGGCCACAGCGGACGATGCAACACAGGCCGAGACGGTCGTTGTCACGGCCACTCGCGCGCCCGAACCCCGCGAAATCACCGGCACGTCGATCTCCGTCATCACAGCCCAGGATCTGACCGACCAGCAGATTCTCGTTCTCTCCGACGCGCTGGCTGAAACGCCGGGCGCCAGTGTCGTGCGCGATGGCGGCGTGGGACAGCCCACGTCGATCCTCCTGCGCGGCGCTGAAGCCGGACAGACGCTGTTTCTGATCGACGGAGTCCGCATCGAGGATCCGACCGCGGTCGATGGCAGCGCCATATTGGGCGACGTTCTCGTCAACAATATCGAGCGGGTGGAGGTGCTGCGCGGGCCGCAGAGCACGCTTTATGGCAGCGATGCGATCGGCGGCGTCATAGATGTGCTGACGCGCCGCGGGGGTGACAGCCCGGTCGCATTCGCGGGCGACGCCGAAGGAGGCTCCTTCGACACCTACCGGCTCAATGCGGCAACTTACGGCAGTGCCGATACAGTCGATTATGGCGCGGGGCTCGACTTCTTTCATACCAACGGCATCTCCGCCGCGGACTCGCGCAACGGAAATCCCGAGACCGACGGCTATACCAATGGAGGCGCCACCGCCAATGTGCGGATACACGTCAGCGATTCCGTCAGCATCGACCTGCGCACCTATGATGTCCTGGCGCGCGACGATTTCGACGACAATTTTGTTTCCATCCCTACACCCCCCTATTTCCGCGTCGCGGATTCACCCGCCTATGGCGACGACAAGCTCTTCGCGGGCTATGCCGGGGTGAATTTCGATCTCGCCAGTTTGGCCAACCGGCTCTCCGCGACTGCTCTCGCAAGCCAGAGAACGACTTACCCGGCGCCGGGCGCGTCCGACGATTTCACCGCGCGGGGCGGCGTCGAGCGCTTCGAATATCAGGGAGTCGTTTCTCCGCTGGCCAACAACACGCTGACATTCGGAGCGGAGTACCAGACGGCGCGCATGACCACGCACAGCATCTTCGATCTCAGTCCGCAGCCTGCCAAAGGTCAGGACGGCATCGCCGGCTTCTACGGACAATGGCAATCGACACTTCTTCAATTGCTGACGCTGACCGGCGGCCTGCGTTACGACAGGGACGATGAATTCGGCGGACATGTTTCGGCGAAGGTCGCCGGCGCGCTCGCCCTCAACGACGGCACGACCGTGCTGCGCGCGAATTACGGCGACGGGTTCAAGGCGCCCTCGCTCTACGAACTCTTTTCCGAATATTCGAATCCGGTCACGGCGCTGAAACCCGAAGTCGCGCAGGGCTGGGAAACCGGTGTCGATCAGTTTCTGCTCGGCGGAAGTCTGCGCGCCGCACTCACCTGGTTTGAACGCAGCACGCAGGATCAGATCGATTTCTTCACCTGCTTCGGCCCGACGTCTCCCGCCTGCGACCAGCGCTATCGGGTCGGCGGCTACTACTTCAATATCGATCGCTCGCGCGGCGACGGCCTCGAAGCGGAAGCAAGCTTGGCCCTCGGCGAGACTGTTACCGCGGCTCTTGACTACACCGACCTCGCCGCGATCGATCTGGCGAACGGGAACGATCTTGCGCGCGTGTCGCATGTTTCCGTCGACGCGCGCATTTTCTGGAAGCTGGAACCTGGACTCTCGCTCGGCGGCAGCATCGGCTATGTGGGGAGGCGGTTCGACGATTCGGCGAACACCGTGCCGCTTTCGAGCAACACGCTTGTCGGTTTCTACGGTTCCTATGATTTGACCCGATACCTGCAACTCTACGCGCGGATCGAGAACGCGTTCGACGTGCACTACGAACCCGCCTTCGGCTATGGCGCAGCAGGAAGGGCCGTATATGGAGGAATTCGCGCAATGTATTGATGCGCTTGCGTTCGCGTGATTCGCCTGGAGCATGTTCTACTCATATTGAACCAACCGTGTCATGCCCGCCGAAGCGGGAATGACATATTTGATGTGTGATTCAATTTGATCGGACAGCGCTGCAAGTTACTCCTCACCCTTCGATAAGCTCAGGGTGAGGAGAATTCCCTCGTCCTGAGCCTGTCGAAGAAAGATGTAAACGCGTTCTATTTCGCGGCGATTTCGAAGTGGTTTTCGCTGCTGACCAGCGTCAGATCCGCGTTGATCAGCTGCGCAAGCTTGTAGGTGAGATAGGGTTGAATGCTTCGGCCGTCGAGCGGGCCCGAGGGCTCGCCGCTGAGCGCCGCCTTGACTTCGTCGAGCAGCCGCGCGCCCTGACCTGTTGCGCGCACCGTGAAGCTCGGCGGAGCAGGTGCAGCCGAGGTCGCGACCAGCACGCGGCCGCCGCGCGGCAGGCTGTCAGCTGCGAGCAAGGCAGAGTTCATGAGAAGCTTCGCCCAGTCTTTCGGCCAGTTTGCAACGGCAGCGTCCCAGACCACCTCGATTTTGCTGCCCTGGAGAAGTCCGCAGACCATGCGCCCAACTTCGCTCAGATCGAGTTCGGCGCCGGCCGAGCCCGCAGCGCCAAAGGCGATGCGCGCGAATTGCAGGCGCGCCGCCGCCAAAGCGGCACTCGATGCCACGAGCTTCAACGCGTCGGCGCGCATCGTGGCGTCGCGCTCGTCTTCGAGCACTTCGAGGCCGTTGACCACCGCGCCCACGGGGCTCACAAGGTCATGGCATACGCGAGATACGAGCATCGCCGCGAAATCGAGATCGTTCATGGGTGAGGTCGTCTCCCGCTGCCCCATATGGTTGCCAATTCCTCACTATCCTCACGCCCACTTAAGGAAGGCTTAAGGTGATTCGATCCGAGCAGCATGTTCCGTCGCGGCGCGCGCTGTCGCTGTCGGATATCGCCTGGAGTGCGGGAGAGATACTCCTCGCTCACTACGCTCTGAATGAAGTCGAAGCGCGGCGCAAGGACGATAACTCGCCGGTGACCGATGCCGATGAGGAGGCGGAAATCTTCATTCTCACGCAGCTTCGACATCTCTTCCCGGACATACCCATTGTTGCCGAAGAAGAAGTGTCAGGTGGTCACACGAGCGAGATTGGAGAGAGCTTCTTCCTTGTTGACCCGCTCGACGGCACGAAGGAATTCTTGAGCCGGAACGGCGAGTTCACCGTCAACATCGCCGAGATCGTCAACGGAACGCCCGTATGCGGAGTCGTGTTCGCGCCCGCCAGGGGCCGGCTGTTTGTGGGCGAGATATCTTCTGGCGCATTCGATCTTCTCACCGAGGCCGGTATTGTCCCGGATTTCGGCGGACTGCGGCATATCGCTGCGCGGCAGCCGCCGCCCGATGGGCTTGTCGCAGTCGCCAGCCGTTCGCATCGCGATGCCAGGACCGACGAATATCTAGCGCACTACAAAGTCAAGGAATTCGTCAGCGCAGGCTCGTCGCTGAAATTCTGTCTCGTCGCGGCGGGAGAAGCAGACATCTATCCTCGTCTCGGCCGCACCATGGAGTGGGACACCGCCGCCGGCCATGCCGTTCTCGCCGCCGCGGGCGGCAGCGTCACCAAGCTCGACGGCAGGCCATTCGTCTACGGCAAAATCGAAGAAAAATTCGCCAACCCGTTCTTTGTGGCCCGCGGCCGCTCCTGATCGTTTTCGAATTCAGAAATCCTTGCCTTTGCGGCTCGAATAGAACAGGAGCCCCATCAGCCCGGCGCCGATCGCGAGCGTTATGGCCGCGCCCAGCGCAATGTAAACCCAGCTCCCCGCCGGCATGTCCACGCCCGCCAGCATGCGCAACGCATGCAGCGCATACCAGATCGCAGCCGCGAGGATTCCGAACAAGGCCACAATTGCAACCCAGCCCCAGATTCCGAGGCGGCCTGATCCCGATTCCCGATTCGGCTGACCTGTCATTCTGCCTTGTTTCCGTCACCAACTGCGGTTCGACTGCGAATCAGCCGCGGGCGTCTCGCGTCTTCGCGGCACAAGGCGGGTGCGTAGACTAACACCCGAACAGCCGAGGAGGATCATATGATTCTGTCGCGTCTCGTTGGCAGCCTGTTCGTTGCTGCGGCTTTAATGGGCTTCGCCGCACCCGCGGCTGCGCAAGATGAGCAGACGTTTTCCGAAAACGAGATCGTCCGTGCCGCATCGGATTTCTTCGGCACCACGACGGCGGCCGTCGCGAAAGCGGTCGAGCGCGTGTTCGCCCAGCAGGGACTGCCCGATGCCTACATCAAGGGCGACGAGGGCTCGGGGGCGATCGTGGTGGGACTGCGCTACGGGTCCGGCTGGCTCGTGCGCAAGGGGCGCGAGCCGCTGAAAATCTATTGGCAAGGTCCCTCGGTCGGCTTCGATCTCGGCGCAAACGCGTCCAAGAATTTCACGCTGGTGTACAATCTGCGCCGGCCGGAGCGGCTGTTCCAGAAATTTCCCGGCATCGAGGGAAGCTACTATTTCATCGCGGGCATCGGGGTGAACTATCAGCGCGCGGACGGAATCACGCTGGCGCCCATGCGCACCGGCGTCGGGCTGCGCGCCGGCGTGAATGCGGGCTATCTGACCTACACACGCGAAGAGACGTTGAATCCGTTCTGAACTTGTTGTGGCTACATGCTTCGACAAGCTCAGCATGAGGGGATTTGAAGATCTCCTCACCCTGAGCCTGTCGAAGGGTGACTTTACGGCGATGCCGCCGCAGGCTCCTCTTTGCTGCCGCCGATGGCGGGCAGGTAGAGGAGCAGGGCCGCCGCCACATAGGTTGATGAGAACGTGCCGACCACGATGCCGAAAAGTATTGCGGCGGTGAAATCGAAGAGCGTGGGCCCCCCGAACAACAACAGGGGAATGATCGATACCGCTGTCGCGGCGCTGGTGAGAATCGTCCGCACCAGCATCTGATTTGTCGACATGTTGATCAGCTCGCCAAGGCCGATGCGCTTGTACTTGCGGCGGTTCTCCCGGATGCGATCGAAGACCACGACGGTGTCGTTGATCGAATAGCCCGCCAGTGTGAGGAGCGCCGCAACCGAGGTCAGCGTGAATTCCATGTGAAAAACGGAATAGAGGCCCGCGGTCACGAAAACATCATGCCCGGTCGCCACGACCGCGCCGATGCCATATTGCCACTCGAAGCGCACCGCGACCCAGGCCGCAATGGCGATGACCGCCAGAATCGTCGCCCAGACTCCGGCGCGAAACAACTCCTGCGAAACTTTGGGGCCCACCACTTCGGCGCGGCGGTAATTGTAGCCGGTCCCGAGCTTCTCCTTGATCAGTGCCGCCGCCGCCTGCCCCGAGTCCTTCGGCTGGACCCGTATCAAAACGCAGCTGTTGGCCGGCCTGTCGCACTCGCCGCCGCCGAAATATTGCAGCTGCGATTCCCCGAAGCTGAGCGCGCCCACCTGGGCTCGCATTTGCCCGATGTCGATCACGTGCGGCGATTTCACTTCGAGCAGCACGCCGCCGGTGAAATCGATGCCCAGATTGAAGCCGTGAAACGCGATCGACAGGATGGACAGGAGTACCAGCAGTCCGTCGATCGCGAAGGCGTAATAGCGCGCACCGACGAAATTGATATTGGTGGCCTCGGGCAGGAATCTGAGAAGCGGCATTGGATGGAATGGTCCGGATTGGCCAGCCAGACATAACGGCAAGAACAATTCCGGACAAGCAATGGCGCTCCCACGGGGAATCGAACCCCGGTTTCAGCCTTGAGAGCGATGTTTTAGCGTTCGTTTGCGTTCGCCGTAATTCGGGGATAGTCGCGTAAACCCTGATTTTTCTGCCCTAAACGTTTGCCATTGTTTCCCTGTGTTCGCATCCGTATATTGGACAAATGTTGGACACAGGGCCGCGACAAGGATGCTGCGGGCCGATTGTCCAAGCTTCTGTCCAGCGGGGAACAACAACATGGCACGCACGATCCGGCACTCCTCACTCGACAACCGCGCGGCAAGGGCACGCCTGCTGGCGAGCGGCAAACCCTATTACCGCGTGATCGATTCCGGCCTCCATCTCGGCTATCGCAAGGGCCAGCGGGGCGGGAAATGGGTAGTCCGCTGGTACATTGGCAAGCAGGATTATCGCGTCGAGACGATTGCCACGGCGGATGACATCATCGACGCGGACGGCGCCGAAGTTCTGAACTTCTCGCAAGCGCAGGCCGTCGCCCGCAAGACATTCAATGACCGCAACCGCGAACAGGCCGGATTGCCCGCGCTCGACGCCGGTCCCTACACGGTCAAGACCTGCGTCGAAAATTATCTCGCGTGGATGGAAACGCATCGAAAATCCGCCGCCGATAGCCGCTACAAGGCCCACGCGTTGATCTTGCCCGAGTTGGGCGGTTTCGAGTGCGCGAAGCTGACGGCAACGGCGATTCAAAAATGGCTCGAAGGCATGGCTGCATCGGGCGCCCGCCTGCGGAGCACGAAGGGCAAGGCGTCAAAACGCAGACCCGTCGCCAAGGACCCGGAAAGCATCCGGCGCCGTCGCGCCACCGCCAACCGCACACTGACGATTCTGAAAGCGGCGCTCAACCGCGCATGGGCGGACGAGAAGATCGGCTCCGACGGCGCTTGGCGGCGGGTGAAGCCGTTCCGGGACGTGAGCGCCGCGCGCATTCGCTATCTCACGGTTGCGGAGTGCAACAGACTAATAAACGCGAGCGCGAAGGATTTCCGCTCGCTGGTACAGGGTGCGCTCACCACCGGCGCCCGCTATGGCGAACTCTGTGCTTTGAACGTCGAGGACTACAACCCCGACAGCGAAAAGCTGCACATCCTCACCTCGAAAAGCGGCAAGAGCCGTCATGTCGTTCTGAATGCCGAAGGTGCGAAGTTCTTTGCCGCGCTTTCATCCGGGCACGCGCACGGCGAGCCGATGTTCAAGAAAGAGGACGGCTCCCGTTGGGCATCAGCGCATCAGGTCCGGCCAATGCAGGATGCGAGCAAAGGCGCGCGCATCGAGCCGCCTACAAATTTCCACTGCCTCCGGCACACCTACGCCTCACTGGCGATCATGAACGGCGCGCCGTTGCTGGTGGTGGCAAAGAACCTGGGCCACGCCGACACGCGCATGGTCGAAAAGCATTACGGGCATCTGGCGCCGTCATTCATCGACAAAGCGATCCGGGCCGCAGCGCCGAAGTTCGGATTCAAGACGGGCAATGTTGCCGCGCTAGAGGCTGCGAGGCGATGACAAAGACGCGCAAGCCAGCCAAGCCAAAAAGACCTCGGGGCCGTCCGATAAATGACCGGCTCCCACAGGATCGCATGCAATTCAGCGAGTGGATCGATGAGACCGCGCGGGATTTACGCGATGAAGGTTCGCCTCACCCGGTTCAAGACGCGCGAATTTTGGCCTATGAATTGGGCAGCAGGTGCGAGCGCGACGAAGTGCCTCCCCCTAACCTGTCGGAGCTTGAGACGATCAAGACGAAGGTCAAGCGTGGACGTCGCGCCGCGCGTGAGATCGTTCTTGTAATAGAGCGCGCACCTCCCGTGACAAGGCGGCACCTGAACTCGCTTCTAGAGGCGGCCCGCAACATCGGCCGATTGCCGCGCCCCAAAGGAACATAGAACAGGCATTTCTTGTCCCCCTGACGCCTTCCGATTTTTCTCTTAGTTCTTCCTAGTGTTCAATGAACGAGGAGAAACATCATGAGCGAAAGCAGCTACAGCGTCGACGAGTTCTGCAAAGCCGAGCGCATCTCCAGGGTCTCACTGTACAAACTTTGGAAGCAGGGACGTGGGCCAGCGTTCATGAAGGTCGGCACGCGCACGACTATCAGTCCGCAGGCACGCCGTGAGTGGCACGACCGGATGGAACGTGAAGCCGCCGCGAAGAAGACAGCATGAGCCATGCCCACAAAAGAAAAGAGCCGCCCGGCTGGCGACCGGCGCGGCTCTGGAGGCGCTCAGCTTCACGGCGAGAGCAACCACGAGAATAGAGCGGTACCTCCGCCTGCGCAACTACAGAAGATCAAGCGATACCGCTCCCGGTCCACTCCGCGCACGGACAACGCGCAGGAACCGGACCACACGGAGCGCAAATCGTTGGACGCCGTGCGTTTCGGATGGCTCGCGGCCGTCACCCGCATTCCGCATATTCCCGGACGCGAACTACAATTCGCCAGTCTGCTCGCGCTCAACTATGTGGGCATGAAAGATTCACGCGCGCGATTCGAACAGACAGGAACACCCGTCGGATGGCCCTCGCAGGAAACGATTGCGGCGGAAATGAGCTGCTCACGTCAGAACGCGCGAGCAGCGGCACGAGGGATCGAAAGGCGCGGGTTTCTTCTAATCAAGCCCGGCAGGGGGCGCGGACACAGCACGGAGTACTGGCTCGTGTCGCCGGACGTAACAGCCGCAAAAGGGAACCAAGCTGATTCCCTTTTGACGCAGGGTGGAAAAGGGAACCTGGAGCACCAAGAAAAGGGAACTACAGCGCACGGAAAAGGGAACCGGCAGAGGCGAGAAAAGGGAACCAAGCTGATTCCCCCAGTCATATCATTCAATCATCAGAAAAAATCATTTCACCAATCACAGGCTGAAAATGATTTTGCTTCGCCTGTTGAGAGTGAAGGTGAAGTGATGGGACAGGAACCCGACGACGCGGAAACGGAAGCGAGATTCGACGCACTCGAAAAAGGAACCCTCCACAAACAGGTTTCATCTCTGGTGGAATACCGATCCCACAATGGAAGCGGTACATCATCCCTACCCCGGAAAGGCGCAGGCTCGCATCCTGAGTTCGATGGGTTGCTTGCTCTCTGGCCGAACCGGGAGGGTCTGGACCACGGCAAGGCATTCGGCGCGTGGATCAATCATGTAATTAAACCGCGCGTCGATCCTGAACTCGTCCTGCGCTGTGGCAAAAAATGGTGCGAGCACTGGCAGGACGAGGGAAGCACATTCATTCCCTACTTCGGCATATGGCTGCGCGACCGGGGTTGGACCACCTCACCCCTGCAACAAGATTTGGCGCATGCGCGCGAGGAAACGGAACGGGGAGGGGTTTTCGATCCACTCGACGATGGGGAATGCGTAGATGAGACAGCCGAAGAACTGAACTGGCTTCGCCGGCACGAGCCTGAGAAAGCAGAAGCGTACTTGCGCGAGATCGACGCGGAACAAGACCGGCTCGATAAGGAAGGCGAAGAACGATTGGCCGAGCTGCGGGAAGAACTCCACCGGCGCAAAGGGCGCTCGCGCCCACAGGCGCGCTAAGATTTTTTCCGGGCCGCCGCCGATCCGTCGTTTCGACGCACCGTAAGCGGCCCCCGTTGTCGCGCCAGTCGCCTAGGCAAGGCTGAAACTAAACACACGCGAACACAGAGGAACCAAGAGAAACGGCGGATTTACACGCTCCGGCACCTCGTCCTAATCCGTGGTGTCCAACGGTTGTCCAATAAGCCATGCGGGAACCCGCCGCCGCCATGCTCAGACATTCAACAGGCAATGCCGCCCGTTCCGAACTCACCCGTAGCAAGGTCTCCAATGGATCGCGCCTGACATTGTTCGGCGACGGCCGGTCGACTGGCGCGAGACGATTCAGGGATTTGGTGGGTGCCTACGCAGCCGAAGCAGGCGGCATGGATTTGTTGTCCACGTCGGGCCAGCAAATCGTTCGCAGGCTCGCGATGCTGAGCGTCGAACTCGAAAGCATGGAAGCCGGCAAAGCGGCGGGGGAGCAGGTTGATACTCTCGCCTATGTCGCGGTTCTGAATGCCGAGAGGCGCGCGCGCTCGGAAATGGAGCGTCTCAAGCCGAAGCCCGCGAAAGCATCATCCGACGCGCTGCACGATCATCTCGCGCGCCGATACGGCCAAGCGCCGCGAGGGCAGGGAGAAGCGGCATGACGAATCGCTGGCCCGCGTTCTCGACGGTTGCGCTGTCCAACCGTAAGCCGTTTCCCGTGCGGGCCATGCGCGGACATGTACCGGGATCGGCACGGCAGCACCTATCACCTCGGGCGGGCGTGTCATGCGACCCCCACTAACCCCGTCGATCATTGACGCGATCCGCGATCCCAAGCTGTTCGCGCCACAATTCGCGCGTGGCAACTGGACTGCGTGGAAAACATGTATCCGGTCCATCTTCGGGCTTCCGCTCGCGCCCGACGAACTGCCGCTCTATCGCGAATGCACGGGACGCCAAGATGCACCTACCATTCGCGCGAAAACCAGTTGGCTGATAGTTGGACGACGCGGTGGAAAAAGCCGCGTGCTCGCCTTGATCGCGTCTTATCTGGCCGCATTTGGGAACTGCTCGCAATATCTCGTAGCCGGAGAGCGCGCGAGGGTTGTTTGTGTAGCGGCGGATAAGAAGCAGGCGGCGATTCTGCTCAACTATATCCACGCCTTCCTGTCCGGCACCGAACTACTGGCCCCGCTCATTCAACGCGAGACGGCGGAAGAAATCGAATTGTCCAACAACGTCACCATCGAAGTTGTGACTTGCAGCTACAAGACAATTCGCGGACGGACCGTCGTTGCGGCGCTCTGCGACGAAGCCGCCTTTTGGGCCGATGAAACGGGACAGAATCCGGCATCCGCGGTCATCGCGTCATTGCTTCCGAGTATGGCCACTATTCCGGGCAGCTTGTTGTTAGTTGCTTCTAGTCCGTACGCCAAGCGCGGGCCGCTTTGGGATGCGTTCAAACGCTACTGGTCCAAATCGGGCAAAATATTTGTTTGGAAAGCGCCGACCTGGGTGATGCACCCGAGCCTTTCGCGCGATTGTGCCGTCATTGCTGAGGCTTTCGAGAACGATCCAGCCAGCGCGTCAAGCGAGTACGGCGCGGACTTCCGCTCCGATGTTGGCGCGTTCATCGACCGCGAAATTGTCGATGCTGCCGTCATTCCCGGCAGGCATGAACTCATGCGTGAGAGCGGCACGCGCTATTTCGCCTTTGCCGACCCGAGCGGCGGATCAAGCGATTCGATGACGCTCGCGATTGCCCACGCGCGGGACAAGCTTGTGATACTCGACGCGCTGCGCGAATGGCGACCGCCGTTCTCGCCTGATGCAGTTGTGCAGGAATGCGCCGCGACATTGAAAGGATTCGGAATTACTCGCGTTTTCGGCGACCGTTATGCGGGCGAATGGCCGCGCGAACGCTTCCGCGTGCACGGGATCGACTATCAACCTGCCGAACAAACCAAAAGCGAGTTGTACTTGTCCCTGCTTCCGCTCCTGAACAGCGGGCGGGCCGAACTACTGGACCATGCACGATTGACCGCACAACTATGCTCGCTTGAAAGGCGAACGGCGCGGAGCGGACGCGATTCCATAGATCACGCGCCCGGCTCGCACGACGATTTAATTAACAGCGCGGCCGGAGCACTCGTCGGTGCCGTCGAAAGAACTCCGCTTATCATCCCGAAAACGTTGCTTCGACGCGTATCCCAGGTGCGAAGCCCCGTTCGATGCGTCCACTACTAACAAACAGAAGGAGTTTTATCATGCACAGAAACAGCGGCGTACTTCCGCAAGGTATGAACCTCAATCGCCCATTGCGCGTGCCGGATCATAGCGGGGGCCGACCTGCAGTGCTGGCTTATGATGAAATTGAATCGGAAGCTGAAATCGCGCGTCGCATGGATAAATCGGACGAGGACGAGAATTTATCTCTTGATGACGAGAACGCGGGACAAGAAATCGACCCGCCCGAGCTGAGCGGACTATCGCGTGAGCAACTTGAAAACTTCGCGCGAAGATTTTTCCTGCTTTACATGACTGGCAAAGCCGAACCGTCGTCGGGCACGATGGACCGCCGCGCTCAAGATCGAAAACGGCGCAATCTCGGCATGGACGCGCGGTCTGTCGCGAGCTTCAAAGAGAGGTTTCCAGACGCCGCAAGGATCGACGTGCGATGAGTAGTGCGCGCGCCGTGAAATTACAAAGCGTGCCACCGCCAAGATCGCCTGCCCGCGAGAAGCTCGCCCAGGTGATTGCCCGCAACAAGGAAGCGGCACACGCCATCGGCAAACTCGAAACCGCACTGAGGGAAGCATCGCAGCGCCGCTGGCAGGCGCGCAGTGCCCTTGAGCGGGCACAGGAAGCGGCCCGAGAGGCGCGCGAAGCACAGGCACGGCATGTCATCGACAGCGCCTTGGGTGAAGCGGGATCGGAACCGTTATCGCCCGAGGCCGCGCAAGCCGCCATCGAATGCGCCGAAGAGCAATTCGAGAACGCCGGCCGGGCCGTGGCGACGCTTGAGCGTGAAATCCAATCGTACAGGGAACGAAACAGTCTCCGGGACGGGCAGCTTTCCGCTGCAATCGAACGGGTGATTCAGAGCGATCCTGCCGTCACGTCCTTCCTCCGCGCATTTGCGCAGCGGCAGATTGAGTTCGCGGACTGGCAAGCGGCACTGGACGCAATCCGCCTTCGCCTCTCTGCCGAACAAATCGCGCTGATTCGCCCGGACGATCATGCTCCCTGTCCGTTCGCGGACGCGTGGAAACAAAAGCTTGCGGCGTTGAGGAATGATGCCGACACGGAATTTCCTGAGCCGGGAATTTGGAAGATCGAAAGGGTCATTGTCGATCCGGCGCCGGATCGGCACCTGAACTAACAGGGACATGCTTTTCCCCGCGCTGTTGGTCGCGCGGGGCGCGGATTAGACGGCTGAGTGCCGCGTCGCGAGAAAACCCCGTCAGTCCGCGCGAATGACTATGTACTTCATTCGGTGGCGGGCATTTGTTGTTTCATCCGGCGTCGATGCTGGCACACGTCAGTCGGGCGAATTGTGATAGCGTTTTGCGAACACGCCCTCTCGAAAGATCGCCGCTTCTTCTGCGTCGGTTTCGATGCCGGGAAAAATAGAAAGTGGTGTACCGTCTCGGCAATCCAATTTGACAATTTGCCCTGAGGGCAAGCGGATTCGTTTCGCCTCAACGCCCTTCTGCGCCTTTCGGGCATATCGAATGGCGTCATCCAAATCGAAGAAAGAGTGTACCTTCACCGAATTTCCCGGAGTGCTTTGATTCAGACTAGTTTTGTGTACCTTCGGCGTAGTTCCTTAATTCGTCCGCGATTTCGGGGTGGAGATTCCAATCAGCACAGGCACCATTGCGGGTAGCGCGCTCCTTCCCGTCGTCTACCGCACGCCGAATGAGATCGGGAACTTTCCTGTCCATGATCCCGATTGGGTAGCCATTGCCTGCAGTGCCTTCAGCGGTGGGCCAGTAGATCGCTTCCAATGCGGCGGCTTTTTGAGTGATAAGCAAGTTGGCCGCCCGTTCATCTTGAATTACGGGGACTGCGCGACAACCCAGTGCAAAATAGATATTGCTCGCGTAGATGAGCAAGCCCAGTCGCTCAGAAATGTACGTTTGTTTCCGAGTTTCGCCCTTCTGCTTCCAGTCCTGTGCGATCTGCCGGGGCAACCCTCCAATTCCGACGGCGCCAAAGGGGTAAACCACCACGATTCCAGAGTTGGAATCTGGCGTGTCGAACCAATCGAATACATTGGGTTTGGGCCACGTCGACCAGATGTTGGTATTATCTGAATGCTTGCCCAAAGGTTTTGAGGCTGCTGTAATTTTCAAGAGTTCTGCCAGATTCTGTTTTGCTGGTGCATTGCCCTGATTTGCTGCAAGCTGAAACCACTTCCTTGCTTCCAAGGCGTTCTGCGCGACGCCTTGCCCATGCGCATACATGATTCCAAGACTATTTTCTGCCGCTGTAAAGCCTTGATTTGCAGCAGCGCGAAACAACTTCACTGCTTCGCTGTAGTTCTGCGTGATGCCCCGACCTTTGGCATACATATTTCCAAGATTGAACTGCGAAACCGCAATCCCTTGGTCCGCCGCCTTGCGATACCACGCCGCCGCTTCCGTATCATTCTTCAAGACTCCTTGACCTTGTTCATACATGACGCCGAGATTGTATTGCGCCAACGCATATCCTCGCCCGGCTGCTTTTTGGTTTTGGGTCAGCGCCGCGCTGAGATCACCATTCTTGTCGTAGGCGCGGCCGAGTTGAAAAATTAGTCGACTACTGCGCGGGTATTGTTGCACCGCGTTTTTGCAAGCGGGAATGGCGATGGTAGAATTGATTTTGTCAAAAGAAACACCCTGGGCTTTAGCTTGGGGGTCTAGATTACTTGCCGCATACCTATCGCAATCTGTAACCGGAGCTTCTTGAGCCGCGTTGTCACTCGAGGATGAATCGCCGGACTGTTGAGCCTCCGTAGTTTGCGATCCATCGGATTTTTGTGCGGACCTTGCTGCTTCATCGGCAAACTCAGCGCCGAGATTTGCCTTCCACACGTCTATTTCGGCAATCCATTTGTGATCTGGGTCCTTCCAATATTCGCAGTCTGCGTACTGCCCGCGATCCCAGCTGTCCTTCTGAGCGGAATCGTAATATGCCTTCGTGGCGTCACCCTTGGTCTTAGTCAACGTTCCATTCCTGACCACTGTGTCGGTGTTGGTCTCAAAAGCGTAGCCTAATTTGGAGTGTGCAATTGCAGCTTGATCCGCGGAAATCACACCACAGGCGTAGGCCCACCTGATAGTGAAGACATCCAAAGCGTTATCGTCCGCGTTTTTTTTGTCGTGGGTGGAAAGCCCGGAGGGCGGCGTGTTTTGGCCGTTGCTGGAGCCAGACGTAGGCGATGCGCCGCTGTCCACGCTTTGAGATGAATTGTTTGGCGTCTGTACAGCATTGAAGATCACGACGATAACAAACAACACCGCTGCGGCCGTCACCAATTGCGTCAGGGTGCTTGTCTTCCTTTTAGGCGGGCCACTGTAACCGCAATTCGGACATGTCTTCGCCGAAGTCGAAACTTCATGTTTGCAAACGACACATTTGACGAGTGATGGTTTCATCGCGCGCCCCTCCTTACCGGGGTATCGAAAAACCTCTTGTGTCATTGCAGGTATTGTTTTCGTGCAGTAGGCCGCGCGAATGATCCCTTACCGTGCTGTGCTGCCGTGGGCTCCGAGCCGCTATTTGTATGGCAGATTCATGGGCCGGGCGCAGCGTTCGGTATATTTTCAAGCATTTGGAGAAATCCAAAGTGCAAGTATCACAGCCCGGCGTGTGCGCAAATGGCTCTTTTTGAAAGCGAATAAGCCTGTTTGATCGCAAATTCGCGGGCACAAGATTCTTGTGCACAACCTCGTAAAACAGTCCGTCTCGTCTGAGCCACAATACTGCAACAAATCCGACTTTCAGCATGATGCTGTTCTGATTGAGGCGAAGGCCCCATTTTGCCGGATCGGCCTTATCGGCGATGTCGATAGAGTCCGCGATGGCGCTGAGAACGTCAGCACGATGAATGGTCGGAATGATTTGGCGAACAATTTTGCCCGCATCCAACGGCGCAATCCGCGCAAAATCGGACGTTCTCCGCGTTGAACCCAGTGTGAGCGCCACCTCCACCCCCCTTGGCGGACGGGGAGTTGGAAAGCCTCGATTAGGAGAGCCGCACGCGCCTTTAGGCTTTCGCCCTGAACATGCGCGCGTGCCTCCCCGACCATAGGGTCGAGGAGTGCTTTGACGGCAGCACAAAGAGCCGCCTAATCGAGGGGTTTCCATGCCCCAAGCCGCTCGCATCGGAGCGACTGAACACAAGCATAGCGCGACTTCCACAACCGCGCGAATCTGTGCGTCAAGCTTGGCAATGGCATGAGAAATGGCGTCACGAGTGCTCGTGCCTCCGGTCCAGTGGCGCAATGTTCCCTTTGGTCATCTCCGTTGTGGTCGACAGGAGCACCCACAATAATGGACAAGCGCGAGAGCAAACGCCTCTACCGGGATACCCAACGGCCCCGCTGTTGCGGCCTGCTGAAGCTCCCGTTTCCGGTTCAGTGTTCCCGGCGTGCGACCATCGAGCGTCGTGGCCGGTTCTATTGCGGCCTGCATGATCCAAAGAGAGTCCCGAGGACGAAAGCGGCACGGCAGGAGTAAGGCAACACGAGCTGCCCGTCATGCGCGATTCTCGTTCTCTGCTGGCGGATCAGTCAATGGAGCTAACAAACGCATGGACTCGTTTAAGTCAGTCCCGATTGCGGCTTGGTTCTTCGCAAATTTACTTTGAGCGAGTTCGAGAGAGCCGCCATGCTTCGCGATAAAGTCCAGCAAGGTCCGAGTTTTCTGATTGTACCGGGATACGGAATACAAAAGATGGGCGGTCGTAGTCGCCGCTTTCGCTGGCAGAAGATCGAACCGCGCGAAAATTGCCTCGTCCCAATGCTCTCGGATAAGGATAACGGTTAAGAGTTCGTCGAGAGCCTGCGACAGCGGCATGCCCATCGTGGTCAAATTCGCGGTGATCTTCGTCGCTGCCGCCAAGTCGCCTTGGATATCAACCAAAATGCTTGCGAGGCGAAGCGCTAAAATGTGCGCGCTTTTCCGGTCCGCCGCCCTTTTTGCATTTTCACGTTCGCGCTCAACTCTGATCGCGGTTCTCGATTGCGTGCTCGCAATGATTACGGCTGCGACGACAGCCAATATGGTGCCGATTGCTTGGACATAGCCCGCAAAGCCAAGGTGACATTCGATCCAACGCAGCCACGCGTTCGGCTCTTGTGTGCATGCGTTCCAAGGACTCATGCCTTTGTGTCTCGCGGGTCCGTTTTGTTCGTCGTGGCCTCGCCAAACTCATGACCGCAGAAGCGGCATACCGCGGCTGCGGCTTTGACGCGCTCGGCGCAGCGCGGACACGTTTTTTCGGCTGCATCGGGAACGGTTTGCCGAATCTCGTAGGTTACGGTCAGGGTGCCTGGCGGCGGCACGATCAGCATGTAAATGAAAACAACAAAGCCAATCAGCACAAGGCATAACAGGAGCGCGATCAGAAACGCACCGCATCCATACGAACCGGCGGCCCATGTCTGTGTGGTCGGGTGATAGCCCTCGGCAGCTAGCCGTTTCGCATCTTTTTGGAAAGCCGCCGTCGCGGCGCTTTGATTTCCTTTGTATGTGCGAACAATGGTCTGTGGTCTATCGCTCACCGCTTCGTGGCCCTACTTCTGCTGTGCGGCGAGCGCCTGCTTGACCAAGCGGCGGATTACTTCAGAGCGCGCAATTCGCTCTTGGTGCGCCAACCGATCGAGCGCGCGGAGCATTTCTTCAGGAAGCCTTACTGTCACAGCGGGATCAGGGGCGGCACGCGCGTTTTTTTTCGATTTCATCGTCGCTTCTTTCGGTTCGCCACTTCCATCGAAGACACCTCGCATCGCTTGCCTGCGGCCCGGATGCTACCATGAAAGCATGTGCGGACGATTCACGAATCAATACACTTGGCGCGAGCTGATCGAACTCTACCGGATCACCGAGCCTTGCATCACGCCGATCTCCAATCTTGAGCCTCGCTTCAACTTCGCGCCAATGCAGCGCGGCCTGCGCACCGACGATGCCAAGCTAGTCCGGCTTATGCAGCAGCGAACTGGGGCCTGTCTGGGACACTGGCGACGGCGCGGCTATCTTAAATCGGCCCCGGAGCGGGCGACATGCTCAATTGGGAGATCGCGGAACAACCGCAAGCCTAATCCCTAACGGTTCTTTCATCCGGCATCCCTCAAGGTGACATTGGGCATCCAAATGGTGGCTCTGGGCAACGGACGATCGGACGCAGTTCATCCTCCTCCTCGCGTCTGATCGTCCGATATTTTCGCGATGAAACAGCCGAACGAATTGCGACAATTGGCCGAACGCTACCGCGACTGGGCAGCGGTAGCGGAGCTATCCGACAAAGCGTGGCGAGAGGGTTTCGCGGATTATCTGGAGCACCGAGCGGCAGACCTTGAACAGCGCGACAGTCGGCAGGAATAATTCCTGCAATAATTTCTAACGGTTCCTTCACGTTGCTCTGTCATGTAGATGACAGGCACCAGTGTTGGGATGGGCCTATAGCAACCGGGTGCGAATGGCCCCGAAACTTCGCATCCGGTAGCTTGCTATCGGTCGCCTGCTATCTCCTGTCCATGGATTGCGAACCGCGTTTCGCAGTCATCCACAAATAGTAACACGAGATTCCGCTCCGTCTTGTCGAATATGCCCTCTGCGATCACCCGGACCTGATTTGCTCGGTGTCGAAATTCACTTGAAGGGATGCGCTCCGGCATGACTTGACAGGCTCCCTAGATCGCCGGGAACCGTACACGCGCCCGAATGGCCGCGCTGTTCAAAACAGAACATCTGCCGGGGCCGCCGGATTATTGACCGTCGATGGTGGGTCCGGGGAGTTTCAGGCGCGTCTGGTCGGAACCGAGAAGAAGGCAGATCGCGTTCCCTGCGCCGGTGCCAGAGCGGCGACGCCAGCAAGAATCTCCTGCATCGCCTTTGCGGCCCTGCGGGCCTCACCTTCCTCCGCGAAGACAAAAGCGAGCAGTTCGTGCTCCGCGCTGTCATAGAGCATGAAGCTCCATTCGTCGCCGAGCTGGCCCACGTCGCCCACGCTGCCGGCGCGCGTGCCTTCTTCCATCGTCATCGCTTGTGCTCCCCGAGTGCGTCCGCCGGTAGGTGTCTGTCGCAATAGAAATCGATTCGCGAGAATCGATTGACCTCGAATCGCGCCAACTCACCGCAATGGCAAAGCAGGGGCTTCGGCTTCGGCGGCGCGATCCCCGCTTCGATCATCCCCGCGATGTCCGCGCGGTTCTGCTCGCGTTTGGTGTAGTTGGCCATGCGTCGATCCCACGGCGAAGGCGCGGTGGCGTCAAGGCTGCGGGATCAGGCCCGGGACACCTCTTTAGGGATATGCCCCCCCGGTTGGCGCCCGGTGACACCCACAAGCGCCTTAGGAGCAGGGCCGCTCTCTTGGCCCATTGCAGCGCCAACGGCTACCCTGAGCAGCCTGGTGGCAAATTGGCGGGAAATGTGCGCCCGCGTTCGCATCCGTTTATTGGACAACCGTTGGACATGCCGCCCAGAGGCAATGGCCAGTTCCATTAACTATCTGATTTCTTGAGAGTTTTTTGGCGCTCCCACGGGGAATCGAACCCCGGTTTCAGCCTTGAGAGGGCCACGTCCTAACCGCTAGACGATGGGAGCTCGCGAGCGGAGTTGGTGCGTTATAACGGCGGCGCCTCAAAGCGATCAAGAGAAGGGGATTCAATGCGAACCGGCGAGAACGCATGTCCCGTGCTTACGAAGGCGGTAACGGTGGCAGTCTCGCACGCCTTTTCGTCGAATGCTGCGATAAGCCACAGAAAGTCTTCTTCGACGGCAGCCACGCAATCGCGCGCCGACGGGCCCGGTCTGCCGTTCGGGTGCGAATGATAGCAGCCGATGATGCCGCGCTCCGCGCCGCGGAAGCGGCGGAGCAGCGCGAATTGGACTGCGGGATCAATCTCGAAGCGATCGGGCTCGACGGCGAGGTTTCGCGTGGCGTGGAGTGCGGTCGCCCGCGCGTGCGCGCCGGAAACCGTGCCCTCGACGAACCCGCAGCATTCGCGGGGGAATGCGTTGCGTGCCTCTTTCATGAGATGCGCGCGGAGAGGATCCGGCAAAAGGAGGTCCGAAATCATCTGCGCGGCGGTGCCGCAGTCCGCATCTTGGCGACAAGGCGGCCGGTTCCCGTATCGATGATGTCGATCTCGTCGCCCGCCGGTCCGTGCAGCCGAAGCACGAGCCTGTCGCCGGAAACGTCCGCGGACACAATGTTCATGTCCGGCGCAAGAACGAGCTGAACGGCGCCGGACGCCCCCGATTCATGCGGCCGGCCGCCGGCGCGCATGATGAAGCCGACGACGAGCGCGCCGAGCGCAATGAGGATGAGAAGGCCGAGCAGGATGACGGCCGCAAGCGCGGCGCGATAGGCTGCCGTCTGCTTCGCGGGCCGAACGGGAGGTGTGGTGCCGGAGTCCGACAAATCTGCCACTGCACATGCCTCCGGGAACGAAACGGTGCGACAAGCCGCCGTTGAGGCCGCGCAATCGGGAGCACGCCTCGACCGTTTCCTGGCCGACGCCCTTCCGGACCTCAGCCGTTCCCGGCTGCAGCAATTGATCGCGCAAGGCGCCGTCACGCGGCTCGGCCTGACGATAGGAGACGCAAATGAGAGGGTCAAACCTGAGGACATCTACGAGGTTCGCGTACCTCCGCCCGTGCCCGCCGCGCCTGCCGGGCAGGACATTCCGCTGAACGTGGTCCATGAGGACGACGATCTGATCGTGATCGACAAACCGGCAGGCCTCGTGGTTCATCCCGCCGCCGGCAACCCGGACGGCACGCTCGTCAACGCCCTCATTGCGCATTGCGGCGGGTCGCTCTTGGGCATCGGGGGCGAAGTCCGGCCCGGAATCGTGCACCGGCTGGACAAGGACACGAGCGGCCTCATCGTCGCGGCGAAGAACGACCGCGCGATGCACAGCCTGGCCAAGCAGTTTGCCCACCGCACCATCGAGCGCGTCTATGACGCTGTCGCGTGGGGCAGTCCCCGCGCCGGAGAGGGCGTGGTCGAGGGCGACATCGGACGCAATCCCTTCGACCGCAAGCGGATGGCCGTGCTGCGCGGCGGGGGCAAGCCGGCGCGGACGCGCTATCGCATGCAGGAGCGGTACGGAAACCCGGAAAGGCCCTTCGCCAGTCTGATCGAATGCCGGCTGGAAACCGGCCGGACCCATCAAATCCGCGTGCATCTGGCCCATATCGGCCATCCGCTGATTGGCGACTCCGTTTATGGCCGCGCGCGAAACGTGCCGCGGGCGAAGACGGTGGCAGAGGCCGAGGCGTTCTCCGCCGCGGCCGATTTCCCACGTCAGGCGCTGCATGCCCGCGTGCTGGGCTTCAAACACCCGACGAGCCAGAAACAGATGCGTTTCGAGGCGCCGTGGCCGGCGGATTTTGCCGGACTGGTCGCCAGCCTGCGCGCCTTGCAAGCACGCTGAGGGAACTTACATAGTTTCAGTTTGCGGGGAATTCCGGCACTATCGCCCGCGGACCGAACAACCTGCCTGGGCGTTCCCGGTAAGGAATAAGGCGGTGTCGTGCGCGCTTGGGCGCACGGAACGCCAGACGGGGTCTAGAACATGAGCAGTCGCGGCGTGCCGGCGCTCCAGGGCGAAGGCGGCCTCTCCCGCTATCTGTCGGAAATCCGGAAGTTCCCGCTTCTGGAGCCGGAAGAAGAATACATGTTCGCCAAGCGCTGGCGCGAACACGACGATCCCGAGGCCGCCCGCCGCCTCGTCACCAGCCATCTGCGTCTCGTGGCGAAGATCGCCATGGGTTATCGCGGCTACGGGCTGCCGGTTTCGGAAATCGTCGCCGAAGGCAATGTCGGGCTGATGCAGGCCGTCAAGCGCTTCGAGCCCGACCGCGGCTTCCGGCTCGCCACCTATGCCATGTGGTGGATCCGCGCCGCGATCCAGGAATACATCCTGCGCTCCTGGAGCCAGGTGAAAATGGGCACGACCGCCGCGCAGAAGAAGCTGTTCTTCAATCTGCGCAAGGTGAAGAGCCGCATCGGCGCGCTTGACGAGGGCGATATGCGCCCCGAGCAGGTGCGCGAAATCGCCGACAAGCTCGCGGTTCCCGAGGAAGAGGTGGTGAACATGAATCGCCGCCTCGCGGCGCCCGATTCCTCGCTCAACGCGCCGCTCCGCTCGGATTCCGAATCGGAATGGCAGGACTGGTTGGTGGACGACACACTCGACCAGGAATCGCGTCTGGCCGACGCTGAGGAAATGGGCGAGCGGCACGATCTTCTGACGACGGCGCTTGGCGAGCTCAGCGAGCGCGAGCGCGACATCATCGAGGCGCGGCGGCTCCGGGACGAACCGGTGACGCTCGAAGAGCTGTCGCAGAAATACGGCGTGAGCCGCGAGCGCGTGCGGCAGGTCGAGGTGCGCGCATTCGAAAAGCTTCAGCAGCAGATGAAGCGCACTCTTGCGGAAAAGCGTCGTCACACGCTGGCCGTCGCCGGCTGACTGCTCCCGCATGCATGGCCGCCATGCGTCGGCGCTTCTTCATAGGAGCGCAAGCCGGGCGATACCATGTTGAGCTCAATTCGCGGCCCGAAACGTGATGAAACTCAAGCTCTGGCAAGTCGATGCATTTGCCGAAAAGCCGTTCGAAGGAAATCCGGCGGCGATCGTGCCCCTTTCCGAGTGGCTTGATCCATGCCTCCTGCAGCAGATTGCCAATGAGAACAATCTCGCGGAAACCGCCTTTCTCGTGCAGCGCGGCAATGGCCGTTACGGATTGCGCTGGTTCACACCCACAACGGAAGTCGATCTCTGTGGTCACGCAACGCTGGCAAGCGCGTGGCTGCTATTTGCGGAAGTCGATCCGGAGTTGAAGTCGGTGGCGTTCGAGACGCGCTCCGGCACGCTGATCGTGCAGCGCGGCCAGAACGGACGGCACGCCATGTCGTTGCCTTCGGACATCGTCGTGCCGGTCGCGGATGCTTCCCTGCCCGCAAAAATGGGCGAGGCTCTCTCGACGCCCGCGCCTTTGGAAGTATTCCAGGGGAGAAACATGCTCGCGGTGTTTGCGGACGCATCGACAATTCGCGCCATCAAGGGACCGGGCGAAATCGGCGGCATGATCCCGCAGGACAAGGGGCTGATCGCCACGGCGAAAGGCGACGGCGGATATGACTTCGTCTCACGGTATTTTGCCCCTCATCATGGCGTGCCCGAGGATTCGGTGACAGGCTCGGCGCATTGCGCGCTCACGCCGTTTTGGGCTGCGAGAATCGGCAAAGCGACGCTGCGCGCGCGCCAGGCGAGTCCGCGCGGAGGCGATCTGGTGTGCACCGACGCGGGTGAGCAAACAATTCTTTCGGGGGCGTGCGTGCTCTATATGCGCGGAGAAATCGACGTTTGACGAGAACCTAAATCCGCGCGTTGAAATCCGCGCAGTTCCGGCCGAAGGCCGCGAGCCCCTCTTCGAGGTAGTCGCCGAGTAGCGGCAGGCTGAGCAGGTATTCGGCGACGCGATGCCTGTGCTGGGTGCGCGCGGTCTCGAGTACTTGCAGCCACTCGGAAGCGTCGAACGTCCCCCGGCCAATCCATGCAAGTGCGACGAGGCTCATCTGCTCATCTTCGTCGAGCCCGCGAATGAAGGCGCTCACCTCGCGCAGGACCGGATCGCCCGTCCCGCTCTCGAGAACGTCGGCCATCCCGTCATCGGTCGGATTTGATCCCGATTCCGGATCGGCATCCGCCTCCTTCGCATCGAAGGCGCGCGCCTTCACGATGAGGTGGCAAACCTTGTCGGTCGCGATTCCCAATTCGATATGGGAGTCCACGCGCGACGCGGATCCAAGCGGCATGGACACACACTCCGTCTCGACCCTATGAGAAACGATCCGGCGCCACGCGATGTTCCGGCGCCTCCCGCCGGATCTTCTTTCTTCGGATCGCCGCAGGATTGCGCCATGACTGAAAATCGACCGCTTTTGCGCCCGTCGCGGCCTTTCTTCTCTTCGGGACCGTGCGCGAAACGGCCTGGCTGGGCCCCCGACGGCCTGGGAGGCGCGCTCCTGGGCCGGTCGCACCGCTCGCCGCCCGGCAGAGCGAAAATCCGTGAAGCGCTTGGGCGAACTAGAACGCTGCTCGGCATACCGCCCGACTACCGGATTTTGCTGGTGCCAGCATCCGACACCGGCGCCGTCGAACTTGCCATGTGGTCGCTTCTGGGGCCGCGGCCGGTCGATGTGTTCGTGTGGGAGAGCTTCGGGGCGGAGTGGATGACGGACGCGATCGACCAGCTGAAGTTGAAAGATACCCGAGTTTTCAGCGCCCGGTACGGAGCACTGCCCGATCTCAACGCGGCGGAGCCGGGACACGACATCGTATTTGTCTGGAACGGTACGACGTCGGGGGTGCGCGTCCCCCACGGTGATTGGATCGCTTCCGACCGCCAGGGTCTTACGATTTGCGACGCGACGAGCGCGGCTTTCGCAATGGAATTGCCGTGGGAAAAGCTCGATGCCACGACTTTCTCCTGGCAGAAATCGCTGGGCGGGGAGGCCGCGCACGGCATGCTGGTACTCTCACCGCGCGCGATGGCGAGGCTGGACTCCCATGCGCCGGGATGGCCTCTGCCAAAGATCTTCCGGCTCAAGAAGGACGGCAAACTGATCGATGGGCTGTTCGAAGACGAGACGATCAACACGCCCTCCATGCTTGCAGTGGAGGACTATCTGGATGCGCTGGGCTGGGCAGAATCGATCGGTGGCCTGAAAACGCTATTCGCGCGCACCGACGCCAATTTCGCCTGCCTTTCGCAGTGGGTGCAAAAGAGCGGATGGACGAAGTTCATGGCCGCAGAAGAGCGATTCCGATCCAACACATCGGTTTGTCTCACGATCGTCGACTCGCGGTTCGCGGCGATGGAGAGGTCCGCGCAGGCATCCACGGTTGCGAACCTCATGCGTCTCCTGGAACAGGAGCAGATCGCTTTCGACATCGGCGCGCACCGCACCGCGCCACCCGGCTTGCGCATCTGGTGCGGGCCGACGGTCGATGCAAAAGACATCGCTTCGCTGACGGCGTGGCTGGATTGGGCCTGGGAGCGCATACGGCCCCAATGAATCCCGCCCGGACGAACAAGACGCAATGACGCCACAGCTCGCGCTGAACTTCCTTTGGGCGTTCTGGGTCTTGAGCTGGCTCGCCGCCGCTTTGTGGTCTGCGCCATCGGCGAAGCGGCCAGTTTTCGGATCCGAAATACTTTACCGGGTCGTCACTCTGTTGGGGGCCGTGCTGCTGTTCGGTGTCACGACGCGCCACGTCCCAATGCGCCTGTGGTCGTTGGGCGAGGGCGCCGACTGGGCGTTGTTCGGTATTTGCGTGCTTGGTTTTGTCTTTTGCTGGTGGGCCCGCATCCATTTGGGAACCCTCTGGTCAGGTTGGGTATCGAAGAAAGAGGGCCACCGCATCATCGACACCGGTCCCTACCGCATCGTGCGGCATCCCATCTACACCGGGCTGATCCTCGCCGCCTTTGCGACCGCGATCTTCAAGGGCACCGGCGTTGCGCTCCTGGGCGCAGCGATCATTGCGCTTGGCTTCTGGATCAAGGCGCGGCTCGAGGAACGCTTCCTGTGCCAGGAACTGGGCGCGGAGGCCTACAGCGCCTATCGCCGCCGCGTGCCGATGCTCATCCCGTTTGGCCCCAAATCGGCCTGACGCCGCGCTCCATTGCCCATATAGTCGGCCACCGTGCCCTGAGAATCGGCGGCCGGAGAGGAAACCATCCGGGTACGGACAATGGCGAACGTGGCGGTGATCGGCGCCCAGTGGGGCGACGAGGGAAAAGGCAAGGTCGTCGACTGGCTGTCCGCACGCGCCGACGTGGTCGTGCGGTTCCAGGGCGGCCACAACGCCGGACATACGCTTGTCATCGACGGCAAGACCTTCAAGCTCAGCCTGTTGCCCTCGGGCGTGGTGCGCCCGGGCAAGCTGTCGATCATCGGCAATGGCGTCGTGGTCGATCCATGGGCCTTTGCGGACGAAGTCGAGCGCCTGGCTGCGCAAGGCGTGCTCGTATCGCCCGAATCGCTCCTGGTCGCCGAAAACGCCGCGCTGATCCTGCCATTGCACCGCGAGCTCGATTTTTCACGCGAGTCGTCGAACAGCGTGCAGCGCGTCGGCACCACAATGCGCGGCATCGGCCCCGCATATGAAGATAAGGTCGGACGGCGCGCGTTGCGCGTCGTCGATCTCGCCGATCAGGCTTCGCTGCCCCCAAAGATCGAACGGCTCCTCGCACACCACAATGCGCTCCGCCGCGGAATGGGCGCCGCCGAAATCGATGGGGCCGCTCTCGCGACCGCGCTTGCGGAGATCGCACCCCGCATCCTTCCCTATTGCGGATCGGCATGGCTCCGGCTCGACGCCGCGCGCCGGGATGGAAAACGCGTGCTGTTCGAGGGCGCGCAGGCCGTGCTTCTCGACGTGGACCACGGCACCTATCCCTATGTCACCTCGTCCAACACGGTCGCCGGGCAGGCCGCTGCGGGGAGCGGCTGCGGGCCTCGCGATGTGGGTTACGTGCTGGGCATCGCCAAGGCCTACACCACGCGCGTCGGAGAAGGTCCGTTTCCCACCGGACTTGGTGACGCGATCGGCGAAGGGCTGGGCAAGCGGGGCGCGGAGTTCGGGACTGTCACGGGCCGCAAGCGGCGGTGCGGTTGGTTCGATGCGGTGCTTGTCAGGCAGACCGTGATTACCGGCGGCATCGACGGCCTGGCGCTGACAAAGCTAGACGTGCTCGACGGTATGCCCGAAATCAAACTCTGCACCGGCTATACGCTCGACGGACGTGACACCACGCATCTGCCGGCCGAGGCAGGTGCGCAGGCACGCATCAAGCCGATCTACGAAACGCTCGAAGGCTGGAGCGAGTCCACCCGCGGCGCACGCTCCTGGGCGGAGCTTCCGGCGACGGCGATCAAATACATCCGGCGCGTGGAGGAGCTGGTCGGTGCACCGGTCACACTTCTCTCCACAAGTCCGGAACGCGAAGACACGATTCTCGTTCGCGATCCTTTCGTCGATCGCTGAAGTCCTTCCTGAACGCTGGGAGCATCGATGTTCAAGACACGATTTACGGACATGTTCGGCGTTGCGGCACCCATCACTTGCGGCGGCATGACGCGAGTGGGAAAGGTGGAACTGATCGCAGCCGTGGCAAACGCAGGCGCACTCGGGTTTATCACCGCGCACACGGCCGGTCGGCCCGAGGATCTTGCAAAGGCCGTGAACCGCTGCCGCGACCTGACCGACAAGCCGTTCGGCGTGAACCTGACGATCCTGCCGAGTATCACGCCGATCCCCTATGACGAGTATCGCGAAGCCATCATCGAGAGCGGCGTGCACATCGTCGAAACCGCCGGCAACAACCCGCAGCCGCATCTGCCTCGCTTCAAGGAAGCGGGCGTGAAAGTGATCCATAAATGCACGAGCGTGCGGCACGCGGTCAAAGCACAATCGATCGGCGTGGACTGCGTTTCGATCGACGGGTTTGAATGCGCCGGCCATCCCGGCGAGGACGATGTCGGCGGTCTGATCCTGTTTCCCGCGACCGCGGACAAAATCAGCATACCGATCATCGCATCCGGCGGTATCGCGGATGCACGCGGATTGGTGGCAGCACTCGCATTAGGTTGCGACGGCGCCAACATGGGCACGCGCTTCATGGCGACGGTCGAGGCGCCGATTCATGAAAACGTCAAAAAACAGATCGTCGCCAATGACGAGCGCTCGACCAACCTGATTTTCCGCACGCTGCATAACACCGCACGAGTCGCGAAGAATGAGATCAGCGATGAGGTGGTTGCCATCGAAACGCGGGGCAACGCAACCTTTGCAGACGTAAAGGATCTTGTCGCAGGAACGCGAGGCGCCATCGTCCTCGATGAAGGTGAGATGGACGCCGGCATCTGGTCGGCCGGACAGACCCAAGCCCTGATTCACGATATTCCGACCTGCGCGGAACTGGTCTCACGCATCGTGCGCGAGGCGGAAGAAATCATTCGAGGCAGGCTTGGAGCGATGGCCGTCGTCTGACGAAGCATTCACGCCGTCGACGTCACTCGGGGCGCGGATTATCATGCAGATGATTGAGCGGACCTTGGCCTCGGCCCAGATTCGGAGCGGTCTCCAGCGCGGCCTGCACGAAAGCTCGCGCGGAACGGACGGCTTCCGTCAGCGGGCGCTGCTGTGCGAGTCCGCAGGCAATCGCGCACGCGAGCGTGCATCCGGTGCCATGCGTGGAACGCGTTGGGATGCGTGGGTTTTCGAACTCTTCGATGCCGGTCTTGCTGACAAGAATGTCGCGCACCGGCGTTCCCGGCGCGTGACCGCCTTTGATCAACACGGCGTCCGCTCCCATCTGGCGCAAGGCGTCCGCCGCACGGAGCATGTCGTCGCGGCTTCCAAAAGCGACGCCGGACAGATGCTCCGCTTCGGAAATATTGGGGGTCAACAAGTTAGTCAGTGGAAGCAGACGGTCTTTCAGACGAGCGACCGCATCGTCAGAGAGAAGGGACGTGCCGCTGGACGAGACGAGCACCGGATCGAGCAAGATGGGAATGCCGGAGCCGTGCGCTTCCAGAGCATCTGCAACAGCGTCGACTGCGTCCGCGGATCCCAGCATCCCGATCTTGATCGCATCGGCGCCGATATCGGCCAACACGCAGGCGATCTGCTCGCCAATGATCGAAGGCGGAACCAAGTGGATGGCGTGGACGCGAGTCGTATCCTGCACGGTCACCGCGGTAACCGCCGTCATCGCGTAGACGCCCAATGCCGTGGCAGTCTTGATGTCCGCCTGGATGCCGGCGCCACCGCTTGAATCCGATCCCGCGACGATGAGCAGCCGCGCAGGCGCAGCCTTCAAGCCACGACTTCCTGCAGCGCCGCAACAACATCGCTCACAACCGAGCGCACAAGCCTCTCGTCGTCGGCTTCCGCCATGACGCGGATCACCAGTTCGGTGCCCGATTTGCGCACCAGGAGACGGCCGGCCCCGTTCATCCGCGCCTCGCAGTCCTTGATGCGCTCCACGACGCGGGGATCCTTCAGCGGCGAGCCGTTCTTGTAGCGGACGTTTTCCACCACCTGCGGCAGGGGTTCGAAAATGTGTGCGACTTCGCTCGCGGGCCGTTTCTCGTGCGCGAGCACGCCGAGCACCTGAAGGGCCGCGATCACGCCGTCGCCGGTCGTGCAGAAATCGCGCAGCACGATATGCCCGGATTGCTCGCCCCCGACATTGAAACCATCGGCCCACATTTTGGCGATCACATAGCGGTCTCCAACCGGCGCGCGCGCGAGCTTCAGATCGAGACTGTGGAGATAGCGCTCGAGGCCGGCATTCGACATGACGGTGCCGACCACGCCTCCGCCCTTCAGATCGCCGGTCTTCGACCAGGAGCGCGCGATCAAGGCGAGTATCTGATCACCGTCAATAAGATTGCCCTTCTCGTCCGCCATGACGACGCGATCCGCATCGCCGTCAAGAGCGATGCCGAAATCGGCGCGGCGTTCGCGCACCTTGCGCTGCATCGTTTCGGGAAATGTCGAACCGCATTCGTGATTGATGTTGATGCCGTTCGGTTCGGTTCCGATTTCAATAAGCTCCGCGCCCAGTTCCCAAAGGATCAGGGGCGCGACCTTGTAGGCGGCGCCGTTCGCGCAATCGATGACAATGCGTAGACCATCGAGTGCGAGGTTCTTGGGAAAGGTTCGCTTGGCATATTCGATGTAGCGCGCCTGGGAATCGTCGATGCGTTTCGCGCGCCCTATCTTGCGCGCCGTGGCGAGGCCGTCGTGGAGACCGTTCGCCATCAGTTCCTCGATCGCGAATTCGCGCTCGTCGGACAGTTTGAGCCCGTCAGGACCGAAGAACTTGATGCCGTTGTCTTCGAAATGATTATGCGATGCCGAGATCATCACACCGAGATCCGCCCGGAGAGAACGCGTCAGCATGGCAATGGCCGGAGTCGGCAACGGCCCAAAAAGGAAGACGTCCATGCCGACCGCGGTGAACCCCGCAACGAGTGCCGACTCGATCATGTAACCCGACAGACGCGTATCCTTGCCAATCACCACGCGATGCAGATGATCGCCATGGGTAAAGAGGCGACCGGCCGCCATGCCCGCCTTCATGGCAATCTCGGGCGTCATCGGGTGGCTGTTCGCCAAACCGCGAATGCCGTCGGTGCCGAATAGTTTGCGGTTCATGCGAATTGGCCCTCGCCCGTTGGTGAAGATCGCATCATAGCAGAGGATTCTCGCCAAATCGCTGCAAGAATTGCGCCGGGGCCGTTTCGGGCCGTTCCCAGGTTCGAGCCAGCTCCAGCGACTGCATGACGGCGAGTGCGTCCCCGAGAGCGGCGGGGTCGTGGGTCCGGATGTAATCGACACCCTGGCTCGCCGCGAAAAGCTCGGCGGCGAGCGTGGCGGGCCCGGAATCGGCGGGAGTTCGCCCGGTAATGGCGCGCAGAAAGGATTTTCTTGAGACCGACACGAGTAGCGGCAGGTCGAAGGCTCTCTTCAGTTCCGGGATCCGGCGCAGAACGAAAAAGGAGGTCTCGGGCTTGCGCCCAAGGAAAAACCCCATACCGGGGTCGAGGATCAGCCGGTGTCGGGCAATCCCGGCTTCACAGAGGGCAGCGATGCGTGCCTCGAAGAAGGCGAGGATGCGATCGAAAACGTCGCCGGGCGTCCTATCCCCCGGTTCTGCCGGTTCCGTAGGCGGAAGAGCGTGCATGACGATGAGCCGGCATCGAGACGCGGCCAGCGCGGGGTAGATCTCCGGGCGCGGGAAGCCGTGGACATCGTTGAGATATTTGACCCCGCGCGCGAGCGCCCAGCATTGTGTCTGCGGGGAGAAGCTGTCGATCGACAGGTTGAGCCCGTCGTGCGTGAGAATGTCGACGAGCGGCGCGAGGCGTTCGATCTCGAGCTCCGGAGAGACCGGTCTCACATCGGGATTGGAGGCTGCTGCGCCGAGATCGATGATTTCGGCCCCTTGCGCGGCCATGGCGCGCGCGTGCGCCAGTGCAGCGTCGCGTTCCAGGTATCGTCCGCCGTCCGAAAAGGAATCTTCGGTGACGTTTACGATGCCGAGAAGCGCGGGCCTCCGGTTCACCGGCCCGGTTGCGGCTCCGGCGCAACGGGAGCGATCCCGCGCGGACGGCCGGCCTGCGGCACGCTCGGCCCCGGCCCTCGCTGCGCCTCCGGCTCTTCATATGGCGCACGAACGGGTGGGATGCCCTTGAGCAGCGCCACGATTTCGTCGCCGGTCAGGGTCTCGTATTCGAGCAGACCCTTGGCGAGGGTGTGAAGATCGGCGACCCGCTGGTCCAGGATTTCGTGCGCACGACCGTAGCAATTGTCGATGATGGTACGGATTTCCTGATCGATCTTCTGTGCGGTCGCTTCCGAGAGATTCTGCTGCCGCGCAATAGAGTGGCCGAGAAACACCTCGTCCTGATTCTCTGCATAGGCGAGCGGTCCCAACTCATCGGACATGCCGAAACGGGTAACCATCGCCCGCGCCATGCGCGTGGCCATCTCGATGTCCGACATGGCACCCGTCGTGACCTTCTCGTGACCGAAGATCAGCTCTTCGGCGATGCGGCCTCCGAACGCGACGCAAATGTCGGCGAGCATCTTTTCCCGCGTAATCGAGAGATGATCGCGTTCGGGCAGGCGCATGACCATGCCCAGCGCACGACCGCGGGGAATGATCGTCGCCTTGTGAATGGGATCGGAGCCTTTCACGCTTAGCGCGACGATCGCATGGCCGCCTTCGTGATAGGCCGTGAGCTTCTTTTCCTCGTCCGTCATCGCCAGGGAACGGCGCTCGGCACCCATGAGCACCTTGTCCTTCGCGTCCTCGAGCTCGGCCATCGTCACGACACGTTTCCCGCGGCGCGCCGCGAGCAGGGCGGCTTCATTGACGAGATTGGCAAGATCAGCGCCTGAAAAACCCGGCGTGCCGCGTGCGATGACGCGCGGATCAACATCGGCCGCCAGCGGCACCTTGCGCATATGCACGCGCAAAATCTTCTCGCGGCCGGAAAGATCGGGATTGGGCACAACCACGTGACGATCGAACCTGCCCGGCCGCAACAGCGCCGGATCGAGCACATCGGGACGATTGGTTGCCGCAATCAGGATCACGCCTTCGGTGGATTCGAAACCGTCCATTTCAACCAGCAGCTGATTGAGCGTCTGCTCACGCTCGTCATTGCCGCCGCCGAGACCCGCGCCGCGATGGCGGCCAACGGCATCGATTTCGTCGATGAATACGATGCAAGGCGCATTCTTCTTCGCCTGCTCGAACATGTCGCGCACCCGGCTGGCGCCGACGCCCACGAACATCTCCACGAAATCCGAGCCGGAAATCGTGAAGAACGGAACATTGGCTTCTCCGGCAATGGCACGGGCGAGAAGCGTCTTGCCCGTTCCGGGCGAGCCTACGAGCAGCACGCCTTTTGGAATGCGGCCGCCCAGCCGCTGAAACTTTTGGGGATCGCGAAGGAAATCGACAATTTCCTTGAGCTCCTCCTTGGCCTCATCGACGCCTGCCACGTCCTCGAACGTCACGCGCCCGGTTCTTTCGGTGAGAAGCTTGGCCCGGCTCTTGCCGAATCCCATCGCCTTGCCGCCGCCCGCCTGCATCTGCCGAAGGAAGAAAATCCACACTCCGATCAGCAGTAGCATCGGGAACCAGTTGATGAACACGCTCATCAAGGTGGGCATGCCGTCGTCGCCAGGCTGAACGTTGATGCCGACATTGTGTTCGAGCATGCGCGACACGAGCCCCGGATCATTCGGCGCGTATGTCGTGTAGGTTTGGCCGTTCGAGAGCTCGTATTTTATCTGGTCGCCCTGAATCGTGACCTTCTTGACCGCGCCCTGGACGACCTGCTGATTGAATTCGGTAAAATTCGTCGTCGTGGACGCCGGACGATTCGCGGTGCCCTGAAACATGTTGAACAAGGCAACCAGCAGCAGCGCAATAATGATCCAAAGCGCGAGATTTCTGAGATTGTTCACGGCCATCCTTTCCTGCGGCCCATCCGGCACCAGGCGGAGGAACCTATCCACCTAGATAGGAACTTCATAGCGCCTTGCCAGCCATCAAAACGTTAAGGACTTTGCGGAGATGCGGCAATCGCTGATTTGCATCG
>Ga0182024_10004299_pt1 | contig 32957 bp, 29 predicted proteins | sample P32metaG_FD_120480 | JGI IMG/M metagenome (GOLD analysis project Ga0182024, IMG submission 120480) | Permafrost microbial communities from Stordalen Mire, Sweden - P3-2 metaG (Illumina Assembly) | ecosystem: Environmental > Terrestrial > Soil > Wetlands > Permafrost | place: Sweden: Stordalen... | reverse complement strand
GTACCTTCGCTCTGTTGATGCGCTTCCAATAGCTTGCGCCGCAAGTCGTCTGAATACGCCCGCGCCATTCTTTCGTTGTCGGACTTCAACTGGAGCATCTACATTATCCCAGAAACCGCTCTAAGGATCCGACTTGCAGAACCCAGCCGAAACGACAAGACCAACGCTGGAGAAGCTCAGCGAATAGCGGGATAATTCATTCACTCGTTGTGCCGAGCAACCGCACGGTTGGTTCCCGCTTTGCGGCCGCCCGATGTGCCTATGGTTTCGCGAAAATCGTCAGAGGAATCGATGAGCCGGTGGATCCTGGACTCGTCCCCGCAGCGAGCGGACCGGCCGGGAGATTGTTGAGCGTGACAGTGAGGAAGATCGGGCTCTCCGGGGTCAGTGTGGAAATCGTTTCCGGAATCCGCATGTTCAATTGCCCGATGCCGGAAATCGCGCCGGCCTGGTTGTCGAGTGAATCGACTTCCGCGGAATAGTTGCCGACCGAAACCGCCGCCGTGCCAAACACAAATCCTGGATTAAGTCCGTTCAGCGCGCCCGTCGCCAGGTTCCCTCCCGACGTTCCGATTCCGTTTACGAAAAGCGATACCAGCGAACCGGCCTTCGCAGGGTTCGCACAGGAGTTCAGCGTGCCATCGTTATTGATCGCCAGCGCCAGCAGGGTCGGGCCCACCTGCACATTTCCGCAGGTAAACCCAGCCACCTTCGCGGCCACGAACACGCTCGGATTTTCCGGCGCAACCGCGAACAGGCGCGTGCCCAGAACCGTGCCATTGAGGCTCAACTGCATGACCGTGGATGCGCGCGTTTTGACTTCAAACGGAACCTGCACGTTGATCTGCGTCGACGAGACGTAAAGGAGCGGCGCCGGCTCGTTGTCAAACGTGATGGTGACACCCGCGAGCGAAGTGGGGACGGACAGCAGGCCCCCGGCAATTCCGTCGGCTGGCTGTGCCGGACCGATTGCGTTGCCGTAGACGGTGATCAGTTGGCCTGGCGCGACAGGGCCAATCAGAGTTGCGCTGGTTGCATCCGCCACGCAACCGATCGCGTTCGACGCAGAAAAATTCGTCCGCTGGAGGAAGGCTCCGGGAACCGTTCTCGCGGCGGCTTCGGCGTCAAAGAGAACGTTCGGCGTGAGTGGAACATCGGGGAGTCCGTCTGTACCGGCAAAGTAGATATTTCCCGCAGCGTCAACCGTGGAACTGATGTTGTTCATGGAGCCGGGAAAGACCTGAGTTCCGATTACACTGCCATCGTGGCTACTCAGGCGCATCACGTATACGGCCACGGAGACCGTCGAAGTTGGGCCGGGCAGACACTGTGACGGCGTGTTGCCGCCGGGAGGCGAGGGTGGCAATGGGTATGAGCCGGGGAAAAACGACGGGCTGTATGTAACCGGGAAAAGACCCGTGACGATGACGTTGCCCTGCGGGTCGAATGCGATGTTGCTGCCGTTTCCGGTTGGAACGCCCGTGGGGACAGAGAGCAGGAGCTGTGAGCCCGCGGGATTGAGCTCAGTGGTGAACGTCTGCGAGATGAGGGCGCTACCACCCTGGGTGAATGGATAATCCGGGGAATTGGTTTCGCCGGTGAGCCAGACGTCGCCCGAAGCGTCGACCGCCATTCCCGCGTTATAAGCGCCCTGCGAGCCGGTGACGAAGGTGGAGTAGATTAACGCGGAACCATCCACGCTCAGCTTCGTTACATACTGCTCGCCTGCTGTTGCCGGGAACATACAGTCCGGAGAAATGCAGAATTCATTCTGCCTGTAAGATTGCTGGAAGGCTCCGGGTGTGGTGGGGTACTGGGCGCCGTTTTGCGCAGGCTGGAAGAGCCACGTTCCGGCGATGAATACGTTGCCCGCGCCATCCAGCGCGAGGCTGGAACCGCCCACACCAAGTACGGAGAACACGAGGTGCGTTCCCGTTGCATCGAGCTTCGTGGTGAAGGGCAGATCGTAAGTCCATGGATTGTTGTAAGCGCCCTGCGTGACGGGAAAATTCGTGCCGTTGCCGGCTCCGACGCCTGAGACGATCGCCTCACCGTTGCTATCGACCGCTATGGCCTGCGGGGTTGCGGACGCGCCATTCGAAAACAATGTGGCATAGACGATGGCTCCGGCCGGGTTGATCTTCGCGGCAAACGGAAGCTGCGCGTTAAAAGGGATGGGAGCCGATGGGGCGGGCACTGCAGGGAAATCGGATGCGTCCGTAATGCCGGCGATGTAGGCGTTGCCCGCGGCGTCGATAGTCATCGCTTCGGCGATGGTTGCGGCGGAGGCGGTCAGATACGTGAGGTAGGTGAACTTTGTGGCGGCTGGATCGAGACGCCCGATGAAGATCTGATTGCTGCCCTGATTCGCGACCGCGGGGTTTACGTTCCCGCAGACGTAGATGTAGCCCTGCGCGTCGGTCGCGATCTGCTGGATGGTGCTGTTGGCTTTGAGGAAAGTAGAGAGAGGCGGCAGGTTCGCGGGCACCTGTGCGGCCAGCGAAGAGGCGAACAGGAGCAGTACGAGGGTGGAGCGCATCGGGTTGACCGCAGCAATCCGGTTGCCACCGCGATATGGTTGATTTGCTGGAGTTTGTCCGGTGTTGCGGTGCCGCGGTGACACAGGCGCGGGCGATCCCGCCACAGTGGCTGGATTGCCCCTGATTATTCCCATGTCCGTCCGATTGGTTCCAGATCGGGAACGCCTTTTGCCACCGGCCTTATGGATATCGTTGTACGATTAACGCATAGTGGCTGGGGTGCCGGACGCAGTTGTTACCCGGACGAGCCACTGGAAAATAAGAGGCCGCTCATTCCGTGGGTGGCCTTTTGGTTTTCCGATGTCGCCCTTAGGCCCGACCGAAAAAAGCTCCGGCCGCGCGGATGTCGGGCTGAACATTCGAAGACAGCTCTATCCCGCACCGAGTTCCCGTAGCGATCCGTCCGCAGGTTGGGATTCTCCATGGCTGTCATCCGGGGATTCGGTACTGAGATCGCCTCCGCTGCCATGGCGCTGGCAATCCGATCGATTACGTCGTCAATCGAATATCCATCCCGTGTAACCCGGCTTTCGTAAACGTGCCGACCAATAAATACGACCTCGGCCACTATCGGCGGCCAGGAATGAGCGTAGCGCTCCTGGTTGAAGGCGTCCAACTGTGCCTTGGTCAGAGTTGCGATAGCAACGAGCTTCGCCCTGCTCCCTTGCTGAAGTTGTTCGGGATTCGCCCGAATCAGTTCAATCGCATCGTCAAAGAGCGGCATCGTGATCCGGTGCATCCGTCCTTACGGCCTCTCCGCACCACGCAGCCGAAACATCACACGGAGTCCGCTCCGCCAGTTCGCGGCCAGGCCAACGCGAGTGAAATCGATATGCGGCACGAGCGACCCGATCATCGTCTCGGTTGTTGAATGGAATTCCAGCGACGGCGCGACCAGCAGAATTCGCGGAGCATCCCGCCGGATTGTCATCCCCGGAAAATATCCGAGCCGTTCGAAATCGCCGGCCGCAAGATGTTTTCGCACGCGCAGCCAGTAATCCACCGCCTGGAACGGAAGCTGCAGGTCGGCCGTCGTTTTCAGCTCAATCACCGTCAGACGGCCCGTATCGTCAATGCCGAGCAGATCGATGATTCCGCGCTCCGGGCCGCTGAAGATCGGCACTTGTCCGTAAATCGGCGCGGGCCTTAACGACGCGTCGATGACCCTCGGATTCGCGCGCACCTGCGCTTCCAGCCAACCCTCCGGAACCTGCGAGTAGAGAGGATGCTGCCGATCTTCCGCGGCGTCATTCCTCAACCGAATAATTTCGTCGGCCATCTTTGCCAGCGTTGCGACGGAACACGGCCGTTTCTTGCCGATGCCACAGAACAGGCGCCCACCGGCGGATCGGCCAAATTCCAGGCCATGGACGCGCAGACTCACGGAGCCGTCGCTCTGCTCGACCTGGTCCACGTGAGCCGGCAGATCGGGAAGATCGACCGATTCCAGATTAGGTTGCAACGGCCGGCGGCAGGGCGGCAGCGTCGATTCGATATTTCCCGCGTCGGCAAAATCGATAGCGCCGGCGCAGTCGCATTCGTCGTACACGAAAAGCTCGCACGCAATAGCGGCGGGATCGATCAGCGCGGCGCGGAGAGCGGTTGCCCGCTCGTGATCCCGCGGAACATAGAGGAGCAGCCGGTTCACGGAAAGACCTTTTTCCCGGCGGCGCAGATAGTCGAGCCAGATCAGACCGAAGGGCACGACTGCGGAACAATCGGCGGTGTCGGGCGGCGCCGCAATCACGGCGATACCAAACGAACTGGCGCCGGAGCCGCGACGCAGATAAGCGCGCACGTATGACGGCGAGAGGCTTTGCTCCAGATTGGCGTCGCTGCTGACGTCTTCGGTGCGCCAGTCGGGAAATTCACGCGCCAGCATCAGGCGGAAGCGGTCGCGAAATGCCACGCGCGAGGTTTTGCGGCGCAGTTCCACACCACCGGCGGCGGCAAGATCGGCGATCTGCATTTCGCCAGGAGTTTTGGGGAATCGCTCCGTGATGAGCGAGATGCGGTCCCGTCGCTGCTCTTTGATGCCGGTGATTTTGCGAACGAGGTTGCGGTTCGTGTCCCAGGCCTGCAGGACGAGGCGGCCATTCCATTCCGAAATGTCCCAGTTTTGCCCGGCCAGCGCGAGTGGCTCTTCGCCGGGATCGAGAACAGCGGGCTGCGCCGCCGTGGCTATGAAGCGTTCAACGACGCTTCGCAGGCCGGAGTCCGGCTGCATGAGTTGTCATTGTGACATATCGGAGCGGGCGCTACTTCAGACTCGCCGACGCCGGCCGGATTCCGTTTCCGCCCGCGCTCCAGATCTCATGCCCACTGGCATCCCGCAGGACAACGCGCATGGGACCGCCGTGCCGCGTGTTCATGCCAGGCCTGTCGGGTGAACCATTCGGCTGCACCCACAGCCCTGCGTGAGCCGGCGGCTCAACGGTGAACGTGCCGATAGTTTCATCGAATTGATCCACCAGCGTGAAACTTCGCGCGCGGATTTCGTTCGTGATCGGGGTCTGAGCGGCCGGCTCCGCAGCCGGTATCTGCGCAGCGGGCGCCTGAGCAAAGACGGGTGGTGGCGTGATGTAGCGGGTGAGCAAGCCACCGGCAAGCCCGGCGACGAGTGCGACGGCAACGCTGAGTTTGTTGTTCATGAAGTTTTCTCCGTTTCCATTCTACTGTCTTTTTTGCGAACAGGCTGCCGGACGACGGTGTGGCGCGCGATGATAGTTACCAGTAAATACAAATTCCCGTTCGCGGGAGAAAGGAGAAATATGACTATAAACAAAACCAATCGCCGGGCGTTGCTGACCGGAGCGGCTGCTGTTACCGTCGCCGCGGGAGTATGCGGCGGGGTTGCCAAAGCTGCCGACGCTCCGGCGAAAAAGGTTTACCGCACCGGACCGAAGCCCGCCACACCGCCGGCCTACTCGACCGGTGTCTCGTTCGGCAATCTGCTGTTTCTTTCCGGCATCGTTTGCAAAACACCAGGCGACATCAAAGCCCATACGGAGTTCGCGATGGGTGAAATGAAGAAGCAACTGGAAGCCGCAGGGTCGTCGATGGAGAAAGTGCTGCGTTGCACTGTCTTCCTGGCCGATATGAAAGACTTCGCGGGTATGAACGAAGTCTATACCAGAAAATTCGGCGACGATCCGCCCACCCGCAGCACTATCGCGGCTGCGTGGATTCCGGCGAATTCGCTGATCGAAATCGACGCGATCGCCTACATCTGAGAGTCGGCTGCCCCGCGCAGGGCATTCGGGCCTCGTCGCCCGCAATCAAATCCCGCGTCTATTCGGAACCTGCCATTCCCCTGTAAGTGGGACCGCGTCAGGACTGCGGTTGAGTCGATCAGACGCGCCGAAAACGGCGGCAAACACAGAAGCCAGCCAGCGCGGCAGCCCCCGGAAGCAGCGTGGAAGGTTCCGGAGCGGTCGACTCTGCGTTCACCACAATGTTGTCTACCACCCAGTTACTCGCAGTAAAATCCTGGTCGGCTGTGTTGCTGACCTCCAGGACATAAAGGGAAGTTATCCCGGTAAGATTGTCCGTCTCGGTGGTGAGGGTGCTCGATCCAGGGCCGAAGACGCCGCCCTCGCAACCGTAGCCGGGATGCCCGCAACGCTGTGCGAACTGGCCTCGCCGTCCGGGGGATGCCGTCGGAGAATGACGGGCTCCGGGATCTCCATGCCAGAATTGGCTATCGCATGAAAATTCTGGTTCTGAACGCGGGTAGCTCGTCACTCAAGTACGCGCTCTATGAGACCTCTCCCGAAGCTGCCGCCGCCGACTCAGACCAGCTACTCGGCGAAGGTCTGATTGAACGTGTCACCAGTATGTCCGACGCGCTCAAAACAGCCTTTACCGAACTTGCGCCTGCGCTCGGTGGAGAGACCGTCACCGGCGTTGGCCATCGCATCGTGCATGGCGGCACGTTCCCCGGTTCCGTGATCATAGACGCCGGTGTCGAGCACGCCATCGATGAACTGAGCGCGCTCGCCCCGCTGCATAATCCGCACAACCTCGCGGCATACCGGGCCGCACGCGAGCATTTGCCGAACGCCATCCACGTCGCCGTTTTCGACACAGCTTTTCACCAGACGCTGCCGCAGCACGCCTACGCCTACGCGATGCCGCCCGAATATCTCGCTGAAAAGAAGATTCGCCGCTACGGTTTCCACGGCATTTCGCACCGCTCCGTCAGTCTGCGATTCGCGAAAATCAAGGGCAAGCGCCCCGAGGATTTCCGTCTCGTCATCTGCCATCTGGGCAACGGCTGCTCGGTTTGCGCGGTGGACGGCGGACGTTCCATCGATACGTCGATGGGCTTCACCCCGCTTGAAGGACTTGTGATGGGAACCCGCAGCGGCGACGTTGACGCCAGCGCGCTGCTGCACCTGATTGTCCGCGAAGGCGAAGACCCCGCCGCGCTGCTCCACACGCTGAATAACGCAAGCGGCCTGCAGGCAGTGTCCGGCGTTTCGAACGATATGCGCGATGTGCTCAGCGCCGCCGATTCGGGCAATGAGCGCGCGCGTCTGGCTATCGATACATTCTGCTATCGCGCAAAGAAATTCATCGGCGCGTACATTGCCGCGATGAATGGCGCCGACGCTTTAGTTTTCACTGCGGGTATCGGCGAACACTCCGCGCCGATACGCGCCGGCATTTGCGAGGGGCTCGATCGACTCGGTATCGCTGTCGATCCGGCGCTGAACGGCGCGGCATCGCAGGAGGCACGCTGCATTGGCAGTTCGTCGATTTCCGTCTGGGTCATTCCGACCGAAGAACAACTCATGATTGCCCGCGATACGCTCGCGTGCGTTCATCCCAATTGATAAACTCGCAGCATGAAACCGATGCTGTTATTCATTTTCATGCTTTGCGCCTGCGCGCTGCATGCGCAACAGCCATGGCAGCTCGTCTGGAGCGATGAGTTCAACGGCCCGGTGAACGCGCCGCCCGATCCGGTCAAGTGGACTTACGATCTCGGCAACAACAACGGCTGGGGCAACCGTGAGCTGGAGATCTACACGAAAGATCCGGCCAACGCCCACATGGATGGCAAAGGGAACCTCGTGATCCACGCCGAGCCGATCAAATCCGATGCAGCCGCTGCGCCGGGCGCACCGGCTTACACTTCCGCACGCATCAAAACACAGGGACTTTTCGCCGCGGGACCTGGCGGACGCGTGGAAGCTCGTATTAAAGTCCCGGCGGGTGCGGGGATGTGGCCCGCGTTCTGGATGCTGGGCAACACGTTCAACGGCCGCAACTGGCCGCAGGCCGGCGAGATCGACATCATGGAGAGCATTGGCAGGGAGCCTGCGCTCAACCACGGCAGTCTGCACGGGCCCGGCTATTCCGGCGGCAAACCGAAGACGGCGATCTACACGCTTCCCGACGGCAGGAAGTTCGCGGACGATTTTCATATTTTCGCCATCGACTGGACGCCCACGTCGGTGACCTTCTACGTGGATGACACCGCTTACGAGACGGTTCACGATACGGATATTCCCGCCGGCACGCAATGGGTTTACAACCAGCCGTTTTTCCTGCTGCTGAATGTCGCGGTGGGTGGCAACTTCGCAGGGCCGGTAGGTGCGGAGACCGTGTTCCCGCAGGAGATGCTGGTGGATTACGTGCGGGTTTACAGGCGGCAGGGTGTCCAATAGCGTCAGGGGATCTTGTCATCATCGCATCAATGCACGATAATGATCTTATGCGGACGACTCTGAATATCGATGACGACGTTTACGAAGCGGCGCTTGACCGCGCGCGAGTCACGGGCCAGAGTATCGGAAAGGTGGTCTCGGATCTGGCGCGCCAGGGCTTCCCCTCGGGCAAAGAGGTCCGCATGGTGAAGAAAGGCCGATTCTTCCAGGTCGACCTCCCTCCCGACGCACCGAAAATCGAATCATCGCAGGTGCGGAAAATCTGGGAAGACGAGGGCATCTTCTGAGTGATTCTTCCGGACGTGAACGTACTCATCGCTCTCGCGTGGCCCAACCACGTCTTTCATGACGAGGCGCGCCGGCGCATGGAGCGCGAACGGGGCACCTGGGCCACCTGCGTCGTGACGCAACTTGGTTTCATCCGGCTTTCGTCGAATCCCGCAGTTTTGTCGACGGCCGTGCAGCCCGCGCAGGCGGCCGATATCCTTGCTCGCCTGACCTCCGATAAGCGGCCTGTCTTCCTCGCGGATCATCCCGCGCCCGTGGATTTTGTCGCAATGTGGAATTCCGTGAAGGGGCACAAGCTGGTTACGGACGCGTGGCTCATCAATTTGGCTCGCCGCGCGGGAGGCACGCTGGTAACGTTCGATGCCCGGATGGGCACGCTCGCCGGCAACGATGCGCACATCGAGATTCTGAGGCCTTCGGCTACCCGGCAGTAGCGCAGGGATGGCGTTCCGTGTAAGCGCCTGATCGATACCGCCAGGGAGAAGAACCGATGAACACAGGAAAACATCGACATACCGACGATTACCGCATCACCGTGCGTCCGCTCTCGAAAAAAGAAGGCGGTGGTTTTCTGGCTGAGTATCCGGAGATTCCCGGATGCATGTCGGATGGCGAAACCGTCGAAGAGGCGATTGCAAATGGGCGGGAGGCTTTACGGGATTGTATTGAAGCCTTCAAAGAATCCGGCCGGCCTGTGCCGAAACCTGGCGTCGAAGCGGCCCAATGGCGTCAACGCCTGCCGCGAACGCTCTACCTGAAACTGACGGAGCAGACGAAGAGCTAGGGCGTCAGCATCAACAGTCTCGTGACCGCGATGATTGCCGAAGCGATTGGATCAAGGCGTCAGCGGGCGCGAGCACGGTAGGTTCTGCGGGTCACGATTAAGCGGGCGCAATTACCGGCGTCGCCCCAACCCGTCGCGAAACCAGCCACGCCCCGCACACCGCAACCACCAGCGAAATCCACTGCTCCAGCACAAACGGGCCGCCGAACGGGTTTGACCCGTCATGCTCCCGCAGAAATTCCACCGCGAATCGTACCAGGCCGTACAACAGGAAATACAGACCGATCACGCCGCCCTCCCGGTGCCGACGCTTCAGCGCCCAGATCAGCACCAGGCAGATAATCCCCTCCGCGAACGCTTCGTAAAGCTGCGTCGGATGCAGCGGCACACCCAGCGGGACGCCGGTCGTCGCGTCTTTACTCGTAAACGTAACCGCCCACGGCAGCGTCGTCGGTTTGCCCCAGCAACATCCCGCGGCAAAACAACCCAGCCTGCCGATACCGTGCCCGATCGCAACTCCCGGCGCGAACAAATCTGCCGTCGAAAGCACCACGAGCTTCTGCCGCCGCATATAGAAATACGCAAACATGAGCGCCGCGATGAAGCCGCCGTAGAAAATCCCCGCACTCTGCAACGTCTCGCGCGTGAAGATTTCACTCGGATGCTCGCGGTATTCCGGATCCATCACGATCATCAGAATCTTCGCGCCGAGCATCCCGACCAACGCGCAGTAAACCCCCAGATTCACCACCTTCTCCGAATTGATGCCGCGCTCCTTCGCGAATCGCGACGTCAGCCAGAGCGCCACAAGAAAAGCGATGGCCACCAGCGCCCCGTACGTGGGCAGGGAGAAACTTCCGATCTGGAATAATCGCGGAAACATTTCAGGCGTCGCCTCCTGGCGCTACTGTATGCAAAGCGTCACGCGTCAAAAACATACTCAGCAGCAACAACCCGGCCCCGACGCATATCGCCGAATCCGCCAGATTGAAGATATACCAGTGGTAACTGCGAACGTAGAAATCCAGAAAATCGGTCACCGCACCGGAGCGCACGCGGTCGTAAACATTCCCCACCGCGCCGCCGAAAATCAACGACAGCCCCATCGCGGACATCCGGTCCAGCCGGTCGATCTTCCACAGCATCGCCGCCAGTATCAGGATCGCGACGACAGAAAGAATCACCAGCGCCGGCGTATGCCAGCGCCCCGAGTCTTCCGCGAACATGCTGAACGCGATCCCGGGATTTTCCGAGCGCACCAGATTGAAGAAACCCGCGATCACCGGCTTTACCGTGTCCGGCGCCAGGTGCGTTTCGATCATCGACTTCGACCAACGGTCCGCCGCGAATACTCCTACCGCAATGGCCGCCGCCGCAACTCTGCTGAAAGGCTTCACTTTTCTCTACGCGTCCTGCTGCTCCGGGAGATCTTCGCGAATCGCTCCCGCGCAGAACGCGCACACCGTCGGAATTTCGGTATCCGATCCCACATCGTCCGTATACTTCCAGCACCGTTCGCATTTCGTGCCCGGCGCACGCTCAATCACGGCGCGCACGCCACTATCTGTTTGACGGCTCAGAACCACTTTTGACACGATAAACAGTCCAGGCAGCTCACGCGCATACTCTTCGAGCAGCGGGTACAACGATTCGTCGGCCGATAAGCGCACGGATGCTTCGAGCGGCGCGCCGATCGCCTTTTCCTGGCGAGCGGCTTCGAGACTCTTCAGCACCTCGTCGCGCAGCGGCATTAGTTTGTCCCAATTGGCTACTCGCGCGTTTTGCGCTTCCGTCATGCCTTCGACTAATTCGCCAGGCGTTGGAAAATACGCAGTGTGTACACTGCCTTCATTGCCGAGATGGCCCCAAACTTCTTCGGTGGTGAAGCTGAGGATGGGCGCGAGAATTCGCACCAACGCCTGCGCCAGCCGGTACAGCGCGGTCTGCGCACTGCGGCGGGCTTTCGATTTCGCGGCAGAGGTGTAGAGGCGATCTTTCAGGACATCGAAGTAGATGTTACTCAGATCGGTGGTTGCGAAATCGTAAACGGCGCGATAGACGCGATTGAACGCAAGCTCGTCGTACGCGATGCGGGAGTGGCCGATCAGATCTCTGGCGCGAACCAGCACCCACTGATCGATCTCCGCGAGTTCCCCGCCCGGCACCGCATCGCGCGCCGGATCGAAATCATGCAGGTTCCCCAGAATGTAGCGAAACGTGTTGCGCAGTTTCCTGTACGCTTCGGAAAGACGTGTGAGGATCGTCGGCGAAAGCCGCACGTCCTCCATAAAATCCACCGAGCCCGACCACAACCGGATAATCTCCGCGCCGGACGTCCTGATCACTTCTTCCGGTTCAATCGCGTTGCCCAGCGATTTGTGCATCGCCTTGCCATCGCCATCGAGCGCCCAACCATGCGTTGCGCAACCCTTATAGGGCGCGCCGCCACGTATTCCGACGCCCACCAGCAGCGAACTCTGGAACCAGCCGCGATACTGGTCCCCGCCTTCCATATAGAAATCGGCGGGCCAGCGCAAACCGTATTCCTCATTCAGCACCGCAAGCTGGCTTGAGCCGGAATCGAACCACACATCCAGAATGTCGTTCTCTTTCGTGAACTCCCCTGCTCCGCATTTCGCGCACGCCGTGCCAGCCGGAACCAATTCCGAAGCCGTGCGTTCGAACCAGATATCCGCCGAATGCGTGGCGAACAGCTCCACCACGCTATCCAGAATTTTGCGATCGGTCAGCGGGTAGCGGCATTTGTCGCAATAGAACACGACGATCGGCACGCCCCACACGCGTTGGCGTGAGATGCACCAGTCGGGCCGGCTGGTCACCATATTGGAGATGCGGCCTTCGCCCCACTCGGGCATCCACTTCACGCCGCGGACGGCCTCGAGCGCCTTCGCCCGAAGCTCGTTGTTGTCCATGCCGATGAACCACTGTTCGGTCGCGCGGAAAATGGTTGCCTTGTGGCAACGCCAGCAGTGCGGATAGGAGTGGCTGATATTTTCCTGCCCCATCAGCGCCCCGCGCTCACGCAGGATTTCGATCACCAGCGGATTCGCTTCCCAAACCGTTTTTCCCAGCAACTCGGCCGGCACTACGGCGTTCGTTCCGGGATCGAAGATCCGGCCCGCAGCGTCAACCGGGCAATATACTTCGAGGCCATACTGCATGCCCGCGACGTAATCCTCCTGGCCATGCCCCGGCGCCGTGTGGACCGCGCCTGTGCCCTGCTCCAAAGTCACGTGGTCGCCCAGAATTCCGACGGAGACCCGGTCCATAAAAGGATGCCGGAACTTCGCGCCTTCGAGCTTGTCGCCCTGAAAACGCGCGACTACGATGAGGCCGCTCCAGTTGCATTTGGCGGCAGTGGCTTCCAGAAGATCGGCGGCCACAATGTAGCAGGCGCCATCCACCTCGACCGCAACATACTGGAACTTCGGATGGAAGGCGATTGCCAGGTTGGCGGGAAGCGTCCACGGAGTCGTCGTCCAGATCAGACCGAAGACTTTTTTCTCCGCCAGTATCGGATCGATGAGCGCGGGATCGGACTCCAATGCAAAACGAACCCAAACCGACGGACTCGTATCGTCCGCATACTCCACCTCCGCCTCGGCGAGTGCCGTGCGATCGTTCATACACCAGTTGACGGGCTTTAGTCCTTTATACGCGTAGCCCTTGTCGAGGAAATCGACAAACGCGCCCGCGATCACCGACTGGTACTTCGGCGCCATCGTCAGATACGGCTGATCCCAACGGCCGAGAACGCCCAGCCGCTTGAAGTCCTCGCGTTGGAGATTGACGAACTTTTCCGCGTATTTCCGGCAAGCCTTGCGGATGCTGGCGGCCGACATCTGGGCCTTCTTGCCGCCCAACTCCTGATCGACCTTGTGCTCGATCGGCAACCCGTGGCAATCCCAGCCGGGCACGTAGGGCGAATCGAAACCTGCCATCGTTTTCGACTTCACGATGAAGTCTTTAATGATCTTGTTGAACGCCGTACCCAGGTGGATGCGGCCATTCGCGTAAGGCGGCCCGTCGTGCAAAATCCAGACGGGTTTTCCCGCGCGCGATGCCCGAATCTGGCCATAAAGGTCTTCTTCGGCCCAGCGGGCGAGCATCTTCGGCTCCGCCTGAGGCAGGTTGGCCTTCATGGAAAAATTCGTGCGAGGCAGATGAATCGTCTGCTTCAGGTCCACGTTTAGAGGATTCATTTCGGGGAACTTTTATTATACGGGTGAACAGGGAATTCGCTTACAGAGAGGGTTGACGCGTCAGTTTTCCGTTGGCGTCTTGTCGGCATGGTCGATCACGAGCACATCAACAGGCACGCCCTTCGATTTCACGAGCTTCAGTCCAAGTTGCGCCTGAAGCTCGGTGAAGATCGACGGGGTGTCGGCATTGGAGTTGCCCCCTCCCAACGTGCCTTCGTATTGAAATTTGAATCCGTAGACTCCGGACAGCCCTGTCTTATCCAGAACTCGCGCCAACTGCCCGTCCGCGGGCATCACGCCGGCCTGGCGCAGCATTTGTCCCAGCCCCCTGGCAAAGTCGGCCATCGATTGCTTATATGTCCCCAGAAACGACATGGATCCGTCATGGCGCGCGATGTTGAAACCCACGGCCTGATCGGGCCGCAACCGTGGAAAACCCCGATCGTCCGTGCCCGGATTGTCGGTCGCCAGCGGCTCGGCGTTCGGATCGACGACCCACGGCTTCACCTTTGGTCCGCCGGAAGCGACAACAAGATCGTAACCGGGAAAATCCCGCGTCTCATGATGCAGCGCGAGATGAAAACGCTCCACCAGCAGATTCTGCCACATCAGCAGGAATCTCTCTTTCGAGGTATCGGGGGGCATTGTGGCCGCTATCGCGTAGAGGTTGCCGGGAACGTCATCGAGCCACGACGGGCCAAAGATCTGATCAATCGGCATGTCGTACGCCCTCGCAATCAGCATCTTGAGCGGTTGCCCGTGGCTGATGCTGAAGAGTCCCGGATCGCTGGTGCCCGGTCCGCCGCGCACGGCTACGTTGAAACCCACCCGGATTCCGGTGGGATCAAGCTTGACCGAAGCCACGTCGAACTTCGGGGGAGGCGTCTGCGCGTTGCCGGCGCAAACGCATGCGAACGTGGCAAGCGCGGCCGCAGTCGGAAATGCCGGAAAGTATCCCATTTGCGAGAAGGATACTACTAATTATTTAGGAAGTAAAGCCGCCTTTAGGGACGATCACGGCAATTTTTCAACTTTCTTCCGTTCCATTTCAATAACTTAGCGAGACTGTGGTATTTCTGCCACACATCCGCGCGCTATGTATGGGGCAGGAGAAGAGCCTTGCCAACCCCGAACGAGAGTATCCGGCTGACCATGATGCGGTCCATCGTGATGGAACCGCTGGCGTCACTGATCGCCGCGATCGCGACGCCGGGCGAACCGTCCGACAGACTATTCGATGTCATCGTCTGGCTCAACGAATCGTTTCACGACGGAGTCGGAGCTGCGGGCGAAAAGGTATTCGAAAAAACGAACCCATTTGACCCGGCGAGCGCCATCTCAGCGCAATACTGCTTTGCCCGTCTCGCCGCCGCGCAGATCCTCGAACTCGCCGCCGAAACCCGCGCTCAGATTCGGGAAGGCGGCCGCAACGCCGCACCCATCTACCAGATCTGGAGCGATAACGAGTTCCACACCACCCTGACTCGTTCCCTGATCACCGTAAAGGCCGATGCCGCTCAGCGCGCGTTTCAGGCGCTCGGCGAAGGCATCGTCTGGGCTGTGCTCGATTCCGGTATCGACGCGAATCACCCGCACTTCCTGGAGTTTAAAAACCTTGGCGTGCCCGATCCGCTTGTTCACACCGATTTCACGCCGAATTCCGACGCGCCGTTAACTGACGTTCCCGGCCACGGTACGCATGTCGCCGGCATCATCGCGGGCCTGTGGCAATCCGCCATCGCCACAGGCGAGTCCGTCGTCGGACGCGAGACGCGGGGCGAATTCAACGCCACCTCATCGGACCCCGACCTTCACCTCGAATCGCTCGCCGCCATCTCCGGCGTCGCTCCCCGTTGCAAACTGCTCAGTCTCAAAGTAGTCGGGCCCAACGGTACCGGCAAAGTGAGTTCTGTGCTGCGAGCCATCGAACGCATCCAGCAGTGGAACCAATACGGCAAGCGTCTTCTCGTCCACGGCGCGAACCTCAGCCTGGGCTACAATTTCGATCCCCGCTGGTTCGCCTGCGGTCAGAGTCCGCTTTGCGTTGAGGTGAATCGCCTCGTCCGAAGCGGCGTCTCGGTGGTTGTCTCCGCGGGCAACGGCGGCTATGCGCTGGAAAAATTCAGCGACATGTCGATCACCGATCCTGGCAACGCAGAACTTGCCATCACCGCAGGCTCCACGCATCGCGAGATGCCACACACCTATGGCGTCTCGTATTTTTCTTCGCGCGGACCGACCGGCGACGGCCGGCTCAAGCCCGATCTTCTCGCCCCGGGCGAACGCATCGTGTCCTGCGCGGCAGGCCGCGAACTGGAACGCTACTCGACACTATCCGCAGGCGGCGCGCAGGTTCTCTACTGCGAACAATCCGGCACCAGCATGGCCGCGCCGCACGTTTCCGGGGCCATTGCGGCATTTCTCTCCGTGCGCCCCGAATTCATCGGTGAACCCGAACGCGTCAAGCGCCTGTTCACCTCGAACACCATCGACCTGCACCGCCACCAGTATTTTCAGGGCGCGGGTCTGATGGATCTTATGAAGGTCCTCCAATCCATATGACACTTCCTTTTACCGAACTCGATTTTGACGCCGAAGGAAACTTAGCCACTCCGCTGCTGCTCGATTGTCTGATCGCGGAATGCGGCGGTAGGCGCGCGACGGATCTGATTTTCCTCGCGCACGGTTTTCGCTGCAGCATTGACCACGTAAGAGACCTCTATGCCGCGTTACTCGCGAATCTGTCGCCGAATCTTGTCAACCAGGCGGGCCGGACATTTGCCGTTTCGGGCGTCTACTGGCCTTCACAGAAATTCCGTGAGTCGTTCGGCACAATGCGATCGGTGCGCGGCACTCTCGCTCACCTCCGCAGCCACAACCCGGTCACGATCGATCATGCCGCGAGCCTGCTCGGTACCGTAGCCGGCAGCCGAAGCGCGCAGGATCAATTCGCGGCGTCCGTTCTGTCGGCGTTCGACAACGGCAGCAACGACCCCGCCGAGGGCCTTCCGTTGCTGCACCAACTGCCAGGCTCGGAATTGTTCGCCAGACTCAGCACCCCGACCGCCCGGGTCAGACAAGACGACGTGGGCGGAATCGAGAACCGTCCGATCATGGATCCCGTACTCAACGGCATCGACGCTTTCCTGAACTTCATGACATGGTCCGCCATGAAGAACCTTTCAGGCAAAGTGGGCACAAACGGCCTGGCACCCTCAGTGTTGGCCGTACGCCGAAGACTCGGCGACATTCGGATCCATCTGGTTGGCCATAGTCTGGGAGCAAGACTCGTAACAGCATGCTGCAAGGCTCTCGGACAGGAGTACACTGCACAAGTCGACTCGCTCTCCCTGCTCGAAGGTGCATTTTCACACTTCGGCTTTAGCCCCGACGCAGGCTGGGGCGAGCCTGGCTTCTTCCGCAACGTGATTGAAACGCAAATCGTCCGCGGCCCGATGATTTCCACATTTTCAAAACAAGATGCCGTCGTTGGCAAAGCTTACGCCGTGGCATCGCGTCTCACCGGCGACCGGTTACAGGCTATCGGAGACGCCTGCGATCCCTACGGCGGCATCGGACACAACGGAGCACAGCGCACGCCCGAATCGACCGTCGCGCCCCTGCGGAATTCCGGCGAAACCTATCGATTCCGCCCCGGGATTGTGACGTGTCTGGATGGTTCAGCGGGCCTCATCACAGGCCACGGCGACATTACAAATCCCGCCGTGACTTACGCAATCGCGTCGGCGATCTGCCAGGCAGCCTGAAGATCATTTTTTCTTCGCATTCGCGGGTGCGGGCGTCGTGGGAATGGGCGGCCCGGGTTTGACGCTGGCGGTGCCACTGCCGCCACTGGCCCCGACAGAGACAGGGGATTTGCCACTCGCGGATAATGCTCCCCTCGCGCCGGAGGCAGCCAACGCCCCAAACTCCGGAGCCGGCTGATACTGAATAATGAAGGACACACGGCGATTGGAATCGTCTTCCGGATCTTCCGGTTTACGCAGGCTCTGGTCCGCGAACCCGCGTATCTGCGATACCTGATCGTCCCGCATCCCGTTGGCCTGCATCCATCGCCGCGCGGCATTCGCGCGATCCGTCGAGAGCTCCCAGTTCGAGTAATCCTGCCGGCCCGAGTAAGGCTTGGAATCCGTATGGCCCTCCATCGTGACCTTGTTCGGCAGCTTGCCAATTTCCGCCGCCAGCGAGGCCATGATCTCCTTGCCATAAGTAGTCGGCTCCGCATTGCCGGATTGAAAGAACATGCCCTTGGCGTCTTCCACCAATTCGATCCGCAACCCTTCGCCGGTGATCGTCATCACTACATGCTCTTTGATGCTGTTCATCATAGGTTGCGACGTCTTGATCGCCTGCTCCAGCTTCTCTTTCAGCTTGTTCATGTCGTCTTTTTGCAAAGACAAACTCTCTCCGCCCGCGCCGCGCAGGCCGTTGCCTACCTCTTTGCCTTTGCCTGTTGGATCGTTGAAATATCCGCCGATGGCTTTCTTGACCTGTTCGCTGCTGCTCACCAGCCACAGCACCATAAACAACGCCATCATGGCCGTCACGAAGTCGGCATAGGCGACTTTCCAGGCCCCGCCATGTGCCGCACTGTGGCCTTTTTTCACACGCCTGATAATGACGATTGGCTGGATCGGAGTGGGCATGGGAATCAGGCCGCCTTCGCGGCAGCAATGGGCGCGGCGCCGCCCTTACACGCCGCTTCCATTTCCTTGAACGTCGGCCTGACTTCGTGCGGAATCGCGCGTCGCGCAAACTCTACCGCAATCGAAGGCGCCATGCCCTTCGCGAACGCCATCAAACCGGCGCGCAACACCTGGTAAAATTGCGTGCTCGCATCTACGATCTTTTCGATGTTCCCGGCGATCGGCGCCACAACGCCGTACGAAAGCAGAATCCCCAGGAACGTGCCGACCAGCGCCGCGCCCACCTTCTGGCCAATCTCTTCCGGCGGTCCGCTCAGCGCTCCCATTGTGATCACCACGCCCAGCACGGCAGCCACGATTCCCAGCCCCGGCAACGCGTCCGCCACCGTCGTGAGCGCCCGCACCGGGATCATCTCCTCGTGATGGTGTACATCGATATCGTTTTCGAGAATGCCATCCAGATCGTGCGATGCCACAACACCCGACACCGACATTCGCAGCGTGTCACAGACGAAATGCAGCATGTGGTGGTCCTTGAGCATCTTCGGATATTTCGAGAACATCGCACTCTTCTCGGGATTCTCCACGTCCTCTTCCAGCTTCGCCATACCGCTCTTCCGCGCGAACTGGAAAATGTCGTTCAGCATTTTCAGACTTTCCAGGTAGTAAGCCTTGGTATAAGGATTGCCCGCCAGAACGCTCAATATGCTCCGGATCGTTTTCATGATCACCGGCAGCGGGTTCGCCACCAGCACTGTGCCGATCGCCGCGCCTCCGATAATGATGAGCTCGCTCGGTTGCAGCAGAACCAGCAGCTTCCCCTTTTCCATGAGGAAGCCGCCGATCACGGAGCCAAACACCAGGACAATTCCAATAATTGAAAACATGCGCTAAAGTTCAGATCGGCCTCAATTAGCAAAACTTGAGCCGATCCCGATCCCACGGTCATATCTCTCCGCAAAAGAGTGATATTCGCGCTACCGGAAACAAAATCGGGATGTTATCATTCTCCCGGAATGACTGAATACAGCATCGGCCTCGATCTTGGTGGAACCAACCTGCGGGCAGCCGCTATCGGCCGCGACGGAAACCTGCTCCACATGGTCTCGGGACACACCCCGTACTCCGAAGGCCGTGAGGCGCTGATGAGCGATATGGTGGATGCGATCTCCGCCGTGCGCGAAAAACAAGGCGCACCCGGCCTTGCTGGTATCGGCGTCGTGGTGCCCGGTTTTATCTCTCTTGAAGAGGGCGTCGTGCGGAATTGCAACAATATTCCGGCGCTTGAAAACTTTCCCATCCGCGAACAGTTACGGCAGCGCCTGAATGCTCCGGTGATCCTCGAGAACGACGCTAATGCCGCCGCGCTCGGCGAACAGTGGATGGGCGCGGGACGCGGCGTTAAGGACCTGGTCCTGCTGACCCTCGGCACCGGTATCGGTGGCGGCATCGTTTCCGACGGCAAAATGATACGCGGCTTCATGGGCATGGCCGGCGAACTCGGCCACATCACCGTGGTGCCCAACGGTCTTCCCTGCGGCTGCGGCAACCGCGGCTGCCTCGAAAAACACGCCTCCGCCACCGCGATTACCGCCATGGCCCGGCTCCTCGGCTATGGCGACATCACGGCGAAGCAGGTCTACGAACGCGCTGTAGCCGGCGATGAACGGGCACGCGAGATCTTCGTCGTGATGGGAGAAGCGCTGGGCATCGCTCTCGCCACCCTGGTCAACGCTTTCAACTCGCAGTTGTACCTGCTCAGTGGCGGCGTGATCGGCGCCTGGGAATTCTTCGCGCCCGCCATGCTGGCCGAGGCCCGCCGCCGTTCGTTCAGCTTCCGGACGACGGATACGCGCGTGGAAAAGGCGCAGTTGGGCGGTGAAGCCGGCTTGTACGGCGCGGCTTATCTTCCGTGGTCAAAGTAGCGAAGTGTATACTTACAAGTAGACATTTATTCTTTGCCAAAATCATGGAAGCCAGTATTGTCGATCTCCGCTACCGTATGAAATCCGTGCTCGAGGCGCTGGATCGCGGCGAGTCCGTGACCGTACTCCATCGCGGCAAGCCACGAGCCCGGCTTGAGCCGATCCAGTCGAAATCGAAAGCCAAACCGCGCATGAAAGTAGAAGACCACCCTGCCTTCGGCATGTGGAAAGACCGCAAGGATATGGAAGACGTCGAAGCATATCTCCGCAATCTCAGGAAGCCCCGTTACACATGGGACGGACCTCTGAAGCGATGATGTTCGACAGCGACGTTCTGATCTGGTGCCTGTGCGGAGATCCGGTCGCTGGCCGCGTGGTCAACACAGAGTCTGAGCGCGCCACGTCGATTGTTTCCCTCATAGAACTGCTTCAGGGCGCGGGATCCCCGGCGCAACTCAAGGTCGCGAGGGATTTTGTTCGCAAACTGGAACTGCGACTGCTTCCGGTCACCGAAGCCATCAGCTACAAGGCTGTCTCGCTGATTGAAAAGCATGCTCCCTCCGCCGGGCTCCAACTGGGTGACGCCCTGATCGCAGCTACTGCCCTCGAACACGACGAAACCCTCGTCATCGGCAATATCCGCCACTTTCGCGCCATCCCCGGCCTCAAAATCAAACCGTTCCGCCACTCCGGCGTCCACTGATTCTCAGTCGAGATCGAACTCGCGCGGCTTTTTGCCAAACTCCGGATTTTCCTTCGCCTGCTTCAGCAGCTCGTCGAATTTCCGGTTGAGCACCTGACCCTGATTCTTCTCCGTCTCGAACGATTTGCGGAAAACCTCATCGCGCCGGCCCGCCTCGCCTTTCAGTTTCGCCACGGCCGCGGTCAGATCTTCGATAGCAGGAGGCTTTACCGGCTCCTGGTGCGAGATGACAGCGCGCAGGTCCCCGTCGATCTTCAGTTCTGCCTGGCAGCAGGGGCATTTCACTTCAAATAATTCTCGGGGCATGCCGACTATCTTAACGCCACACCGGACTGGAACCAGTCACCCGCGAGTGGCACACTGAAAGAGGAACGGATATGTGGGAATGGATTCGATCCTCCGTCGCAAAGCGTCTTCGCGTGAGAAGACTGCGGAAGGAATACCGCGACGTGGAACTCCGACAACTTGTGCTGGCGAAATTATGCCCGCAAACCGACCATGACAGGACACACACAAGCCACGGAAGACTCGTCCTCGCGCTGGTGCAGGAAGCACACGAACAGACTCACTTCCGGCTTGATTCGCTGGAGAAGGACATCAGGCTCCTGGGCGGCGTGCCACCCCCACCGCTGAAGCCTCGGCCCGCTTCGATCCTGCTGCCACGCCCCGGAATTTCGACCAATGGCTGGGGCGTCCTGTGATGACGTATCTGAGGTGGTGCCGAACGGAGAAGGTCCAATGAGGGGGATGCCGATAACCGGCCTCACGTGGCCCGGCGCTCTGGCGGTGATAGCGATGGTGGCCGTGGCGCTCTGGCTATTGTCCCGATTTCTATCTAAGAGATAGGCCTCGTTCACCTGTCACGTAAACCCACAAGGGTAGTTCAGGTTGCCGTATTAGTCAAGTATGTTTTTACCCCTTTAGTGGTAAAAACATACTTGACTAATCACACGGGACGAACTACGCTTGTGTTGACGTGACGGGTTGAAAAATCGGGTAGCGACCGCAAACGATGAACGCAACAGTAGAGACCGCCGCACATACTATCAGGGCGACAGGTAGAAGTTCGACCATATATACAAACATCGTGATCCCAACGGGACCGTCCTCAGCGAAGACGTTTGGACCGTAGTCGCGCTCAAAGGGAGCCGCGAGAAGCCTTAAGACTCCCAAATACGACCCGCACCCAGCCAGAAGTCCGATGGCCATGCTGACGAACAGTCGAGGCGCATTGCGCAACCTTCGAGGCTTGGTCGCATCCCTCAATGTGATTTCTTTGTGCGTCGCTTGCGGGTCGGAGGTGGCGGGGCTGATCGTTCATCCGCTGAACTCCTGCCAGCCGCGAATATCGTCCGCACCATCGCGTCTAGGCGCTGCATTGTAGTGTCGCCCGGGGGTTGGGGGATGACGGTTTTGGGTCGCACAGGGCCATAGTACAACAAATGAAATTAATTTAATAGCAGGGACAGCTTGGCCCAAGCCGCTTAAACAGGCCATATCGCAGCGCCCCAGAACATATGCATGTGGAAATGTTTTGTGGAAAACTCAGGAAAATATACCCTAAGCCGTAGACAGGGAGTAGTTTACCCGGCAATACCTCTCAAATGATTGAGGTATAAGGGATTATCCAACAGCAGTACTTGACAGGAGGCTTCTGTTTTAGGTACAGTTGTAATTGGTGATCGGTACGTACATAGCATATTCATGCTGTGGAAATCAAGTGGAAATTTCGCCTGAAAGGAGCCTAACTCATGTTGACAGAACAAGACATAAAGAAAAAGATCTTCAGATGCCTGCTGTCTAAGGATCGGGAAACTGGCCGATGCTTGGCTCACTGCCTCGATCTTGATGTGATGACGTCCGCTACAACGGAAGAGGCTGCGTGGGCGAATCTCCGTAAGGTGGTGCGGGCGCACATCGAGCACTGTTTTACATTTCACCAGGATGGGCTTAAGATAGAAGCTGAACCTGAAGAATTTGCGGAGTTTGAGCGGGTCGTAGCACGGTGCAAAGCTGAAGGAATACCGATGCGAACCGAGAAGATCAAACTGAGGCTCACTCCGCCACAGCAACAGCTTTGGGACGAGATGTGGATAACAGGAGTTGAGTCCCTTGGCCCCAAAGCCACGACCGCTTGCGTACATTGATTTTATTGCGCGCTTGATGATGCTCGATTGTTGTATCCCGGTCCTCCCCTCTGAGCCCAGTACCGAGTTTGGAATTTTTCTTTCTAGGGGGTCTGGGTCTTACCCCACCCCAAGTGGGCCGATGTATGTGTTCGTAAGTAGAGAAAACGAACAAATGGTGCCTGTCCGTGAGATCTCAAAAGCCCTAAAACATCTCACCCTACCGGAAAACATATTCTGGGAGGGCGTCCCCGATCAGTCTCTCTTAGACGCGGGAACGCCCGTCCCAACCTTGGCGCGTAGAATCACATAGTGACAATCTGCTTCGTCTTCCCGCGATTTTGACGTTTTGCTTCCTTCTTAGAAAGCGCCCTGATAGCCCGCCTCCTTCCCGGTCAGTTCGGCATAGGTCAAACGCTTCCCTACGACTTTCCGGCAAAGGTAACTGAACCGCTGAGCATCCGTCATCGGCCCACGGTTGTTATAACGAAACGCCTGTTCGTCAACATACCTGAACAGGTGAAACGGCTCGACCGAAACGTAGGTACCGTTCAGTCCACGCTTCAGTAACGACCAGAAATTCTCGATTCCGTTTGTGTGAACGTTGTCCCGCACGTACTCCTGTGCGGAGTGATTTACCATCTCGTGAATGAACTGGTCTTCCATCTTCCAGCGAGAGCCCGCTTCGTCGCTGTTGATCTGCGATCCAACTTCAACGTGCGCTTTTACGTGGTCGCGGATTTCTGTCTTGGTCGTATTGCCGATGACTTTGGTGCGGACATTTCCTTTGCGCTCCAGAACCCCGAGCACGATAGCCTTGTGCTCGCTGCCGCCGCGCCGACCGTTCATGACCTTCACCTTTTTGCTCGCGTCCATGTTGCGGGCTTTACCGCCGATGTAGGTTTCGTCCACTTCGACTTCGGGGCCGTCCGGTCCACCGAGCTTGCCGCCGTGGGATTCGTCCTGCATGACTTTGCGAATGCGTTGCAGGATGAACCACGCCGTCTTCTGCGTGACCTTAACGTCACGGGCGATCTCGTAGGACGAAACGCCGTTTTTGCAATTGCAGATCATCCACATCGCAAGCAGCCACTTGTCCAAGCCGATGGGCGACTCTTCAAAGATCGTGCCCGTCTTCAGGCTGAATTGCCGCTTTGCGTGCTTGTAACGGCACTGCCAGCGGTTCTGAACTTTCAGAAATCCGATGCCCTCTTTGTTGCCACACGTCGGGCATTCAACGCCGTTCGGCCAGCGCCGCGCCACAAGATATTCCCGGCAGTTATCCGGGTTGTCGAAGTAGACGATTGCCTCTTGAAGCGTGGTCGGTTCCATGACTAAATTATGCCAGATGGCGATATATTAGTCAAGTATGTTTTTACCCCTTTAGTTAACAGGAAAATTACCAGGAAAGCCGCTTTAGCTGACTTCTGGCATAGGATAAATCCCAAGATCCAGCGCTTCCTGCTCCGGTTCCACCAACGGACCGTCCGGCAGCGTGACGCCTTCCCACCTTGCCACGACCGCTGTCGCCAGACAATTGCCCAGCACATTCACGCTGGTTCGGGCCATATCCATGAGCGTGTCCACACCCAGAATCACGGCAATTCCCTCCACAGGGAGCCCGAAACTTGCCAGCGTTCCCGCCAGAACCACCAGCGATGCCCTCGGCACGCCCGCCACACCTTTGCTTGTCAGCATCAGCGTCAACATCATCACAAGCTGAGTCGTGAACGGCACGTGGATGTTGGCTGCCTGCGCCACGAACATCGCCGCCAGCGTCAGATACAGCGTTGACCCATCCAGATTGAAACTATAACCGGTCGGCAGCACGAACGCGACAATGTGCTTCGGCACACCGAACTTTTCCATATTCTCCAGCGCAGAAGGCAGAGCCGCTTCGCTCGAGGCCGTCGAAAACGCCAGAAGAAAAGGCGCCCGCACATGCCGGATAAACCTCTTCAGCGGAATTCCCGCAATGGCAATGACGGAACCGAATACCACCACCACGAAAAACACCTCAGCCGCGTACAGCGTCAGCACCAGCTTGCCGAGGTTGAGCAGGACACCGAGGCCCTTATCGCCGATGGTCGCGGCCATCGCCCCGAACACGCCGAACGGCGCGAAATACATGATGTAACCCGTGTATTTAAACATCACCTCCGAGAGCGACTCGCAAAACCGCACGACAGGTTCCGCCTTGGTGCCCAGTGTCGCGCAGGCCGTTCCGAACAGGAAGGCGAACACAACGATCTGCAGTACTTCACCCTTCGCCATCGAGTCGATGATGCTCGTCGGGAAAGTATGCTCCAGAATCCCCGCGAGTCCCGTGCTCGTCGTCGCAATCCCCGTAGCCGAGCCCTTGAGCTGCACTCCTACGCCCGGCTTGACGAAGTTCACGAAACCGAGACCGACAAACAGCGCGATCGTCGTGACAATCTCGAAGTACAGAATCGCCTTGCCGCCGATCCGTCCCATCGTCTTCGCGCTGCCCGTGCCCGCGATACCGACAACCAGCGTCCCGAACAGCAGCGGCGCAATGATCGACTTGATCAGGCGAAGAAAGACCGTCCCGAGCAGCCCCAGTTGTTTCGCCGCCGCTGGAAATTCCGCGCCGAAAAGAATGCCTGCCACCAGTGCGATCAGGATCCAGGCTGTGAGCGATATGCGCTTCATCTATACTCCTTCAAATGAGTTTGACCGGTAGCAGACCACACGTCAATCGCGTTTTTTACTTGGCAATGCTGGGCACAGCAGTCCGGATCGCTCCGGTCGGGTGCTGCATGTACCGCACGTAAAGATAGTGAACGACGTAGATAGAGCAGCCCGCGAGCACGGCAGCCACGGCATTGACCACCAGCACGCCGACCGCGGTCACCAGAAACGCGCTCGCGTCCGTAATCCGCATCTTCGGCAGACGCCGCCAGGTGCTGACGTCCAGCAGGCAGAAACCCATCCATGCGGTAACGCCCGCCAGCGCGGCCATCGGGATATGCGCCAGCGCGCCCGATCCCATACTCACCAGCAGAAACAGAAATACGCCGTGCATGATATTCGAAAAGCGCGTGGTGCCGCCGCACCGCACATTCGCCACGCTGCGGGCGGGAATCCCGATACTCATCGGCGCGCCGAAAATTCCCACCGACAGGTTCGCAATTCCGTAAGCGCCCAGTTCCGCATCCGCGTCGCTGCGCTTCAGATGTTTGTGCTTGCCCTGGAAATGTTCCACCGCCCTCGAAGTGAGCAACAGATTCGCCGCCGAGACGAAGGCCAGCATCAGCCCCTGCGGCAGCACCGTCCGGACGTCCTCCGCCGTCCAGACGAAATTCGCGAACGGCGGCATCGTCAGATGCAGCGAACCGACTTCCGGCTCATGCAGGAACAGCAGTCTTGCCACAATTCCCGCCAGCGCTACGCCAATCAGCGGAGCGGGCAGCTTCGGCGACCACTTCATCACCAGCGCCGACGCCAGAATCACGGTTGCGCCCAAAAGGAGCGGTGCCCATCGCGCGCCTCCCAGTTCCCCGATGATCGTTGCCAACTGCCCCAGCGAATTGTTGCTCGTCGCCGCCGCCGCATGAACGCCGAAGACCACGTGCAACTGCGAGATCACCATGATCGCGCCAATCCCCGCCGAAAAACCCGCCACCACGGTTGGAGGCACCTTTGCGGCAAACCGCCCCAGCCGCAACACGGAAAACATCAGCATCAGCACCGAGGCGACCATCGTCACCTTCGCCGCACCGCCAATGCCCTGTGCCCGCACCGCCGCCGCGATAAACGGCACCGTCACGCTCGCGGTGCCTCCTATCAGTACGGGATTGCGGCCGAAAATCGCCGTAATCGGCGCCGTCATAATCGACGTAACAACACCGAGGATCGGCGGCAAGCCCATCAATGCCGCCATCGATAGACCATACGGAAGCGCAATGAGGGCCGCGATCATCCCTCCCGCGCAGTCCCCCATGAAACGTTCCCAGTTGTACTTACCTGTAGATCTGATCATGAGTTGATATGTCCCGATTTGGGTTCGCCCCGATCCTGGCTGTCAACGTAGTCCGCTATAAAACCGTTAAGCCTGCATCGTCTTGAGAAACGCGGTCTTGAACCGCTCCATTTCGTCTTTTGTGCCGATCGTCACGCGAATATAAGTCGGCAGCACGGGCCAGACGCGTCCCACATAAACGTGATACGGCGCCTCGCGCATCGCGAGCATCACAGGGTTCGTGGCATAGTCAGGCTTACCTTCCTTGTCTTTACCCTGCTTGCCGGTATCCACCATGACGCAGTTGGAAACCGATGGAATGTACTTGAACTTATTCTTCTCGAAGAAATTGAACACGTCTTCGCGAACAGCGCCGATCTTCACCTTGCGTTCCGGAATGAGCGTTTTCGATTGCAGGCTGGCGTTTGCCGCCGCCATGCCGGTGATCGAGGGCGAACTCCACATCAGACTGCCCGTCCAGAGCGAAACCTTGTCCATCAGGTCGGGCCGCGCCAATACTGCTCCGGCGCGCAATCCGGCCAAACCGTAAATCTTGGAGAACGTGCGCAGGATGACCACGTCCTTGCCCTTCGCCACCAGATCGCTGCAGAAGTACCCGTCGGGCGCAATATGCGTATAGGCTTCGTCGATCATGACGATGCAGCCCGCCGGCTTGTTGTTCACCAGCCATTCGATATCCGCGCGCGATGTCATGGTGCCCGTCGGATTGTTCGGATTGCAGATGTAGATCAGGCCTGCGTCCTTCACCGCGGCCATCGCCTTCACATCGTGCGCGTAGCTCGGCTTGAGAAGCGGCACCTTGACCGTCTTCGCCTTGATAAACTGCGCAGCGCGGCCACCGGCTTCATATCCGGGGTCTCCCACCACATAAGACTTTGTCGGCGAGCAGAACGCCAGCACCGCCTGATGCAGAGGCGCGCTCGAACCGGGGAACATACGGACCCAATCCACACCCGGTTTCGGCGCAGGCAAGCCCTCCTGGCTGGCCAGAAGAGCCTTCACCTTGTCGGTTTCCGAATACAGGTAGCGTCCGCCGTTGAGAATGATCTTGTGCGCGGCTTCGAGTGCTTCGGGGCTCGGCCCGAGCGGATTCTCGTTCGCGTTGATAATGACGGCGTCGTCCGGTATGTTATCGATCTTCGACAACTGCGCGAGGGCAGGCTCATTGTAAAACGGCAGCGTGCTGCCGGCGGCCACCATGGTGGCGATGCGGCCCAGGCTCCGGCGCGTAAAACCACGGCTAAGAAAATCTTTCTGTTCCTGTGTCGTAAGCGTCATATTTCGTCTCCTGTTTTTTTCGCTGAACGCAGTGACGGCAATGCGTGCGGACACACGTAGAGCGTCACAATGGAAAACCGACTCAGGACCAGGAGGTAAAGGGAGGCGCTTCGGGGCGTCGCCAGGCTGATTCAGGCAGCTAACGCTGCCAACACGGAACACAGCCGCGAACAGGTCCAGCGTAGCGCGTCAACATGGGGAAAGTCAATAAGCAAATCGAATATTACGTACCGGAAACGCCATATTTCACGGCATCTGTAATCAATTATTTTGATAGGCTACTGCGGCAAATTTCTGCTGCACGGTTGGCGAGCGCCGCCACTACGGCAAGCTGTCGTAGCCGGACATCAGTCGTAACCGATCCACATCCATCGCATCGAGCGGCAGTGAAGGGGAAATCAATTGGCTTCCTGAAAGCGCAGGCTCGAAAACCCCGTCACTCCCGTGATTCGCGGAATGCGTCAGCATGTGGACAATCTCGTGAGTCACCACACGACCCAGCGCGCGTCCCACGAGTAAATCCGCCTTCGCGTAGTCGTTGCTCAGCATCGCCGATCGCGCTGTCCCCACCACGTGATCGCAATCGACCTGACCAAAGGGCTGAATTACGTGATCCGTGGTTCCGGTGCTGGCCAGCGGACTGAGCTCGTCGTAAATCCGGGGAGCCGGATCGAATTTGCAGGAACCGTTGAAAGTCATGACCACCAGGTCCTGATAAGCTTCGCCGCCCGTCTGGTTGCGGAGACGCCAGTCCAGCTTCAACCCGGTTGTTTTCAGAATGTTAGCGGATTCGCTCTCCATCTCGCGAACGGACCGGTCGGAGTGAGCGCCCTTAAAATCGAGGATGACCGTCAGGCGGGAGGGGACAGAATGGACAACGGTCGCCGCCATCGCAAACACGAGGCAGATCGTCAAACCGGCGCAAATCAGAACAGGGCGCATCTCTCAACAGTGAGAGCGGGGCAAACTCTGCCCCACCGCCATCATTATATAGCACTATCGGCAAAAAGCAATCGGGCCCATAAGAAAATAAGATAGGGCTCGTCAGGCCGTCCCTCCCGATAGCCCCCGGGAAATGGAAGTCTTCACCGATCTATGGGATAATCGCCCGTATCGGGAACCGGCAATGCGGACCAGATATGCAATTTTGCTGGTGTTCACGGGGCTCCAGCTATCCCCACAGACTGTCGCCCCCACGGGCTCGCCCAAAGCACAGGCGCCGCAACCCGGTCAGACCGAGGTGAACCCCGCCGACGGCCTCACCTATGTCTGGATTCCACCGGGCACATTTATCATGGGCTGTTCACCCGGCGATGCTGAATGCGACGTTGACGAGAAGCCTACCCATCGGGTCACCATCACCAGGGGTTTCCGGATGGGCCAGACGCCGGTAACGCAGGAAGCGTACCAACGGGTAACAGGCAAAACTCCCGGCTATTTCAGCGGCGCGAAGTTCCCCGCAGAGAGTATCAATTGGGATGAAGCGCGGAGTTATTGCGCAGTCACGGGGATGCGGCTGCCTACCGAAGCGGAGTGGGAGTATGCGGCGCGGGCGGGAGGCACAGTAAGCCGATACGGGGACGTGGATCGGATCGCCTGGTTCGGCGTTAACAGCGGAAACAGGACGCATGACGTGATGCAGAAGCAACCGAACGCCTGGAGCCTCTACGATATGCTGGGCGACGTGTGGGAGTGGACAGCCGACTGGTACGCGCCATATCCTGCCGAAGGTCCGGAAAGTTCCGGCGATCCGAAGGGTCCCGCGTCCGGAAAAATTCGGGCTCTGCGCGGTGGTTCGTGGGGCAATGGACCGGCATTTGTGCGCATCTCGGTCCGTAGCGGAAACGAGCCGGACCACCGCAGCAACGTCGTCGGCTTCCGATGCGCAGGGAATTAAACCGGCGCTGAACCACTCCCCCAAACGCAGAAAGAGGGACCGGCAAACCGGTCCCTCTTTCCACTTACATCCCTTTGATTTAACCGCCCTAACCTCAGAACGTAATGCGAACTGAGATCTGGAACAACCGCGGGAAGTTCGTCTGGCTCGTAATGGTGCCGAACGTTCCCGGAGTGCTGACGTTTGTTGTCGGCGCCGCGAACAACACCGTATTTGTCAGGTTCAGCGCCTCGGCCCGGAACTGAACGTGATAGTACTCTTTGAACGTCACCGTCTTGTGCAGCGAAGCGTCGATGTTGAATAGCGACGGCGAATACACGTTGATCCTCGGACTGACGTTGCCGAACGAATAAGCCGGCGTCAGCGAGAATGCATTCACATTCACCCAGTCGTTGATTCGCGAATCGACGGATCCCGAGGTTTGCGCCGAGGTTCCCGTCGCCGTCGCAAACTGGCCGCAGCCGTTGCAGGTTGAGCTCATGCCATTGGTCTGCGTCACCGCGATCGGCACACCGGAATGGATCAGCTGTTGCCCTTCCACCGACCATCCGCCGAACAGGAAGCCCATGGCCTTGTTGCTGTTCGCCATGAACATCTGCCCTTTACCGAAGGGAAGAGCGTAACTAAACGACAACGAATAGCTGTTCGGCGTGTCGGTGGCCGCCCTCGCCCATCCCTGCGAGACGATGTTGCCATCGTAGTTCTGCACTGGAGTGTACGTCGAGGATGCCGGAGCGAGCGCCATGTTACGCGACCACGTATAAATGGCGTTCATCGTCAGCCCATACTTCAGCTTCCACTGGCCCTTGCCATAGAACGAATAGTAGGTCGCGCGGCCCATATCGGTTAACAGGCTCACCGAAGTGTATTCGGGGAATGGCGTAAGCAGAGTAGCCGCCGTAACGGTAGAGGCGCTGCCCAGAGCCACCGTGTTGGGAGCGTATCCAAAGAATGGATTCGCCACCGATTTACTCAGCCCGGAAGCGCCCAGCGAGAAATAACTCGGGTTGAGCTGATTCAGAGCAACGCTGAACGGCTGATCCAGCGTATGCGATCCGATATAACCGCCCCAGACCGCAATGTTCTTGGTGATCTGCCGCTGAATGTCGAGCGACATCTGCTCCACGTACCCGGCAGAGCGATTACCGTTTTCCGTGCTCGTGATCGTGTTGCCAATATTGGCGAGACCGCCGAGAGTGTTGCCCGCGATGGGAGTCAGCCCGTTTGGATAAGGATTCGCCAGACTCGCGAAGGGAGTATAGCCACCGTTGATTGACGACGTAATGCTGGTGACCTGTGAATAGCCCGCCGCGCTCTGAGCCGAGAACGACTGCGGAATCCAGAATATCCCGTACCCGCCGCGGAACACGGTCTTCGGGTTCATCGAATACGCAAAACCAAAGCGGGGCCCTGCTTTGATGCCCAGCGGATTGCCGGCATATCTCGGATTCCCGTTTACGCCCGCATATTCCACCTGGCCCTTCAGCGTCAGGCTGGGAACGCTGGCCTGCAGGGGATTCGTCGCGCCCAGGTTGGCGTCGATCGTCAGCTTATTGTTCGATTCTTCGGGCTGAGGCTCGTGTTCACCCCGGAATCCAAAGTTAACGGTCAGTTTCGGAGTCAGGCGATAGTCGTCCTGGATGAAGAACGCCGTGTAGTGCGTGTAGTCGTTAAAGAACGATCCCTGCGTGATGCTGCCACTTGCGGGATCGCCCAGCAGCATGCTGGCCAGCCCGCCGCCGGTGCCGGTAACGCTCTTCGCAGCCGTTTGGGACGTGTAGGCCGATGTAAAAGCGAAGTTGCTGGCTCCCGTGGCCGTTTCGCTCGCGTCGGCAATCAGGCGATAGTCGAAGCCAGCCTTGATGCTGTGCTTGCCTACAAACTTAGCCACTTCTACATCGAGGCTTTGCGAGTGATACACCGTCCACGGTGTCGTGGTGCCGCCGTACGCCGAGAACTCGCCCGTAGTAATCGACGGAAACGCCGGGTAGGCGGGCGTCAATGCATTGACCGCGGGCGAGAATCCGAGTTGCGTCAGACTAAAACCGTTGCTGAAATTCGGATCGAAATCCGGGAATCGATTCTGGCCGAACCGGACCGTCAGAACCGAACTCGGACTCAGCGTCGCCACAGCGTTGGCCGCCAGGGCGTCCACATGGCGTTCGTAAATGGTCTGATTCGGCGTTCCCAGATTCGGGAAAAACGTATTCGACGGCTCAGTGCTGCCGTAGTGTATGTAAGTTGCCGAGGTCTTCAGCCACGACGTCACTTCGTGATCCACCTTGAACGTTCCCTGATCCGCGCGATCCTGAACGTTCACCGCGAGCGTGGCATTCGGCGCTCCGTAATACGCGGCCGATTGCGTCGGCAGCGGATAATACGAAGCCAGCGCCAGCCCGATCGGACTCAGTTGGCTCGGCGGAATGATGTTGCCCGCAAAGGGCGTGCGCGCACCCGTCGAAAGGTTGGTGCTCATCGGATCGTAGATGATCTGCTGAGTTCCGTTCTTCAGTGTCGAGAGGCTCTGCGAAAAGTTTCCGACGCGTTCAAGCGCGGTCGGTACAGAGTCTACCGTGGTCGCCGCATCGAACTGGCGGTAGCCCTCGGTCGTCACGAAGAAGAACGTCTTGTTCCGGCCGTCGTAGACTTTCGGGATACGAATCGGACCGCCCAGCGAATCGCCGTAATTCTTGAACGGCTGTGAAAGCACTGGTATCCCCGCTTCGTTGGCGAAGAACGTGTTAGCCAGCCAGCCCGTTTCGCGAATAATGCCGAACAGCGAACCGTGTACCCGATTCTCGCCGGAGCGCATGACGGCATTGAAAACACCGCCGCCCGTGCGGCCCAT
>Ga0182024_10004298_pt1 | contig 32968 bp, 32 predicted proteins | sample P32metaG_FD_120480 | JGI IMG/M metagenome (GOLD analysis project Ga0182024, IMG submission 120480) | Permafrost microbial communities from Stordalen Mire, Sweden - P3-2 metaG (Illumina Assembly) | ecosystem: Environmental > Terrestrial > Soil > Wetlands > Permafrost | place: Sweden: Stordalen... | reverse complement strand
GCGGCTGCGATTAATGCTTCTGGATTCAAGGACGTTCCTTTCTAATGTTCGTCGGCAAGCGCCAGCGAGAGATAGACGATTGCCAGCAGCGTAAAAACGAAAGCTTGGATCGTTCCAACGAAAAGGTTGAAAAACTGGATCAGGAAAGGCACGACTGCCACGCCGAATGAGAGATTGAACGTTCCAATCTTGATCCGCGCGAGGATGATCGACGTGACGATGATGAAGAGCAGTTCGCCGACGAAGATGTTGAAAAAAAGCCGCGCCGCCAGCGTTATAGGACGAAGAATCTCGTCGAGGATGTTGATCGGAAAGAGCGCTGGGAACGGCTTGAAGACGTGCCCGAGGTAGGCAAAGCCCTTCTTGCGGAACGCCGCGACCTGAATGATGCAGAAGACGACCAGCGACAGCGGAACGACGGTGTTGAGATCGGCGGTCGGCGAGCCGCCGAAGGGAAGATCGAACGCTTTGAACGGCACGATACCGAACTGGTTCAGCAAGAAAATGAAGAGAAAGAGCGCCACCAAAAACGGCACGAACGGCTCGCCGCCCTCGCCAAGGACGCTGGTGGCCAGGTCGGCGATGTAGTTGAAGACGGCCTCGATCACGGCTTGGCGCTTCGTGACGTAGGGCGAGCGATAGCTGGCGCCGATCCAGCCCAGGAACACCAAAGCGATAATCATGACGAGCCACGTCGTCACGATGGTGTCGGCATGCACCGGCCCTAAGACCGGCAGGTACCAAAGAATGTGTTCGCCGATGTGTTCGTGCACCGATGTTTTGATCCGTTAAGGCTTCCGTTGAAAGACTCGCAACGCGCCCCAGGCGTAAGCGGCGAGTGGAATAAAGAAACCGCCAAGAAATGGCCCGAGCGACCACCAGGGCCCGCGGACCGCGAGTGCCGCGGCTACTATACTAAAGCCCGCCAACCGCAGTAAACTACTTAACCCAAAGAAGACGGCGCTGCGCGTCTCCACCAGTCGCTCGCTCCCCCGCATTATGGCCAGCATGTTGGCTATCCCGCATGCCGCTCCGATAAAAAGCGCGAGACCGGCATACCAGGCGAACGGAACCAGCAAGAGCGCAACGACCGCAGCAACCGCGAGCGATCCGGCGGCCACGCCCCATTTGAGACGGTAGTAAGCCGCAAGAGCCATATCCTTCCCGCCGATCACCGGCATCATTTCATGGACTTCGCCAGCAGCCGAACGGCGGCGTAGCCTCCGACGATCAACCCAAGCATCAAGCCGGCGGGGACAAGCAAAGGCGCGCTCAGTCGCTGACCTGCCGCGACTCCAAACACTAGCCCGAGTATCGCCGCACCAGCAAAACTCCCGCCGGCGAAGAGCACCGGCAGAACGACCCTCACGAGCCCTGCGCGGCGGTCGCTTGCGCTTCGAACGGCTCGGGGTACTCCCCGCCTCGTAGACGCGCCGCCAGCCACCGCACGATTCGCGAGGCCGCCCGGCCGTCTCCATAAGGATTACGCGCGCGGGCCATCGCCGCGTAGGCGCCGCGGTCCTCGAGCAACAGGCGTGCCGCAGCGACGATACGATCGCGGTCGTGACCCACGAGGGCTAGCGTGCCCGCGGCCAGACCCTCTGGGCGTTCGGTCTCCTCGCGCATCACGAGCACCGGTTTGCCGATGCACGGCGCTTCTTCTTGCAGACCGCCCGAATCGGTAAGAACGAACGCCGATCCTCTGACGGCGGCGACCATCTCGCCGTAATCGATCGGATCGACCAGCACGACCCCGGGCATCCCGCCGAGGATTTCGCGCGCGATGGGCGCGACGCGCGGCGACGGATGCACCGGCCAGTAGAGCTGGGGCTTCGACGGCAGCTCGGCAATCGCGCGCAGCGCCTCGCAGATCTCCCGCATATGGTCGTGGTTCTCGCGGCGGTGCGCTGTCACGAGAATCGCCGGCGCCGTTGAATCGAGCTCGCACCACCGGGGAGGGAGGGAAAGATCATCGCGTGCCGCCGTCTCGAGAAACGCGTCGATGACCGTATTTCCGGTCACGACGACGTCGCCCGCCGCGACGTTCTCTGCGAGCAGGTGTTCCCGAGCCAAGAGGGTCGGCGCGAAATGGTAGGTCGCAAGCGTCGCCGTCAGGCGACGATTCATCTCTTCGGGATACGGCAGCCAGCGACTGCTCGTGCGCAATCCGGCCTCGACGTGGGCCACCGGAATCTGTCGATAGAAAGCCGCGAGCGCCGCGGCCGTGCTCGTCGTCGTATCACCGTGAACCAAGACGACTTCGGGACGCGCCTCGCGCAGCACCGGTTCCAAGCCGATCAGCACGCGCGTCGTGATCTCCGTGAGGCTTTGATCCTCTGTCATCACGTTGAGATCGTAGTCGGGTGTAATCGCGAAGAACTCGAGAAGATCGTCGAGCATTTGGCGGTGCTGGGCGGTAACGCAAACGTGCGCAACGATATCCGGATGGGATTGCAAAGCGCGAACGACGGGGGCCATTTTGATCGTATCCGGGCGCGTCCCGAACACGCTCATCACACGTAACGCGTTCGCCATTGGCTACGTTGCGTGCCGAAAGACGTGCGTGAACTCGCCGGAGAAGAAGAGCGCCACCGCGCCCAATGCCAAGCAGATGACATAGAGAACGAGCACCGCCTGGCGAACGTTGAGGCCGAAGCGGAAAATCAGCTGATGGTGAAAGTGGCCCCGATCCGCTTCGGTGATGCGTTTGCCGCTTCTGGCGCGGCGCACGATCACGGCTGCCGTATCGAGCACGGGCAGCGCAAGCACGAGCAACGGCACCACGACGCTGATGGCAATCGCGGTCTTGCTCGCGCCGATGATCGAAACGGTACCGAACACGTAACCGATGAAGAGCGACCCCGAATCGCCGAGGATGATTCGCGCGGGATTGAAGTTATAGGGCAGAAAGCCGAGCGCCGCGCCGGCCAACGCGATCACGACCAGAGCGACGACGGGGTTTGCGTGCAGCACCGCGATGACGAAGAGAAAGACGCTCGAGATCGTGGCGACGCCCGCAAGCAGGCCGTCGAGGCCGTCGAGAAAGTTGATGGCGTTCATCATGCCGACGTACCAGATCAGCGTAACCGGAACTGCCACCCACAGCGGAAAATCGATCCAGTTGGTGCCGGGATTATGGTCGAACGGATTGGTGACGCCCGGAATGATGAAACCGTACAACATCGAGATCAACGCCACGACGGTCTGAGCGACGAGCTTGTTCCGAGGCCGCATCTGCATCACGTCGTCCCAGACGCCGACGCCGACGATCAACAAGCTTCCGAAGAGCAGCCCCACGAGCCGGTGGACCGCGTCGAACTGATCGGCCGCCGGCAGCAACCGCACCGGCGAGGTCATCGACACGCCGAGAACGGCGAAAAGCGCAAACGAGAAGCCGAAGAAGACTGCAATTCCGCCAACGCGCGGCTTTGGCGTGTCGTGCATTCGCCGCTCGCCGGCGTCCCGGTCGACGATTCCCAGACGATTGGCAAGCCGCAAAACCAGCGGCGTTGCCAGCAAGCTGACCACGGCCGCGATGGCAAAGGCCGTGGCATAAATCGTGCCCGCAGTAAGCAAGTGGCGGCTCAACCGCGGACTCCTTCGAGCGTGGAAAACGCGACCAGCGCTACTCCGGCTTCAGCCAACAACTGACTCGCGACCGCGTCGGGATACGGTTGGTCGTAAACGATTCTCGTCACGCCGGCGCTAATGAGCAGCTTCGAACAGTTCACGCACGGCTGGTGCGTACAGTAGGCCGTGGCATCTTGCAGGCTGACGCCGTGCAGCGCGCCCTGCACCACAGCGTTGGCTTCGGCGTGCGTCGCCCGAAGGCAATGCTCGCCGACGAGCGTGCAGCCGACCTCCGTGCAGTGAGCGACGCCGCGCGGCGCCCCGTTGTAACCGGTCGTCAAGATGCGGTGGGCGCGCATTAAAACGCAACCAACTGAAGCTCGCGGGCAGGTCGCGCGCGTGCTGACCGTATGCGCGATTTGCATAAAATACTCGTCCCAACCGGGGCGCATGGCCTAGGACCGCTTAAGGAACGTCGTAGCGCGAGGTCAATTCGCGAACCCGTCCCCCAAGCCGCGCAATCTCGCGACGCTCTTCGATGTCGCCTAGCGCGTCGCAAATGATGCGGGCCACTTCGCGACAATCTTGCGCGCCAAAACCCCGCGTCGTGATCGCCGGCGTGCCGATTCGAATGCCGCTGGCGACCATGGGCTTTTGCGTATCGAAGGGAATCGCGTTCTTGTTGACCGTGACGTTGATCTCGTCGAGATAGGCCTCGGCCGCCTTTCCGGTCAGACCCTTGACCGAGACGTCGACGAGCATGAGATGCGTGTCGGTTCCTCCCCCGACCAAACGAAGTCCGGCATGCATGAACTCCTCGGCCATAACGCGAGCATTTTCCACGACCCGCTCTTGGTACGTCTTGAAATCGGGCCGCAGCGCCTCACCGAACGCCACTGCTTTTGCGGCAATCGTATGCATCAGCGGGCCGCCCTGAATCCCGGGAAAGACGCTCTTATCCAAGGGTAGCGCCCAGTTCTGCGTGCAGAGGACGAAGCCGCCGCGCGGACCGCGCAGCGTTTTGTGCGTCGTGGACGACACGAAGTCGGCCAGCGGTATCGGCGAGGGGTGCAGCCCAACCGCCACGAGTCCCGCGATGTGCGCAAAATCGACGAGGAGCGCTGCGCCGATCTCCGACGCGATCTCGCGAAACGGCTCGTACTCCATCACGCGGGGATACGCGCTCGCGCCGGCAACGATCAGTTTCGGCTTATGTTCGCGAGCGAGCGCTCGAACTTCGTCGAAATCAATTAGCTCGGTGTCTTTACGGACCCCGTAGGCGATCGCATTGTAGAGCTTTCCGGAGAAACTGACCTTGGTTCCATGAGTCAAATGGCCGCCGTGGGCGAGCGACATTCCGAGAACCGTGTCGCCGGGTTGTAAGAGGGCCATGAAGACCGCCATGTTCGCCTGAGCGCCCGAGTGCGGCTGGACGTTAGCATGATCTGCGCCGAAGATCTGTTTTAGCCGCTCCAGCGCGAGCGTTTCGGCGACGTCGACCCACTGACAGCCGCCGTAATATCGCTTGCCCGGATAACCCTCCGCGTATTTATTGGTCATTACGCAGGCGTTTGCTTCGCGTACCGCCCGGCTGGCATAGTTCTCCGAAGCGATAAGCTCGAGGTTCTCTCTTTGCCGCCGCTCCTCGCCTGCGATGGCGGCAAAGACTTCGGGGTCGCCCCCTTCGATACGATTCGGCGTTAGAATTTCCACTACCAAAGGTCTTTGGGGGTTTGCGCCCCGGTGACCTCGCCGCTCTCCAAATCTTTAAGGGAGCCGGCGTGACCGGTGCCCATGGCGATTCTCGTGATGTTCGTAGTATCCAGCGATGAGGGTGAGCAACGGCGAGCGGTCGAAAATCCGAGGCCGATGAAGCTTGCCTGCGCGAGCGGTGCCCTCCACCGCGAGATCGAGAGCGGCGAGCTCACGCAACTCGAGTTCTTGGACCTGTGTGCGCGCGAGTTGGGTTGCGACGGCGTCGTCTTAGACGTGCGGCATTTTCCGCGACCGGACGACGACTATCTCGCGCAGATAAAGAAGATGGCGACCGACTGGGGTCTCTCGATTGCAGCGCTGAGCGACTCGAGCTTCTTTTGCTCGGAACCGGAGCGCGTGACGAAGGTTCTTAGCGACGCGGCCTTCCTCGGCGCGCCGCTGATCGCGGCCCCACTCGCACTCCAGACCGAATGCTCCTGGAGCGAACAGTTAGAACGGCTCGCCTTCGCCACGTCGCTGGCAAAGCGCCTGAACGTCACGCTGGCTTTGCGTAACGCCCCGAATACGTTTGCCGCCGGGACTCAAGATTGCAAGCGCGTCGTCAAAGAGACCGACTCCGCCTGGCTGCGGTACGGACCCGATCCGCAGGAGCTCGACGCCGCCAGCGACGCGCAAGCTCTCGCGCCCAACACCGTCTTATTGTGGAGCGGACTGCGCAAACAAACAGAGCAAACGGTCGCCGCCGCGACGCACGCTTTCGCACATTTTCGCGGATTCGTTGCCATCGACGAGGCGTCGGGCGCGGCAACGACCGACCGGCTTGCGGCCGCGATCGCCACGTGGCGCGACACCCTTTGCGCCCAATACAAAGAACTCAACCACAAATAGCGTCTTGCGTACGCGGTACGAACCTGCATTCTCGCAGGTGGGTGCGGCCCGGGCGCCGGTTTGGGGCAGGCATCTCGAGCCCGCCGCTCCGTCGTATCCGGAGCTGATGCTCCCTAGGTAGTATAAGTCGGTTCGGTACCTACGTTCGCTGCGCGCTAAGCGCAGTCGAGCCCCTCTACCGTACCACCGTGAGTCAAGTGTCTCGGACTCCGAAGGCCAAGCCGGTAGAAGCCGGTGCGCCCACGAAGTGCGAGGCCGATGTCTTCGCTCTCGATCTCGGTCTGCGCGATGGAGCTGCCGCTCGTACACGTCTTCAAGATCGCGCGCGGTGAAGAAGCAATCGCGCGTACCGCAGTCGTCCGCGTTCGAGCCGCCGGTCTCGAGGGTATCGGCGAAGCCACGCCGATCGAACGATATGGGGAGTCCGTGGAGAGCGTCATTGCGTATTTCCAAGCGCATCCGCTCGCCTGCGACGATCCCTTCCGCCTCGAATCGCTGTTGCACGCGGAGATCCCCGCAGCGGCGCGCGCGGGGCTCGACCTCGCGCTCCACGATCTGATTGGCAAAGAGCTCGGCAAACCGCTCTACGCGCTGCTTGGTCTCGATCCGTCGCGCGCGCCGTTGACTTCGTTCACGATCGGTATCGCCGACCCGCAAATGATGCTGCGCAAGGTCGACGAGGCCGCGCACTATCCGATTCTCAAAGTCAAGCTCGGAGCCGGCACGCTCTCCGAACAGGTCGAGATCGTCGCGGCGATCCGGGGACGTTACGGCGGCGCACTTCGTCTCGACGCCAACGAAGGTTGGAACGTGGACGAGGCGATTACGATTTTGCGCGAGCTGCAACGCTACGAGATCGAGTTCTGCGAACAGCCCGTCGCCGCCGGCAACCCGCAGTGGCTGCGAGCGATTCGCGACCGCGTCTCCATACCGATCGTCGCCGATGAAGATTGCCTCGTTGCAAGCGATCTTCCGCCGTTATACGGTTGCATCGACGGCGTCAACGTCAAGCTCGCTAAGGCCGGAGGTATTCGTGGCGCGCTAGCGATGATCCACACCGCGCGCGCGATGGGATTGAAGGTTATGATCGGCTGCATGGTCGAGAGCGCAATTGCCGCGACGGCCGCAGCACACGTCTCGCCGCTGGCGGATTGGGCGGATCTCGACGGGCCGCTCTTGATATCACGCGACCCATTTACCGGAGTGCGCTACGAGGCGGGCAAAGTATTGATTCCCGACGCGCCCGGGCTGGGCGTCCGCGAAGGCGCGTTGCGGTGAGGCGACGTTACGCAATTCTCGCTCCGGATCGCTTCGAGCACGATGCCAAAACGGCGCACGGCGTAATTCGCTACGGAAGTGACGAGGTGGTGGCGGTGATCGACCCGACGCACGCCGGGCGGCGCGTGCGCGACGTGCTTGCGTACCTCGACAGCGACGTTCCCATCGTCGGCAGCGTCGCGGAGGCACTGGAACACGCTCCGACGTCGCTGCTCATCGGAACGGCGCCCAAGGGCGGCGGCCTTCCACCCGATTGGCGCGCGGCCGTCTCGCAAGCAATCGCCGCGAAACTCGAGATCGTCAGCGGCCTGCACGAGATACTCGGAATCGATCGCGAGTTTCGAAGCGCCGCGCGCGCCGCGGGCACGGCGATCTGGGATGTCCGCGAGCCCCCCGAGGTACCGCTTTTTTCCGGCGACGCGTACCAGGTGCAAGCGCCGGTTCTTCTCACGGTCGGCAACGATTGCGCGGTCGGTAAGATGACGGTCGCACTCGAGCTCGTCGCGGCCGCATGCGCATCGGGTACGAAGGCTCGATTTGTGCCGACCGGTCAGACCGGTATCGTCATCGCAGGATGGGGAATTTCGGTCGATCGCGTCATCGCCGATTTCGCGGCGGGCGCCGCCGAACAACTCGTGCTCTACGCGGCGCATGAAGGCGCCGATCTCATCGTCGTCGAGGGGCAAGGCGCGATCAACCACCCGGCATACGCACCGGTGACGCTCGCGTTGATGACCGGGTGCGCGCCGGACGCGTTGCTCCTCGTCTGCGATCCAAGCCGCGCTCGCATCGAGTCCTATGCAACGCCGGTTCTGGGCTACAAAGACCTGATCGCCGTTCACGAGGCGTTGCTTGAAACGGTCAAGCCCGCGCCGGTCATCGGCATCGCGCTGAACACGCGCGGCTTAAGCGAGACCCAAGCTCGCGCCGAAATCGCGCGGGCGCGCGACGAAACGCAATTGCCGGCCGGCGACGTCGTCCGCTTTGGTGCCGATGATTTCTACTCGCAGATCTCTGCACGCATCGTCAAACGGCCGCCGTTGGGCGCGCGGCGCGAACCGTGAACTCCGCCCGCATCGCGGCGGCCGCGCTGGCGCTGCTCGTCGCAGTTTCCGGTTGCTCGAGAGCGGCTGCGCCGTCGAAGGGCGAACGGAACTCCTGGACGATTCCGGGCGTCGTGCGCATCGGTGAAGACGAAGAGCCCGACAGCCTCAACCTAATGTACGCGCACAGCGCCGCCAGCGACGCGATCGTCGGCCTGCTCTTTTCGTTCATCCTGCGTTACGACGCGCAGGGAAACTACATCCCCGATCTGGCGACGCAGGTGCCGACGTTGCGCAACGGCGGGATCAGCCGCGACGGTAAGACGATCCTCGTGCATCTACGTAAAGGCGTCGTATGGGCGGACGGCGCTCCGCTGACGGCGGCCGATTGGCTCTTCACCTATAACGCCGTCCGCAATCCGCTCAACGCCGTCAAGACGACGTACGGGTGGGACGAAATTGCCTCCGCGAGGACGCCGGATCCCTACACGATCGTTATCGCGCTCAAACGGCCGAACGTGGCAGTCCTGGGAATTCTCGCGATCGGCGGCGCCGCGTATCCGCCGATGCCCGCGCATCTGCTTGCGAAGGCCGGCAACCTGCGCCAGGCGAGCTTCAACGAAAGCCCGCTCTCCAGCGGACCGTTCGTGCTCGAGCAATGGAGCCACGGAAGCTCGTTGACCTTCGTGCCCAACCGCCGCTATTTTCGCGGGGCGCCCCACCTCAAAGAAGTCGTGTGGAAGGTCCTTCCCGACGTCAACACCCTCTTTAACGAGCTCGTAACGCACGACATTGACGTCTATCCGACCGTTAACGTGAACGATATCGCTCGTCTGTATAGCATCTCCGGAATCACCGTGAAGCGCCGGACGATCGCGAACTGGAGGCACCTCGGACTGAACCTGAGCCGTCCGCAGCTGGCCGACGCGCGCGTACGCCGCGCAATTGCCGAGGCAATCGATTGGAGGCGCATCGAGGCGACGGTCTATCACGGGCTGGATTCACTCGCGGTCTCGGATATCTACCCCGAACTTTGGGCCGCGCCCACGTTACCGCCGTACCGCTACGATCCGGCCGATGCGAAGCGTCTGCTCGCGGCGGCCGGATGGAAGCCGGACGCCGGCGGCACTCTCCACAAAGGCGCGCTCGCGATGCATTTAAGCATCTACGCAACGACCGGCCATCAAGAGAACACCGAATCGCAGGTGCTGATCCAATCGATGCTGCGCGCCGTCGGCATCGACGTCGCGGTTCGTAACTATCCCGGAAGCTATCTCTTTGCGATGGATGGGCCCCTGTATACGGGAAAGTACGATCTCGAGTGGTCCGTCGAAACGAACGGACCGGATCCCGATAACTCCGGGAGTTGGGCCGGTACCTTCATTCCACCTCACGGCGCGAACACGTCGTGGCTCGACGATCCCATCGTGAACGCGACGAGCCTGGCGGCGGCGAGCACGTTCGACATCGCGACGCGCAAGCGGCTCTACCAGCGCGAAGAGGAGCGCATCCGGGAATTGGTCCCGGCCGTCTTTTTCAGCTGGGAGACCGATTACACGGCGATCAACGACGACCTGAAGAACTACGTTCCGGCGGCGTTCATCGGCGACACCTGGAACGCGTGGCAGTGGCAAATTTAAACGCTCCCGCTTTTGCGCAGACGCTTGGGGCGCGAGGCGGCGCGACGCTCTTCTTCGAACCGACGCGAACCGGGGTATTGAGCTGGAACACCCTCGCGCCCAAAGGACGGATCGCATTTCGTCTGCTGCGCGCGCATCAAACCGACGGCGATTGGCTCGATCATTCGGAGTGGCAAAGCGATGCCGCTACGTCATTGAGCCCCGCGCACGCCGGCACGAACGTGGAAGTTGACGTGATCTCCGCTTTGCAGCCCTTCGACGGGATCGAAGTGCGGGCGCCCGGCGTCCAATTCGAGCTGCTCGCATTCTCCGCTCCCGTGCATTCGCGGCCGTCGCTCCCCTACGCGCGAGACGCGTTCATTCTGGACGTACCGGCGCGCTCGCAATACCCTTCGACGAAACCAACAAAGGAAGAACGCGGATTGTGCAGCCCCGCCAGCCTTTCCATGATTCACGCCTACCACGGTATCGATCTCCCGCTCGAGCAAGCCGCGCTCGGAGTTTTCGATCGCGCCTACAACGGAACGGGGAACTGGGCCTTCAACGTTGCCTACAGCGGCAGGCTCGGCTTTCGAGCCGTCGTAGCGCATCTGCGCAATCTCGACCACGCCCAGCGCTTGATCGAGCGTAATCTCCCGCTGGCCATTTCATACTCGTGGGGCCCCGGAGAGCTGCCCGGTGCGCCGTTGCCACACTCCGACGGTCATCTCGCCGTGCTCTGCGGATTTACGCGTGGCGGCGATTGCGCGATCAACGATCCGGCCGCTCCAAACGTACGCGTCGTCTATCCTCGCACGGCAATCGAGCGGATTTGGCAACGCAACGACGGCATCGCCTACGTCGTAGCGCCGGTCGGCGTCGAGTTCGCCGACGTGCTGGCCGGCGCGCTCTAAAGCGTGCGAGACATCGCCGCAATTTCGGCCGCCGTCGTGCGCTGCCGGCGCTGCCCGGAGCTCCGGGCCTACACCGCGCAAGTCGCGCGCGAAAAGAAGCGCGCGCATCGCGACTGCAGCTATTGGGGGAAGCCGGTACCGGGCTTCGGCGACGCGCACGCCGGCATGCTCTTGGTTGGGCTCGCTCCCGGAGCTCACGGCAGCAATCGTACGGGGCGCCCCTTTACCGGTGACGCGTCGGGCGACTTTCTCTACCCTGCGCTCTTTCGCGCCGGCTTCGCATCGGCGCCGGTCGCGTGCGACCGCTTCGACGGATTGGAGCTGCGCGATTGCTTCATCACCGCCGCGGCGCGTTGCGCGCCGCCGAAGAACAAACCGACGCCGCAGGAACTGCGCAACTGCTTTTCTTTTCTCGTCGAGGAGTTCGAGGCGCTCGAACGGCTACGCGTGGTGATCGGCTTAGGCGCGACCGGCTTTAACGCGATTGTCCGAGCGCTCGCGCAGCAAGGCTTTGCGTTCGCGGGTAAGCCGGTCTTCGGCCACGGCGCCGAGTTCCACGCGGTGCGCGACGGCCGCACGGTCTCGCTGCTGGCCACATACCATCCGAGCCGGCAGAATACCAACACGGGTAAGCTGACCGTTGCGATGTTCGACGCGATTTTTACCCGCGCGAAGGAGATTCTGGCGCGCGCCGGAGGTGCAGATCGGCCATCAGCTGATCCGGTACCGGGCTAGGCGCATCCATCATCAAATCCCGAGCGCCTTGATTCTTCGGGAACGCGATGACCTCGCGAATGTTCTCCTCGCCGCATGCAATCATCACGATGCGATCGATGCCCAGCGCCATGCCGCCGTGGGGGGGCGCCCCGTATTCGAGCGCGCGCACGAAGAATCCGAAACGCTCCTCGATCTGATCCGCGCTCAAGCCCAACATTTCGAAGATTCTTCGCTGCTCCTCGGGCTTGTGGATTCGGATCGAGCCGGAACCGAGCTCCCATCCGTTGAGCACGAGATCGTAATGCTGGGCGCGCATCTCCATCGGGGCTCGATCGATCAGTTCCCAATCGCCCGGCGCCGGCGCCGTGAACGCGTGGTGCGCGGGCGCCGGCTTTCCACTCTCCTCGTCGATTTCCAGATACGGAAAGCCCGTCACCCAACCGAAAGCAAAGCTCTGCGGGTCGCGCAATCGACATCGCTCGCCGACCTCGTTGCGCATCTTCCCGGCGACCGCATGCGCGAGCGCAGCCGTGTCGGCAAAGAGCAGGATCGCGTCCCCCTGTTCGGCTCCGACCGCCGCGGTCACGGCGGCAACGTCGGCGTCTGCGAGAAACTTTGCGGCAGAGGACCTGATTCCATCGGACGCAAGCGAGATCCAGACCATCCCTTTGCCGCCGAACTGTTTGGCCATTTCGGTCAAGTTGTCGAAGTCGCGCCGCGAGAGCGCCGCCCCCCCAGGATAGCGCAACGCCACGATCGAGCCGCCGCTTTCGACGGCCGATTTAAAAACGACGAACTCAGTGGCGGCAAAGACCGCATCGACATTGGCGAGCTCGAGGCCGAAGCGCAGGTCCGGCTTGTCTAGCCCGTATTTCGCGATCGCTTCTTGATGCGTCAGGCGCGCGAACGGCGGCAGCTCGATGCCGAGCACCGTTTGCCAGACGTAACGCATGCACGATTCCATCGTCTCGAGAACTTCCTCCTGCGTGCAGAACGACATCTCGACGTCGAGCTGCGTGAACTCGGGCTGACGATCGGCGCGCTGGTCCTCGTCGCGCATGCATCGCGCAATTTGCATGTAGCGGCCGAAGCCCGCGATCATCGAGATCTGCTTGAGCATCTGCGGCGACTGCGGTAGCGCATAGAACGTCGCAGGATAGAGACGGCTGGGAACGAGGTAGTCGCGCGCGCCTTCGGGCGTCGACTTGATGAGCATCGGCGTCTCGATCTCCACAAACCCGCGCTCGTCGCAGAAGTCCCGCATCGCCTTGATGATGCGGTGACGCAAGCGGATGTTCTCCTGCATCCGCGGACGGCGCAGGTCGAGGTAACGATACTCGAGGCGAAGGTTCTCGTCCACGGCCTCGTCGGCGTTGACTTGAAACGGGGGAACGAGCGAGCGATTGAGGATTTCCAACTCATCGACCGCCGCTTCGACGTCGCCCGTTGCGAGTCGCGGATTCTCCGTTCCGGCCGGCCGGGCACGAACCGTACCGCGAACGCGCAGCACGTCTTCGTTGCGCAGATGTTCGGCCTGCGCAAAGCTCGGATGCCCCGGATCGAAAACGATCTGCGTCACGCCTTCGTGGTCGCGGAGGTCCACGAATATCAAACCCCCGTGATCGCGACGGCGATTGATCCAGCCGCAAAGCTCGACCGTCTTGCCCGCATCGGCGGCGCGCAGGGCGCCGCACGAAAACTTATCTCTCGTCACGAGCTTCCTTTATCCCGGAGACGTAGTGGTACTGCAGCAAAAGCTCGCGCGCGAGCCGCGAGCGTTCCGCGCTCCGCGCGATGGCGCCGAGCAGAAGCGGCATCCGTGTAAGCGCAGAGTGCGTCCAAAGCGATAAGGGAGTCATGCCCAGATTGAGCATTATATTTACGTGCGGGTGCTTGCGATAGAAGCGCGCGGTCGAACGTCCGGCTAGCCGCATTTTTTCCTTTTGATCCCCGTACGCAACGTCTTGACAATGGTAGTTCACCGCAAGTGGCTCGTACACGATCTCGATGCCGAGCCTTTGCAAGCGGTAGCCGAGCTCCAAGTCCTCGTGGCCGTAGCCGGTGAAACTCTCGTCGAAGCAGCCGGCGCGGAGCAGATCGTCGCGTCGCACGGATGCGTTGCCGGTAAGAAAATAAAGCCACGAAAGTTTTCTTCGCGACGGCGGATGCAGATGCCCGCGGGCATTGGGATGATCTCGCTTGTACTCGTACTCTTCGAAATCGCGAACTTGAACCTCCAATCCGACGACGGCAATGCCGGTACGTTTCTCATGACGCCGCAGATGCGTCGAGAGGAGATCGGGCGACGCAAAGATGTCGGCGTCGTTGAAAAGGACGATGCCGGCGCGCGCCTGCGCGATTCCAGCGTTACGAGCCGCTGCCCGGCCGCTATACGGCCCCGCCAGGTGACGGACATTCCCATGCGTTTGCGCGACCCCGGCAAGAAACTCGGCCGTACCGTCGGTCGAGTTCGAATCGCAGACGAGCAGCTCGTACCGCGAAGGCTCGAGGTCCTGGCTCAGGAGCGTCGGCAACACGCGAGAGAGCGTGTCGAGACGATTGTAGGTCGGAATGACGACCGAGATATCAGGCATGCATCAAGGCAGCGACGCCGGCCGTGATTTCGTGGCGAAATCGTTCGAGCAGATCGGGATCTGCGCGTGCCGGTTTGCGCACCAAGACGTGAGGCACGCCGTATGGCGACCACTCTTGAGAGTTTAGCCGGAAGTACGCGTGTTCGAAGGCGACCAGCGTTGGCCGATGGACGGCGCTTGCGACGTGCGTAGCACCCGTGTCGACGGTTACGACCACTCGAGCGCGTTCCAGCACCGCGGCCCACTGATGAAAGGGCAGGCCGCGCAAACAATGAGTGATGTTGCCGCTGGCCTCAAAAGCCGAAGCTTGCGGTTCGCACTCGCGCGCGCACGTGATGACAACTGGGGCAAGCGAGGCCAGTTCCTTCACCATCGCGAGCGTTCCCGCCAGCGTGCTGCCGCCGGTGAACCATCTCGGAGCCAAGTGAAGCACGATGGGACTCTCGGGAAGCGTTCGCGCGATCGCTCGATCCGCATCGACCAAGTCGAGCCGCAGCGACGTGACGCGACGGTGCGCGCCGGCGAGCGCGACGAGATCGAGCAACTGCAAGACCTCGTGGCGCACGATGCGGTGCGGCTCGCGATCGCACAGGTCGGGATCCGCCTCGGAGACCATTATGCTATTGAGGAAAAGACGAGCCGTCAGCCGGGCAAACCAGCGGCGCTGGTACGTATAGCCGATTCGAAGGGGCGCACGCGTTCCTCCCACGATCTGCAGGTCGACGAAGCGCGGCGCGAGCGCAACCGCAACGTCGTACCCGGTCAAGGCCGCGCCGAACGCGCGGGGCTTTACGCCGCGCGGCAGCACGATTAGCTCGTCGATGTCGGCGTCGCGCTCTACGACGACGCGGTTGTATTCGCTGGTCACGATGGCGAGGTGCGCGTCGGGGAACGAGGCTCTCACCGTCGCGATCGCCGGCGTTGAGAGCACTAAGTCCCCGATGCGATCGGTTCGAGAGAGAAGAATCCTCACGAACTCGCGGCTCGTAGCGCGCGCTCCAGCTCTTCAAAATAAGCTTCGTTCGCGAGAGCGCGCGACAGTCGTACTTCGCGCGACGTGAGTTCTCGCTCGCTAAGGCCGGCGAGCCGGCCGCGCAGGCGATCGGCCAATCCGAGCCGGCGCCGCCAGGCCGCAAATCGCCGCTGTGCGGGATTGATTCCGGTCGCAAGATACGCGCGCCAGTGAGGATGAAGCCGTGCGAGCGCGACTGCGGTACGCGCCTTGGCCCTCGCCTGTCGCACCATCGCCTCGATGCTGCTTGCGCGAGGGCGCGGTTTGAAGTGATAGACGAGGGCGCGCGGATTGAAGACCGCCTTAACGCCGGCGGCACGCAGCCGTAAGCCGACGTCGATATCTTCCCAGCCGTACTCCGAGAACGACTCGTCGAATCCGCCGATCGCGCGTATCGTCGCCAGCGGCGCGGAGACGTTCGTCGTCCAAAAGTAATTGCCGCTGTAGTTCTTGATGCCCCAGACGGGCGGCGGCAGCTCGTCGAGCGATTCGACTTCGATGGCGCCGCCGCGCACGATCGCGCCGGGACGCGCCGCAGCGCTGCGCATATGCTCCTTCACGAAGTTGGGAAGCACGAGCACGTCGTCGTCGATAAAAATGATGCGCTCGCCGGCCGCGCGCGCGATTCCGGCGTTCCGAGCCGCGGCAAGTCCGCGGTTAGCTTGGCGTACGACGGTAAACGGACACGCCGCGCGCGAACGCGCGCGCTCGATGACCGACGGCGTTTCGTCGCTCGAACCGTCGTCGACCAGCACGACTTCATACGCATCGTCGGGGGCCGTCTGATCGAACGCGGCCTCCAGCACCCGCTCGAGCAGCGTCGCGCGGTTGTAGGTGCACAGCTGAATCGTCGTCGCAATCATGCGATCAACGAGTCGAGCTCGGCGAGGATTCGGGTACGATCGAGGTTCGCGATGCAAGCGTAGTCGGGACAGCGTTCCTTCGTATCGCCGGGGTGGCAAGGATACGAGGCCCGCACGACCGCCGTTCGCTCGCCCAGCGGTGCCCATCGTTCGGGAAAATCGGATTGAAAGGGAAAGATACCCACCGTCGGGCAGCCGACGGCGGCGGCAACGTGCATCGAGCCGGTGGTTATTCCCACGAACGCGCGCGCGCGACGCGCGAGCGCGCCGAAGGCGCCCACGCTCGTGCGCCCCGCAATCGAATCGATTCCCTCCCGACCATCGAGGAGACGAACGATGCCTTCGGTCCAGCGCGCGTCCGCCGGCGAACCGCTCACGAGCACGCGCGCGTCGTAGCGCTCGCGGAGCGCGCTCGCGAGCGCCGCCCAACCCTCGAGCGGCCAGAAGCTGCGTCGCGATGCAATCGCGTTGCACGGATTGAGGATGATGAAGCGTTGGGAGCCGGCGAGAAGTTCTGCGGCCTCGCGCTCGTCTTGCGCCGTCGGCACGAAACGATAACGATGGTCCCCGGTGTCGCAGCCGATCGCACGCGGGAAATCGAGCAGCACATCGGACCAGTGAGAGGTAACGTCGCCTCGTTCGCTTCGAACCACTACCCGATTGGTGAAGCGAAACGAGTACAAGCGGCGCGCCTGGCCGACTCGAACGGGAATGCCCGCACGTTGCGGAACTCGTGCCGCTCTGGAAGTCGCCCACGTCACGACGCAGGCTTCATATCCCCAACGCGCGAGTTCCGTCGCGACCGCGCCGTCCTCGCCCGCATCGACCGAAACGCGATCGACGTCCGGCACCCGTTCGAGCAGCTCGCGATGCGACGGCAGCGTAAGCGCGTCGACCTTTGCGAACCTCTGGTGCAACGCGCGGGCAACAACCGAGGCAACGAGCGAGTCACCGATGCCGCCGCCGGCGCAATAGAGCAAGGCTCGCTCAGCGCACATCGCCGGCATCGAGCGCGCGAACGAGCTCTCGGGCGTACAGCCCGTCCAAGAGTTGCCCGCGGCTCACCCGCCGCAGCCAGCCCGGTGCGTCGCTGGTCGAAAGACCTGCATAGAGCGCGAGAAGGCGGTCGGGCAAGAAGTAGCGAGCCCGAAGAAGATTGAGCGTGTGGGCCCCGGTCGCCAAGCGCGCCCGGCGTGAAGGATGTTTGGTGAGAAAGCGGCCCGCCATGCGCGCCTTTTCAATCGCTTTTCGGATTTCGATTTCGAGCGTGTTCTCGGCGGGTGGCTTGACGTGCCAGAGAAACGCATCCCAGGCAAACTTCCATCGACACTTCGCTTCGCGCAGGCGCACGCCAAGCTCGGTGTCTTCCCAGCCGTAGAGATCGAACGTTTCGTCGAATCCACCGGCTCGGAAAAAGGCCTCCCTCGAAAGCGACGCGTTGCACGTGCAGAGAAATGCCCGCGAATAGTTGGCGAGCGTGGGCAACGGTCTCGCGTCGTACGACGGCACGTTGAGAATCGGCCCGTTGACGACCTCGTCGTCTCCCTTTTGCGCCGCCTCGTGCGCGGCGACCCAAGCCGGCGGCAGCCAAACGTCGTCGTCGCAGAACAGGATATACCGGCCGGTCGCAACTTGCGCGCCGCGGTTGCGCGCCTTGCCGCGATTGGGCTGCGGCTCGGTAAGGTAACGCATCGGAATGGAGCGCCCCGCGCAGGCTTCCACGACGCTTTTCGTCTCGTCGGCAGAGCCATTGTCGACGACGATCACCTCGAACGGCGGCGCGTGCGTTTGACCCTCCAACGATTCCAGCGTGCGGCTAAGATACTCTTGCCGGTCTTTCGTCGCAATCACCACCGAAAAGTCCACTTCGGTTCTACGCCGCCAGGCGGATCAGCGAATCCGCCATCCGATCTGCCGCCCCGATATGGTCGCGGTAGAGCGCCCCCAACGCGGCCCCGGATGCCAAAATCCAGGCCTGGTCGTCGTACGCATCGAGCGCGATCCGCGCGATTCGTCCGGGCGTGACCGTTCCGTGCACTTCGCGCACGAGCGCGCAACCCGCGTCCATGTTTGGCTGGGTGTGAAAAGCAAAGCGGCGAGCGACGGCGACCGCTGCCGCGCGCTTGAGCGGGACGCCGACAAGCGGAATGCGATTGAGATAGGTGAGCGGGCCGTTAATGGTGACGAGCTCCGGCGCGTTGAGCGGCGTGATCGCGATTGCCGGCTTACCGAGTACCGCCAGCTCGATCGTTTTCGTTCCGGGAATGGTCAAGACCAAACGCGCGCTGCGGGCCGCGGCCAGAGCGTTGGTGAGAAGGGGAATGCGCACGTCGTCGGACTCCGTCGCGAGAAAGTCGCGTCCGGCCTCCGTTACGAGCCGTCCACTTCGACCGAACATGCGGGGATGGCCACCGCCTTCGATCGCCGCCGCAACCTGCGCGCGCGACGTAAACGGCGAAAGGGCAAAGGCAATCCGAAGCTCGGGACGCTCCCGCAGCATGCGCAATGCCACCGCAAAATAAAACGGAACGAGATTCTCGATTTCGTAGGATCGAGATCCGGGCATGATCAGCACTCCGTCGGACGGCGTTCCCGGTTCTCCTTCCAGACCGGCCTCGAAGAGCGCGCCGTCGATTGCCAAGTTTCCGACTCGCTCGATTCGCTGCGGCGGAGTTCCCCACGCAGCAAGCTGCTCGACGTTACGCGCGTCCACCGCGAAGGCACGATCGAAAAGCGAACGATACGATCGGCGCGAAAACTTATAGGTCGCGGCGCGCCCCTTCAACCGCGCGTGAACCCGCGCGGCGTGCAAGAGATCGCCTCCGATGTACTGCACCAGATCCGCGCGAGCCGGCAGACTCTCCACCCGTGCGCCTAACGCGAACTTCAAGTACTCTTTCGGAGTGAAGACGCGTGCCGCCGGAAACGAGTCGCGCACGATTTTCGCTTCGAAGCCGGTGGCATAATCGTCGGGCACGAGAAAGACCAGCGCCTCCAAATCCGGTTGCCGCCGGTAGAGAGCGCGCAGCAGTGGCCGTAGCCACCCGGCAACCTCCCCGGGTCCGTTAGCCGTGACGGCTATACGCATCGAGGATGCGGGCGATCGTCTCCGTCGTGCTCTTCCCGGCCGCGTGCGGCGCGAGCGCGATTCGGCCGCCGTACGCAAGCACGACGCTTCGTTCCGGAAGTTCTTCTTCACGGTACTGATCGCCCTTGACGTGGACGTCGGGCCGAATGCGATCGAGTAAGACCTCCGGCGTCCGCTCCGGGAATCCCACGACGGCGTCAACGCTGCGCAACGCCAGCAACAACTCGACTCGGTCCAGGAACGGAACGATCGGCCGGGCCCGGCCTTTGATTTGGCGCACCGAATCGTCTTCATTCAAACCGACGATCAGGGCGTCGCCTTGCGCGCGCGCCCATGCAAGATACTCGACGTGACCTGCATGCAGCACGTCGAAGCAACCGTTGGTAAAGACTACGCTGCGGCCCTTGGCGCGCAGCTCTTCGCGCCAGTCGACCGCCTCCTGCGTGCGTAGGAGCCGGCCAAAGAAGAGCGACGCGTTCATCCCGGGCCCGTCGCCGGCTCGACGAGCGCCACGATCTCTTCGGGCGACGCGGTTGCGGTTCCGAGTTTCTCGACGACGACTCCGGCGGCAAAGTTGGCGAGCTGCATCGCTTGCTCGATGGCCGCGCCGGCCGCCAGCGCCAGCGCCAGCACGGCAATAACCGTATCGCCCGCACCGCTCACATCGTAAACGGTCCGCGCGACTGAGGGAATTCTCAAACGCTGACCGTTGCGTCCAAAGAGCGCCATGCCGTGTTCGCCGCGCGTAATGACCGCGTACCGGCAATCGAGCATCTCGAGGAGGCGCATGCCGGCCCGTTCGAGGCTCGCATCGTCGACGATGGAAATGCCCGTCATCGTCGATGCCTCGGCCACATTCGGCGCGACACACGTGACGCCGCGCAGCAACTCAACATTCTGCGGTTTGGGATCCGCCAGCACGAGGGGGCAGATCGACGTCGCCTCGACGATTTCCCTACAGAGCAAGCCTTTGGCGTAGTCGCTCAAAATAACGGCATCGCAATCCGCCGCGCGCCGGCGAACGAACGCGGCAATCCTTCCGCGGTCGTCGTCGGGAGGCGGCGCGGTGGACTCCCAATCCGCGCGCACGACTTGCTGATTGTGCGCCACGACTCGAGTCTTGCGCGTGGTCGGCCGATCGGCCAACGTGAAGATTCCCGAATCGTCCACGTGCTGTTCTTGCAGCAGGCTACGGACCTGCACGCCGAACGCGTCGTCACCGATCGTTCCCGCAAAAACGACGCCGGCGTGCAAGGCCCGCAAATTGCTGGCAACGTTACCGGCTCCGCCGAGCGTGAACGAATGGTCGGCGACGGCGACGACGGGAACGGGCGCCTCGGGTGAGATGCGCGTGACCGTACCCCAAATCCATTCGTCGATCATCAGGTCGCCGATGACGAGAATCCGGCGCCCCTTCGCACGTTCGAAGAGCGTCCGCGCGTCCGGTGCCATCAGCGAGGTCACGGCAAGCCGCCTTCGAAGATCAAGCGCTGCTCTACTAAATCGCAGACGATGTGTGCCATGACCTGATGGACTTCTTGGACGATCGCAGCGTATCCATCGGGGCCGAGTAAGGCAAGATCGGCATGTTCGAGGACCTCGCCGCCCCCGTTACCGGTAAACGCAACCGTCACCGCGCCGCGCCGCTTCGCGGCTTGCAGCGCGAGCACGACGTTGCGCGAGCTGCCGCTGGTCGTCATGCCGATCAGGACGTCGCCCGGTTGCGCAAACGCTTCCACCTGGCGCGAGAAGACGAAGTCGTATCCGTAATCGTTGCCGACACACGTCAGCGTTGACGAGTTAACCGAAAGAGCTTCGCTGTACAGGCCCGGCCGCTCGCGCAAGTAACGCCCGGAAAGTTCGGCAGCCATGTGCTGTGCTTCGGCCGCGCTGCCCCCGTTGCCGCACCACAACACTTTCTTGCCCGCTCGAAGAGCCGCAACGACCGCATCGACGATGGCTTCGACTTGCTCGCGATACTGCGGCGGATCGAGAAGCCCGCGCCGGTCGGCGAGCAACTCGTCGAAACCGCGGCGTCCGTGGTATCGCGCCATCTGCTGGGTCACGAATGCGGCTCGATCCAGAAAAGTTCTTGACCCTGCGAGACCAGCTCGCCGTTGCCGGGCACGACGCGCACGATCGTACCCGAATAATCGCTCTGAATTTCGTTGAAGAGCTTCATCGCTTCGAGCACGCACAGGACGTCGCCGGTTTCGACCCGGTCGCCAACTTCGACATATGGCGCCACATCGGGTGACGATGCAAGATAGAACACACCAGTCAACGGCGCCAGCACTTTGGTAACGTTCGCACCCGCTGCCGGCGTGCTTTCCCCGGCCGATGTGAAGGGGAAGCCGTCAGCCTGCGGCGCCGGCTCGGAGCTCGCGCGCGAGAGCTCGTAGATTGCGTCGCCCAGTTTTACCTTAATCGTGTCGAGGTCGTGCTCGTGCATCAGCGCGAGCAGCTCGCGTAACGTTTGCGTCTCTTCGGCATAGCGCTCGTCCATTACAGTCCCGCTTCTACGAGAAGCTCGACAAGGACTCTTATCGAATCGAGCGGCACTCGGCGATCGCTTCGGTGCTCCAGGTCCCGCAATACCGCCTCACCCGCGGCAAGCTCGTCGCTCCCGAGAATCAACGCATAGCGCGCCCGGTTACGGTCCGCGATCTTTAGCGCAGCCAGCAGTTTACGGTCGAGATAGTCGGCAAAGGTCGGCGCCTCGAGCGTGCGGCGAAGCTCCGCGACGATCGGTGCCAGGATCGTGCGCGCTTGCGCTCCCAACGCGATGGCTTGGAGGCCGCGCCGCGGACTTTGCGCTTGCGAGTCGCGGGCCTGCAGCATCATGAGGAAGCGTTCCATGCCAAGAGCAAAGCCGACCGCAGGCACGTCCGGGCCGCCAAGCGATTGCACCAAGCCATCGTACCGGCCGCCGCCGCAAACGCTGCTTTGCGCGCCGAGGACGCTCGACGTGATCTCGAAAACGGTTCTTCCGTAGTAATCGAGTCCGCGCACGATGCGCGGGTTGATCGTATACGGAATGCCGGCCAAATCGAGATACGATTTGAGCGCGTCAAAGTGCTCCCGGCACGGCGCGCAGAGAAACGACTCCAATGCCGGCGCGCTTTGCACGTACGGAACGTCCGCTGGATCCTTGCTGTCGAGCAAACGCAGCGGATTGCGCTCGATCCGCAGCCGCGATTCCTCACTCAACGCGGCTAAGTGCGGACTGAAGTGCGCAATCAACGCGTCGCGATAGGCCGGCCGGCAACGCTCGTCGCCGATCGAGTTTAGGTTGAGCACCGCGTCGCCGATCCCATATCCGCGCACTAGCTCCCACGCGAGCGAGATCACTTCCAAGTCCGCTTCGGGACCCGGAAAACCAAAACACTCGACGCCGAACTGATGCGACTGGCGGTAGCGGCCCTTCTGCGGGCGCTCGTAGCGAAAGATCGGTCCGATGTAATAGAGGCGCAGCGGCCCGAGCGCAAAGAGATGATGTTCGAGCGCGGCACGGACCACCGGCGCCGTCCATTCCGGGCGCAGCGTCAGACTACGGCCGGAGCGGTCGGCGAACGTGTACATCTCTTTTTCCACGATGTCGGTCTGCGCGCCGACGCCGCGGATGAAGAGTTCGGTCGACTCGAAGACCGGCGTGCGAATCTCGCCATAGCCGAAACGCGCCGCGAGAACGTGTATCCGTGCTTCGAGCTCGTTCCAGCGCCCCGACTCGGGAGGAACGAAGTCCTGGGTGCCGCGTGGGGCACCAAAGTTCTCCGGCATGCTGCTAAGCTCTCATCCCGGCCGACCGGTTCGCCGGGTCGACTGACTAGCCATTGCGGCGGCACGCGTGATGGTTGCCGGTGCGTATCGCCCTCTACGCAGGCGCACTACTCGCCCTTGCAACGCTCTCCACGCCGGATACCCTGCGCTGCGCGCTGGCAACATCGGCGAGTGCTCTTTTTGAAGCCGCACCGTTCTTGCTCGCCGGCATCATTGCCGGACGCCTCTTACGCCATTCCAATGCCGTGGCGTATCTCGGTTGCGGTTGTACGGCGGGCCCGTCGGCCCGTTCACTTCCTGCGGCCGCAGCGACGTGGCTCCTCTTCGGTCCGCTCGTCGCCGCCGCTCGATTGGGCGCCGCGGTCGCGGTCGCGCGCTTGCTCCGCCACGAAAGCCGGTCCCGCTGCCCGCAACCGCCGGATCTGCTCGGTGAGTTTGCCACCCTTCTTCCACCGGCAATCCTGACCGGTGCCGCGACGCAGTTCGCGGCCGCAGTTGACCCGGCAAAGCTTCCACCGATGCTCAGCGCAGCGGCGGGCGCGATGCTCGGCTTTGCGACGGCGCCCTGTGGGCTTGGGGCCATTGCGGTGGCGGGCGCATTACGCGTCCAAGCTCCAATCGCGGCGGCGGCCTTCCTCTGCGTGGCCGGAATCATCGACCTGCGTGCGCTTCGGCGACAGACGCACTCGGACAAGGGCCACGATGCGCTAGCCTACGCGCTCTTGGCCGCCGCATTTGCAATCGTCGCCTCACGGCGCGGAGACGCGCTCGTCCATCCCGCAATCACGCCCCTGATGGCGGCGTGCGCCGGCGCGGCACTGATTTGCGCGATCGCGTATCGACTCGAGCAAAGCCCGGCGCGACGATGCGCGCCCGTTTTGATGTTGGCCGGTGCGATGATCGGTGCTCCGCCGCCGCAGTACCACGCCACCGAAACGACGCTCGCCGATATCTTTGCGGGCGAGCATTTGACATTCACCGGAACGCTCGCGCGCAGCGGGGCGGAGAGCGCTCTGGTGCGCTACGCGATAACGTGTTGTCGCGCCGATGCGTCTCCCGTCGTCGTCCGTCTCGATCGCGCCCCCCGCTTCGCGACGGGCAGCTGGCTGCGCGTGGACGGACGCATCGAGAGCATCGGCGGCAACCTTCGTTTGGTTGCCGGCAGCGCGCAACGCATCGCGCCGCCTACCGATCCCTTCGTCTATCGGTGACGAGGCTCCAAGAGCTCGACCGGGATGCCGTTTGGATCTTCTACGAAGGCAATCGCGCGGGTACCGCCGGGAGATTTGTAGACGTCTTTGAGAATCGTCACGCCTTTGGCTCGCAGTGAATCGACGTATTCGCGAAGGTCGCCGTCGGCTTCGAGGGCCAGGTGTTCGTAGCGGTTACCCAACGCATACGGAGGATGCTCTTCCAAGTCGTAGACCAGCTCGACGTACGCGTCCCAATCGCGTCCGACGAACGCCATATCGGCGTTACCGGGATAGTGAAAGGGGCCGTCGAGTAAGCGCAATCCAAGCTTCTCGGTGTAAAAAGCGATCGACTCGTTCATGTCGTTGACAAAGATCGACGTATGAAGGAAACGCGGCATCCGAGGCTCCTCCTAATGCAGAAAGTAGCGATAGCTCGAAAACACCAGCGCGACATTGAGGCGATCGGCCGCAGAGACGACTTCACCGTCTCGAACCGATCCGCCAGGCGCGATGATCGCCGCGCATCCACCGGCGACGGCGGCCTCCAACCCGTCGGCAAACGGAAAGAACCCGTCGCTGGCGCAGGCAGCGCCTTTGGCATGGTCGCCGGCGCGCTGCGACGCGATCTGCACCGCGCTCACGCGGTTTGTTTGCCCCGCGCAGATTCCACGGGTCGTTCCACCGTTAACGACCACGATGCCGTTGCTTTTCACGTGCCGGACGACATCCCAAGCAAACGCCAGATCGTGCCACTGCTGCGGGCTTGGTTGTCGCCGGCTGACGACGCGCCACTCTTCCGCCGGTGCGGCCGGATCGTCGTTTTCCGCGAGAACGCCGCCGAGCGCACTTCGGAGGCGCAGCTCGTGCGCCAGCTCGTCGGGGAGCGATTTCCCAAAGCGCATAATTCGAAGGTTCTTTTTTTTCTTGAGCAGATCGAGCGCATCCGAATCGAAGTCCGGCGCCGCGACGATCTCGAGAAAGTACCGGCCAAGCGCTTGCGCGGCAGCGGCGTCGATCGGAGCGTCGGCTGCGACGATTCCCCCGAATGCCGAAACCGGATCGGCTTCGAGCGCTTCTCGAACGGCCAAACCGACGCCCGAACGTTGGGCGACGCCGCAGGGAACCGTATGCTTCACCACGGCCGCGCGAACGAAGCGTTCGCGATCGCTTCCGAACTCAGCGCCGATCGGTGCGCGGGAGAGCAGCCGCAGCGTCGCATCGAGGTCGAGCAAATTGTTATAGGAAAGCGCCTTTCCGTGGAGCTGCTCGGGAAGACGCTCGGGCCGGTCGAGGTAGAACGCAGCGCGCTCCTGCGGATTCGTGCCGTACCGCAAACGTTTGGCAAGGGGCAACGTCAGTGCCAGAGCCCCAGGGAGCTCGCTCGGCAAAATCTCTCCCGCTGCGGCGAGGTAGTGCGAAATTGCAACGTCATACTCCGCGGTTCGTTCGTAGGCCGCGATTGCATACTTGCGACGCAGCGCCGACGGCACGTCACCCGACTCGATCGCGACTCGATATTCGGCATACTGTGAAGGATGCGTTAGGACGGCGACGTGCTCGAAGTTTTTGGCCGCAGCTCGTAACAATGCCACGCCCCCGATATCGATCTGCTCGATCGCTTCTTCTTCCGTCGTACCCGGGCGCGCGACCGTCGCTTCAAAGGGATAGAGATTCACGACGACCACACAGATCTCCGCAATGGCGTACTTCTCCGCTTGAGATTTGTGCTCGCGATCGGTTCGATCAAAGAGTATCGCGCCGAAAATCTTGGGATGCAGAGTCTTGACGCGGCCGCCGAAGAGCGCCGGAAAACCGGTGACGTCCTCAACGTCTCTGGCCCGTACGCCCTGATGCTGCAAGAATGCTCGCGTTCCGCCCGTCGCGTAAATTTCGATGCCGCGCCGCTCGAGCGCGCGGGCCAAGTCCGCCGAACCGGTCTTGTCGAAAACAGAGATGAGTGCCGCGCGTCGCGTTGCCGCCGGGGCGTCAGGCAACCGACATCTCCGCCTGCGCCGCGAGCTCTGCGGAAACGATCGCGCTGACTCCGGCTTCTTTGGTCGTTACGCCGTACAGACGATCCGCACTCTCCATCGTCTTCTTATTGTGCGTGACGATGAGCATTTGAGACTTTGCGGCGAACTCGCGCACCAACTGGCAGAACCGCTCGATGTTCGCATCGTCAAGTGCGGCGTCCACCTCGTCGAGCAGATAGAACGGCGCGGGCTTGATCTCGATGAGCGCAAAAATCAAAGCCGCAGCGGTCATGGCGCGCTCGCCGCCCGAGAGCGCGGCCAGCGGCATCTGCTTTTTGCCCGGCGGCTGCACCGCAATCTCAATGCCGGTTTCCCCCAGGTTGGCGGGCTCCGTCTGCCACATCTTGGCCTGACCGCCCGCAAAAAGCCGTCCGTACATTGTTGAGAACGCGGCGGCAACACGCTCGAAGGTCGCATTGAACTGCGCTTGACTCTCCCGTTCGATCTCTTGGATTGACTCGAGCAGCGTCGCCCGCGCCTTTGCGAGGTCCTCGAGCTGCACGCGCAGGAACTCCTCGCGCTGCGCGACGTCATCGCGCTCGGCCTCCGCGTTGAGGTTGACGTTCGATTCCAAACGCGCGAGGTCGTCGCGCAGCCGTGGAAGCTCTTCGACGACGGCATCGGCTTCGTCCCGATACCGGCTCTCCACGTCGGCGCATTCTTCATTCGTGGCTGGATGTTGCGCGAACTGCGAGACCAGCATTCCGAGCTCGGCTTCGATCTGGGCCAATCGCGTGCGGTGACGCTCGCCGCCGGTGGCGGCGTCGCGCTCTTCCTGTTCGGCCAGCCGCAGCTCCGATTCGACGCGAGCCTGTCCCGTTACGAGTTCCTCGCGCTCCTTGCGAAATTGCTCGAGCTGCGCGTCGAGCGAAACAACGCCGCGCCACAAACCTTCGAGATGAAGGTGCGCGCTGCGGGTTTCTTCCATCAGCAAAGCGATCTCGGCCAACATGCGCTCCCGTGCCGACCCGGCGCGTGCGCGGTCCTGATCGAGCATTCCAAGCCTCGCATTGGCCGCATCGCGTTCGGCGGCGAGCCCGCCGGCTCGCTCGCGCAAATCAGCGGCGTGCGCGCTCGCCGCGGTCTGCGCCGTTTGCGCAGCCGCAATCTCCTCTCGGACGCGTGCAAGTTCGGTTTCCAAGCGTAGCCGCTCGTCGTCGCTTTTTTGGGCTTCGGGGTCGCTGCGCTCGTACTCGCGCTGCAGCTCTCGAGATCGCAGGACCTGCGCGTGAAGGGAAGCCGTGGCGGCGCGCGCCGTGTTCAGCTCGGCCTGCGTGCGCTCGACCTCTTCGGTAAGGGCCGCGGTTTGCGCGCGCAAGCCGACGAGCTGCGATTCCGCGCGCCCCTGCCACTCGCGCGCCGCGTCGCGCTCGCCAATGGCAGCGTGGGCGCGAGCCTGAGCTCCGCGCAGGGCCTGCTCGGACTCGTCGAGTCGCAGCCGCATATCCGCCAACGCTTCGCGAAGACTCGCAGCCAGAAATCGCCTGGAAAGGATTGAGCGCTCGCGCGCAAACCGGCCGCCGGTAATCGCACCGCCTCCGGTGATTTGCTCCCCGCTCAGCGTCACGATCGTGTCTCGCACGCCCCGCTCTCGGACGAGTTCGATGCCGGTCTCGAGCCGATCGACGATCAAAACGTTGCCAACCAAGAAGTTCACGATGCTCGCGTAGCGCGGCGCCGTCTGAAGCAGCGTGTGCGCATAGCCGAGAACGCCGGGCACGGCGGCCAGCCCAGATTCGAGATTTCGGCCTTGGCGATCGGAGAGGGTATCGAGCGGCAGAAAAGTTGCGCGGCCCGCCTCCTTACGATTGAGAAATTCGACGCACCGCTCGGCATCTTCCGAGGTCGTCGTGACGACGTTGGAAAGCCGAGCGCCGAAAGCAACGTCCATCGCGCGAGCGTACCGCTCTTGCGTCGTGATGAGATTCGAAACGATGTCCTCGATCCCGTGCAGCTCGCCGCGTTGCCGCGCTTCGACGACTGCGCGCGTTCCGGGAACGTGCCCCTCGAGTGAGTTTTCCAGCTCTTCGATGGTGTGCAGGCGCGACTGCGCCGCTGCGACGTCGCCAGTTTGATCGCGATGAGTGCCCAGCGCCGCCACGACTTCCTCTTGGGCGGCAGCGGCCTGGAGCTCTGCATTCTCCGCGCGACCGCGCGCATCGAGCAGCTCTTCTTCGAGCGCTGCAATGTGGCGGCGACATTCGCCGTGACGGTGTGATGCCCCACCCGCGGAAATCTCGAGTTGCTCTGCGCGCTCGCGGGCGATCTGCTCTTCTCGCTCGAGACGCTCAACTTCGGTACGACGCGTTTGTGCTTGAACTCGCCGCTCCGCCTTGCGGGTTGCCAGCTCCGTCGCGCCGGCTTCGACCTCGCGCAGCTCGGTAAAAACCTTTTCGAGCTGCGCGCGAGCCAGCGAGAGCGTCGCTTGCGCCTCGAGCTCGCGCTCCCGCGCTTCTTCCAGCGCTCGCGATAGCGGCGTGAGGCGTGCCTCCAGCTGATCCATCGCCGTAACGAGCAACGCGTGCTCTCCAAGCACCCGCGCGGCGTCCTCCGAAGTTTGCGTCGATTGCCGCTCGAGCGCCTCGCGGCGCGCGAGCGCGGCGGCGTACTCGGCTTCGACGCGTGCGACGTCGTTGCGTTCGCTCTGTGACTTCGAGCGCAACTCTTCGAGCTGTAGTTCGCATCGGTAGAGCTGCGTTCGCAGGCGTGTGACTTCCGCGCCTAGCGTCGCAGCCTTTGCGGCGGCCGCCGCGCGCTGCTCCTCGCCTCGCTCCAGCTCGTCACGTAACGAGACCCTTTCTGCGCGGCGCGACGCGCCGGCTCGCAGGTAACCGAGGATTTCCAGGTCGCGCAGACGCGCGCTGACGCGGCGGTAGCGCTTCGCCCGGCGAAGTTGACTCTCCAACTCCGGAATTCGCCGTTCCAGCTCCGCAATAAGATCGCTAATGCGAATAGCGTTCTGCTCGGTGCGTTCCAAACGGCGCATCGACTCGTGTTTGCGCGCCAGGAACTTGCCGATGCCCGCGGTCTCTTCGAAGAGCGAACGCCTCTCGGCCGGCTTGCTGACGAGGATTGCATCGATCTGTCCTTGCGAAACGATGGCATACGAGCCGGGTCCGAGGCCGGTGCCCATGACCAAATCGAGCACGTCGCGTAAACGTACCTGGCTGCGGTTGATGAAATACTCGCTCTCACCCACGCGATAGGCGCGCCGAGTTATCTCGACTTCGTTGAAGTCGATCGGCAACGCACCGTCCGAGTTATCGAACAGAATCGAGACTTCGGCGAGACCGAGGGGCTTGCGGCTTTCGTTCCCGGCGAAGATGACGTCTTCCAACCGTCCCGATCGAATGCTCTTGGTCGACGTTTCCCCCAGCACCCATCGAAACGCATCCACGAGGTTGGACTTTCCGGAACCGTTCGGACCGACGATCGCCGTCACGCCGTCGCCGAACTCCAGCGCCGTCGGTTCGGCAAACGTTTTGAAGCCGAACGATCGAATCTTCTTGAGTTTCACGTCCCGACCGCACGCGGCAACTCTTCGTCGCTTCCCGGAGTGAGCGAGAGCAGTGCGGCCTCGGCCGCCGCTTGCTGCGCGGTCTTTTTCGAGGGCCCCTGACCCTTGCCCAGCAGCTTACCCTTGACGGTGACCCTGGAATGGAAGGCGGGGCGTTGCGGTGTGCCGCGACTGGTCTCCCGATAGACGGGAGTAGCCGCCAAATGTTCCTGCGCGTAGTGCTGCAAGCGCGTCTTAGCGTCGAGCAACGCATCCGCGGAGTGATCCAATTGCTCGACGTGATATTTAACGACGAACGCGCGCGCCTTTTCGAGCCCGTAGCTGAGGTAGAGTGCGCCGACAAAAGCTTCGAAGGCGTCGGCTAGCACCGACGTATTATCGCTTCCGCCCGCGGCCCGCATTCCGGTCCCGAGCAACGTGAGCTCCGAGAACCGTAGTCGTCGCGCCGTTCGGGCAAGCTGCGCGTCGTTGACGATAGCGGCTTTGCGCAACGTCAGCAATCCCTCGGACTCGTCGGAGAATTGCTCGAAGAGCCATCCCGCCGTGATACAACCGAGCACGGAGTCGCCAAGAAACTCCATTCGGTCGTTCGAGCTCCCGCCCCGCTCCTTTGCATAGCTCTGATGAACGAAGGCCATTTCGAATACGCTTAATTCGTCGCGCTTGCGAATGCCTGCAAGGCGAAGCAGGGCGCGCAACCGCCGCCGATAAGCTTCGCCGCTCATCCTAGGGCCCGGGACGAACCTTGCCGAGGACGATGACGCTGTTGTGACCGCCGAAGCCGAACGAGTTCGAGAGCGCGACGCGGATCGGCGCGTGGCGCGCGACGTTGGGGACGTAATCGAGCCGGCATTCGGGATCGGGAAACTCGTAGTTGATCGTCGGAGGCATGATATCGTGGTACACGGCTAGTGCCGTCGCTACGCCTTCAATGCCACCCGCGGCGCCGAGCGCGTGCCCGTGCATCGATTTGGTCGAACTTACTCCGATTCTGGCGGCATGCTCGCCAAAGGTTTTTTCAATCGCACTAGATTCGGCGGGGTCGCCCATTGGCGTCGACGTTCCATGCGCGTTGATGTAATCCACGTCGTCGGGGGCAATGCCGGCGCTTGCTAAAGCGCGAGCGAAGGCCAAGTGGACTCCCCTCCCCTCGGGGTCCGGCGCCACGAGATCGTAGGCATCGGCCGACTGGCCGTAGCCGAACAGCTCGCAATAGATCTTGGCTCCGCGAGCCAGCGCGTGTTCGTACTCCTCGAGAACGAGGATGCCCGCGCCCTCGGCGAGGACGAATCCGTCGCGCTCGCGATCGAACGGGCGGCTCGCTCTGGCCGGATCCTCGTTACGGGTCGACATCGCTCGCATCGAGCAAAAACCGCCGATTGCCAGCGGAGATACCGTTGCCTCGCTCCCTCCGGCAATCATGGCGATCGCATCCCCGTGCGTTATGAGATTGAATGCTGTCGCGATGGCGTCGTTGCCGCTCGCGCACGCGCTCGCCGCCGCGAAGAACGGCCCTTGAAAACCGTAGGCCATTGAAATGTGTGCCGTCGCCGCGTTGGCCATGAGCATCGGAATGAAGAAAGGCGATACCTTCGACCACGTTCCGTTTTCGTTGGCTTTATCGGAGTTGAGCCAGAAGGTAATGATTCCGCCGATCCCCGTTCCGACGATGCCCCCGACTTGCTGCTTGAACTCTGGATCCTCGGGCAGTTTGGCATCCTCGATCGCTTCCCGTGCGGCGACAAACGCGAATTGCGTGAAGCGATCCATCCGGCGCGCTTCTTTGCGCCCGATGAGCTGCTCGGGATTCCAGTCTTTTACCTCGCCCGCGAAACGCGTATCGAAGAGGCTGGCGTCGAACGCGGTAATTGGAGCGATTCCAGATTCGCCCGCGATGAGGCGCCTCCAAAAATCCTCGCGGGTGTTTCCGACCGGAGTAACCGCTCCCAGACCCGTCACGACGACTCGCCGGCGGGCAGGCGGCTGCATTCTGGAGGGGCTCAAAACTTCAGCAAGTTACGGCGGCATTGGGGTGGTTCCCCCTGCCTTTCGGCGAGCTCCGCCTTGCGCAGACCCCGCGCGCCGGATATAATCAGGGGCTGTCTGCCGCATAGAGGTGTGGGGCACTACTCGATCACCGAAGGGACGTTATGAAGCGGACTTTTCAGCCGCACAATCGCCGCCGCAAGCGCGTGCATGGATTCCTGGAGCGCATGAGCACCAAGGCCGGGCGTAAGGTGCTGGCGCGCCGCCGGAAGAAGGGACGCCATCGTCTCACGGTCTGATGCGCCAGGTGGCAAGCCTGCGCCGGCAAGTGGATTTTGCCCGGCTGCGCCGCCAGGGCCGTCGCGTTTCGACCAAGAGTCTGACCATTTACCGTAGTGATGCGCCGGCCGGGGATGCGTCGTCCCTCGTGGGCATCACCGTCAGCAAGTCGATCGGAAAGGCCGTGGTCCGCAACAAGCTGCGCCGGCGTTTGTCGGCAATCGTTCGGGAAGCGCTCGCGTCGCGTGCCGCGATGCGGCTGCTCGTCGTCGCCCGACCCGTGGCCGCCGACGCACACTTTTCCGATTTACGATCCGAAGTAACTTCGGCTCTGGGACCTGCGTAGTAGATCGCATGCGAGCCGCCGTCTTGGGACTCATCCGCGCTTACCAACTCGTCATTTCCCCGCTGCTTCCGCCGGCGTGCCGCTTCTATCCGAGCTGCTCTCAGTATGCCGCGACAGCGGTGCGGGACCACGGGATCGCCAGAGGTGGCTGGCTAGCCATCTCTCGCCTTGCTCGCTGCCATCCCTGGCACCCGGGCGGCGTCGATTTCGTGCCCGCCGCCGCGCCGCACGGCGCCCGCCGCTTGGAATCGAGGTAGTCGGTGCACTGGCTCGATCCCTTCGTTAGCTTCATTTGGTGGGTCGTGCTGGCGATCAACAAGCCGATCGGAAATCTCGGCTGGAGCATGATCATTCTGGCGGCCCTAATCAGGCTGGTCTTTTGGCCGCTCAATACGGCGCAGTTCAAGGCGTTCTTGAAGATGCAGAAGATTGCGCCGATGCTCAAACGCGTTCAAGAACGCTACAAGGACGATAAGCAAAAACAGCAACAGGAAACGATGGCGCTCTATAAAGAGCAGGGCGTCAATCCGCT
>Ga0182024_10004297_pt1 | contig 32969 bp, 26 predicted proteins | sample P32metaG_FD_120480 | JGI IMG/M metagenome (GOLD analysis project Ga0182024, IMG submission 120480) | Permafrost microbial communities from Stordalen Mire, Sweden - P3-2 metaG (Illumina Assembly) | ecosystem: Environmental > Terrestrial > Soil > Wetlands > Permafrost | place: Sweden: Stordalen... | reverse complement strand
GCCGGCCGCGACGTCCGCTACCACGTCACCCCCGCCCCACTCTCAAACGCGGTGTCCTGGATGGCCGAGGTCGGCGGCCAATGGGACGAACGCCTGGCACGCTTGGCCATCGCCTTCTATGACGCGCCCGGGCGACCACCCGGACCCAAGGCCTAGCCGCGATCGAGACTCTGGATCGGTCGGGCTGGTACGCCGACTACGGTCACGCCGTCGGGGCACATCACGAGTGACCACCGCGCCGGCCCTCACGGTCGCCCATTCGCCCACCGTGACGCCTCCCAACACCGCAGCGACTACCAATCGAAGCGCCCCGCTTCACCACCACCGGGAGCATCGTCCAGTCCGACCGATGCTCTGCCGTGGCCCGCGGGTGATTGGCGTTGACGAAACATCACCCCGTGACCAACGAAATCCTCATCCTCGATCGTTACGCCCTCGCAGAGAAGCTAGTGCGATTGGATCCGGCAGCGCGCTCCGATCTTCACGCCGGACTGGATCTCGACGTAGGCGCCGATCGTCGTCATGGGGCGATTATGAGCGATTGGAAGCCACGAGCTCAAATGCTAATTTGCTGCAGGTGAGCGCAGATCGGCCGTTGCCGGTGGAGAATGTGCCGGGGTTGACATGGTTTGACCTTGCCTGCGGGATGCCGCTCGGCGCGAAGAAGGTTGTCGAGCCTCTTCCTCGGGCATCCTCGGCGTCGTTGCCGGGGATTGCCGAGCGGGTGTGCGCCCAGTTGATGGCGCGTCAACCGGTGTACATGACCTTCTCGGGTGGCGGAGAATCGGCGATGATGCTGGCCGTGGTCAGCGCCTACGCCCGCAGTCACGGATTGCCGGATCCGGTGCCCATCACCCTGCGCCACGCCGAGCTGTCCTCTCCGCAGGTCGTCGCCCAGCAGGAGAAGATCATCGCTCACCTGCGCCTGAGCGACTGGGAGCAGGTAAGGGTGGACGAGGACATGGAGTTGATCGGCGCCCTGGGTGGGCGGATGTTGCTGGAGCTGGGGGTCCTGTGGCCGGCCCATGCCTACACGATGGCGCCGCTGATGGAGCGCGCACGAGTGTTGGTGCTCATCACCGGCCTGACTGACTTCTTCGCCTTCTGGCGCTGGGCCCCCCTGGCGGCGATGCTGCACGAGCGCCGGCGTCCGAGCTCGAATGAGCTGGCTCTGCTAGCCAGCACAATCCTTCCTGCCGCCGTACGCGCGCGGCTGGCTCGACGAGCTGGGATCCCGCCGCCGATGCCTTGGCTGCGTCCGCAGGCGGAGCGGCAGGTCCTGAGGAAGCTAACCGGGCGCCAGGCTGACGTTCCCCTCCGTTTTGATCGCGCAGTGATGACCCAGATCACGCATCGGTGCTTTGACAGCGGGTGGCGCAGCCTCCAAGCCCTCGCGACCGCCGTGGACGCTGAAGTGATCAACCCGTTCTACAACGACGAGGTGATCGTTGACTTCGCGCGGGCCGGCGGCAGGCGAGGCTTTGGCCGGCGTCATCAGCTTCTCGAGCGGCTCGCCGGACATCTGCTTCCTGGCGATGCTCTGCGCGAGTGCCGGCCTGGGAGCACCAACGGAGTCTTCTTCGGTTCCCGGGCTCGGGAGTTCGCTGCGCAATGGGCGGGCGAGGGCATCGACGGCTCCATCGTCGACATCGCCGCGCTGCGGCGCACCTGGCTGAGCGACGACCCCGACCCTCGCACCGGATCTATGCTTCAATATGCATGGTTGACCACCTATCTTGACGGCCAGCGAGCTCGGAGCTCGACCGCTCAGGAAGGGGCGTTCACATCAATTACCTCCACTGAGGAGCCGTGATGAAGCACCAACTGGCAGAGAAGCCAAGGCGCTACGAGAGTCCCACGATTGAGGACCTGGGTAGTCTCCGTGACCTGACCGCGGGCTCGAAGGACCATTCCCTCGCTGATTTTCACAGCGGCCAGACCAACGGCGGTCCAGGCTCGTAGCTTTAGAGGATTGCCCAGGGGCGCGGGCCTTGCAGCACTTGAAGTAGCGAGCGGGCTCCTCCATGGGGGCAGGACGGTGCCCGTGGCGTCGTTGCACCCCGTGAGTCCACTGGAGGCGCTGTACGAGATCTGCGAGCGGGCGATTCGCGCTCATGGCCCGGTGGCGGTGGCGTTCTCCGGCGGGAGAGACTCGTCGCTGCTGCTCGCGGCGGCGGCCGAGGTCTCGGCTCGGCGCGGCGCGGCTCCCCCTGCGGCTATCACCCTGCGCTTTCCCGGCGCTCCCCAGGCCGACGAGGACGTCTGGCAAGAGCAGGTCATCTCGGAGCTGAACATTGCTGACTGGACTCGGATCTCGATCGGCGCTGAACTCGACTTCGTCGGCCCATTGGCCCGGCGACACCTGTTGCGCGACGGGGTGCTGTTTCCAGCCAATGCGCACTCGGTCCTGCCCCTGCTCGAGGCCGCGGACGGCCGGAGCCTGCTGGTGGGCCTCGGCGGCGACGAGTTGCTGAGCCCGCATCAATCATGGGCGGTGCATGAGCTCCTCGGCCGGCGGCGGAGCTTCGAGCCCCGTGATCTGCTCAGTCTGGCCCTGGCAACGCTGCCGGCCCCGGTGCGCGGGCGTCTGCGGCCATCTAGGCGAGGCCTCGCGGAGCCGCTTCATTGGCTTCAGCCTCAGGCAAGAAGGCTGGTCGAGCTCGCCGTCCGTACTCGCGCCGAGGAACCGATCCTGTGGGGCACCGCCGCTCGCCATGCCGCCGCCCGTCGTGATGTCGTGTGCCCGCGCGACACGATGGAGATCCTGGCGGTTGCCGAGGGCGGGGTGACGGTGGCGCCGTTCCTGGAGGACGAGTTCGTGGGCGCGCTGGCGCACGCAGGAGGACGCGCCGGCTGGGGCACGCGGACCGCCACGATGGAGGCGCTGTTCAGCGGCGTCCTGCCGCGCGAGATCTTGAGCCGAAAGAGCAAAGCCGGCTTCAATCGTGTCTTCTTCGCCGAGGAGAGTCGTGCCTTCGCCTCCGCCTGGACGGGACGAGGGGTTGATCCTGAGCTCGTGGACGCCGAGGCCCTACGGCGTGAATGGCTTTCACCGGTGCCCGACTTCCGGACTGCGCTCCTGCTGCAAACCGCCTGGCTGGCTGAGCGGGATCACCAGCGGCCGGGGACGAAATGAGCACCACCAGCGCCGCCGCCTACGGCCTGCGGCTTGACGGCTTGAGCGACGACCGGTGGCTCGAGGTCACGAGTGCTGATCATTGGCCGCTGGTCGTCGTCAGCCCTGAGCCTTCTCGTACCGCCAAGGAAGTGTCACTGGACAGAGAGGCGTTACGGCTTCACATCCGGAGTGACGTCCCGCATACCGAGCTCGTACATCCCCTGCTCGGCCGGGTCGCCTCGGAGCTGGCCCTCGCCCGCGGGGATGACGCGATGCATTCGGGGGCGATCGTCGGTGCCGAGGGGGCCTGGTGCCTGATCGGACCCAAGGGACACGGTAAGAGCACCCTGATCGCCGCCCTGGCCGCCAAAGGGATCCCGGTGCTCACAGACGACGTGCTCGTGTTCTCCAACGGCACCGCCAAGGCTGGACCACGATGCGTGGACCTCCGCCCGGGAGCAGACCGTTACGGAGCAAGTGCGCCCGTGCGTCCAGACGACCCTCGGAGGCGGATCACCTTGCCACCGATCAACGCGGAGTACCTGATGGCCGGCGTGATCCACCTGGAGTGGTCAGCGGAGGAGCTCAGCCTGCGGTCGCTGGGGCACCGTGCGGCGCTGGAGCGCATGCTGTCCCTGCGCAGCGAGAAGGGCTTCCCGAGTGACTTCGGCAAGCTCCTGGACCTCGCGGCCCTTCCCACCCACCTCCTGAGACGTCCCAACTCCTGGTCTGAGATGCCCGCCTGCGTCTACCTGGTGGCGCAGCTGATAGGCGAAGACACGCCCGCCGAAGCCGGGACCCGGATGATTGAGCCCGCCGAGTTGTAAGAAAGCACGACCGCGCGTCTGCCTCCAGCAGCGCGCGGACCAGAAACGCGGTTGTGGCCCACCGTTGGTGTCGGTCACCCCGACGGTCTGCAGCGTGGCCGTCGGGTCGCCGTAGAACGCTGCCGCCGCGGGGGCCATCGCCGCTCTGACGCTCGACACCTGGATCTCCGGCACGCCGAGACCAAGGGGTCGTTCGACCACCAGCGCCACCGCACCCCGGGAGATCGCATCGGGCGCGAAATCGTGACCATCACGAGTGAACCCCGACACGCAGAAGAACAGCGCGCCGGGCCGCACCTCGCGGTTGTCATAGGCGAGATCCGCGATTTCGAGATCCCCCGCGCCGGCGGAAGCGCCAAATAGGTCCTCCAAACGCATCGACGGAGAGCGTACTGAGGCAAGCCTGCACAACTTGCACGTTGTTCTGGGCGACATAACACCCGAAGGAGTCGGAAGAAAGCATGACGGCGCGAGCTTGAGCACTTACTTTCCGTTCCATTGCCATGCCTCGCAAGGGAATGGTGATCGTCACGGACGAAGCGCACGCATTGCGCCCGTGCGACGCAGCGGCCTCGCATCGGATAGCGAATCGCCCGATCGTGTGCCATGTGTTAGACGCGCTCCATGCTGCGGGGGCCAGCGAGCTAGCAGTCGTCGCCTCTCCCGATGCTCTGCCCGAGATCCGCGACTGCATTGACGACGAACGCCCCGAGCGCGGCATTAACTACCTACCGGCGGAGAAGAGTGGGAGCTTCTTCAGCTCGCTGAGAGCGGGCCTCGACTTCGTCGGGGACGATCCGTGCATGATTCATTTGGCAGACGGCGTTGTAGGGCAGCCACTTGCTCCGCTGGCCGAATTACTCCGCGACGGTCGGCCCGATCTTGTGCTGCTCGTCCACAACAGCTCCGACAAATTCCCGCTACGACTCGCAGCGAAGCGATTGCTCGGCATCGCGGAACTGGACGGATCCAGACTGTCGCTCGGGCTGGCAGGTTTCTGCATGCTGGGCCCCGGCGCCGCACGGCTGGCGTGCGAGGTCGCGACCGGATCCGAGTCCGAGTCCGAGTTGGATTTTGTCTCCGCCGCCCAGCACGTCGTCGACGACGGCGGGCACCTGAGTGTCGGGCGCGTGCGGTGCTGGCGCCGTTACCAAGGCGACCCACTCGATTTGCTTGAGATGAACCGCATGGTGCTCGACCAGATGATGACCGGGATGCAGGCGGGCGACGACAACGGCAACCGGATCGAGGACCGAGTCGCGATCCATCCCACTGCGACGGTGGCATCCAGCGTCATCCTCGGTCCCTCAGTTATCGGTGCGGGCGCTCAGATTTCAGACGCATATATCGGTCCTTACACATCAATTGGCAGGGACGTAGTGATCGAAGGTGCCGAGATCGAGCGGTCGATCATCTTTGACGGCGCGATGATCATGCACGTAGACGGGCGCATTGAGGGGAGTACGGTCGGCCGCAGAGCTCGCATCTTCCGTGACTTCAAGCTTCCCCGGGCGATGCGGCTACACGTTGGCGAAGGCGTCGAAGTCGCGCTCAGTTGAGCCTTACAAGCTCACAAGCCGGCGACAAGCCCAGCCGACTGTCAACCCGATACGACTGGGTAGTCGTGGGCGCTGGCATCCTCGGCCTGGCCGTAGCGCGCGAGATCCTGGCCCGGAAACCAGACGCTCGGATCGTCGTTGTGGACCAAGCCGACGACGTGGGCACGCACCAGACCGGTCACAACAGTGGCGTGATCCATGCAGGCGTCTACTACGCGCCAGGCTCGTTGAAGGCTCGGCTCTGCGTAGCCGGGGCGGCGCGCTTATATGAGTACTGCGAGGATCAGGGTGTCGAGGTGCAGCGGATTGGAAAGCTCATCATCGCGGCGGACGAGCGAGAGCTGCCAGCTCTCAATGAACTCGAAATTCGCGCGCGGGCGAACAAGGTGCCGGGGCTTCGCAGACTGTCGGAAGACGAGATTCAGGAAATCGAACCTCATGCTGCGGGCGTCGCGGCTCTGCACTCGCCCCATACAGGAATTGTTGACTTCCGTTCAGTGTGTCGGCGGTTAGCTGCCAATCTCCGGGACGCCGGCTCGGAGTTGCGCCTTGGCTGGCGGGTCAGGAGCATTCGGGCGGGTAGCCGTCACATTCGTCTTATGGGCCCCGACGGCGAGGCAATCGAGGCCTCCGGCGGCGTGTTCTGCGCCGGACTCGGAGCCGACCGTCTCGCGATTTGCGCGGGCGCCTCGCCTGACCCTACGATTGTGCCCTTCCGCGGTGGCTACCTAAAGTTGCGGGGTCCGAGCCGCGCTCTGGTTCGCGGGTTGATCTATCCCGTGCCAGATCCGTCGCTGCCGTTTCTCGGGGTCCATCTCACCCCCCGAATCGACGGCGAGGTACTCGTCGGTCCGTCAGCACTCTTGGTTGCGTCACGTCAGGCCTACCGTCTTGCCACAGTCTCCCCCACCGATCTGCTGACCACGCTGGCGTGGCCCGGGACCTGGCGCATGGCCACTCGGTGGTGGCGCACCGGTTTGAACGAGATCCACTTGGCCGCAAGCCGCCGAGCGTTTGCGTCTAATGCCGCGCGCTACGTCCCAGGGCTGCACGCGTCTGACCTGGCGCCCGCGTTCGCAGGAGTGCGCGCACAGGCAGTCGCAAGAGATGGGCGACTTGTCGATGACTTTCTGCTCTCGCATACCGACCGGGCGATTCACGTCCGAAACGCGCCGTCCCCTGCTGCGACGTCATCATTAGCGCTGGCCGTCCACATCGTCGACGCCGCAGAGCGCCTCGGCTGAGCGAACGGATCGTTGGGTGCCTATGCGACTGCGCGTGCCTGGGGCGCGCAGCCCGCCTCGACGAGCTCACGCCTCAGGGTTTGACGAGCCCGGTGGTGAAGGCCGTGAATCGAGGCCTCGCTCCGTCCCATCCGGGTGGCGATCTCTCCCGGGGTAAGTCCGACCAGGTGCCTCAGCACGACGACGCCTCGCTGATCCTCCGGGAGCGCCTCGAGGGCCTGCTCGAGACCCCAGCGTCGTTCCCGACCCGAGTCGTCCGCGGGAACCGACGGGCCGAACACTTCGTCAACCGGAACGGGCCTGCGCTGACGTACATGATCGACGGCGACATTACGCGCCACCTTGAGGATCCACGATGTGAAAGGGACCTGGCGTGGCTCGTACTTGTGGATCACTGACATCAACTTCAGAAAGACGTGCTGCGTGACGTCTTCAGCCTCGTGCTCGTCTCGAATAATGCTCAGCACGTAACCGTAAACGTTGTTCTTGTATCGCAGGTAGAGGAATCTGATCGCCTCCATGTCCCCCATCTGTGCGCGTACGACAGCCCTGGCGATGGCCGGGTCATTGTTGTTGTGATCGACAGAGACGCTCGCGCTAAAGCGGTGCTGAGGGCCCTGCCCGGTGGGCTCGTGCGCGAACCCGGGAACCGAGCGCCTAGCCGTGTCCGGTGTCATCGTATGCATGAGTTGGCACGAATCATCGGATCCGTGAAACGGAACGGACCGATGTCGCTACCCCCCTTTTAGGAGACGTTTGCTGAATTTGCCCCTCGCCCCTCGAACATCCGTCTGGTGTTCGTAGGATCGCTAAAGCTACTCAACGCTGAGTACGTCCGCACCAGGTGCCCCCCCTAGTCTTTTGCAAGAGACTTTTCTTGCAGATTGCGGGAAAGCTGGACCCGACTGGCCCGATGACGGCGTAGAGGAGACGAACGGCAGCGCTTGCCGGCTTGCTAACTATCGGAGGAGGTTTGGGAAGCTTTTCTGGGTGAGGCTCCCTTGTTCTTGAGCATTCGCTCATGACCATGCGCCACGAGGCCGATCAGAGCGAGGATGTCCGTTTCGCTCCTCCCCTCCGGCCTGGCTGGATCGGCCTCCCATGTGCGCGTCATGCGCATCTCGACGTGAGACGCGTCTATGGGAGCGAGGCCTCAGTCGGGAAAGCGAGCTAGCGGCCCAGTCCAACAGCGCCTGGTGGAACGTGACTGGGAGCTAGCGGCGCTCGAGCAAACGCTTGCGGAAGCCCGGGCTGACTCAGGAGGCGCGATATTCATCGAGGCACATGCCGGGCTCGGCAAGTCGCGATTACTGATGGCTGCCGCCGACATCGCACGGCACGCAAACATGCTCGTGCTCCAAGCACGCGGGAACGAGCTGGAGCGAGACTTCCCCTTCGGGATAGCGACACAACTCTTTGAGCCACTGTGGCTCGCGTCGGACGCCGAGGAGCGCAAAGCTCTGCTGGCCGGTCCGGCCCGCCTCGCAGCAGAGCTGTTGAGCACAAGGAACGTCGATGCGTTGTCCGAGGCTTACGGTCGGCATTACCCCGTGATCCACGGGCTCTTCCGGCTCACCGACAACCTTGTTTCACGCCACCCGCACGATGCGCCCAACCGTGCAATCGCGATGCTGGTGGACGACACCCACTGGTCTGACAGCCTGTCGCTGCGTTTCCTCGCCTATCTAGCCGAACGAATCGAGGAGCTGCCGGTCGCGATCGTCTTGGCGGCACGACCTGGCGAAGAGTGCGCTGACGCACAGGCGCTTGCGACACTCCGGCGCGTGGCGACACTGCTGCGGCCAGGCTCATTAAGCCTCGATGGAGTCACGAGCGTCGTCCGCAGGACCTTTCCCGAGGCCGAGCCCGCCGTCTGCGCCGCCTGTGCCCGGGTGACCGGAGGAAACCCATTCCTTCTTGTTGAGCTCCTGGACAAGCTTCGTGAGGACGAGCAGGCACCGGCCGCGGGAACCGAAGATCAGCTTGCCGGCGTCGTGCCGGAAAAGGTCCGGGACGCGGTCGGGGGGCGCCTCCAAGCCATGTCTGGGGTTACGCGGACGGTGGCGGAGGCACTCGCAGTGCTCGGCACAAGCCCGTCGGTTCGCCAGGTTGCGATCCTCGCAGAGCTTGATCCAGAGATGGTGTCGCGAGCGGCCGATGAGCTCGTCGCGATGAACCTCTTGCATCCCGGAAGCCCGCTGTCGTTCGTCCATCCGCTTGTCCGCACGGCAGTCAACGAGTCGCTGCCTCCACTCGAAAAGGCACAAGCGCACCGGCGGGCAGCCGACATTCTCACCGAAGAGCATGCAGACGCAGAGAGCATCGCCACACATCTGCTCAACGCTCCACCCGACAGCAATCCAGCGTCGGTCAAATCGCTCCGCGAAGCCGCGACACGCGCCCTGGCATGTGGCGCGGCGGAGCGGGCCGGCCGGCTGCTCAAGCGAGCACTTAGCGAAAGCCCAGAGTCGGAGGTGCGCGTAGAACTGTTGGCGGAACTCGGACGGGCAGAGGCACAAGCTGGGATCCCCCAGGCAAGCGAGCGCCTGAGCGAAGCGCGGAGGATCAGCCAAGATCCCCGGCGTCGCGCGGAGCTGGCGCTAGCCCACGGTAATGCTCTCTACGCCAACGGTCGCTACCGCGACGCGGCAACGGCCCTGGAATCCGGGCGGGCAGAGCTAGAAGGCGACGAAGTACTCGCACAGGAGCTGACCGCTGCATACATGTCGGCAGCATCCCTGGTCGCTGACCTGCAAGGCAGAGCTTCGCAATTGCGTGAGGAGATGCTAGGCGCCCTGGCGGGTGCGCCGAGCGCGAATCAGCGAGCAGCGATCGCGCACACGATTGTGCACGACAGCCTTCATGGCGCCCCACGCAAAACGATCAGGGCGCTAGCGGAGCTCGCCTGGGGCACCGGCGATCTTGTCGTGCTCGAATCACCCTACAACCTCAGCTGGCCGCGACTGTGTGCGGCGCTCCTGTTTACCGATGACCTCGAGTATATGGTCGAAATCTCCGACGCCGTCCTCGCCGCCGGGCCGCCCGCAGGCGGGACTCTCCGCGCCTACCGAGCCAGCGCACTTTTTGAGCAGGGTCGGATAGCCGAAGCCGAAGCCAACGCGAAGGCTGCGCTCGATGCGCCACTCGACGTGCTGCCGAGCCTCGCCCAGAGCGCCGTTGCGGTGACGGCCTGCTGTCATATCGAGCGCGGCCACCTCGAGCACGCGGAGGCGGTACTCGCACCACTGGAGCGGCAAGGGTCGCTCGGCATCCCCTTGTTTCTCGAGGTCCGCGCACGGCTGCGCCTGGCTCAGGGACGGCCGCGCCAGGCCTTGCAGGATGCGTCCCGGGCCGGCACGATCCTCGACTCAGAATCAGTCCAGACGAGCCCGGGGGCAGTTCCGTGGCGCTCGACTGCCGCTCTCGCACACCTAGCCCTGGGAGACTCCAAGCCCGCGCTGAGGCTGGTAGAAGAAGAGCTAGCGATAGCACGCCTCATCGGAGTGACGCGAATCGTAATCCGCGACCTTCGGGTGCTCGGGCTTGCACTCGGCAGAAGCGCTGGCCTGAGAAGACTCGCCGAAGCGGTCGACGTCGGCGGCGCCTATCCAGTCCGATTGGAGTACGTGCGTGCGTTGGTGGACCTCGGCGCAGCCCTGCGCCGAGCCAAACGCCGAGGTGACGCGCGCGAGCCGCTGCGCGCAGGGCTCGATCTCAGCCACAAGCTCGGCGCGAGCGTGCTCGCCGCAGGGGCACAGACCGAGCTGCTTGCGGCCGGAGCGCGGCCTCGCCGCCCGGCGCTCAGCGGGATCGATGCGCTAACGGTGAGCGAGCGACGCGTTGCCGAACTGGCGGCCCGCGGATTGAGCACCCGTCAGGTCGCTGAAGCCCTGTTCATCTCGCCAAAGACGGTCGAGTTTCACTTAAGCCAAACCTATCGGAAGCTCGACATTGCCTCCCGGGAAGAGCTCGCCGACGTCTTGGGATCGCCCTGATTGGCTTCCCTTTCGGAGCACCTCGCCCCGGCGGAGGCTGCCAGGAGACGAGCGGGACGGTGCGACTCAGCCTAGGCATCAATCCGTCCGCCGTTGTCGTGTTTTACGCATGAGCTAGCATTGACTCGATTGGACCGGTTTCTGGATTGACCGAAAGGAATCGACTAGCAACCAGTGGGCGCGCCAATAAGACACCGAGGTAACAGCTTAGGGCGGGAAGGGATTCTCGTGGAGCGCGAGCATGAGCTCGCGCTGATCGACGGAGCTTTCGTCGCTGCGCTAGAAGAGGCCGGCAGGACGATAGTCATAGAGGCTCCTGCGGGTACGGGCAAATCACGACTGTTGTCCGGGGCGCACGATATGGCTCGAGATGCAGGAATGCAGATTCTTGGCGGTGCCGCAAGTGAGCTCGAGCGGGACTTTCCGTTTGGCCTGGCGATCCAATTGTTTGAGCCCCTTTGGACAACGCTCCATGCTGATGAGCGCGCCGCCCTTTTGGATGGCCCCGCCGGAGCGGCAGGAGCGATGTTGGAGCGAGGACTCGTCGAAGCGACTCCATCGCCGGGGGGCCAGGGATATCCCCTGATCCATGCCCTGCTCTGGCTAGCTAGCCATATCAGCTGCCGCGGACCGCTCGCGGTGCTTGTTGACGACGTTCACTGGTCAGACCCTCCTTCGCTTCGCTTCCTCAGCTATCTCGCAAGCCGACTAGCGGATATGCCGATCTCATTGGTCGTCACCGTGAGGCCCGGCGAGCCGGCCGCGGACCAGCAGGCGCTGCTCGCCCTCGCGTCGGCTACGTCCGCGGTGACCCTTCGTCCCAGCCCGATCAGTAGGGAGGGGATCCAATCGCTGGTGCTATCGGAGCTCCCGGACGCCGACGATACGTTCATCAGCGCATGCGCCCGTGTTACCCATGGCAACCCTCTGCTCCTGATGGAGTTGATCGCTCAGCTCCGCGCCGACGGGCGGTCCCCCGACGCCTCGACCGCCGGTTGCCTTACCGACCTCGCTCCCGAAGCAATTGTGAACTCGGTGATCGCGCGCCTGAGCGCTATGCCCGCTGAGGAACGGACCCTTGCCTGTGCCGTAAGCGTGCTCGGAGACGGAGCTTCCCTTCGGCACGCAGCGCGGCTAGGAGGTCTTGCCGAGGAGTCGGCTGGACGGGCGGCCGATGGCCTGGCGGCGGTCCACATGCTCCGCCCAGGCGTGCCTCTGTGGTTTGTCCATCCGCTGATTCGGTCCGCGATCGCGGCTTCGATGTCGCCGCTGGCGCGCGGTCATGCCCATCGCCGTGCGGCTCTCATCCTCCGCGAGGATCACGCTGCGCCCGAGGCGATCGGGGTTCATCTGCTCAACGCACCCCCCGGGGAAGATGGGGATGCCGTCGAGACATTGCGCGTCGCCGCGCGCAAAGCGCTGGCCAGCGGGTCGGCGCGAAGCGCTGTGCGCCTGCTCGAGCGCGCCCTCGCGGAGCACATCGGGCCGGATGCGCGCGTGGAGATCCTCGCCGAGCTGGGCCAGGCGGAGGCTCTGGATGGCCTGCCCCAGGCGATGGATCATTTCACGGAGGCGATTCAGCTCACCGACAGCCCTCGCCGCCGCGCCGAGCTCGGGCTGGCTCAAGGCCGAACCCTCTACGACCGGGGCCTCTACCGAGAGGCCGCTGAGGTGTTGGAAAGCGTAGTTACCGGAGCTGACATCGAGAAACCGCTTGCTGCCGAGCTTGAAGCCGCCTATGTGTCAGCCGCCTCACTCGTCCCGTCGTTGGCTCGGCGGGCTTGGACACACGGCGAGCGGGTGCTGGCGCAGGTAGCCGACCCGCCTACGCCCGCTCAGCGGTCGGCGGTGGCGCATATCGCTGTGGCCGCGAGCTTGCGTGGTGAGCCGCGTTCCAGGGTCAGCGAGTTGGCGAACCTTGCGTGGGGCGAGGGCGCCCTGGTCCGAGATGAAACGGTGCACGAAGGGAGCTGGCGACTCCTCAGCGCTGCGCTCCTGTTCGTCGACGAGCTGGAGCGTGACGTTGAGATTTGCAATGCCGCGTTTGCCGAGTCCCCCGACCGCGGCTCAACGCTTGCCCTTGCAACCGTCAGCTACTGCCGAGCTTGGCCACTCTATGAACAGGGGCGCATCCTCGAGGCGGCCACAAACGCTGAGGCTGCGTTGGACGCGCGACCTGATGACTCTGGCATGCATATCCGTACCGCCTATGGGGCCCTAGCCTGCTGTCACATCCAGCGTGGACAGCTTCACTCAGCTGGAAAGGCACTGGCGACGATCGATGTTCAGGAGGCCCGGGAAAGCTCGAGCTATCCCTCCTTGCTTGACGTTCGCGCGCAGCTAAGGCTCGCCGAGCATCGGCCGGAGGAAGCCCTCGAGGATGCCCTGCACGCCGGTGAAATGCTGCGATCCGGGCTCGCCGCTGATAACCCCGGCAGCGTTGCATGGCGCTCCACAGCCGCGCTCGCCCACCTCGCGCTCGGTCAAGCTGGACGGGCAGCGGAGCTAGGTCACGCCGAGCTAAAGGTTGCCCAACGCGTCGGAGTAACGCGAGTGATGATGCGTGACCTTCGCGTGCTCGGCTTGGCGAAGGGCGGAGCTGCCGGCATCAAGCTGCTGACCCAGGCTGTGCGCATGGGGCAACGTTGTCCTCCACGCTTGGAATATATCCACGCCCTGTTCGAGCTCGGCGCTGCGCTGAGACGCGCGAACAAGCGTGCGGCGGCGCGCGAACCGTTGCGAAAAGCTCTCGAGCTGAGCCACCGCGGTGGCGCCACCGAAGTGGCACGGCACGCCCAGGCGGAGCTGACCGCAACCGGTGCTCGTCCACGTCGCAGCCGGTTGACCGGCGTGGAGTCGCTCACTCCGAGCCAACGCCGCGTGGCGTATCTCGCCACCCAGGGCTTGACGACCCGCCAGATGGCTGAGGCTCTTTTCGTGTCACCGAAGACGGTGGAGTTCCACCTTCGCCACATCTACCAGAAGCTCGGCATCAACACCCGGGCCGACCTTGCGAGGATGATCGGTCGAGCACAGACCCGACCGCGGCGAGATCCCTAGGGTTGACACCGCCCACCGGTGCGGCGACTTCGCTACGCGCGTCCGAGCGTCGGGGCCGTGACGGCGGGCAGCTAGCTAGACGAGCGCCCCGAAGTGCTCGACATTCGGCTGGAGCTCGTGCATCAGCTCGAGCCACCGGATGTTGTAACAGCGCGGATCGGTGAGCATCGAGCGATCATTTACGTCGATCGCGACAAGCAGCTCCGCGACTGCCTCAACCACCGAGCGGGTCGGACTGAACCCGAGCCGTTGCGAGAGCTTGTGATTCGAGCACTCGTAGTCGCGCGTCAGCTTCGGAGCCGGTGCATCCGTGATCCGGACGGTACGACCCAGCAACTGCACTGAGCCGGCGACGAGCATCGCAAGCTCACGGATCTGGTAGTTCGAGTGCAGAACGTTGAAGACCTCACCGCGCACTAGGTCCGCGGGTGCCTCCATCGCCGCGATCATCGCGTCGGCGACGTCCCGGACGTCGACCAGCGGTCGCCACATCCAGCCGCCACCGTGGAGTGAGAGCTCCTCTTTCAGGAGGGCGTCCTTGACGAACGTGTTCACCACGAGGTCGAAGCGCATCCGCGGGCTGTAGCCGTACACGGTGCCGTTGCGCAGGATGACCGGGCAGAGCCCTTCATCGGCCAGCGCCTTGAGGGCCTGCTCGCCGTAGTGCTTGGAGGTCGCGTACGCGGCCCGGGGCTCGATCGCCGCCGTCTCGTCGTGCATTCCGGGCGGAAGGCCGTCGTAGAGGGAGCACGATGACGCGAACACGAGACGCTCGATCCCGCGGTCCACACACGCCCGGCCCAGCGTCTCCGTGGCCAACGCGTTCATCTGCCAGTTCGCCTCGGGGTCGTACTCGGCCGTTGGGTCGTTGGACAGCCCCGCGAGGTGGATCACCGAGCCGATCCCATCAAGTGCCGTGGCCGGCATGTCCCGGACGTCGGCGGCAATCAGCTCGATGCTGTCACGGAGCGCAGCAATGGGCTTCTCCCCCCAGTAGAGCCGGTCAAGAATGCGCACCTTGTAGCCACGCTCCAGCAGTTTGGCGGTGAGGATGCAACCGATGTAGCCGGCTCCACCCGTGACCAGCACGCTCTGGCCAGGGTTAGGAGGCGATGGCTGGAGCCCGTTGGACCGCTTCGTTTGCGCCTGGGACGCAACTTGGATCCCCTTGTGGGCAATGCCGTTTCCGTTTCGGGCATGACCATTACCGTTGGCCTGCTTCTCCATGTGCGGTCGGAACCTCCTTGCGGCCAAGGCCACTTTGCGAGTCCTCGAATGTCAGACAAACGGCACGACGCAGGAGTTTCTTGTCCGCCGAGAGTTCCGAATTCGGATGATTCACGAAGGACAGCGCTCGTCCCGGGCGTGAGCAAAGGCCAGTCGGCTAAAACGTCGTCCGCTCGACAAGCTCCTCGGCGATCGCCAGCGGAGGAGGTGGCCCCTGGTGAGGGCGCATTGCGAACCCAGAGGACCGCCCCGTCGGATGCCAGGCGGAACGCGCCGGTATCCCTCGCGAGCGGAGGCAAGGATCGCGCTCGGACCGATCAACACCGAGCCGTCGATCTTGCGAGTGAGGTGGATGCCGAGAAATGGCAGCGTCGGATCAGGCACCGAATAGATCAGCCCACGAACGAGATCACACCGTTCGGGTCGCAGCTGCCAGCACTCGCCCCGGAACGGCATGATCCGGGGCTCCGCGGGCTGACCCGATGTGCGCGCGAGGCGATCGGGCGTAAAGCCCAGCGCAGACGATTCGCTCGATCCGCTCGAATGAGGGCGCCGCCCGCAAGCTCGACTCGGGCCTCTCGTCCGGCGCCGAGTATCCGACAAACCTCAACCCCAGTGTTGATGGTCGCGCCCGCCGCTGTCGCTTCAGCCGCTATCGCCCGAGCGACCTCGCCGAAGTCGACGATTGCCGTGGCGGGAGAATGGAGTGCGGCGACTGCGCTCGCACGCGGCTCGATCGCCCGAAGTTCCGTCTCTCCGAAGCGCCGCACGAGCTTCCCGCACTCGTCCTGCCGCAGTGCACGCTGAGATCTACGCGGAGGGCCAGAGAACTCACGGCGGATCGAAATAAGTCGCATTTGCGCATTTTCATGAACATTCATCGTTAATGGGTGTGCAACGCAACGATTCGGAAGGATCCGATCGATGATCGCCGTCAGTCGACAATGGAACTGATCTCACGATCCCGAGGGGGACGAGCTTCTGCTGGCACCTGAGCACGAGGCGCCACCGGAATCTGCCGAGGAGCGCCTGGTTCATGAGCTGTTCACCACTCGCGCAACCGAAAGGCCAGGCGCGCTAGCGGTTTCCGCGCCCGACGCCCTGCTCACCTACGGCGAGGTTGAGCGACGTGCCAACCAGCTGGCTCACCACCTGCGTGCGCTCGGAGTGGGCCGCGAGACCCGAGTCGCCCTGTGCCTTCCTCGTTCGGCCGCGATGGTCGTCGGCGCCCTCGGGATCCTCAAAGCGGGCGGAGCCTACGTGGCTCTCGACCCCTCTCATCCGTCGGACCGGCTCGGCTTCACGATTCGTGACTGCGGGGCGGATCTGATCGTCACCAATGAGCCGATCGCATCTCGGCTGGATGAGCCCCGGGCCACTCTGGTTGTCCTCGACGTGCGCGACAACGAACTTGGCCTCGAGCCGATCACGCCGCCGGCGATCAACAACCGGACCGATGCGCTCGCCTACGTCATCTACACGTCTGGCTCGACGGGCTCCCCGAAGGGCGTCCTGGTACAGCATTGCGGCTTAGGAAACCTCATCTCCTGGCACCAGCGAACGTTTGGGGTCACGGAGTCCGACCGCGCGACGCAGATCGCCAGCCCCGCGTTCGACGCTGCTGTGTGGGAGCTATGGCCCTATCTCACGATCGGCGCCTCCGTTCATATTCCCGCCGAGGAGGTACGCGCCGATCCGGTCGCGATCCGAGACTGGCTCGTCGCAGAACGGATCACCGTGACCTTCCTGCCGACGGCGCTTGCCGAGGTGGTCATGACACTCGATTGGCCGAGCGAGACGCGACTGCGCTACCTACTGACAGGCGGCGACACGCTGCATCGGCATCCACCCTCCGGACTCCCGTTCGCGGTGATCAACAACTATGGCCCTACTGAGGCGACTGTGGTGACGACCTCGGGGGTGGTGGCGCCGGGTCAGCACACGATTGGAATCCCATCGATCGGAAGGCCGATCAGCAACGTACGAGCGTACATCGTCGATGAACAGCTGAATCAGGTTCCCGTCGGCGCAACCGGAGAGCTCCTCATCGGTGGTCCGGGCGTGGCTTTGGGGTATCTGGGCCGGCCCGCACTGACCGCTGAGAGGTTCATACCCGACCGGTTCAGCGGCGCGCCCGGCGCGAGGCTCTACCGGACGGGCGACTATGTGCGCCAGCGCCCTGACGGCGAGCTCGGGTTCCGCGGCCGTCTCGACGATCAGGTGCAGATACGGGGCAATCGCGTCGAGCTGGGTGAGATCTCAGCCACTCTGCGCCGCCACCCGGCAGTTCTCTCCAGCGTGGTCGCGGTCGACGAACGGCGGTCGAGCGGACCGCGCTTGATCGCCTATGTGGTATCGGACCAACCGCGTCCGGAGCCCGAGCAGCTGCGCACCCTGCTGGCGCGACAGCTCCCGAGCTACATGGTGCCCACCGCGTTCGTCTATCTGGACGAGATGCCGTTGATGGCCAATGGCAAGCTCGACCGCGCCCGGTTGCCCGCCCCCAGCGCCGCCAACTCCGCCCTGCCGTCGGGCTCTGCGCGCCCGCACAGCGAGCTCGAGCAGGTACTGGAGACGATCGTCGCGGAGCTACTCGGACTCAGTCGGGTGGGCGTCAACGAGAACTTCTTCATGCTCGGTGGTCACTCGCTGCTGGGTGCGCAGCTGATCGCGCGGATCAGCAACCGCTTCGGGGTCGAGATGAGTCTGCGCAGCCTGTTCGACAACCCGACTGTGGCCGAGATGGCCACCGAGGTGGAGCGCCTGCTGATCGCCGATCTGGCGGCCATGAGCGACGCCGACGCGGCGCGTCTGTTGGCGGCGGACTCGATAACGACGTACGAATCGGCGGGCGACGAACGCTCTTCGCACGCCCCATGACCGCCACCACCGGTAGTGCCCTCAGCCTGTACCACCTGCTCGATCCGGACGTGCTGGCGGATCCCTATCCGCTCTACCGAAGGTTGCGCATGGAGGATCCGGTCCATTGGGATCCTTATCTGCACGCCTGGGTGGTCACCTCCTATGCCGAAGCGGTCGAGGTCCTGCATCGGTTCTCTGCGCAACGGACACCCACGCCCGAGAAGCTCGCCGCGCTCGGCATGGAGGAGCTGGCTCCGATCGCCCATGTCATGGTCCGCCAGATGCTGTTCCTCGACCCTCCACAACACAGCCGTGTGCGCGGCCTCGCCGCCGTGGCCTTCACGCCGCGCCGTGTGGAGCGGCTTCGCGGTCACATCGAGCAGATCGCAAACTCCCTCATCGATGCAGCGATCGCCCGGGGCCAGATGGAGGTCATGGAGGACCTGGCCAATCCTCTCCCGGCGATCGTCACCGCCGAGATGCTGGGCGTGCCGACCGAGGATCACCGCCGGCTCAAGGACTGGTCCCAGGACTTCGCGGAGATGCTCGGCAACTTCCAGCACAATCCGGGTCGCGCCGCCAAGGTTGCCGACAGCCTGCAGGAGATGACCTCCTACTTCCAGGCAGCGGTTCGCCGCCAGGCGAGGCACCCCACCGAGGGCCTGGTCAATGCCCTGACGATGGCCGAGGTCGATGGGGACCGTTTGACCGAGGATGAGGTTGTGGCGAACATCATCGTCACGCTGGTCGGGGGCCAGGAGACCACGACCAACCTCATCGGCAACGGGCTGCTCACGCTGCTGCGTCATCCCGACGACATGGACCGGCTGCGTGGCAACCCCGCGCTCATCCCGGGGGCAGTCGAAGAGCTGCTGCGTTATGAGAGCCCCAGCCAGCACACCGCCCGCCTGGCTCGCAACGACGTGGAGCTCGGCAACAGGCTGATCAAGCGCGGACAGGCAGTGATTGCCGTCATGGGCGCGGCCAACCGCGATCCCGACCGCTTTGCCGATCCTGACCGACTGGACATCGAACGGGCTGACAACCGCCACCTCGCCTTCGGCTGGGCGGGGCACTTCTGCTTCGGCGCTCCCCTCGCTCGCATCGAGGGACAGATCGCCTTCTCGGTGCTGCTTCGCCGGTTGCCCAGCCTCCGGCTCGCAACGGATGCCATCACCTGGCGCCCGAACCTGGGGCTCCGCGGGCTCACGGCCCTGCCAGTGGCCTTCTGACCATGGCCACAGGTGACGCTCGGGCCCTGTCGGCAGAAAAGCGAGCTCTGCTGGAGCGGAGGCTGCGAGGCGCCCGCTTCTCTCCGGCGCCGCCCTCTCCGGCGCTCCCGCGCCGAAGGCGTCCAGGCCCCGCACCGCTCTCTCCGGCTCAGGAGCAGCTCTGGTACTTCAGCCGGCTTGCGCCGGACAACCCGGTCTATCACGAGGCGGTGTCGATTCGAAAGGATGGTCCGTTCGACTCGAGTGCCTTGCGCGCGGCCTTCAACGAGATCGTGCGGCGCCATGAGATCTGGCACTCCACCTTCCCCGAGGTCGACGGCGAGCCGGTGCAGGTCGTCGGTCGGGCGCCGACGCTGGAGCTGCCGGTGCTCGACATCAGCGCCATGGCGCCAGCTGAGAGGGAGCGTGAGGCCGTGCGGCTGGCCGCCAAGGAGGCGCGGCTGCCGTACGACCTCGAGCACGGGCCGCTGCTCAGGCCCCTGCTGATCCGCTTCGCCGAGGACCACCATCGCCTGTACCTGTGCATACACCATCTGATCTTCGACGGCGTCAGCCTGTACCGCATCATCCTCCCGGAGCTGGTCACGCTCTATGAGGACTTCACCGTAGGTCGCGAGCCGTCACTGCCCGCGCCGGTGATCCAGTACTCGGACTACTCCTGCGAGATACGCGAACAGGGGGATAGCCCCGATCACGCCCAGCGCGTCGGTTACTGGCACCATCACCTGAGCGGCGCGTCGACGCTTCAACTGCCTTTGGATCACCAACGGCCGGTTCGTCAGCGGTTTCACGGCGCCGTGAAGCGGTTGCGCATCTCCAAGGACCTGTCGGATGGGCTGCGCTCCCTGAGCCAGACCTCGGGTGTCACGCTCTTCCAGGTCCTGGCGGCTGCGTTCACGGTGCTGCTGTACCGGTATTCGGAGCAGGAGGACATCGTGTTCGGCACGCTCGCCGACATGCGCGAGCGCCGTGAGCTCGAAGGAATGGTCGGTTACTGTCTGACCCCGCTGGTCGTCCGCATCGATGTCCAGAAGGAGCCCTCGTTCACCGAGTTGCTTAGCCTGGTCCGCAACGAACTTGTGGACGGGCTGAGCAACCTGGTGCCGTTCGAGCGGCTGGTCCGTGAGCTGCAGCCGCATCGTGAACCCGGCGTTAATCCTCTGTTCCAAGTCGCGGTCGTGCTCGAGCCGTCAATGGTTCCCGTTGACCCCACTTGGAGCCTCCATCAAATGGAGGCCGAGGTGAGCAACGTGATCGGCAACGCCAAGTTCGACCTGGTTCTCGAGTTGGACGAGCGGCCTAAGGGCCACATCGACGGGCGTCTCATCTACGACAGTGATCTTTTCGAGCCCGAGACTGCGGGTCGGATCGCGGGTCACTTGATCACCGTTCTCGAGGGCGTCGTCGCGGCACCGAGCCGACCGGTCTCGGAGCTGCCCCTGCTAACCGAAGTGGAGCGCCGTCAGCAGCTGGTGGATTGGAACGCCACCTCGGCCGAATACCCACGGGACGCCTGCCTGCACGAGCTGGTGACGGCCCAGGTGCAACGCACTCCCGACGCCGTCGCCGCTTTGTTCGGTACCGATCAGCTCTCGTATCGAGAGCTTGACGAGCGTGCCAACTCCGTCGCCCGTCGTCTCGCGGCCTGCAACCCGCGGCGCGGCCTGGTGGCGATATACCTCGAGCGGTCGCTCGACATGCTCGTGGGAATGCTCGCGATCCTGAAGTCCGGAGCCGCGTACCTGCCGCTGGATCTCGGTCACCCGGCCCAGCGGCTGTCGTTGATGCTCCAGGACTCGGGGGCGACGGCGCTTCTCACCAGCAGCCAGCTTCTGTCCGCGCTGCACGAGCATCCTGCGAGCGTTGTCTGCATCGATGAGCATCGACCCGGGGACGCCCCCGGATACGCACCACTACCGCCGGTCACGGCCGAGGACCTCGCATATGTTCTCTACACCTCCGGCTCCACGGGCAGGCCGAAGGGAGTCTGCATTAGCCACCGGTCTGTGGTGAACCTCCTGACCTCGGTAGCCCGGGAGCCCGGGATGACGGCGGACGACACGATCATGGCGATCACGACCTACGCGTTCGACATCGCTGCCACTGAGCTGTGGCTGCCCTTGGTGACCGGAGCCCGAGTGGTCATCGCTCCGCGCGACGTGGCTGCCGACGGTCGACGCCTCGCCTCCCTGGTGGAGCGGTCGAACATCACGATCATGCAGGCAACTCCGGCGACATGGCAGATGATGCTCGAGGCCGGATGGCCAGGGCAGCCCGGGCTCGTCGCGTTAAGCACCGGAGAACCGCTGGCGCCGCAACTGGCCGAGTCGCTGCTCGACCGGACCGCTTGCGTCTGGAACATGTACGGACCCACCGAAACCACCGTCTGGTCAACAGGTGACCGGTTGGAGCGCGGCGCGCCGATCACCATCGGCCGGCCGATCGCCAATACGCGAACCCACATCCTGAATCGGGGCCGTCAGCCGGTTCCGGTGGGAGTCCCCGGCGAGCTCGCGATCGCCGGGGACGGTGTCGGGTTGGGCTATCTGAACCGCCCCGAGCTGACGGATGAGCGCTTCGTTCCCGATCCGTTCGTGGAGGGAGATCGGATGTACCTGACCGGAGACCGAGCACGCTACTGCCCGGACGGTCGCATCGAGCACCTGGGGCGGCTGGACCATCAGATCAAGATCCGCGGCTTTCGCGTCGAGCCGGGCGAGATACAGGCGGCGCTCACCGCGGCCCCTGACATTGGCGCCGCCGTGGTGGTCGCTCGCGAGGACGGGATGGGGGGGACTCGCCTGATCGCCTACGTGGTGCCGGCGGGCGCGGCGCTGCGCCCATCGGATCTACGTAGTCGGTTGCGCACGACCCTACCCGCATACATGGTGCCGTCGGTGTTTGTCACCGTGGATGCCCTACCGGTTTCGGCCAATGGCAAGATCGATCGCAGCGCCCTGCCCGAACCGAAGGCGAGCCAGTACGAGGACGGGGCTGGCTCTGCAGCGCCCAGGGATGGCGCCGAGGAACGGATGGCAGCCATCTGGGCGCGCCTGCTCGGCGTCAACGAAGTCGGCGTACACGACGACTTCTTCGAGCTCGGTGGCCACTCGCTACTGGCCCTGCGCCTGCTGGTCGAGGTGGAGCGGGAGTTCGGCGTCGAGATCCCGCTCGGCTCTTTCCTCGACACCGCCAGGATTGATGTGGCGGGTCTGGTCGCCAAGCTCGGGATCATTCCCGAGCGGGACGCGCGCGGCGGGACTGACCCGGGCCCGCCACAGGGAACCTCGCCGATCTTGTTCTTCGTCCAACCTCACGAGTCAGCTATGGTCGCCCTGCGCCACTTCGCCGGCTCCGACTACCGCTTGGTCGGGCTGCTGCCAGAGCGCGTCGACGGTCGATTCGACCGCTCAAAGAGCATCGAGGAACTCGCGCGCCCGATGCTTGATACCGTGCGCAAGAACCAACCCCACGGGCCCTACTACCTCGCGGGGTACTCATTCGGCGGCATGTTCGCCTACGAGATTGCCGGACGCCTACGCGCCGCTGGTGAGCAGGTGGCGTGGTTCGGCCTCCTTGACGCCACGAGTCCGGGGCCGGTGCGTCACGAGTGTTCGCTACGTCACAGAGCCGCGCGCCAGGCGCGACGCGGTCCCCGCGCGGCGCTTGCAAAGCTCGCTGAGGTTTCCCTGCGAGAGCTGACGTCGCGACTGACGCGCCCGCGCCAGGCGGAGATGACCGAGGACTTCGACTTTCTAGGTGCCCGCATGCTTACCGTGCGCTACGCCTGCGCGCCGCACGATGCAGCTTTGGACCTCTTCGTAACCGAGTCGGCGGTGGCCAGCGCCGGCAGTGATTCCCTCGGCTGGGATGAGCTTCATGGAGGCCCCCTTCGCGTCCACCGAGTTGCCGGCGATCACGCGGGGATGATGAGACAGGGGGGTGTCGTCTACGCCGTCGCCGAGCTGGTGAGCACCGGCGTGAAGGAGGCCCGCCGTGCGTTGGCCGGGAGCTGAGCATGATCGGTGTATCGCCCTGACGGCAGGCGAGGTCCACCTGTGGAGAGCTCCGCTGAACGTCAGCGCCGACACGCTGGCGTCACTATCGCGAGCGCTCGATCGCGAGGAGCACGACCGCGCCCGCCGATTTCGCTTCGAGCACGACCGCGTCCGCTGGATGGCAGCGCGTGGGTGGCTACGTCACCTCTTGGCTGGCTACCACGGCGCAAACCCCGCCGAGCTTCGCTTCGAGCAGCATGCGTCCGGCAAGCCCCGACTGGGCGCACCGTCGCAGTGGCTGCGCTTCAACGTCTCGCATTCCGCGGACATGGCCGTCTTTGCGGTGGCTCGCAGCCGGGAGGTCGGGGTTGACCTCGAGCACGTGAGCGACGATCTAGCGGCGAACCTTGTACGTCCCGCTTTCTCTCCGAGAGGGAGCAGGCAGCCCTCGACCGGTTATCCGGCGCGCACGGGGGGCGCACGAGCCTCCAGTACTGGACAGGCAAGGAGGCATACCTGAAGGCGGTGGGGCTGGGCCTCCGCGGGCCGGTGGCTGAGTTCGATGTCGCCCTGCTTCTCGAGCAGGCGAACAGCGTGAATCCGAGGCCACGCGTGGGCGTGTCCGCCGATTGGTCGCTCCACGCGTTCGAGGCGGGGCCAGATTACGTGGGCGCCGTCGCGGTGCAGGGACCCGGAGCGCGTGTTCCCGTCGCTGCCAGGCCAATTCAGCTCACCGGCGAAGCGGGTAGCGGCAGTCACGCGCAGATCCGCTAGCGGAGGCTGCCTCAGATTTCGGGGTGCGAGCCGGCTGTCCGTGCGAAGCCAGCCCTCGTGCGCATCGCGGGACCCGGTGGTGGAGGCCGTGAATCGAGCCCTCGGTCCGACCCATGCGGTCGGCGATTTCCCCCGGTGTAAGGCCTGCCACATGACGCAGGATGACCACTTCGCGCTGCTCTTCTGGGAGGGCGGCGAGTGCTTCGCGAACCGTCACCGCTCGGTCGAGGTCTGCACTCCAAGCTGCGTCGGGATCGAACACGGTCTCCGTCGGCGTGAGGCGATTTGCCCGAAGGTGATCGATCGCCACGTTGCGAGCGAAGCGGACATAGCCATAGATGTTGTCCGAGTAGCTCGCATACAGGAATCGCAGCGCCTCGGCATCGCCTTCCTTGGCACGGGCTACGGCGAGTCGAGTCTTTTCGCGAGTCTCGGTCGACTCGTCGAGCGTCAACCTGCTCGTGAAGCCGATCGACCCTGGCGTTCATCACCTCAATCTTCCTTGCGGGTCGGAGTATCTCCGCGGAGTCGGGGACGGTCAATGACCGGTCTGGCCCATTGTTCCGTTCAGCCGGCTGAACGCATGCGTCGCTGCCGGGCTCTGATCCGCGGTCCCGGCATCTTGACTCATTTGAGTCGTGAACATCTTGGGCAATCTCTACCTAAAGAGGAATAAGTCTGCACAAAGCGACGTTAATCGACTAATGTCACGGCCCCGCTGGAACACGGAGTCCCAAGGGGGGCACTCGATCGGACCTACCAAGGTCGACATAGGGACCGACGGAGGTCGCTCGGCAAATTCGTTTGCCTGGGAACTGCATCCTGGCCGCAGGAGTCCACGCCTTCGCCGGACTGCGCGAGCGTGCTGGGGAGCTGGTGACGGCCCGCAGGGGAGGGGTTGCGCCCGCCCTGGCAGCAGCGCGGTCTGGTCGCGCGTCTCCTGGCTTTACCTATTGACCGCCAGCGCCGGATTGATCCTCATGCTCGAGTTCGTGCATCCGGTGGCGTACAGCTTCCCGACCTTGCGCGCCACCTTGGAAACGGTGATGACGCTGCTTGGGCTGACCGGAGCGTGGCTGGTAGGAGCCCAATTCGGGCACACCCGCCGCCGTCGAGAGTTGCTGATCTTTGGAGCGTTGCTGACGCTCGCTCTGACGGAGTTCATCGGAAATGCGCTGCCGGCGGCACTGCACTTGCGCTCCGGTGGTGGGTTCCCCGCGGCGCTGCCTTGCGGCCGGCTGCTCGCTGCCGCGGTCTTTGCCCTCGCAGCGCGAACGCCGCCTGATCGCCTGATCGGCCGCGGCCGCCGCCCGGTTGCGATCGTGGCCGCACTCAGCCTCGTCGGCGTCGCGGCAGCGGAGCTCGGTGGGCTGGGACAGCTGGAGAATGGAGACCGACGTGCGTGAAACGAGGGTCAGCGATGAGCGGAACGGGCGGCCAGCCCCCGGCCCGATCTCGCTCACCGCCTATCGCAAGGAGCATACGTCCCCCCTTGAGATCGTTCCGGCCAGTCGCTGGAGGGACTGGATGAACGCGACCGACTCGCGCTTCGCAAACCGCTGTCTCCCTCTGCTCATGGCCAATGAATCGGGCTGGTGGATCCTAAATCGCGACCTTGTGACCGCGGTGTGGGATGGTGGACCCTCACGGAAAGCGCTGACCGTCACCTACGGTGAGCAGGTCGAAGCCGACGTGAGCGCAGCAAGCCTGTTTCAATCCGACGTCCACGTCTCAAGCAATTTCGGCTACGGCATTCTGACGTGGGAGATTCCCTATATCTTCAGGACCGAGCCGGGGTACACCCTGCTCGCGCGCGGCCCCGCCAATCTCCCCAAGGACGGGGCTTCCCCACTCGAGGGGCTCGTCGAGACCGATTGGGCGGTCGCTCCGTTCACCATGAACTGGAAGCTGACCCGCCCGGGGATGCCGGTCCATTTCGAGTCTGGCGAGCCGATCTGCATGATCGTGCCTCAGCAACGCGGCGAGCTGGAGGCCGTCGTTCCGCGCACCTCCGAGCTCGCTGGCGATCCCTACCTGCTGGCCGGCTACGAGCAGTTCCACAGAGAACGTTGCTCTAACAAGCTGTTCCAGGCGCTGGCGGATGCGGGTCATCCCGGCGTCGGCGACGCTCGCACCGCCTGGGAGATGCACTACTTCAGAGGCCAGACACCCAGCGGGGATCCCGCCCACGCGCACGCTACCAAGCGGCGGCTCCGCGACTTCGAGGGCGGGCGCGGCGGGAATAGCCACCCAACGGATCCAGTCGCCCCCGCCAATGGTCGGGGACGGGCTTCACGGTCACCGTAATAGTCACGGCTGTTTTTGAACATGGACAGCGTCTGAACGCTGACCGGCCATCAGACGCTTCGACGGTCTGCAGGCGCCGCCGAAGCACGCCCGGCACTGGCCGTCGCGAAAGCCGGTGCGCCACGGCGCGTTGGTCCAGTAAGCATGTTCGCCGCCGCGCTCGGGGCCATACCCTACGTCCACAGAACCATGACGCCGCTGGCATTTGCCACAGGCGCTGTGATCCTCACGGCCGGTGGGCTCACCGTCGCGGTGGCGTCTGTCGGGCCGACGGTTGAGTGGCGCTGGGCGTGGCTGCTCGCCGCCTCGCTCTGCCTCCTACTGGCCGTGGATGAAGCGTTCCCACTGGACGAGTGGGTTTCCAGGGCCACCGGATTACGCTGGTGGCTCGTCTACGCCATCCCGGTAGTCATCGGCGTTCGCGGATGGCTACGAGCCATGCCGCTGCTAAAGCGCGAGTTGCCGTCGCGCAGCCGGCCCGTCGTCCTGCTGCAGCTCGGGAATCTGGCATGGATCGCAGCCTACGGCGCGAGGATCGGGGCGCTGCTCAATGACCACGCTTTGGCTCCTCGCATCGTGAGCCAGATCATGTTCCTGTTCGAAGCAGTGCTCAAGCTGGGCGGGGGTGCGCTGTGGACATTCGCCCTAGCGGGAGTGTTTGTTCGGCTCACAAGGGGGGCCGAGCCGTTAAAAGAACCAAAAGCTGGACGGCGCCTCGGGCGTTGCTCTTAGCGAGTGGCCCTAGACCGGAGTGACGTGTGGCAAATCTTCTTCAAGACTACGTAGCCGAACAAGCCGAGCAACGCCCTGATTGCGTTGCGCTGGTAATGGGCGATGAGCGGCTCACGTACGCCGAGCTCGAGTCCGCGAGCAACCGCCTTGCTCGTCAACTCTTGGAAGCGGGGTGCAGCCGTAGCGACCGCGTCTGCCTGCTGGCCCCCAAATCCCCGACAACAATGGTCGCGATGCTCGCCACGTTGAAGGCTGGAGGCGCATACGTGCCAATTGATACGGCGAGCCCGGCCGCCCGCATCGCACGGATCTTCCGGGCCGCTGAGCCGGCGGCGGTGCTCACCTTGGGATCGGCCGCCTCAATAGCCGATGAGCTCCGAGCGGAAAACGCGTTGGATCGAGCGGTGCCGGTTGGCGCTCTGGACGAGCTCGCTACGTCAGCCTCGGCCGGAGCCGTAGCTTTCGGCCCGGCGGACGTCGGCCAGCAGGAGAGCCAGCCGCTTCCTCAGTACGGCTCCGAGGAAGACACGGCTCATCTTCTGTTCACCTCCGGCTCGACCGGAGATCCCAAGGGCGTTGTGATCAAGCACGCCAACGTCCGTGCGTTCGTCGAGTGGGGTGTGTCGTACTTCGGGATCCAACCCGGCGACCGGCTGTCAGGCCATCCTCCGCTGCACTTCGATCTGTCCGGTTTCGATTTCTACGGCGCGATGCGTGCGGGGGCAGAGCTTCACCTAGTTCCGCCGGAGACGCTGCTTCCCCAGCAGCTGGCCCGTTTCATCCAGACCGCTGAGCTCACCCAATGGTTCGCGGTGCCCTCGGCGATGACGTACATGACCCGGTTCGGGGCCGTGCCCGATGAGGGCTTCCCGACCCTCCAGCGAGTGCTCTGGTGCGGCGAAGTGCTTCCAACGTCGGTGCTCGTAGATTGGATGAGGCGGATTCCGCAGGCGAGCTTTACGAACCTGTACGGACCGACCGAGGCCACCATCGCCAGCAGCTATTACACAGTGCCAGGCGTGCCCACTCATGAGTCCGAGGCCATTCCGATTGGTACGCCTTGCGACGGTGAGGAGCTTCTCATCGTCGACGATGAGGGCCGCCCTGCAAAGGATGGCGAGATTGGCGAGCTCTGTATCGGCGGCGCTGGCCTGAGCCCTGGATACTGGCGCGACGAGGCTAAAACTCGAGCGGTGTTCGTTAGCGATCCGCGCCCAGGGCGTGAGAGCGAGCGCATCTACCGCACCGGGGATCTCGCGAGGGTCGGAGAAGATGGGCTGTACTACTTCCTTGGTCGCGCTGACTCTCAGATCAAGAGCCGCGGTTACCGCATCGAGCTTGGGGAAATCGAAACCGCGGTCAACGCGCGCCCCGAAATCGGCGAGTGCGCCGTCGTGGCGACCGCTTCGGATGGGTTCGAGGGCGTTGCCATCTGCTGCGCGTATGCACCTTCTAATGGAGCGGTCGACTCGACGGCGCTGCGAACGGCGCTTACGTCGGTACTCCCCGCATATATGTTGCCGTCGCGGTGGCTATCGATGGAGAAGCTGCCTGAGAACTCGAACGGCAAGATCGACCGACGCCGGCTGCGAGAGATGTTCAGCAGCGAAATTCGCTGAATGCCAGCTTCCCCGATGGAAACCCTCGAACAGATCAACCAGATCTTCCGCGAAGCGCTCAGTATCGAGCCACCGCCCGCGGATACAGACCTGATCTTGACGGGTACGCTCGACTCGCTGGCAATCGTCTCCTTAGTGGTAGAGCTCGAGGAACGCTTCTCGATCAAGATTCCTCTTGAGACACTCGAGCTCGACACGCTTCGCACCCCACAGCGGATCGCCGAACTGGTCGACGAGAACGTCTGCGAGCGGGGGGGTTCGTCGGTCCTTGAGCCTGAGCCGAGCCAGACGCTCGTTGCGCTTCGTCCCGGCTCTTCGGGACTGCCCGTATTCCTGGTTCACGCAGCGTGGGGTTCTGCGCTCTCGATGCATCCTCTCGCGGTGGCCCTCGCCACCACTCGGCCGGTGTACGCACTTCAGGCGCGCGGGCTTGATCCTGATGACGAGCCGCAGCGCACAGTCGAAGAGATGGCGCGAACCTACGTTGAGGCGATCCGCGAGGCCCAGCCGACAGGCCCATACACGCTAGGTGGGTACTCGTTCGGTGGTCTCGTGGCCTTTGAGATGGCACGGCTGCTCGCGCAACTGGGCGATCACGTCGAGTTGCTGGCTCTGATTGACCCGGAGGCGCATCACAGATCGCTGCCGATCGCCACCCGCTGCAAGTTCCTGTTGACGATGCCTCTTCGCTACGTGCACTCTCAGTTCACAGACCCCCGCTCGTCGAGGGTGCGCCAGTACGTCACGAAGCTGCTTGCGCGTCTGTTCCCCGGGTTGCCGATCGATGCGCCAGTGCAGCGCCGGGAGCCTCCGCCTCAGTACCAGCGGGTAATCCGCGTGGCCGACGCGGCTTCACGCGCCTACCGCCCCGGAAACTACGATGGCGACGCCGTTCTCTACTTGGGTGAAGCGCGGGGGCCCCGCGAATGCGATCCTCTCGAAGTGTGGTCCAGGAAGGTCCGCGGGCGGCTCGAGGTGCAGAGGATTCCCGGACACCACCGAGCGTTGCTTTCGGGTAGCGGTCTCAACGCGGTGGCAGACTGCTTGAGCGCATCCCTCAGCAACAGTGCCGGACCGCGAGAGGCGGGGAGTCCAGTCGTTGTGTGATGTCTCCGCGTGCTAGGGCTGCAACAGGAACGAAATCCCGCTGCCGGTATCCGCGCTTGACAGGAGTGAATATTGCAGAAGCCGGGTCGGTCTTCTTCGGCTGGGCAGCCTGGCATTGATCCTGGCGTTCGACGCTTGCATTCTTGCGCTCATTAACCAGCACCTCCTGGGTCCGCGAGAGCCTGAGGGCGGCCTTGCTCACCTCCGAAGCGGTGTTCGAAGTTGGCGGGAGCCGCGCTCTGGGTCGCCGCCCTGGCCCGGGTGCGGGTCCTGGTCCGCGGATGAGCCAGACCTGCCCGGCGTCGTCGCGTATTTGAGCCCTTCACAGCGCGGCAGGCTGTCGGTCGGCTCGGCGCGCTGAAGTTGCTCGCTCGGTGTCAGGCCGCGCCCGCGGGACGGCTGGCCATGGGACCTCGTTCAGGCCGCGGCAGCCGCGACCGCCCCTCCGAGGGCCGCTTCTTCAACCGCCGCCCGTACCTCTTCGCGGAACCGTGCCCGAAACGCGGCGACAGAGAATTGTTGGGCGTGCTGTTGGATCGTCCGAGCATCGAAATCAGAGACCCGGAACTGGCGAAGGGCGCGGGCCAGCTCAGCGCCATCGTCAGGCGTGACGAAGTAGCCGGTGACGCCTGGCTTGACCGTCTCCAGCACTCCCCCAGCCCCAGCGGCGATCACGGGACGGCCTGCAGCCTGAGCCTCGACCGCGGCGATGCCGAACTCTTCAACGTTGGCGACGACCAACGCCTGGGCGCCGGCGTACAGTCGACCCAGCTCGTCATCACCGACCCGGCCGAGAAACTCCACGTGCTTGCGATACTTCGAACGTAGACGCTCCAGCTCGGGCCCGCCGCCGACGACCTTGAGCCGGCGGCCCGCCGCGGTGGCGGCGGCGGCCGCCAGCTCGATCCGCTTATGCCGCACGACTTCGGTGACCGCGAGGAAATAATCCTCCGGCTCGCCAACATGGAAACGGTCAACCTCAACCGGGGGGTGAATCACGTTGGCATGACGACCGTAGAGCTCGCGGATGCGGCGCTGGGTGGGGCGAGAGTTGGCCACGTAGCGGGTCACTCGCTTCGAGGCTGCGAGATCCCAGCGGCGAAACCACGAGAGCATGGTCGCCAGGGCGGGCCGTACCGGCGCCGGGACCTCGGCCATAGCCCGTTCACGCTCAAACCAGGCGTACCGGAACGGCGTGTGGCAATAGCAGACGTGCACGGCGTCCGCCCTCGGGCGGACGCCATGGGCGAACGCACTGCTGCTCGAGACGAGAACCGAGTGACTCTGCACCGGCAGACGCTCGGCCGCGTGAGGAAAAAGCGGAAGCAGCTTCCGAAACCCGGTTTGCGTCAGACCCGCCCGCTGTAGTCGGGAAGTCGTCACCGTACGCTCATCGAAGCGGCCCTTCGTGGCGCCTTCGTCGTAGAGAAGGGTGTAGATCGGAGCCACCGGCCAGATGTCCGCGATGCTCGCGAACGTGCGCTCGGCCCCGCGCAGCACAAGCAGGTAGTCGTGAACTAAGCCGACGTCGTCATCGCCGGGAAAGGCAACGCCGGACGACACATCGCGTTCGCTGGGATAGAGGCGAGCGCGCAGCGGTGGGCGCGGATGCGTCGGGAGTCCAGTCGCGCTTCGCATTCGGCAGCTCGTTCCTTTGGAGGTCGTCCAACTGGACTAACGGTGGGGAGCGAGGCAAACTTGGGAGGAAATAAGTCGGAACGTCGCGGTCAGCGGGGCGCGACGGGAGGCTCGCGCGGGACCAGTTCGCCAAGTGGCGCCACGGCCGCTGGAGGCGGGGGACCGAATGGAGGCGGCTCCTGACCCCGGAGGGTTCGTAGAGCCCTCCGCGCCCCAGGCCTCTCGGCCTCATGACCCGGAGCAAAGCTGCGCAGCAGACGGATCCGGTAGTGCAGCCTCAGGAACACGAGATAGATCGCGCGGTGGATGGCGGGAAGATGCTTTTCTGCGAACTGGCGGCTGGCGATGGCGTACTGCGCCTCCATCCGCTCGCCGAGCGGCTCACCCATGTGGACGTGGTGAAGGATCGTCATCTGCGGAAGGTGCACGACCTGCCAGCCGGCCTGCTTAATCCGGTACGCGAGATCGGTCTCCTCAGAGGACATGAAAAAGCGCTCGTCGAAGATGCCGGCTCCCTGCAGAGCTTCCATGCGCACGAGCATGAACGAGCCTGTCATCCAGTCGCAGCTGACCTCCTCGTCGTAAACACGCTCTTCGAGCACGCGCTCCCGTAAGGCGCTTGGACTAACAGGAAACCGCTCGGAACCGATCGCCTGCCCGAACGCACGAAGCGCATTCGGGAAGTTGCGGATGGTTGGGTACAAGGCGCCGTCGGCAGTTAGCTGCCGGACGCCGGCCATCCCGATCCTGGAACGGCGATCGAGCAGCGCGACTAAGTCTGCGAGTGTGCCGTCCAGGATCTCGGTGTCCGGATTGAGGAACAGCACATACCGCGCGGTGCAGGTCAGTAGGGCGCGGTTGTTGGCATGGCCGAAGCCGAGATTGCGACACGGTACGACTCGCGCGGCCGAGAACTGATCCCGGATCAGCTCGGCGGTCCCGTCAGTGGACTCATTGTCGGCGACGACAACGTCGAGCCGCAGGTCGGCCGCGTGCGCGTATACGGTGCTGAGGCAGGGCGTGAGCCATTCGGCGTCGTTGGTCGAGACCACGATGACCGCAAGATCATCCATGTCTGAAAAACGGGTCCCAACCTCCAGAATTTCCGGACCAGGATTCGATCTGATCGACGATGCCCTGGCCCGTAGGCCGAGCCGCCTTTGCGGCTCCTGCATGGCTGGAACCTGGCGGAAGACGCTCACGCTGCGGATGCGGGGATGGCGCACTCCTGTTCGCTTGAGTTCTGTTGCCCCGAGCGCCCGTGCCGGCTCCGACGCCGCGGCAAACTCCGGCCGAGCGTAGACGGTGTGCTGCCAGCGGGAACTGCACCTTGACGCCCGTGCGGGGTTTAGTGCGATCCCGCCGCTGATCCTTGCCGGGTCGCTGCGCGAGCCGCCACCCTCGGGCGCTGATCCTTTCGAGCCGTCTTCGAGCCGTCGCGAGGGCTGGTCTCCTGCTTGGAGCGCGATACCCCGATCATCTTTCCAGATTGATCGTCCATTTCCGAGGCAGAACGGCTCCTATAGGCAAGAATTTACGCGTAAGAACGCGATTTGCCGACTCGTTCGTCTACGCGTGGTCAATTTCCCGGGTACATGCAACTCGCAGCCTCGTGGCTCACTCGGCCTTCAGTACGGGGGTTCCGTCGCGCATCTTCACAACCCTCGCCG
>Ga0182024_10004296_pt1 | contig 32978 bp, 29 predicted proteins | sample P32metaG_FD_120480 | JGI IMG/M metagenome (GOLD analysis project Ga0182024, IMG submission 120480) | Permafrost microbial communities from Stordalen Mire, Sweden - P3-2 metaG (Illumina Assembly) | ecosystem: Environmental > Terrestrial > Soil > Wetlands > Permafrost | place: Sweden: Stordalen... | reverse complement strand
CGCGCAAGTCAGAAAGCTTCGGCGAATCGCTGCGGCGCGCGGGGCGCGAACCGATCTTCGCGTGCTCCAGCTCGCCAACCGGTGTGCTTTGCTCGAAGTATGTAATCACGCCGGGGTCTTCGAGAATGTGTCGGCGGTACGAATCATAGGCCACGCCAGACAGCTCATCAAGCGCGGCTTCCCACTCCGGCTTGAGCACGCCGGTGAAATGCCCCTCGGGGTCGCGCGCGTTGGGCCGTGCCAGCGCGTCAAGCGATGCGGCGATCATCAACTCCAGGTTGCGCTCCGCCAGCACTTCGTCGGCGTATTTGAAGTTCAGCACTTCGCCCTGCTCGGTGATGCGCAATTGGCCGTCAAAGGAGTCGAACGGCTGGGCAAAGATCGCCCGATGCGTCGGCCCTCCGCCGCGGCCCACCGTGCCGCCGCGCCCGTGGAAGATCCGCAGCTTGATCCCAGCCTCGCGCGCCACCACATGCAGATCGCGATGCGCGCGGAAAATCTCCCACGTCGAGGTCAGCATGCCGCCGTCCTTGTTCGAGTCGGAGTAGCCGAGCATGATCTCCTGCCAGTTGCCCCAGGACTCCAGCAGCCGCCTGTAGTCTGCCCGCCTCCAAAGCTCGCGGCAAATTTGCGGCGCGTTGCGCAGGTCTTCGATCGACTCAAACAACGGCACCGGCATCAGACCAGGGTCTAGACCGGGCTCTTCACCCGTTCCCTCCACCTTTACGCCGCCCAGCCGCGCCAGCCGAATCACGGCCAGCACATCCTCCACAGAAGAAGCCCCGCTGATCACGTACTGGCGAATGGCCTCCGGCGAGCATCCCGCCTTTACCTCGGCTACCACTCGAAACGTCTCCAGCACGCTCGCCGTTTCCTGGGAGAGCCCGCTCTTGAGCGCTGGCGCAATCGTGTCGCTGATCGCCTCGCCTAATGCAGCCGCGTGAATCCGCGCATGCTGGCGGATATCGAGCGTGTGTAAATGCAGGCCGAAGGTGCGCACCTGCAGAATCAGCGGGTCGATGAGCGTGCGCGCAATCCGGATGCCGCCATTCGCAGCCAGCGAAGCACGCAGGGTCTCCAGATCGTCGACAAAATCCTGAACCGAGCAATACGCCGGCAGCGCCTGAGTGAGTTTGTCGTGATCGCGCGCCAGCGTGTAGGGCGTCACCGGCACTCCGCCTCCGGAATCCGGCATCTCTCCTGTCCGTTCGAGCGTGCGCTCGATGCGCGCCTTCAGGCAGATGACGAAGCGCCGATAATACTCGAACTCATATTGCGAGCCGAAGACCTGTGCCTCCGGCGTATGCACCTGCGCCACGTAGGCCCGCAAGCGCTCCAGCAGCGCTTCGCTCACCGATCGCTGTTGCGCGCTCGACGTCAGCAGGTCGATGATTTCGTCCAACCGGCGCTTGTAATAAAGCAGCAAATGACCGCGCGCAAGTCGCAATGCGGCGCGTGTTACCTCGGGCGTAACAAATGGATTGCCGTCGCGGTCGCCGCCGATCCACGAGCCGAAGCGCAATACCTGCGGCAGCTCCAGCGGCTCAATCTGCAGATCGTACGCCGCCATCAATGCCGCCGAAATCTCGCGGTAGAGTTCGGGCAGCGTTTCGAAGATGGAAACATCGTAGTAGTCGAGGCCCATCTTCACCTCGTCGTAGACAGTGGGCCTGCGCGAGCGCACCTCGTCGGTCTGCCACAGGCTCGTGATTTCGGCCAGCACCAGCTCTTCCAACCGCGCCATGTCCTGCGCAGGCAGTGGAATGCGGTCCAGCGCCTCAAGAAATTCGCCGATGCGGCGGCGCTTGAACATCACGGTTCGCCGCGCAGCTTCAGTTGGGTGCGCCGTAAACACCGGCACTATCATCACGCGACGCAGCCAGTTCAGGGCTTCCTCCGCGCCGATGCCTACGCGGCGCATCTCGCTGAAAGTTCCCGCAAGTGACCCACGCTGGCGGCCGGCCTGACCGCTCAGGCGCAGCGCGATGCGGCGCCGTTTACGATGGTTCGTTTCTGCCAGATTAATTAGCTCAAAGTAGAACGCGAACGCCCGCGTCAGCAGGATGGCGCGCTCCACCGGCAACGCGTGCACCAGTTCCATTGCGGCGGAGTCGTGGCGAGCGGCTTGCTCGGCATTTCCGTGCGCTTCGGCATCGCGACGCCGGATAGTGCCCTGCCGCAGCGCTTCGACCTGCGCGAAGAGCTCGTCGCCGGCCTGCTCGCGCAGCACCACACCCAACAACGTGCCCAGCGAGCGCACGTCGCGGCGCAGCGGAGCCTCCTTCAGCTCGCCGCTCTGCGCCTCAAGCTCGGCCAGTCGTTGGGCCCAGCTCTCGGGATTCCACAAAAGAGCCATCGTATTTCGATTATGCACGACGGGATGCGTGAATCAGGTAGTCTGGCCTTCGAGTTGCGCCGTCACCTGTTCCCACTCGGCGGTCAACGTGGCCAACTGCCCTCGAAGCTCCTCGGCCAGCGTGGTAAGGCGCTGCGTCTCCGCCGACGACACATAGACGCCCAGTTCTTCGTCGGTGTGCGCAATCGCGCTCTCAATCCGCGGAATCTCTTCTTCGAGAAAGGCGCAGCGTTCCTTCATCTGCTTTTGCTTGATGGGATTCAGACGGCGAATCCGCGAGGCCGACGACGATTCCGCAATGTCGAACCCCTCGTAGCCGCCCTCGATGATGATCGTGGTCCCATTCGACGCGGGTTTTTCCTTCAGCGGCGCCGGCGGCTGAGCGTGCGCAGGGGCAGCTGGCGCCTCAGCGGGCACAGGCGCGGCGGCCAGCGCCGATTTCCGGCGCAGATAGTCTTCGTAGTTGCCTTCGTATGCGGTCACCGCGCCGCCCTCGATTTCGAGTACCCGCGTGGCCAGACGATCAATAAAGTATCGATCATGCGAAACAAAGACAACGGTCCCGCTGTAGCTGGCGAGCGCTTCAAGCAGCACGTCCTTGGCCCGCATATCCAGGTGGTTCGTCGGCTCGTCGAGCAGCAGAAAGTTCGCAGGCGAAACCAGTATCCGTGCCAGCGCAAAGCGGTTGCGTTCGCCGCCCGAGAGCACGCCGAGCGTCTTGAACACGTCGTCGCCCGAAAACAAGAAGCAGCCTAGAAGAGACCGCAGCTCCGCATCCGGCACGCGCCGGGCTGCGCGGTTCATGTCGTCCAGCATGCGCGCCTCAGGGTCGAGCACCTTGTACCGGTCCTGCGCAAAGTATTCGGCGATCACGTTATGACCCAGCCGGATGGACCCTGCACTTGGTGCTTCCTCGGCGGTGAGTAATTTGATCAGCGTGGATTTTCCGGCGCCGTTCACGCCCACCAGAGCCACGCGATCGCCGCGCTCAATCGTGAACCGCGCGCCTTCAAATACCAACTTCGCCCCGTAGCTCTTCCCCAGACCCTCGGCCTCGGCAACGATGCGGCCTGAAGGTGGCGGCTGCGGAAACTTGAAATGAATCACCGCCTCTTCTTCAGGAACTTCAATGCGCTCGATCTTTTCGAGCTCCTTGATCCTCGACTGCACCTGCCTGGCCTTGGTGGCCTGATAGCGGAAGCGGCTAATGAAGGCCTCCAGGTGCTCGATCCGCTCGCGCTGGTTGCGGTAAGCGGCCATTAGTTGCTCGCGCCGCTCGTCCTTTTGCTTCAGGTATTTCGTGTAATTTCCTTGATAAATGGTCAGCCGCTTGTTCCATATCTCCACGGTCCGGTCGATCGTCACGTCGAGAAAATAGCGGTCATGCGAGATGAGGAGGTAGCCGAACGGATAGCTCTTGAGGTAGCCCTCGAGCCAGTTGCGCGTTTCCAGATCAAGGTGGTTGGTGGGCTCGTCGAGCAGCAGCAGATTGGGCTTAGCCAGCAGCAGCTTCGCCAGCGCAATGCGCATTTGCCATCCGCCGCTGAATTCATCCGTCTGCCGGGCCCAGTCCTCCTTGCCGAACCCCAGGCCTGTGAGCACGCTTCCTACTTGCGCATCGAGTGCGTAACCGTCGAGCGCGTGAAAGCGATCCTGCAACAGCGAGTAACGCTCCGCGACGGCTTCGTATTCCACGCCTTCGTGATCCAGCTCCGCAAGTTGCCAGCCCAGCCGCTCAATCTCACGCTCCATCTCATGGAGCTCGTCGAAAACAGTCAGGCATTCCTCGAATACTGTCCGGCCCGCGAGTTGCAAGCCTTCCTGCGGTAGGTAGCCGATGCTAATGCCACGCGTCTTTTCAAGCGAGCCGTAGTTCAGCGTTTCCAGGCCGGAGAGAATCTTCATCAGCGTGGATTTGCCCGTGCCGTTGGCGCCTACCAGCGCCGTCTTCTCGTCGTTCCGGATGAGCCAGTCGGCCTCGAGAAACAAGATCCGCGGTCCAAACCGCTTTCCGGCATGTTGAAGCGCGAGCATGAAAGTCCATTGTCGCAAATGAACGTGCGAATCCCGCGAAGGCGCGCGGCCGGCGACACGCATTCAGTCCGCGTGAAAAACCTCATCCATCGCGGTCCACCACTCGCCTTTCTTGCGATCAGGCAGTGGATTCTGCATCGGCTCCATTAGCGCCCACCATTCCTGCGTAGTCTTATCGGCGGCCATGCGAGCCATGTCCGCGGCGAAATCTGTCCCGTGGTATTCGAAATAACCAAAAAGCGTTTGATCGTGCAGATAGATGGAGTAGTTGCGGATGTTGCAGGCACGGATCATGCTGAGCACGCCAGGCCATACCGCTGCGTGATGTTCCCTGTATTTCTTCTCGGCTTCTGGCTTCAAGCCGATCACCATTCCGTATCGTGTCATTTCTTTTCCTCGCAAAATTCGTTCAAAGGGGCCAGAACAGATCATGTTAGCCCGCAGGGTCGCGACTTCCTTCTGCAATTCACACTCGCCCCCTAAGGCGACTATGATCAATGAGCGCAATTGCAGCGGAAACTGCGCGGGGTCCAAATTGCGGAACGTTTCTTGGCTGGAAGGCCAGTGAGAGATGCGTTATAGGCTGTGACCTCATGATGAACAAATCCGGAGGAGACATGACGACAATTCTGACCGAGCGGCGCGAATTTTTGAAGCAGGTGAGTTCGCTGGGATCGGCAGCGATGATGGCCTGTTTGCCTGAGAGCGCATTGGCCCTTGGCGGCGGAGGGGCGCACATCATTGAGAGCGCTATCGCGCCCGCGCAGGCCGACGCAGCGCCCAAGTATCACATCAAATTTGCCGTCTGCGGCATGAGCCATGACCACATCTACGGCATGATTGGCGCTGTCCAGCGCGGCGGCGGCGAACTTGTCGCGGCATGGGGCGGCGAACAAGACAAGCTGGCGCAATTTCGCAAGCGCTTCCCTGACATAAAGGTCGTCGCCACGCAGGACGAAATCCTCGACGATCCCTCGGTGCAGCTCGTTCTCACGTCGCAGGTCGCCAGTGAGCGCGGTCCGCTCGCCGTGCGCGCCATGAAGCACGGCAAAGATTTTCTCTCAGACAAACCCGGACTGACGACCCTTGAACAACTGGCCGAAGTGCGCAAAACCGTCGCCGAAACCAAGCGCATTTACGCCATCATGTATAGCGAGCTGCTCGAAGTGAAAGCCGCAGTCTACGCGGGTGAGCTCGTGCGCCAGGGCGCGATTGGCAAAGTGATCCAGACCATCAACATCGCTCCGCACCAGATCTCTCAGGGCGGCACTGGTGATGCCGGCGGCGCAAATCCGCGGCCAGACTGGTTCTGGAACCCCGATCAGTACGGTGGAATCCTGTGTGACATCGGCTCTCACCAGGTTGACCAGTTCCTTTTCTACACCGGATCCACAGAGGCGGAAGTGGTCGAGTCGCAGATCGCGAACGTGCGCCATCCCCAGCACCCGCGCTTCCAGGACTTTGGCGATATGGTCCTGCGCGGCAACCGCGGCTTCGGCTATGTGCGCCTCGACTGGTTCACCCCCGATGGCCTGGGAACCTGGGGCGACGGCCGGCTCTTTATCCTCGGCACCAACGGCTACATGGAGGTTCGCAAGTACACCAACGTCGGCGTCAGCCATCAGGGCAACAATCTTTTTGTCGTGGATAGCAAGGAGGCGCGTTATATCGATTGCAGCGCCATGCCCTTGCCCTTCGGACCGCAATTTGTCTCCGACATTGTGAACCGCACGCACACCGCGCAAAATCCTGATGAGGCTCTGCTCGCCGCGGAGCTGGTGCTCAAAGCGCAATTGAAGGCGAAATTCGTGACCATCGAGAGCTGACGGGCAAAATTTGTCGGGTCAGAACACCCGCACGCGCAGGCCGGCGCTGGCGTTCAGCGTCGACATCGAGCCAAAGGTGAATTGCGGCCAGTCTTGATACTCGAAGTCGGCCGCGCGAATATAAATTCTTCGGCTGAGCCGGATGTCGAGTCCTCCCCCGCCGGTCACCACCAGGAATCGACCTGTGGCCAGATTGTAGGGGAAATTGAAGTCGCCGAATCCGATCAGACCTTTTACGTACGGCTGGAACCTGCTCTTACCGAAGTGGTAGCGCACTCCAATCGAATAGGTTTCAATGTGCACGTCGGACGACTGGTGAAACTCTACCCATTGGCCCTCGGCTTCAATCCCCAGGCGTCTCCGCCCATCGGCGTCCACAAATCCTGTAACACCTAGCATTTTTCGTTCGCCATATTGCACGTAAGATCCTGTGCCCAGCGCGCCCGCGAAGATGCCCACGCCCCCTTCGTCGCCCGAGGAAGTCGTCTGAGCCCGCACCTGACCTGCGAGGCCGGCGGCAATCGCCAGGATCGCAATTACGCGAAGTGCGCGCGCCCCCGCGACCGCTCCCGCAAATCGACTACCGCTCCGCCTTTCCGCAAAATTAGAAAGCATCGTCGTGCCTCTCTTCGGCGGCTGGCCGCCACGGGACGTTCGGCTCCTACTGCGTGATCGTCAGCGAAATATTCTGCGTTTCGACAACGCTGGTAGTCGTGCCCGATGCGACAACCTGGATGGTGTACGTCCCCGGCTTGGCGCTGGTCGTGCTGATGCCGTTGCAGCCCGTAGTCACAAGCGCAACTGCCGATAGCGCCATCAGCAGCAATACTGTGAACGCTGCCGCCATGCGCTTGCGTTGCCGCCAGAAGGTCAAGCCGAACAGGAGACTAAGCGGAAACAGCAAACCTGCCATCAAAGCCCAGCCGCTTCCGGCGCGCCGGTTCATCGCGCCGTTCATCGCGTCTGCCCCGCCGCTCAACGGCGAGTTGGTGTCGATCGTCAACTGCGCCGCCGAGGTTCCGTTCGCCTCCAACGTCACTGTTGGGCTGGAAAAATGGCAGTTCACGCCCGCCGGCAGTCCCAGGCAACCCAGCGCGATTGTGTCGGTGAATCCGCCCTCCGAGGTCACGATCAAGCCAAGCTGCGCATGTTGCGAGGTCTTCAGGCTCACCGTTGTTGGCGTAACCGTCAACGTAAAGCCCACTGGATTTGTGGTCACCGTGATCGGCAGCGATGTCGAGCCCAGGTGCGTCGCGTCGCCGCTGTAGACGGCCTCAATGACGTAGGTGCCCGCGGAAAGATTCAAGGGCAACGTGGCCACTCCCGTCGAGTCCAGCGTCACTGTTCCCAATGTGGTCAGGGCATTCATAAATGTGACCGTTCCTGTCGGCACCGGCCCTACGTCCCCAAACACAGTGGCCACCAGAATGGTCTGCGAGTTCGGGCCGCTCGTCGTTGAGCTGCCCAGGTCGGTGGTGGTGGGAATCTTGCCCACCGTCAGGCTCACCGGGAGCGACGTGCTTGCCGCATCGTTGGCGTCGCCCCCATATGTCGCTGTGATGGAGTAGGTCCCGATGGCGAGGCTCGCGTAGTTGAGAGTCGCCACTCCGCTCAGGTTCAGCGTCCCGGCGCCGATCAAGACGCCGCCGGCAAAGAACTGCACCATCCCCGTTGGAATAGCGCCATTGCCAGTCACTGTCGCCGTAAAGGTGACCGACTCAAGCCATGAGGATGGATTGGGAACCACGGTCAGTGCCGTCGCCGTCGTCGCCTGCGCAACCGTCAGAGCGAGCGGCGCTGACACGCTGCCGGCATCATTCGTGTCGCCCGCAAAGGTGGCTACGATCGAGTAGGCGCCCGGCGCGAGCACCGGATTGATGGTCGCCGTTCCTGCCGCGTTCAGATTTGCCGTGCCCAGCACGGTTGTCCCCGAAGTAAACGTCACAACGCCCGTGGGCGTGTCCGTTCCATGGGTCAACGTCACCGTCGCAGTAATCGTCTCTGCCAGGCCGGCGATGCCCGGCGAGGGCACTGCCGTCACAGTGGTCGCGGTCTGCGTTTGCGTCACGACCTGCGTGATTGGCGCAGAAGCCGCAGCAGTGTTGGAATTATCCCCGGCGTACGTGGCAGTGATTGTGTGCGTCCCCACGGCCAGCGTCGAGGTCGTAAACTGCGCGATGTCCGGCGTGCCGCCGCTCAGTGTGCCCATTCCGATCTTCGCGCCCGCGTCGAAAAAGTTCACCACTCCGCCGGCCGGCGTCGTCGCGCTTGAAGCGATCGTCGCGGTAAATGTCACCGGAGCTCCGAAGAACGACGGGCTGCCCGACGTCGTGACCACAATCGTTGCCGGCGACTGCACAATCTGGTTCAGCACCGCCGAGGTCTCGCCCAGAATCTCCTTGGTCGCGTCGCCGCTATAGACCGCCGTAATCGGATGCAGCCCGTTGGCGAGCGTTGCAGTCGTATAAGTAATCACGCCGCCGGCGAGCGGCCCTGTGAACAGCATCGTCGCTCCGTCCATGAAGGTCACCGTGCCGTCAGGCAGGATGCCTCCGCCGTCCGGCGCAGTCACCGTCGCGGTGAAAGTGACGCTCTGGCCAACCTGCGATGGGTTGGCACTCGAAGTCAGCGCGATAGTGGTCTGCTCCTCCACCACCTGGCTCCAGGGCGACACGCCGTTATCGGTCGAACTGCTCGCGCCATGCCCCGTATCGCCGCTGTAGTTCGCCACAATCGAGTGCACGCCCACCGGCAGTGTGGCGATGTGGAAGGTTGCCGCGCCCGAAGCATTCAGCGCCAACCCCGTGGCCAGCGTCGTTGTAGCCCCGCCAAAAGTGTCGGTGATCGAGACCGTCCCGGTGAGCGCGCCTGTTCCGGTTCCCGTAGTCACCTGCACAGTAAAGGTTAGGTTCTGGCCGAAGAGCGATGGATCGGGCGTCGCCGTCACCACAGTCGTAGTCGAATTCAGCGCCTCTGCAACGCCGACGGCCGTAATCACAAGGGGTGAGTTGGGGCCAGTCACGGCCGGAGCCGAGGTGTACGCGGCATCCACTGTTCCTGCTTCAGTTGTGTTCACGGCCAGCGCCGGCGTCGCTGCTGGCGCAAATTCCACGCCGATCGTGCATTCGCTATCGACTGCCAGCGGCGACGTGATCGCGCACGCGCCCGCGCCGATCGTCGTGTCCACCTCGGCATTGGCTCCTGCCGTGATCGAGGTAAAAGCCAGCGGGCTGGCAACATCGTTGCCGTCATTCTCTACAGTTTGAAATTGAGGAGCAGACACACTTCCCTGGCGCACCGGAGTGGCCGTAAAGTCCAGCGCCGCCACATTGCTCTCGATCTCCCACACCTGCATGTTCAGCGTGTTCGCAAAGTACACATCGCCTTTGCCATCCACCAGCAGTCCCTGCGGGCCCTTCACGGCAATCGTGTTCGCGATGCTGTCGGTGTCCAGCAAATACTCTCCGCCGCTGACAGCCAGGGTGTTGATATCCCCGCTGGCCGCGTTCACCTTGCGGACACGGTTGTTCTGCGAATCCCCGATGTACAAGTCGCCCGCCGGATCGACGGCGACGCCTGTAGGTGCATTCAGCTCCGCTAATGTCGCGGCCGCGTTGTCGCCACTGAAGCCGGGCGTTCCGTCGCCGGCCACCGTAGAAATCATCAGCGTCGTAGCATTGATCTTGCGAATGCGATTGTTGCCGGCATCGGCAATCAGCACGTCGCTCGCCGCGTCAAAGGCCACTGCGTAGGGAAGGTTCAGCGTCGCTGCCGTGGCCAACTCTCCGTCGCCGTTGTAGCCGCCGATTCCGTTGCCGAAGGGCCCGAAGTATTCGCCCGCCACCGTATTGATGTCGCCCGTCGCAACGGCAACCTCGCGAACCACCTGATTTTCGGTGTCGGCGATGTAGAGATCTCCCGCGTCATCTACGGAGATCCCCTGTGGGCCGTCGAGCAGCACGGTCCCTGAAGTGGCAACGGTCCCGTCGCCGCCGAATCCCGGCAGGCCAGAGCCGTTTCCAACTACGGTCGTGATCACGTGCGTCACCGCATCCACCCGGCGGATCGCATTGTTGCCGGTGTCGGCGATATACAGATTTCCCGCTCCATCGAGAGCCACGCCCGAAGGCGCATTCAGCGTCGCCGCCGTTGCTGCCGCGTTGTCGCCCGTATAGCTCGCCGTGCCCGTTCCCGCAAATGTCGAAATCTGTCCCGTCGCCGCGCTCACCATGCGAATCCGGTTGTGTTCGCTGTCGGCAATGTATACATTGCCCGCTCCGTTGATCGCCACGCTCGTCGGCGAGTCGAGTTCCGCGGTAAGCGCGGGAATCCCGTCCTGCACCGGATCAAGATGGTTTCCGTTACCGGCAAAGGGCAGCGTATTGCCCGGAACCAGAACCGCCAGGCCGCCGACACCCGACCCCGAGACGAGCGCTTCACCCAGCAAGTCGCCGCCTGCATCGAATAGCTCGACCGCGCCGATTCGAACTCCGGGCGTCGTTGGAGTGAACGCTACCGACTGGCTGCAACTCGGCGTGGCGCCGCCAACTGTCAGCGTGATGCCCGTGCAACTCGATGCCGGAATCAGAGGCAGCGCGAAATCCAGCCCCGTCTGGCCCAAAGTCACAATCGCTTCATGATCCACCGTGCCCGCTGCCTGCGCCACCACAACTACGGCCTGCTGCGCTGCCGCCGTACCGACCGCGGTGGCCGGGAAAACACTTTGCGCCGTGCTCACTTGAGCCGCAAGCATCAGCGCCGCCAGCCCCGCCGCCGCCCCCAACCCCGGCATCGACAAGCAAACCCCGCTTCGCGTCCACGCGGAGATCGGCCCAGGAGCTGAGGAACAATGCAGGTTGTTTTCCGGGCGCCGTCTACGGCGGGAAATATCAGGCTCGCGGTTCATGAGTGGGCTCCGTTTGCGGTCTTCCGGCGATCAATAACTTCCGAAGACCACATCGGCTGCGGCCACGCGTTACGTCACTCTATAAAATAAGGCTGCTGCCGATTCGGGAAATCCATCACCCGTGCGCATCCATTCACGGCCAGAGGAAAGTCTCGTCTTCGTGCCTCATGCTCCCACGCGCGGTCGTGGATCGGCGCGACAAACGCGCGAAATCTATGGTCGAAGTGCCAAAGGTGGCTTCAATCTCAAAAAAGGAATGTCAGAATCCCTCATTGCGGGCGCAAATCGTCGCCGCGCTTCGCGAGGCCGCGAAACGCATTTGGGTTACGCCTTCCCATTTCATTTTCGGAGCGCCGCCTCGACCGGGAACCTGCTTTTGACTTTTTGCATCCCCACCCACAAAAGAATGGGTGCCCCATGTCCCGCTTCTGGGACATGGGACAGCAAGAACCCAAATGTTTTCCGTGTCATCCTCAGCGACCGGAGCGAAGCGACGAGAGTCGAATGCCTGCCCTGAGCGAAGATTGCGATAGCAATCGCAGCCGAACGGGGACCTGCTTCTTGGAATTCCAGTTAGGATGGCATCGCACGAACGATTTCACCTGCACTGCTATAGCAATCGGCGACCTGCAACTCACAAAAATCGCGCGCGGACCTGCCTCGTGACCCGAAACAGTAATTCTCTCGCTATAAAGACGCGAAACAGAAATTCTCTGGCAATTAAAAGCCTGGGCTCTGCCGCTACCTGCCCGCGATTTCCGTCACTCGCCCTTGTAACTCTGGAAGAGGTCAGGAAACTCCTTCTTGAGAGCCTCGACCTTCGGCCGGTCGCAAACGAGGATATACGGGTTGTCGGGATGATGCAGCGCGTAGTCCTGATGGTAACCCTCAGCGTCGTAGAAGCCTTTCAGCGGCGTCACCTCGGTCACGATCGGCTTCCTGAATACACCGGCCGCATTGAGCTGCGCAATGTATTCCGTGCTGATCTTCCTTTGCTCCTCGTTGGTATAGAAGATTGCCGAGCGATACGAGGTTCCCACGTCCGGTCCCTGCCGATTAAGCTGGGTCGGGTCGTGGACGACCGAAAAGAATATCTCCAACAGCTTGCCGTATGTAATCTTTGATGGGTCATAGACCACTTTTACCGATTCCGCGTGGCCGGTGGTTTCCGTTGTCACCTGGTCGTACGTTGCCGTAGCCGCCGACCCGCCGGCATACCCGGCTGTCGTCGCCACTACCCCTTTGACCCGCTCGAATACCGACTGCGTTCCCCAGAAGCATCCGCCCGCAAAGATGGCCGTCTCCTTACCAGGGTTTTGCGCGAGAGGAGCGTCGTCTTTCGGGGCCGGTATGCCGCCTCGAGTCTCCGCGTGCATCCAAAGGCTGAATCCAAAGGCTGCAAGCGCTAAACAGACAACCAGGGACAAAAAATGCGAACGGTTCATCGATCCTCCAGAGTCTCTATAAGCATTACATGAGACGCCCGCAGGGGCCTTGTGGTTACAAGCGGTGGTTAATGGCCTTCGCCGGGCCTTCTGGGGCCTCGATCTTCAGGAATTTCGGGCCTTCCGGGGTAGCGACTGAAACGCCGCCGCGCCGCAGTTGCGTGATCTCGGCCTGCCGGAGACTTGTAAAAATGACAACCTGAAACGGAACCTTCTTTGCCAATTCCTTGCTGAGGAACGAAAGAAATAGCTCCCGGTGCTTTGGATCTGGGTTCTGCTGGAGCGGCTCGTCGAGAATCACCAATCCTGGATGAAGTCCGCCAACTTTGCTCGATGCGTCAGCCAACGCCAATGTGTACGCCGCTATGAGCCTCGATTGGTCGCTTGCTGAGCCAAGCGACCGTAATCTTTTCTGGTTCAGCATCGGCGTGTATTGTTCATTGAGGGAGACGGCGGCTAGGTTCAAAGAGGAAACGGCACTGTGCCCAAAGGCCAGCAGATAGTTTGCTAATGCTCGCGAGAAAGCATTCTTCTTAGCAGAAAAATCGCTGGACAACGCTGTCGCAACCGTTGCACCTTTGGCCTCGATCACCCAAGCGTTAATCTCAGATTGCCATAGTTCTAGCGCCTTACTTATATCCAAGGTTCGATCCACGGCTCGCTCGGCTGAGGCTAGCTCAGCCGCCGTTTGAGCCAGCTTTTCTCGAACTGTACCGACCGCACTTGTGACATTCATCAGTGCACGTTCTGCTTCCCTGAACTCACTGCTCACGACTTCCAGCTCTGCAAAGATCGTGGTTAACGTCGCCTTCATTGAAGCCAGATTGCGTGCAAGCAGATCCCGGTCGCGCTTGAGCGCCTCGATGTGATTTTCGACTTACTCTGAGGACTGTGAGCTGAGCGCAAATGTAGCTGGATCAAGGTCGCGGTGGCAGGTGGGGCACTCGATATGGTCAATGCGTCCAATCCCTACCGTCTTGAGGCGGTAAAGATCTTCTGCTGCGTTTAGTCGATCTTTAAGGCTTTCTAGAAGTATTTCTGTCTGTTCGACTTGAGAACGCGAAGTTGCGGCGTCCTCGCTGAGTTTGTGCCGACGCCGTTTCAGTTCGATGACCCTCTGAGACACGGCCGAAGATGCCGATGCGTCCTCCGCGTCAATGGGAGCTTCAGTTAACGCTCTCCGCAGCTTGTCCACTCGCTCACGAAGATGTGAGAGCCGCTTGTTCAAGTCGACATCGAAGCTGCTGGCAAGGATATCTTTCAGGGAAATTCCCTCCCAACGCACGATCAGCTCGGGTAAAGAGCCAAATGATGAAATCTCGGTTCTCCATCCGTACCCGATTAAACCTGTCACTGTGCGGTCGGCAATGATCCGAGCCTTTTCTTTGAGCGCTCCTACTATTTGGGTGAGCGCAGCTGAGCGACTCTTGCGGCTGTAGCGTCGAGTCCACCGAGCAGATATTCGACGGCGAACTCGCCGATTTGTTGTTGGCCATACCTCGTGACCTGCAGCGACTGGATGTCTGTCCAACCTTCATCCTGGTCGATATAAAAGAGCGGTAACAAGTTTTCGGCATAAATGTCTGCTTCCCCGCCCTTAAATGTGACTGTCTTTTGCCGGGGCCAGCCTAACCAAGCGAAAAAGAAACGCTGAAATCCGCCAGTCTCGTCTTGCATGGTTTGGTAGCGGGCCGCGAATGAACTTATCCGCGATGTGCCGTCCTTCGCAATCTCCTCCGCTACGATCTTGGTGCAATCGCCCTTTATTGCCCGCGTGAGGCGAAGGCGTCTCTCATCTTTATGAAGCAGAGTCATGGAGCACGAAGAAGACTCGACGCTAGATGGCGATTTACCGTCAAGATCAATCTCGTCGCGTACCGCGAGCGGAAAGCAACTGGGATCGTTGTCTGGCAATCCGAAAACAGCTTCTGCGCCCCGGCACCATGCGATCGTCGTCGCACTCAGAGATTTTCCAAATGCGTTATCGGCGGAGATGACCTGTAGGCCGCTGCGAAACAGGAGCTCGCCTGAGAAGCTTCCTACCGTCGCCTTGCCGAAGACTCTGATGGATTCGAGGGTGATCACCAGCCCTCCAGCATGTCATTTGTGATGACGAGTTCGTCTAGTTTTCGAAGCGTTTGTGTTTCTGCGACAAAAAGGCCACCGTTTTCCGATTGATCGTAAAGCTTCGCGAGCGTTCCGGATGGAGTGGGTGCTGCGATCTGCCCCTTTTGCTTGAAGAGGCGCCCCGACGCTACCAGGTAGTCGATGACGTTGTCATGCATCGCGTCGCTTAAGAAGCCGCGGCGTAAGGATTGTGACGATTGGAGCGAGCGCTGTCGGTCCTTACGGGAGGCGCTCCATTCTTGAACGACATCGAGAAGCCAGGGCCGCATGGCAATGAATTGGAAAAGGCGCAATTTAGGAGCGGAGATTTTTTGGAAACCTGCTTCTGCCTTTCCGTTAACGTGCAGGCACGCAGCAATGATGAACATTCGATATTGCAAATCATAGAAGGTCGAAGGAGCGATTCGCTGAGGATTCGCATATGGGGCTGCTGAGGTTCCTGCGAGCAGATCTGAAAGGATGTGAGCCTCAGTTGGCATCGGCTCCCCCCGGTCTCGTCCAACCGATGGAACATTCTCCAATCAGGCGCGCAACCTCGCCCGCTGCGATATCTTCCATCATTGAACCGTAGGTGGGGCCGAAGTCTGCATCCAGAACTGCCCGTGAGATTTCCCCTGCTTTACCTAGCTCGGTCCAGGGAGTCGAGGATGCAAGCATCAGCTCTGCGATTCGCGTTACGATACGGCTCCTACATGCTTCGAGTATTTGGTGAAGGTTCGGCATCGTTTCGTTGAGCTTGATGTCGAAGGCAAGTGCCAATCGCCACTTAAGTAGAAACTGGTCGACCAGATTGTCGATGGCCTGAAGCTGATCGGGTCGGATGTCTTTTAACAGGACCATTTTTTCGTCAAAGGTCTTCGGGTCCGAGATAACGACTGTCTTTGCGGCTTCTTGGACGGATTGGAAAAAACTCTTTTGCTGCGCACGAACCAAAGTCAATTCGTCGACCGACCACCGGTTCGCCAGTTCGGTAGGCCCGATTATTGCCAATGTCGCCTCGGCTTCCACGTATCGAAGCTTACTGAGCCCCTTATATTCGAGAAATGCAGTGTGAATTGGTCCAACAACCCGGTGGCTCTCGAACCAATTCAAAACGAGATCTATATGGATCAATTTTTTCCCAACGGGCAAAATTGATTCCATCTCGGTATTCTCGCAGCATGTCAGAACGGTCTTTCTGAACTCCAGTTCGAGTAGGCGCCGCAAGTCACTTCTGAACTTATCGATGACAGCTTTCTCGAGACTACGTGTCTGTTTATAGGACTTTAGCTCTGGGCCATAGCAACAATATCCATGAGTGCCGGAATGGGAAAACCCGTCGAGACCTGCATCGCCGTGGGGTTTCGAGGGGACGGTCTGGAAGCCAAGCACCACGCTTTGTAGGAAAGCACAGATCTCTGCCTGGAACGCATTTCCAGTCAGCGTTGTTAGCGTGTTGGCGTATGCGTCGGCTTGAGAGATCAAAGCCAAAAGTGCCTCAAAGACTGTGCAATTGACAGGCCAAATTCTAACACTTAGGTGATGCTTAAGCGCCCCGGAGTGCTCGTATTTCCGCAAGCGGACGCGGCTGCCTTTGGGGCATAGGCGGCGCAACGGCCTCTTCGCTACGATCCTCCTGGCGGAACGGCCCATTCCTAAGTTTGCCATATTCGCCTATTCTTCGCCATTTTATTTCCGGCCCTCGTATAAAAGGCCAAGAAGCAAAACCGGGTCGGGGTTCGGCTCGTCGATAGTCCGTTAGACGGGTTCGCTCAGGGTAGGTCCAATGCCCAAAATCGTGCAGAAAATGGCGCGGAAAGGCCGGTTAAGCGCGCGCAAACTCGCTATCCGTGAAATTACTCGCGACCCTTTCACTCGAAATGTGAAATTCTGAGCGACCAATTGCATATATTTCGGGAAATTTCCAGGCGCACCACTCAACGATTCGCGAAACTTTAAGCGGCCATTTGGAGGTTTTTGTGAAGCTTTAAGCGACCATTTCGCGGGGTCCCGGTCGCACAAAGTTGAACATTTCGTGCCACTTGAGCCGCCGTCACCCGGCCCAAAAAATGCGGGCCTCAGCCGAGGCCAAAGCCGAATTTCCGCCGATCTATTCCGGAGCGCGCAGCGCTATCCAGTAGAACCGGCGCCAGCAGGATTTGCATCGCACCGGATGCAGAAAGAACAGCGCGAGCAGGCCATCGAACGGACGCAACTCGGCAGGTTTGAAATCGATACTGGTGCAGCGAGGGCACCTGCGACGAAACCAGAGCACTTTCGGCAGCCAGTCCGGCCAGGTGATGCTTGCGACGCTCATGGGTAACTACCTTTCCTGCGTCCTTCCTCCCGAAGTTGTATTTATGGGAGGTTGGCGTTCCTCACATCCCAGACCCGACTCCCGCGCTTGAATTCCCGTCGAGCCACGATAGAAGACAACGAATGCTTGCCGTCGCCAAGGCAATGCTGGAATCGGCTGCTCCGTAATAGAGGCTGATGGTGTCTCCGTCGGCGCCGATGGTTTGTCCGCACGGAAACACAACGTCACGCACATCACCGACTCGCTCATAAGGGGCTTCGGGGCCAAATATCCAAGAGTCGCCGCGTTGCAGGCATATCTCTGGTTGATTCAGGTCAAAGAGCGCCAAGCCGAGACGATAGATGCTTCCCGAGGCGGTATTCCGCACCCCGTGGTAGATCACCAGCCAGCCTTTGGGCGTTTCGATAGGAGGCGAGCAGAGACCAATCTTGTTCGCATCCCACCATCCGCCGCGACGAGCTTGCAGCATGATTTTATGGCTGCCCCAATGGCGCAGGTCGGGGGAATAGGAGATCCACATATGAGCGCCGGTGGTCGTCATGGGCCGATGAATCATGGCCCAGTAACCGCCGATCTTTCGCGGCAGCAGAGCGGCGTCCTTATCTTCGGGCTGCATGATCACGCCCAATCGCTCAAAGCTGCGAAAGTCTTTGGTGAGCGCCAGTGAGACTCCAGGGCCGCCGCGCGCAAACGAGGTATACGCCACGGCATATTGATCGAGTTCTGGGACGCAGGTAATTCGCGGGTCTTCGATGCCCCAGATTTCTTCAGGGTAATGTTCGGGATCGGCCATCAAGGTAGGTTGAGGGTCAATCCGCCATCCGTTGATCCCATTTTCTGAGCGTGCCGCGCAAAGGTGCGACATGCCACTGCGATCTTCCACGCGGCAAAGCAACAACGTGTCCCCGTCGGCTAAACGGACGGCCCCGGCGTTGAAGACGCTGTTTACGGGATACGGCCAATCCTGCCCGCTGAGAATCGGATTGCCGGAATAGCGCGTGAGTAATGGAAGGCCGGTGCAAGCTTCCGGCGTCGACTGATCTAAAGCGGTTGGTTCGGGCATTTCCACTGAAGGTGTAAGTGGGTTCAAAAGGAGAGGCTCATTTCCTGTTGCGTTTTTTGTTCTGGTTGAGTCACTTTTGTTCGCTGCATTTCAAGCAGCGCCATTAGGAACGAGAGGGTTGATTCCGCGCCCTGATTTTCATTCACGCGATCCGGATGAAGGCCGTCTTTGCAGCCCCCGGTGGTGGCATCGTAGAGCGGCGCCTGCAGATCGTTTTTCCCCATGAACCACCTGAATGCGCAATGGGCTTCGTCGCGCCAGTGCACGTCGTTGGTTAGCCTGTATGCCTCAAGGCAAGCAGAGACTGTGGCGCAGGCTTCGACCGGCTGCTGGTCGAAACGGGGCTTCTCACCGCCCTGGGTGAAACATTCGCTGCATCCGATGGGCACAAAAGTCTCCGGGTCTCCGCAATGCTGGGCAGCTGTGAGCCATTGCAGTGACTCGATTCCCGCGGCGAACATCCTGCGATTGCTGCTGCGGCCGCCGGCCAGTATCAGCGCCTGCGACAGACGGGCATTGGAGTACGAAAGACTTTGCTCGAACCAATGCCATGATCCGGCGTGGCTGCGTTCGTAAACATCGAGCAGGCGATTGGCGAGCGTATTGCGCGCGCCCTGGATCACTCGGTCGCCCGGGAACCAGTCGAGGTAGGCCTGCATTCCGAGAACACTGAATGCCCACGCGCGCGGACTGCTGAATTTCAACGCGGCAGGGACTGCCGCCTCGAAGAGTCTGCCCGCGGCGCCGCGCAAGCCCGGATTCTGCGAACGGCCGAGCACCGACCCCAAAGCCCACAAGGCGCGGCCATGGCTGTCTTCAGAGCCGACGTCCTCAAGCCACTTGCGATCGTAGCCGAGAAAATTTCTGAAGCGCCCGGTATCGGAATGAAATGCAAGCCACAGAAAAGCCAGGTAGCGGCGAGAAAGGCTGAGGTTGTCCTCGCCGTGCGCGCGGCCTGCTCCCTCATCCAGAAGAGTGGAGACGATCAAAGCGCGTGCATTGTCATCGGTGGTATAGCCCTCGCGTGTGTTCGGCAGGGAGAAGATTGCGTGCTGCAACATGCCCGTGTCGTCAGTCATGGTATGCAGATGACGGGTATTCGGGACCGGCAGGTGATCCATTGGATCGAATAGCTCGACTGCGGCATCGTCCGGATGAGTGGCTCTAGGCTGCTGGGAACGCTCGAGGCGAGCCCGCTGGAATGTCGCCATGTAGGCGCGGGCAGTCTTTGACCACGTCGTCCCGCGCGAATGCAGATAGGCTCTCTTGCGCATGGCATGGCGTTCCGCGTCGTTCTCGAGCAGCGCAACAACCGATTCCGCGATAGCATCCGGATTGTCAAACGGGACAATCACGCCTCTTTTGTCCGCGAGCAGTTCCTTGGCGTGCCAGTAGGGCGTGGAGACGATTGCCTTGCCGGCCCCAAGCGCAATGGCCAACGTGCCAGAGACAACTTGCGCCTCCTGCCGGTATGGAGTGATGTAGATGTCGGCGGCGCCAACATGCTCAACCAGTTCTTCGGCACTCACGAAGCGATTGTTCAAAATTAAATGGGAAGAGACGCCAAGCTCCGCGGCCAGCGCCTGCAAGCCCTCGCGGTAGCGCTCGCCTTCGCGCCGCCGGATGTGAGGATGCGTGACTCCGGAGACGATATACACCACGTTCGGATGCCGCGCCAGAATCGCCGGCAGCGCGCGAATCACGTTTTCAATTCCCTTGTTTGGAGAGAGCAAGCCGAATGTAAGCAGAACGGATTTGCCCTCGGTGGCAAACTTGTCCTTGAAATAGTTGGGGTCCATAAACGGCATGTCGGGCACGCCGTGCGGAATCACATCGATCTTTCCCGCCGGAACCGCATAAACTTCGCGCAACAGTTGTGCAGCCAGTTCGGTCATGACGATCAGGCGATCCGAGAGCTGCGCGATTTCCTCAAGCACGATCCGTTGATTTGCGTCCGGTTCGCGGAGCACCGTGTGCAAAGTGGTGACCAGCGGCATTTTCAATCTGCGCAGCATCGCCAGAATGTAGCGGCCTGCGGCGCCGCCGTAGATACCGTATTCATGTTGCAGGCAGACGAGATCGTTGCTGTTGAAGTTCAGGAAATCTGCGGCGCGCTCATAGGAGGCAATATCCTCCTGTGTCAGTTCCAGACGCACTTGTTCCGGATAGTCGTAACTGGAATCAGGATCATTTACGGGAATCGCGAACAGGCGTCCTTCACCATATTCGCCCGCGAGCGCGTCGCACAGGTCGGTCGTAAAAGTGGCAATGCCGCATTCGCGCGGCAGATAATTTCCGACGAAGGCGATGCGGGTGGGCAGCGGCAGGCGGCTGGCCTTCAATGCGATAGGCAATGAAGTTGACATGCCGGCTTTTCCATTCTGCGTTTCGGAACCGTCCATCTTGGGGAAAGACATTCTAACCTCTTTTCAATCTTGATTCCCACCGATTCGATCCTCGGTCGAGGTGCGCTGCACTATGACCGCGAGGATGTGTGGGGCATGGTGCTATAACCCGGCTCACATGCGTCGCGACAGTCGGCCTATCGGACGGGCACTGCCAGTTGATGCCAATCTTGTGCAATTTCCAGCCATGTGAATTGCTGGATCTGGCGCGGCTGCACGGTAACGCGGGTAATGTGAAGACCCAGTACTTTTTTGAACTGAACATCAATCAGCTCTGCGGCGTTGAATCGCGCCGCCACTCGATTCAGGGCGCCAACTAGTGCGCGCTGAGTCGCATCTTCCGCATTGAATCCGCGTCCTTTTCGGGAGCAGGGGCGATCCACCCACTCGAAGTGCCAGCCCATCTGGCGAATCATCGTTTCGAAAACCGGCGCGGTGATCTCTTCCACCAGGGTCCAGCGATCGCCGACCGGCTCCCTGAGGGGATCCAGGCGATCGGGGAGGACGCAATCGTTGCGCAGGAAAACGGAGTGTGGCTTCACGCTTTCGCGCTTTTCGAAACTTTCGGGACCTCGGGGCGGAAGGAACCGGGTAAATGATCGGTTGGCGCGGTTGCGCCGGGTGACGAATGTTCCACAACGAAGTCAGCCGCAAAACCCGCGACGTCTGCTTTGTCTGTGTCGGACTCAGCCCCTGAAAAGCCGGTTGCATCGGGCTGGCTTTCGGGCACGCACAAATGTATCTTCGTGCGGAAGTTAAGAGACAGGGGCTTCTTCACGTCGCTTCTCTTGACGAGGCTCATGGAGGATCCGGTCGTTCGGTTGCGTAGTAGGAAGATGCTCGTCTGGAGCGAAGCCGGGAATGCCGAAGGCGAGAAGGGAGAAACGGACTGCTGAGCTAAGCATACGCCCGTTGGAGTCCGCGTGCCTGGGGCCTTCATTCCAACATCCCGTCGGCAGGCGACCCCGCAATCGTCGATTTCGGATCTTCTGCGGACCATCCCGTGTGGGATTGGGGCCTGTGCGCGGTATGCAAAACCAGCGCCGCCTCCATCGCCACCTTGGCAAGCACCACAATGGCCAATAAGAACCCGACAAAAAACCAAACCGCCCCACTCCCTGTGAAATCCGCAAGAAATACCTTGGTATCGTGCCAACTCATCAGCGCCAGTGCATTGCCGAGTGGAACAGACATCTCTCGCCTCCGCGCGGTGGCTTCGTAGACCACCTCACGCACGTGCCTGGTGATTTCCGTCGTGTCGCCAATCTCCCTGCAGCGAGCCGGGGGCCGCAGATTGCTCTCGTCAGAGGAGTCCCAGCAGATAGCAGATCAGCAAGATGACAAGCACTGTGCCAAGTCCTATGCCTGCGCCGCCGCCTGCGCCCCATCTGCTGTAGCCGAAGTATCCTCCGCCACCGCCAAAAACCAGCAGCAGAACAACAATCAGAATGATCACCATCTCGAGTCCCTCTTCGCTCCAGGCATCGCCTGTGGTCGTAGTGTCTGGAGTTTCCTACTTTGGGCTCGAAAAAACTGAGCAATCCTATACAGGCTCGCCGCCGAGCGCGCCGCTCGGGCGCGAATGACCGCGGAGATCGACCGATGATGCGTCAGCGATGCCACCTTCGTTGCACATGATTCCTATTGCTCAGACTCGAGCGATTGCCCTGACTAGATTGAAGTGGTAAGGGTAGATGCGTAACGGTCCCCATCAAGCAACCGGAATTCATGTGCTGACACAACCCCTTATGTAGGCTGCTGTTGCCGGGTTCATCTTAACGGCGCCAAAGCATCCCACCCTAACCAATGAATCGCAGACACCTTAAGGGGGTCTCATATGCGCGGAATTAGATATCTATTTGCCACAACAGCTTTGTTCGCCGGCCTGGCCATTGCGCCCGCGGCTCAGGCGCAACTCGTCGTTGACATCGGCGTTCAACCAACCTGCTCGTATGGCTACTACGGCTACGCGCCGTACGCCTGCGCGCCCTATGGCTATTACGGACCGGGGTACTTCTACAACGGCATCTTCCTGGGCATGGGCCCATGGGGCGGGTGGGGCTACAGCCACGGCTGGGGCGGCCATCGCTTTGTGAACGAAGGCGGAGGGAACTATCACGGCGGACCTGGTCGCATGTCCTATCGCTCCGGCGGCGGTCAATCTCGCGGCTACGCTCCCGCCTCTCGTAACAATGCTCCGCGCTCATCGCAAGCCACGCATTCCTCTGGCCCCGCTTCTCGCGGATCAGCACCGCACGCGGCTCCAAGCGGCGGTGGTGGACACCAAGGCGGGGGCGGTGGACATGCAGGCGGCGGTGGTGGTGGACATGAAGGCGGCGGCGGACGCCACTAAACTGCTGCTGCTGCATTGGGCAGCAGTTCGCACAGCAAACGGCGGAGCTAACCAGCTCCGCCGTTTGTATTTGCTATGTCATTTCCGGTTGCATCGCGCCAAGATGGACAGAGTGAGTGCGGCCCGCATCGCAGCATAAATAAATTGGGCATCGGCGGGATCAACGTTGGCCAGATGAACTTTGGCCAGATCGGCTCTGACTTGATCGGCTTTAATCTAATCGGCGGCGCGTTCACTGGCCGCTTCTCCGGCGAGACCGGTGGCCAGCGAGCAAGTACAGCTTCAGCTCGGCGACTGGTTCCACTGCCCCTGGTTCCGGTGCCCTGGTTCCAATGCTTCGGGAACCGACGCGGCTCCGCTCAAGCCGGCTCAATGATTCAGGAACAGAGTGCTCCGCGGGATCCGCGGAACACTCCAGTAAATTAGAGGGTTGCTGACAGGGGGAGGGTCGAATTCCTTGGCCTAAGACCGTGTTCCGCGTCGGTGCTGACTAAACACTTACGCGGCTCAGGTCGCTTAATTAAACGCCGCGGCGTCCGGTCACCAGGTTGATGACCAGGATGATCAACGCGACCACCAGCAGAATGTGGATCAGTCCGCCGGCTATGTGCAGGGTAAAGCCCAGAAGCCACAAGACCAGCAGGATTACGAAGATTGCCCAAAGCATAGTCAAACCACCTTTCTCGAATGCGAATGCCTGAGTCGGGAAATCCGGCTCAGGCGCGCCTAACGAATTCACAGGCAGCAATTAGTTGGATGCAATTGCCTGTGCCTTCGCGTCTCTCACAGCATTAATAAATCGGCCTGCGGCTTCAGGCGTCGCCACTTCGCCGCGCAGAACGCGGTGCGTGGAGACGTCGAGTCCGTAGAGGGCGTCCATTGAATCGTTGTCCCGGCGAACGTCGGCGCCGGTCAGCGTGAGTCCGGCAAACAAGCCTTTCGCGCGCGAGTAGGTCAGGATCTCGGTGTTCAGCTTCCAGTCGGTGTCGGCTGTTGCATGGCGGCCCACTGGTCCAGCTGCTGCCGATGCGTCAGCTCCAATTTGAAACTTCGCGTCTTCCAGCCGCAGCATACCTCTGTCGCCCTGGAAAATCATGACAAGATCCACGCCTTCGACGCCGATCTGCAATCCCCAACTTCCGCCGGTGATAACAAAGAACGCAGGCGCGCTCCATCCGTTCCCGGTCCGGCAGGTGGCTACGCCCTTGCCGTTTTCTGCGCCGAATACTAAGCCGCCCTTGATCATGTGCGGCACTACGGCAATGCACTTCGCATGCTCCAGAACCTCTAGCGGAATGCCACTATCCGGAGCGGCCATAATCTGGTGCAGCACCAATGTCGCGTTGTCCAGCCGATTCCGAACATCTTCGCGATCCTCCGCCGCAACAGCGCTTACGACACCCAGACTGAATAACACTGCTAACGTAATAAATTTCTTCATGCATCTCACCTTTTCTACCCAGGCGCAGCGTCACTTTCAAATTGCGCACTGAGGCGCACAAGGTAACCTAACTTTAGAGTTGTTTGCCGCCGCAGTCTGAGCAATAGGACTCGTTCGATGGATTGCGTCCGATAGAGACAGATGAACGCCACCGGAAACGCCTTGCGGCTAAGTGCCGAGTTTCGTGCGTCCGCCGAGCGGCCTTCGGGCAATTTCTCCGCGGCTCCCCTTGCCGCCATCGATCACAAGGTTTTCCGGGGCCGATACCGGGCCTTGAAATTTATTCGTAAAAGTGAGCAAAATTGATCAGATTACCTAGATTCTCAGGATGTAGGCTCGTGCTAAGGTCCCGCTGGAAGTGTGCAGCTGGACGATTTTCACTGATGTTACTTTGAATGAGCAGCTTGCGGGATCATGGGCTCCTATTGCTGTTGCCCATGGCACGCTTGCTGTGCAAGGAAATCCAGATTTACGCACCATGGGCCGCGTTCTTCCAGCAAAGCTCCGTGCGATCGTCGTCGCTGAAAGGAGGATTGCTGGATGGTTAAGTTCGAAAAACCCTCTTTTGACACCACAGCCTTCCTGATGAGCGCCGGGCTGGGACGAAGAATTGTTCAGGTAGCACCCAAGCAGCCGTTTTTCACGCAGGGAGACCCGGCCGATTCCGTCTTCTATCTTCAACAGGGGCAGGCGAAGATCACTGTCGTCTCGGAGGCCGGCAAAGAAGCTACCATCGCGATCCTCTCAGAGGGCGACTTTGTGGGAGAGGGGGCGCTTGTCGCAATGCCTGGGCTGCGATTGTCCACAGCCACTGCCACCACCGCCTGCACAGCGCTCAAAATAAGCCGGGACGAAATGATCCGCGTCATGCACGAGGAGCGAGACTTCTCCGACCTCTTCTTGAAGTTTCTGCTGACCCGTAGCATGCGCATCCAGGCTGACCTTGTCGACCAGCTCTTTAACTCCAGCGAGAAGCGCCTCGCGCGGATCCTTCTGTTGATGGCGGAGTTTGGCCAGCGGGGCGAGTCGAAGCCGTTGATTCCCAAGATCTCGCAGGAGACCCTGGCAGAGATGATCGGCACCACCCGCTCCAGGGTCAGTTTCTTCATGAATCGTTTTCGCAAGTTCGGCTTTATTGAATATGACGGCCGCATCCGGGTCGACAAGTCGCTGCTGAACGTGGTTCTGCACGATCAACTACCCACTGAAAAAGCGACAAATCCAGCCACTCCGAGCGTCCACGAGGACTAAACTCAACCAGCAGATTCGACGAGTAGTTCCGGGCCTTCCGCAGTACCGGTACAAAGAAGTCTTTGTACATAATTGATCAGTCTTGCGACACCATGCATGAGACACTCGCATTCGGTTGCGTCCATCTTCATTCTCTTGGTGAGGCGAACGGCGCTCGGCACAAAAGCAAGCCTTCTCATCATCCACGATTCCGGCCACAACATGCCCAGCGGAAGGACACTTGGGAGAGAACAATGACGATCCTGCAGATGGTGCTCATTCTGGTCATTTCTCAATGGGCCTTTTGTGTTCCCGAGCAGCCTCTTCGAGACCGCGAACGCTCTCATCGGTCGTGGCGATAGAATTGGCTCTTGAGCATAGGTAGCCACCGTGCGTGCGCACAATGATATCCAGGCCGCCGAGACCGGAGTGCTTTCTGGCGCAGCGCAGAACAGCAGCGTCATTCTTGCTTATGACGGGTAAATGGAATTCGCTATTCTTCCGTGCGGCGGCGGTTATTCTCGTCATGCTCGTGCCCTGCAAACGCCTGTTTGCCTACTCTGTTCTCACGCACGAGGAAATCGTAGACCTGGTATGGATATCCGAGGTTCGCCCCCTCCTGTTGCAGCGCTTTCCAAATCTGACTGAAGACCAGATCAAAGAGGCCCATGCCTACGCTTATGGAGGCTCGGTCATTCAAGACCTTGGCTACTATCCTTTCGGCAGCAAGGACTTCAGTGACCTGGTTCATTACGTTCGCAGCGGGGATTTCGTGATCGAACTGCTTCGTCAAAGCCAGGATGCCGACGAGTATGCCTTTGCATTGGGCGCGTTATCGCACTATACGGCGGACATTGGCGGCCACCCTGCAGTCAATCAGGCCGTCGCCCTCCACTATCCAAAGCTCCGAGCGAAGTACGGCAGTTCTGTCCGCTATGCACAGGATACGACTGCTCATTTGAAGACCGAGTTTGGATTCGACACATTGCAAGTAGCAAAAAATCGCTATGCGTCGGAGCAATACCACGATTTCATCGGATTCAAAGTCGCGCAGCCGTTGCTGGAGCGGACTTTTCCGGTCGTATATGGGCTACAACTGCAGGACGTGCTCGCGCACGAGGACCTGGCGATTGGCTCATATCGCTTCTCGGTCAGCCAGCTGATTCCGCAAATGACCCAGGTCGCGCTCCAGACTCACAAGAAGGATCTAATGCTAGAGACGCCCGACTTTGCGAAGAGTAAATTTCTGTATCGCCTATCGCGATCCGATTACGAACGGGAGTGGGGAAAGACCTATACGAAGCCCGGCTTCGGCACGCGGCTACTATCCTTGCTCTTTCGATTTATCCCGAAGGTTGGACCCTTCAAAGGTTTGGGATTCAATAATCCTACGCCGCAGACTGAAGACTTATATATCAAGAGCATCAATACTACGGTCGATCAGTACCAGGTCTATCTCAAAGAAGTGCACGCAGGTACTTTGGTCCTGCCCAACTACGATCTTGATGACGGCATAAAAACCAAGGCGGCGGAATACACACTCGCGGACGAGACCTACGCTAACCTGTTGGCCAGATTGTCGGCGAAAAAATTCGACGGCACCTCGCCCCAACTCCGCGACAACATTCTCGAGTTCTATTCCGATCTCTCGCTGCCGATCGAGACTCAGAAGGATCCGGCTCGCTGGCAAGGCGTCTTGACCGATCTTGGCGAATTGAAGGCTGCACGGCCTTTGCCCGCTAAGTGAGCATAGAGATCCTGTTAAGCACTAGCCAGCTTCAGCGTGAACGCCGCGCCTGATCCAAACTGCTCAGACTCGCATGATTTGAGCCGCTAGGCTCGAAACTGTTGGAGCTGGCAAATAACGGCCCAACGATTGCGAGGAGATTTTATGAATAGGATCAAGATTCTTGCGCTCGTCGCTATTGCTGCATTGGCAATGACGCCCGGCGCTCCCAAGGCAGCGGCTCAAGTCACTGTCGACGTCGGAGTCGCCCCCGATTGCCCCTATGGATACTACGACTACGCCCCCTATAACTGCGTTCCCGACGGCTACTACGGTGCGGAATGGTTTAGCGGCGGTATCTTCGTTGGCGCGGGTCCGTGGTTTCACGGGTCTAACGACTTTCACGGCAACGTCGACAACTCTTTCGATCCACAGCATGGCTATAGCGGCCCATCGCCCAAGGCCGGCGATAAGCCGGCAGCGCAGCGGAGATCCCCAACGCAATTCAGGGGAAACGAAGTGCGCGACGGGCGCGGTCACACAGCTGGAGATGGCCACGGCGGCAAACCGTAGCACACAACGCACCCAGCTTGTGCCAAAGGTCAAAGAACCGAAGTATCCGTAGCGGCGATCGCGGCGTCGAGGCTCTAACCGGGTTCGATCCAGTGACACGCTTTAACCGACAACAAGCGACATGATCCCACATGCTCTCCGATTGAGGCCCCAAGGATGTATCTCGGCGCCTTCGACGAAGCTTAACGAGTTGAACCCAGTGAGGTGGTCCAATGAATAGCACTCAAGTGAACGGTAAGGCCGACGAAGTAGTGGGAAGCATCAAGCGAAACGCGGGCAGGATTACTGGTAATACGCCGCTCGAAGTCAAGGGCATTGCCCAGCAGGCGAAGGGAAAACTTGAAGGCGCCCTGGGTAAGGCTAAAGACATCGTGGCCCAGGCCAATCAGGAAGCCAATAAGGGAGCCAACCGGAAAACCAGGGTGCTACGAGACACACGCCCCTAACTCGGGTTATTCTCAGGCGAAGGCGCCACGGCAGTCACAATGCTGAATTGAATCATGGTCTAACCCCAAGGGAACGCCCACCCCAACTTCTTTTGCAGAAATCGGCCCCATCTCGTTGGATTCAAGCGCTGCTGAAGTCTCTTGGGCCCGGGATCATCACCGGGGCTGCCGACGACGACCCATCGGGCATCGCAACATATTCCATTGCGGGCGCTCAGCTTGGAACCAAACTGCTCTGGACTGCACTTCTGACATGGCCGCTGATGGCGGCCGTGCAAATGATGTGTGCCCGCATCGGCAAGGTGACGGGACAGGGATTAGCGGCGAATCTCAAGCTGCGGTTTCCCGAATGGTTGTTGGTCGCGGTCGTAATAGCCCTTTTGATCGCCAACACAATTAATATCGCCGCGGACCTGGCGGGCATGGCAGATGCGGCTTCCATGCTGTCCGGTGTCAACTCACATTGGTTCGTCGTTGCCTTCGCGTTTGTCATCTCCTGGGCAACCATCCGGCTCCAGTATCGGCAAATCGCGGACGTGCTCAAGTGGCTTGTGCTTGTACTTTTCGCTTACCCCGTCACTGCGTTTGTAGTGGGCGCCAACTGGGGCCAGGTGCTGCACGCTACCCTGGTTCCTTCCATGCCGCATTCCAGAAATGAATGGGCGACTCTGGTGGCGATCCTCGGCACCACAATCAGTCCTTATCTTTTTTTCTGGCAGGCGAGTGAAGAAGTCGAAGAGGAGAAGTCGGCAGGTCAACGGACTCTTGCGCAGCGGAGAGGAGCCACTCCGGAAGAACTTGAATTAAGAAACATCGATGTGGGTGTCGGCGCGTTTTTCTCGAACATGGTTATGTTCTTCATCATCCTTACCACCGCCATCACCCTCAACCGCCACGGCCTTGTGAATATCGAGACCTCTCGGCAAGCAGCCGAGGCCCTCCGTCCGTTCGCGGGCAACTTCGCTGCAACTCTGTTCACGCTTGGCATTGTCGGAGTCGGGTTTCTTGCCATTCCCACGCTCGCAGGATCTGCCGCGTACGCCTTCGCTGAGACTCTGGGGTGGCGGCAGGGCTTGAACAAGAAACTCAAACAGGCGCGCTGGTTTTATGCTCTCATTCTGGTCTCGACAGCGGCAGGCGTCGCGCTGGACTTCATCGGCATCAATCCGGTGAGGGCGCTCTACTGGACTGCGGTCATCAACGGACTGCTCGCGCCATTCCTTCTCGTTGCGATCCTCATTGTCGCTGGGGACAAGAAGCTGATGCGGGGCCAGCCGAGTTCTCGCGTGGGATGGGCTGTAGTGGCAATCACTACTGCGGCGATGTTCGTCGCGAGCGTTGCCATGTTTGTTGTGTAGCCGGTCAGGAAGCGCGGACCATTAGCGCGAGACTGAGTCGCTTGCAAGTTTATCTCGCCCGAGATGCTTCATTATGCCGCGCCGGTTCTCCCGCTGCACTGATTTTGCTTAGGCCCCTGACCTTCCAGATCCCGAAGCAAATGCCGGCCACAATCACGCCAACAAATACACACATCAGCGGAGTCGACCACTTCTCAAGCGTCCCTGACCAAAGGCGGATGGCGTGGCGTCCATAGGCAACGCCGAGCCAGGCTATGAGGGAATATCGCAGCGTCCGCGCCGCGCCATAGATGGCGAGAAAGCGCCCGCGTGATACTCCCAGCGCGCCAGACGCGAGCAAAAATGGCGACAGTGGAATCGGCGGAGGGAGCACGGCGGGAAGAAACACGGCGAGGATGCGGTGTCGCCCCACCCACTTGACGACTCGGCCAAGAAGACGTGCCGGCACGTAACGGTGCAAAGCCGCTTCGCCTCCTTTGCGCCCGATGCCCCAGGTGGAATATCCGCCCACCAGACTGCCGGCGATGGCCATCGCCGCAAGCAGCCAGGGATCTCCATCGTGCGCAACAAGCCACAGCAAAAGGAGGTCAGTGCTACCGGGAATGGGCAGGGGAATCGGAGAGGAGTCTACGATGGCGACGAAAAACAGTCCCGGCGCTCCCAGATGCGTGAGCCAATGCGGCATCGGCGAACCATGGACGGAGGGAGCGAGTAACAAGCCTGCGTGTCGGACAGGAACGCTCATAATTGGCGGATGGTAAACAAGTGATCACCTTACCATCCTTGCCGAGTGATTCAAAATTCTCTGCGGCCTCTTGCGAGGCCACAGACGATCGATTGCAGTGTTACTGTAGGCTTCCAGTCGTAGCGTTGGCCGAGCTGCCAATCGCTTCGCCAGATACCACGAGCTCCACTCGCCGGTTTTCTTGTCTCCCGGAGGAGTTATCGTTCGAGGCTACCGGCGAACTGTTCCCGAATCCCGTAGCGCTGACTGTGTTTGCGGTTACGCCCTCTTGCACGAGGTAATCGCGAACAGTTCCCGCACGGTTTTCGGAGAGCTTCTGATTCATCTCATCGCCGCCAACATTGTCGGTGTAACCGCCGACAGCAATGTTCAACCCTGGATACGCGATCAAAATTCCGGCAACCTTCGCCAGCTTCTCCCGTGCTCCTGGCTTCAGCGTGTATTGTCCGGTATCGAACAGCACGTCCGACATGCTGATGATCAGTCCACGCGCGCTATCGCGCGTCTCGAGGATCATGTTGAGTTGCACGATAAGTTGCGCGCGCATAGCCGCCTTTTCCTGGTCGGCTTTGTGTTCGCTATCCTGCGCCTGCTGGGCAGCCAGGCGGGACTGGTCCGCGTCTGCCTGAGCCGCGCTGATTGCCGCTGCCGAGGCATTCTGGCTTGAGACCAATGCAGCCTGGGAATTTGCCGCATCAGCTTGCGCTGCGGCCGAATCCCGCTGCGCCCTTTCCTTTTGCCGAGTCGCCTCGTCTGCCTGCGCCTGCGAGTTTGCTTGTGCATCTACCGAGGCCTGGCGTTCGCTCGCCCTGCGATCGTCTTCGATCCTTTTTACCGCTATCTCTCGCGCATCTTCCGCAGTCTGCACGGTCTCGCGGGATTTCGCGATGAGTTCCTTCTGATCTGAGCCTCTTGCCAACGCGTATGCATCGGCGGTGCTCATCAATTGAACAGCGTGTTCATAGCTTTCGTCGGCATACTTCTCGGCGCCCTCAGATCGCGCGATGCGAACTGCATTCCGCGCTTCCAGAAATTCCAGGGGCAGTTTGGCATCCAGAATCACCGGGTCGAATTTATAGCCGGTTGGTATGTAGCCGCCGCGCTCCATCAGTTCATATTTCGCATGGACCGCTTCGGATGTTCCCTCGGTGTAAGGGCGAACAACGTTCTCCATTACGACAACATTGCTCGGCTGGCGGACTGCGAAATAGGGCTCCGCCGTGACGATCAGTGCGAATGACTGCAGGTTGGTCGTCGCCGTAAGTTTGCTGCGATCGTTGCCGCCAATTAAAACTTCTCCAAGATTCTCTGCCTTGCCATCTGGGGAAATCGCCCAAAGCACATAGGTCAGATACTCGGTGCCAAAGGCAGTGGGACTTTGCAGGCTCCCAAATGTCGCTTCAACCTCCATAGTGCCGCGCTTGCTGCGGACTTTGGCTTTTCCGTCGGCTGAAGGCAGCAACGCGGTTCCGGCCAGATCCACATCCGTAGCTCCGCCGCGATGCTGATAGTTAATCGCGTCTACGGTGCGGCTTGTCTCGTTCACGGAATAGGCTGGCGACGTGCCAACAGGCACGATGGCAACTGACTCTTGCGAGCTGGCCTGAGCAAATGCGCCCACGCTTAGTACACTTCCCATCACGAACATTAATGTGTGTTTCAAGATATCTCCTGCAATCAAAAGACTGCCGTCTTGCGCTTGTGTCTCAAGGTTGGCGGGCAAAGCCTTGCCGGCTTCGATCGTGCGATCTATCTGCGCCCGACGCGGAATTGATGGAGGTGATCGAACACTCCATAAAGATTTGCGATCCACAACACCAAAACAACCACAACCAAGCCGTTAAGGATCGATTTGATCTGCGACTGCATGGGAATGAACCTGTTCACGATCCAGAGCAAAAGCCCTGCTGCAACAAGTGTGATAAGCACAGTGGTAAGGGGCATTTCATGTTCTCCATTCATATCTCGGATTCGACGCCGTCATGGCATCGTCGAGAAGTTACTGGACGCTGAAGCTTCCAGAAAGAGGAGAACGATAGCTCCGCTTCACTCTCATTGTTCCAAGTCAACGGGGAAATATCTGAGCCATAATGCTCATCCGGCAGCGCGAACAACGGCAAGGGCTAGCTTGAGCTGAATTGGCGCGATTAGAAACAGATAGGCCGGCTTTGGGACGAAACGGCCCAATGCAGCGCAGCCTGAACTTCACTTGCGGTAAAGAGGATTATTCCGGCGCGCCATCGGCGGTTGGATTATGCCAACTGCCGGACGTGGCGATGAGTGCGTCAGCTTCCTTCGGCCCCCAGGTGCCGCGTTTGTAACGGCGAGCCCGATGATGGTGCTTGAGAACCCTATTAACCACTTCCCATGCAGCTTCAATCGCGTCCTCGCGAGTAAAGAGTGCTCCGTCGCCCTTCATGGCATCGCCCAGAAGACGTTCGTAAGGCGCTTCTTCTCCCGGCTGTTCATCTGAGAGAAAAAGCTCTCGCTCCTCGCCGATGAACTCTTCGCCCGCAAGCTTTACTCGGGCAGCCAGTGCGATTGACGAATTGGGAAAGAGCCGGAATCGCAGGTAATTCGACTTGCTGTTTTTCTGCGCAGCATCGGTAAAGAGGTTCTGCGGGGGTCGCTTCAACTCCACCATGATT
>Ga0182024_10004295_pt1 | contig 32981 bp, 30 predicted proteins | sample P32metaG_FD_120480 | JGI IMG/M metagenome (GOLD analysis project Ga0182024, IMG submission 120480) | Permafrost microbial communities from Stordalen Mire, Sweden - P3-2 metaG (Illumina Assembly) | ecosystem: Environmental > Terrestrial > Soil > Wetlands > Permafrost | place: Sweden: Stordalen... | reverse complement strand
TGGCCCACCTGAAGCGCTTTCTGCACGGCGTCGCCGAGACCTTTAGCCCGCTGCGTGGCCTGGTCGGCGGTCTGCGTCACCTCGTCCACGGTGGCCACGGTCTCCGTCACCGCCGCCGCCTGCTCCCGCGCCCCCGCCGCCTGCTGCGTCGCGCTCGCCAACACCTCGGCGCTGGCGGAGGTCAGCTGGCCGACCGCCTCCCGGATGTTCTCGATAAGCTGCTCGATGCGTTTCCGGCGCTGCTGTTCGGCCTCAATGGTGGTGCGGAGGTTGCCGGTCATCGTGTTGAACGCCTCGCCCAGCGCCGCCAGCTCATCGCCCCCCGCGACGGGAGCGGCCACGGACAACTCGCCGCCCGCGATGCGATCGGCCGTCCGGGCCAGGGCGTGCGTGCGGTGGGCCACGCCCCAGGCGATCCGCAACACCAGGCCCGTGACGGCCAGCACCAGAAGGCCGAAGCCGAGCAGCACCCAGTAGAATCGTTGCGCCTTGTCCGCCAGGCCGGCCTGATACTGCCCAACGCCTTTCTCCAGGGTGTCCAGCCCATTGCGGGCCAGCGTATCGAGGTCGGACAAGTCCTTGGCAACGTCCTCCCGCTTAGAGGCGTCTTTGGCCGCGTCGTCCCGTTTGGCCGCCTTGAGGATGTGATCGACGAGCGGTTTCATCTTCTCTTCCCAGGCCTGTTTCCGCTCGCGAATCTCGTTGACAATGATCGGGTCGGTCGCGGCCGGGACGCCCTGGGACGGGTCTCCCTTCTCTAGCTGCCGGAAGCGGTCCTCGAACGCCTTGTCCATGTTCTCCAGGTCGGCCCGCGCCTCCGGCGACGCCTCGTTTTGTTCGACGGCCACGCGCTGGGCGAAGTAGAGCACCTGATACAGCTGCATGCGGCCCTTGCCGAACAGGGACAGGGAGGCGGAGTCGCCCTGCATGGACGACAGGGTGTAGAAGGCGCCAAGGATTAGCAGCAGCGACACGGCCAATAGCAGCAACGTCACGCCGCCGAGCCGGACGCCGATCCGCTTGTGCCAGGCAACGGTCTTGGACATTTTTTCTCGCCGGGCTACGCGCCCGCCTCCTCGCCCTGGTCAATGAAAAGGCGCCCGTCGCGGAGCAACGCCGCCCCGTCGAGCACGATCAGCGCGTCTTTGGTCACGCCCCGCAGGTACTCCCGGCCGACCCCGGTGGCGGAATCGGGCGGTTCGTGGACTTCATCGACCCGTAAAGTGGTGACTTCATGCGCCGCGTCCGCCAGCACGCCGAACTCGGGGCGGTCGGCGCCCAGGACGAGGACGCGCGCCAGGTCCGTGAGGCCGCGCGCCGGCACGCCGAAGAAGGTGCGCAGGTCGATGAGCGCCAGGATCTCGCCGCGCAGGTTGAGGACGCCGACCAGAAACGGCGGCGCCCCCGGCAGCGGCGTGAAGTCGGCCATGCGCACGACCTCGCGGACAAAGCGCGTCTCGACGCCGTAGTTCTCATTAGCCAGCGCGAATGTGGCGATTTCCAGCACTTCGGACGCCTTCGGCGCGGCGGGCGGCACGCGGGCCAGGGCCAGGGCGCGCTCGTCCAGCACCGCCTTGGCCTTCTCGGGCGGCAGGCGCACCACTTCCTCCGGCGCCTTCGCGGCGCGCGCCAGAATGTCGGCAACCTTCTCGGGCGTCCGCTTGGTGACCGCCTCCAAGAATTTGCGGGCCTCGTGGAGCCTTCGCAGGTCGATGATCTTTCCGGGCGTCCGCTTCGGGGGCTTCATAAGACTTTCTCCTCAGGGGCGTCGAGGATCGCCAGCTGCGCCGCCGCGGCGCGGGCGAGCCGGCCGGCCGGTTCGCCGTCGGACAGCGGCACGGGTTCGTCGTCCGGCCGCGTCCGACACAGGTCGCGGGCGTTGCGGTAGGCCCGTCGCGCCCCGGCGGCGTCGCCCATTTGTTCCAGGATCGAGCCGAGCGTGAAATGGGCCGCGGCCAAGGACCGGTCGAGGTACAAGACCCGCCGCACCGCCTGCGCGGCGTCGCCGGCGCGGCCGAGGGTCGCTAACAACGCCCCATGCAGATATTGTAACTCCGTCGAAAGCGGGTGGCGGGCCGCCGCCGACGCACAGGCCCGTTCGCCGCGCGCCGCGTCGAGGTTGGCCAGCGCCCGGACGTTGAGCACACAGGCCGCCGCGTCGTCCGGCCGGTCCCGCGTGTACTCGACCGCCCTTTCGTAGTCGCCCTCGGCCAAGGCCTTCCGCGCCTCGGCGACTGGGTCCGGCGCCTCGGCGGCGGGCGGGGCGGCGAGAGGCGGAAACGCGGCGGGCGGGGGTTCGTCCACCGCCAGCGGCGAGCGGGGGGCGTTAGCCCCCTGATTGAGAACGGCGTCCGGCGAGCGGGGGGCGTTAGCCCCCTGATTGAGAAGGGAGTCGCCGATAGGATTCGGAATCAGGGGGCTAACGCCCCCCGCTCGCCACGGAATGTCTGCCGCCCGCCGGTAGAGCACGCCGGCGTCGGTCGTGACCGTCTCGAAGCGGGCGTGGCCGGCCAGCGGCGGGTCGGAGGCGGCCGTCAACAGCCAGCCGCCGGGGGCCAGCGTCTCGTAGAGCCGCCGGGCCACGGCCTCGATCGTCTCCGCGTTGAAATAGATCAACACGTTGCGGCAGAAGATAATGTGCATCCCCCATACGTCCGTAACCAGCGAGGGGTAGGCGTCGAGCGCCAGGTTGAGGTACTCGAGGCGGACGCGGCGGCGGATGCGGTCGTCGAGGACAAAGCGGCCGCCGTCGGGCCGCAGGTAGGGGGCCGCGGCCGCCGCCCCTTCGCCGCGCAGCGACCAGGCGCCGTAGACGGCCCGCCGCGCCTTGGAGAGGGCGGCCCGCGAAATGTCGGTGGCCAACACCTGCGAATGGGGGCCGGCCCCTTCTTCCTGCAATAGGATCGCCAGCGAATACGCCTCCTCGCCGGAGGCGCAGGCGGCGCTCCAGACCCGAACCGGCGCCCCGATGCCGAGCCGCAGCCGGAGGTTCGGCAGCACCTCGCGGCGCAGGAACCGGAACTGCGCCGGCTCCCGGAAAAAGTACGTCTCGCCGACGGTCAGCTCGACGACGAGGTCGTCGAGGGCGTCGGCGTCGGCTTCCAACAGGTCGCGATAGCGCTCCGGTTCGCGGACGCCGGCCCGTCCCATGGCGCGACGCATTCCGGCCTCGGCGCCGTCCCGCCGGGTCGGCCCGAAGACCAGTCCGGTTCGCCGAACGAGCAGGTCGGCGACGGCCTCGAAGGCGGGGTTCGTCCAGGTCACGGCAAGCCCCCTTCCCGGTCGGCGGGCAGCGCCTCGTCGAGTTCGGCCGCCTCGGCGCGCGACAGGAAGGTGCGGAGGTCGTGGATGAGCACGAGGCTGTGCGGCAGCTTGGCCACCCAGGCGACGTATTCCACGCCCGGCACGGCGCCGCGCGCCTCCTCCACGTCGGCCGCGTCCACGCGGATCAGGTCGGTCGCCCGGTCTACCCGCAGGGCCACCAGCCGTTCCCCCGCCCGCGCCACGACGAAATGATCGGTCGGCTCCATCGGCTTGGGCGGCAGGCGGAAGCGCGAGCGGATGTCGAGCACCGGCACGACGGCGCCGCGCAGGTTGACCACGCCTTCGACGATGGCCGGCGCCCGCGGCAGCGGCGTCAGCGTCGCGGCCCGTTGCAGCTCGCGCACGTCGGACGCGGGCAGGCCGTACTGCTGGCCGCCGACTTCAAATACGACGATCTCTAGGAACTGCCCTTCCACGGTCTCGTTCCTTTTCCCCCTACCCGGTCGAAATGCCGTGACGGCCGGGGGACGCATTTCGGGCGCGTACAGGATCGAGGGGCGGATGGATTCTTGAATGGGAACGGAAACGGCGTCCGCCGATCGACCTGACGAAAGTGCGCCTATCCTACCAGCGGGAACGCCGGCTGACAAAAGGATAACGGGCAAATCCGACGGGGATTTATGAAGGGGGGCGGGTTGTAAGGGATTGCCCTACTTTGGCGAGCGGGGGGCGTCAGCCCCCTGATTGAGCATACGGTCGGTGACCGCACATCAAATCAGGGGGCTGACGCCCCCCGCTCGCCAAAACATTGGCGCGATTTAGACCTCGTCCTCCTCGTCCTCCCTGGCGGCGCCGCGGCGGACGTGGGCCTCCAGGAAGGCGCCGGCCCGCTCCAGGTCGGGCCGGTGGACCCAGACCTCCGGCCGGATCGCGCCCACGTCGCCGATGCCCGCCTCCAGTAGGTCGCCCACCACCTTGCAGGGAATGCCCTCTTCTTCCAGGGCCTGCTTCCATACATAGGCCTCCACCGGATTGGACGCCGTCGCCAACCGCACGATGTCTTCGCCTGGCATGATCGTCTCCCTGGCCGATCCGGAATACCCCGGCGGGAATCGACGCCGCAAAAGCCGGGCCGCCCGCCCCTGTGGAGTTATATCGCTTTCCGCCGCCGTGCGGCCACGGCCGGCCTTCCGGCGGCGCGTCCGGCGTTGGTACAATCCATTCCACGCACCGCTCTATCCGGGGGACGCCGGTTCATGTCGATCGCATCCATTCTCGGCCCCGACGGCGCCATCGCCCGCCGCCTACCGCACTACGAGGCGCGGCCGCAACAGCTGGCGATGGCCGAGGCCGTCGCCGACGCCGTCGCCGGCGGCCGCAAGCTGATGGTCGAGGCCGGGACCGGAGTTGGCAAAAGCTTTGCCTACCTCGTCCCCGCGGTGCTGGCGGCCACGGCCCACAAGGATTGCCGCGTCATCATTTCGACGCACACCATCAGTCTTCAGGAGCAGTTGGTCCGAAAAGACATCCCTTTTCTCCAAAGTGTCATGCCGCGGCCGTTCACGGCCGTGCTGGTCAAGGGGCGGTCCAACTACCTCAGCCTCCGGCGGTTGCACGCGGCCCAGCAGCGCGTCGGCGCCTTGACGGCCGAGCCGGGGGCAGACGACCAGCTGCAACAGATCGGCAAGTGGTCGCGCCGGACGGAGGAGGGCAGTCGCGGCGACCTCGGCTTTCAACCGATGCCGGCCGTGTGGGACGCCGTGGAGAGCGACAGCGGCAACTGCCTGGGCCGGGCCTGCCCCGACTACGCCAAATGCTTCTATTTCAAGGCGCGCAAGCAGATGTTCGGCGCCCAGCTGCTGGTGGTCAACCACGCCCTGTTCTTCAGCGACCTCGCCTTGCGTCGGCAGGGCGGCAACCTGCTGCCGGATTACAAAGTCGTGATCTTCGACGAGGCCCACACGCTGGAGGATGTGGCCGCCGACCACCTCGGCCTGAAGGTAAGTCGCGGCGCCGTCGAACATTTGCTCAACAAGCTGTACAGCCCGCGCCAGCGGCGCGGCCTGCTCAGCTGGCTCGGCGACGAAGACGCTCTGCGACAGGTCGAAATCACGCGCAACGCGGCCGACGCGTTTTTCAACGGCGTCCTCAACTGGGTCCTCCGCCAGCCGAGACCGGCCGGCCGCAACGCGCCGCGTCAGGCGACCGACTCGGTGAGGGTCCGCCAGCCGGGCATTGTGCCCGATAACCTCTCCGAAGAGTTCAAAAAGCTGGCCTCGCGCATCAACGCCCTCGCCGAGAACATGGACGACGAACAGAAGGTCGAGTTCACGTCCCTGAGCGGCCGCGCCCTTCGGCTGGCGGAAGGCGTCAAGGAATGGTTGGGGCAGGAGCTTCCGGGACAGGTCTACTGGATCGACGCGGCCGCGGGAAGGAACCCGCGCGTGGAACTGGTCAGCGCGCCGATCGAGGTCGGCCCGGCGCTGGAAGAGCAGCTCTACAGCCAGGTCCCGACCGTGGTGATGACCAGCGCCACGCTCAGCACCGGCGGCAAGTCGGGCTTCCGCCACGTCCAGGGCCGGCTCGGCCTGGACGGCTGCGACGCCCTCCAACTCGGCAGCCCGTTCAACTTCCGCGAACAGGTCGAGCTGTACCTGTTCCGGTCGATGCCCGACCCGTCGGCCGACCCCGCCCGCTACGAGGAGGCGGTGCTGGCCAAAATCCCGGAATACGTTCAACGCAGCAAAGGGAGAGCATTTGTCCTGTTCACGAGTTACCAGATGATGCAGAAGGCGACGGCCCGGCTGGCGCCGTGGTGTTCGCGGCAGGGCTACCCGCTGCTCAGCCAGAGCGACGGCCTGCCGCGGTCGCAAATGCTCGAGCGCTTTCGGGAGGCGGGCAACGCGGTGCTGTTCGGCGTGGACAGCTTCTGGCAGGGCGTGGACGTGCCGGGCGACGCCCTGTCGAATGTCATCATCACGAAGTTGCCGTTCGCCGTGCCGGATCGGCCGGTGCTGGCGGCGCGGCAGGAGGCGATCGAGGCGGCGGGCGGCAACCCGTTCATGGACTACCAGACGCCGCAGGCGGTCATCAAGTTAAAGCAGGGGTTCGGCCGGCTGATCCGCACCGCCACGGACACGGGGATGGTGGTCATCCTCGATCCGCGCGTGTTGACCAAGGGGTATGGACGAGTTTTTCTGGCGGCGCTGCCGGAGTGCCGGCGATTTGTCGATGGGGCGCCTGCGTCGGACACGCCGGGCGGATGACGACCACGCGGCGGGCCGGGCCGGCGATCGGCGTCTCGACGAAACGCAGCAGCGGCGGGTCGCGGCGCTCGAAGCGCACCGCCATCCCGGTTCGGCAGGCCCACACCCCCGCCGGGGAACTCATCACCATCTCATACACGACGCCCGGTTCCAACTCGCCGAGTCCGTGCCGGGTCGGCGTAGGCGCGCCCGCTTCTTCCGCCGGCGTGAACTCGAAATAGACGCCGTGGTCGAAAAGCAGGAGGGGACAGCCGCGTCGGGGGTCTTCCACGGCGACCGGACCCCCAGGCAGGAAGCGCGTTTCGAGCAGCAGCACCCGCTCGCCCAGCGATTCGCGGAGGCGCGGCGCCGGGTCGTCCGCGACGGATCGGCGGGTGTGCAAGACGGCCGTCAGGCCCGGCCACAGCTCGGAGGGCCGGTCGCGTCCCGTGAAGGCCTTCACGCCGGCCAGCAGGGAGTCGATGCCCTCGGCCGAGCCGGCGAGGCACGTCACCGGCGTGCGGGCCAGGAGTTCGGGCGTGGCCGCCCCGCAGCCCATCATGGCGTAGGGCCGGACCAGACGGGGCAGCGCGGCGCGGTCGAACAATCCGCCGTCGCCGAGGAAAATCAGTTGCCCGGACAGCAACCGGCCGTGCGGGCGTGCGCCTCCCACGAACCCAAGGGCCGTCCGCCAGGCGGCATGAAAGGCTTCCCGATGCGCCCTCTTCCCGGCGCCCGGCGTCGGTTGGAGACGTTCGAGTTCGGACGGCGAACGGAGCGGAACGAGGCGGCGGAAATCGGCTTCGGTGCGGATGCGGCGGAAGTCATGTTGGCGGCCGAAGGTCGTCGCCCGCGCTTTATGAACCAGTCCGAGCAGAATGCGCAGTTGACACCGGGCGGGCGCCTGACGGTCGAGCCGGGCGACTTCGTACCGGCCCCGCGCGCGCAGAATCGCGTCCGCCGTCAGGCGGAAAACCGGGCAATCCAAAAGCCGTCGTTGGACGGCTTGGGTGAAAAGGTGCGCGCTCAAGTGTACAGGCGTCAATTCCTGTGCGTTGAAGTTCCTGCGTCCAATGTTGAAGAGAGTACCGCGCGGGAGGGGGTCGGTTCAAGACATTTCCCCCAGATTGCGCGGTCGAGGACATTGGGGAGGGTCCGCGGGCCGCGGGCCTTCAAGACGTTTCCCCGCTGTAAGCCGCGAAGCAGCTTTCCGTCTCCCACAGCCTCACCTCGACGACCGGGAAGCCCTGCGACGCGGTGTAATCGAAGATGAGCCGGGCGATGTTCTCCGCCGTCGGGTTGGCGTCGAGGACGTGGACGGGTTCGCCCAGCCGCCGCAGGAACGGCAGCGCCGGGTCGTCCTTGTGCAGCAGCATTTTGTGGTCGAGCGTCTCGTCGATCCAGCCGCCGACGACGCGCTTGAGCCGGGCGAAGTCCACGACCATGCCGAGCCGGTCCAGGGCCGGTCCCGCCAGCGTGATAACGGCCCGGCCGTTGTGGCCGTGCAGCCAGCGGCACTTGCCGTCGTAGTCGAGCAGCCGGTGGCCGTAGCAGAAGGGGATTTCCCGCGTCACGCTGAACATGGTCGCTCCGTGGGGTACGGGGTCCGATCCGGCAAACCCGCCGCGGCAAAGGCCCGGCGGCGCTCGGCGCACTTGTTGCACGAGCCGCAGTGGCGGCCCGCGCGCGGGCGCATGCACGAGAACGTCAACTCCAGCGGCAGGTCGCGGCCGCGGCGCAGCACGTCCGCCTTATGCAACCCCAAATAGGGTTGAAGGACGCGCACCCGGCCGCCGACGGCCCGGTTGACGGCGCCCTCGAAGGCGGCGAAGAAGGCCGGCGTGGCGTCCGGGAACGGGTTGCCTTTTAGCGGGGCCAGGGCGATCTCGGCGACGCCGTGCAGGTGGCACCAGAGCATCGCCTTGGCCAGCAACAGCACGTTGCGGCCGGGTAGGTAAACGGCCTCGTCGGGCGTATCGGCGCCGGGCGTCCCCGCGCCGGTGAGACCCCAGTGGTCGGAGTACAGATCGCCAACCGGCATTTCCAGGACGTGCAGCGGCCGCAGCGCCGGCGCCGCCACGGCATCGAGAAAGCGGCGCAGGTGGTCCAACTCCGCCGCCTCCCAGAAGAGGCCGCAGCGAATATAGAGGGGGTAAACGCGGGCACGGCTCCGCAGCGACTCGCCGAGGAGAACGGCGCTGTCGAGACCGCCGCTTACGAGGACGGCCAGAGCGAGCGAATCGGCGGACGGGGAAAGGGGTGTCATCTTTGATTATTGTAGGTCGGGGGAGATGTCCGGCCAAGGCGAGCGGCCGGCGTAAGCCGGCTGGTACGTCCCATTCACCAGCCGGCTTACGCCGGCCGCTCGCCTGAATTCGGGCGCGGGCTCAGCGCGCCGCCGACCGCCAGCCGATGGAGGATGTGTAAGATTCTATCGCGGGCTGGCAGGCCGGGGACGCGCCGGATGGACGCCGAAAAAACCTTCTGCGAGTTCTTCGCCGGCATCGGCCTGGTCGGCGAGGGGTTGCGCCCGTCCGGCTGGGCCTGCGTCTACGCCAACGATCTCAACCCGCGGAAGCAGGAACTCTATGAAGCTTTGAACGGCCGCAGTCCCCACTACCACCTCGAAGACGTGAACCGCACGGCGGAGGTCGTCGCCCGCATTCCGGGCCGCCCGGCGCTGGCGACGGCGTCGTTCCCCTGCGTCGATCTGAGCCTGGCCGGCCACTACCGCGGCCTCGACGGCCGCGAGTCCTCCACCTTTTTCGCCTTCGCCGAGGTGCTCCGGGAGTTGGGCGCCCGACGGCCGCCGCTGGTGTTGCTGGAAAACGTGCCGGGGTTTCTGACCTCGCGCGGGGGGCGCGACTTCGTGACCGCGGCCGAAACGCTGGCCGGACTCGGCTACCGGCTCGACGCCTTGGTGCTCGACGCCCGCCACTTCACGCCGCAGAGCCGACGCCGGGTGTTCGTGGTCGGCGCGGCGGAAGAGGTTCCCGTCGCCGCTCGGCCGGCGCCGGGACCCGGCCCCGTTCGCCCCTCCACGCTCGTGAAGGTGCTCACTACACTGCGTTTGCCGACCGGCTGGCTCAACCTCGACCTGCCCGACCCGCCGGAGCGGGGTCTGCGCCTGGAGGACGTGATCGACCTGGACGACGCCCAGGAGTGGTGGAATACGACTGAAGTGGAGCGTCATTATCGCATGATGAGCGGCGAACACCGGCGGCAGGTGGACGCGCTGCGTCGCGGCCTGTTCCCGAGGGTGGGCACGGCGTTCCGGCGTGTGCGCCGCGACGGCCAGCGCGCCGAGGTGCGCTTCGACGGACTGGCCGGTTGTCTGCGGACGCCGCGCGGCGGCAGCGGCAAACAGATCGTGGTGGCCGTGGACGCCGGCCGACTGCGGATGCGCTGGATGAGTCCGCGCGAGTACGCCCGCCTGCAAGGGGCGCCCGATTTCCCCCTGGCCGGCGGCCGCAACCAACAGCTGTTCGGCTTCGGCGACGCGGTGTGTGTGCCGGCGATCCGGTGGGTGGATCGGCATATGCTGACGCCGTTGTACGAGTCGGCGGGGGCGGCCCCAAGGAACGGACATGCCGGACAATCTAAGTCCTGAAGACCGTCGCAAAACGATGCGGGCGGTCAAGGGCAGCAACACGTCGCTGGAGCGGGCGGTGGAGGCGGCCTTTCGGGAGCGCGGCTGGGCGTGTGAGCGGCACGTCGCCGATCTGCCGGGCAAGCCGGATTTCGTGTTCGTGGGCGCCCGGCTGGTGGTGTTCGTGGACGGCGATTTCTGGCACGGCTGGCGCTTCCCGCTGTGGCGCGCGAAGCTGACGCCGTACTGGGAACGGAAGATCGAGCGCACCCGGCGGCGCGACCGCTCCCACTTCCGGCGGCTGCGCCGGATGGGCTGGCGCGTGCTGCGGCTGTGGGGACATCAGGTCGAGAAGGACCTGCCGGCGGCGGTGCGGCGCGTGGCCGTGCTGTTGCGGAAGAAGCCCCGGCGCGGCCGGCCCGGCAAGGCGGGGCCGTGACGCAAACCGCTTGTCCATGCGTCGTCTTCGCCCTGAGCCGGGAGGCGATGTTCTTCCGGCGGACGCGGCCGTGCCGGCGGGCGTTCCCCGGCGCCCCGGTTCGGGCCGCATTCCACGGCGACGGATCGCGGACTATTCTCCTCCTTGAAACCGGCGTCGGCCCGGCGGCGATGGACAAGTCGCTGTCGTGGCTGCTCTCCCGCCCGCCGGTGGACGGCGAACCCTACCGCCCGTCGTTCGTCCTATCCGCGGGCTTTTCCGGCGCCATTGTCGCCGGCCTGAACGTCGGCGACCTGATCCTTGCCACGGAAGTTTGCGACGCGGACGGCGTTTGCCGACCCGTGACCTGGCCCGCCGGGGGTTCGTCCTTCCGACGCGGCCGCATCCTGACCGTGCCGAATCTTATCGGCGCCCCGGCGGAGAAGCGCTGTCTCGGCGAACGGAGCGGCGCCGTCGCCGTGGACATGGAAACGGCCGTCGTCGCCCGCCTCTGCGGCGCGGCCGGCGTGCCGTTCGGTTGCCTGCGCGTCATTTCGGATGATGTGGATACACAATTGTCGGAGGGTCTGCTCGGCGTGCTGCGCGATGGCCGCGTCGGGCCGGGCCGGCTGGCGGCGGCGATCCTGCGCCGGCCGGCCTTGGTCGCGGAATTGATGCGGCTGGGCGCCCACACGCGGACGGCGGCGCGGCGGCTCGCGGTCGGACTGGAGGAATTGTTGGCGTCCGGGTCGGCCGTGTCCCATACTTGAGAGGGCCAATTCCTCGGCGAGCGGGGGGCGTCAGCCCCCTGATTTAGCATCCCGTCGGCGACCGCACGAAGCATCAGGGGGCTTACGCCCCCCGCTCGCCGAGGATGTCCCATGCGCCTCTTCCTGCCGCTCCTGTTCGCCGCCGTGCCGCCGACCGACCTCGCGTTCCACGACGCCCGCCTGGGCGCCTGGCAGGGCGGCGGCTTCTACGCCACCACCGCCACAGGTTGCGGCCCGAGCCGGTCCTTCGGCGTATGCAGCGGCGACGCAGGCCAGGCCGGCCACAAGGCGCTCCTGTACCAAACCTTCGTCGTGCCGCCCGACGTCGCCGTCATCCGCTTCACCGCGGCGGCCCTGCGCCCCCAGGACTGCGAACCCGGCCCCGCCCTCGACGTGGTGCTGGAGGCGGCCGAGCGGGAAATAATCCCCAAGAGCGTCCGCACAGCCGACGGCCCGCGGGAGGCCCAGCGCCTTCTGCCCCCGGATAACGGCCGGCCGCGAGAATACTTCTGGCCGGTAGGATCGCGCGCCGGTCAGCGGGTGCGCATCGCCCTCATCGACGACGACGACCGGCCCGGCTGTCATATCTTCTGTAGTGGCTTCCAGCTGATCGCCGCCGACGAATACAACGGCCGGGTGTTCGCCGATGATATGCGCCGGTTGGAGCGAAAGAACCGTCTTCCGCCGATGACCCGACTGGACAGCGACCATTTCCTTGCCATCGGCGACGCCGACGACGACGACATCGAACACCGACTGTACAACTGTGAGACGATTTACGCCATCTTCTTTGACCATTTTCGACGCAAGGGTTTTGACGTGCGGCCGCCGGCGGAACGGATGATGGTGGCGGTGTTCGACTCGCAGGAGGGCTTCGAGGCCTACCTCGGCCGCAACATGCCGTCGGCGATCACCGGCCTGTACGACCGCGACGGCAACCGTCTCGTGGTCTACGACTACGCCCGCAATCGCGCCTTCCGGGAGGCGAAAAAGCGCGGCGACGAGATCGCCCACAGCATCGCGGCGCCGCTGGAGCGTCAGCGTTTCGTCGGGGCGTTCGGCCGGCAGGCGCGCGAGTTCCGCGACGACGCCGACATCGGCACGGTGATGCACGAAGTCGCCCATCAGCTATCGTTTAACGGCGGAATGTTGGACCGCGAAGGCGACGTGCCGCTCTGGCTTGCCGAGGGGCTGGCCTGTTACTGCGAGTCCACGACCAACGGCGCCTGGCAGGGCGTCGGCGAGCCGAACCCGATGCGCGTGGAATCGCTGGCCGCGCAGGTGCGCAACAAGGGTCCGCTGTACGCGCTCAAGGACCTGGTGCGGGGCGACGACTGGCTGCGGGGCGGCGCCACGGCCGGGCAGGCGGCGCTGGGGTACGCCCAGAGTTGGGCGTTGTTCCGTCTGCTGATGGAGGAGAAACCGGAGCGGCTGCGGCGCTACCTCGACCTGATCCGGGGCCGGCGGACGCCGGACCACCGTCTCGACGACTTCGCGGAGGCGTTCGGGAGCTTTTCCAAAATGGACGCTCGGTATCAGGAATACGTCCGTGAGATCGTCGGCCGGGAGGCGCCGCGGAAGAAGTAGGGGCGGGGTCTCCCCGCCCCCCGCGCCGGTCACTTTTTCTCGGAATCGACGAACTCGTCCCACAGGTCGTCGAGGGCTTTGCCCGTGGCCTTCTTGAACAGGCTTTCCTTGTACTCCGAATCGCGCAGGGCCTGGTTGAGCTGGGCGATGATGTCCTTGTCGTGGGTCTTCTCGATCCAGAACAGGAACTTGGCGGCGGTGCGGTAGCCGTCGCGGTAGCCGGCGTTGCCGGTGTTGACGGGGCCGAGGTCCGCGTCCGGCTCGTACTTGAAGAAGCGGACGTAATCCGCCATGCCCTCCACCACCCAGCCGGCGTCGCGCGGCGCGCCGCGGTACGACTGCACCACGTGCGTCAATTCATGGGCCACCATGCCGAAGTCGTCGGGGTGGCGTTGGACCCATTTCGCGGCGATGGTGATGACGTTCCCCGACGTGTAAGCGACGCCCTTCATGTCCTTTTTGAAGACTATTTTGACCTCCGAAGGGGGAGTGAACCCGTCGCTCTTGAGCAGACCGGCGATGATCGGCTGCCATTTCTCGACGAGCGCCTTGGCCTTGTCGCCCCATTCCTTCAGGTCGGGCGCCTCGGAGACGTCCACCGTGACCTGTACGGCCGCCGGCTTGGCATCGGTGGGCTTGGCGTCGGCGAACAGGCGGCCGCACGGCGCCGCGAGACCTACGACGGCGGCCAGCAGGAGCAACGAACATTGGCGCTTCATTATCTATCTTTCTCGCCGTGTCGGCGCATCAGGCGACCAATCGCTTGTCTTCAAGGAGCTTCAGGCAAAGGGCGCGCATCGCCGCCAACTCGCGCTGAAACTCCCGGTGGGCCTCTTCCGTCGTGAGGACGGTAAAGAGGTCCGGCAATTGCACTCCGTGGCTCATGATCTTGTCGGCTAACTTGTCGCGCAAGTGGTTGCGAACGAACAAGCAGTTGTCGGCGTGAAAGAAGACGCGCACGGCGTCGGTGGCGCTTAACAACCCGTTGGCGAGCGACTCGATGATGCCCAAGCCCAGCAACGCGAAGACGGCGGACGGCCGGGTTGACGTTCCGCGCGGTTCGGAAAGTAGGTCTTTCAAGTCCATACCGTTGTTCCATGGTCCGCCGCCGAACGAAGTTCTCCGTCGCCGGGGTCACTTCTCCTCGTGCGGCATTTCCGGCGGCGCGTCGGGCGGCCTCTTCGGCGCGAAGGCGTCTTCGATCCGGTCCCCGGCGAGCGCCGGGGAAACGACAATTAACGTTCCCCGGCTCGCAAGCGGGAGGTAGAACGGGTCCACCTCCTTGCCGTCCACGGAAAGCAAGACCGCGGTGAATCCGGTCCAGTTCCGCAGGGTCTTGGGATCGACCTTCTTACCGTCGGCGCCGTACACCGCCGCGTCCTTGTCGTCCAGATAGACCTGCTTCTGCTCGGTGACGTAGACTGTGACGTTCTGCACCACGTCCACGACTTTGCCGTCTTTCAGGATCGGGACGGTCTTACTCTTCAACTCCAGGCGCGATACGAACGCCTGGAGGAAAGGGCGGCCGTCCTTGTCGGCCTTGCAGATCATCACGACGGGGGCCGGACCCTTGGGCGGCCGGGCGGGCGGCTCGGGGGCGGGGGCGGTGAGGACGAGGCTCAACAGCGATAACAACAACATCGGCCCTCCCTTTCTGCCTTGCCAGTTTAACCGTCCTGAACGGGACGGCTAGGACAATTGGCGGCCGACCGGAGACCCGAGTCGATTGGTGCCCTTGGTTTTTGGTTGTCCCCACGAGATGGCATTCGGACGAACGGTTCAGGCAGAAAGGCTCTGATTTCAACGGCTCGTCGCCCTCGACCCCCCCAAGCGAGCCAGCAAAGGGTTCAGCATCAGCAACATCTCCCTATCCGCCCCTGCCACCAACGCCTCGAACAGTTGCTTGGCCCGATCCCGAAGTAGCGCCAGTGTATCAACCGGCGCCGTAATCGGTAACAAATCCGTCGCGGTCGTTCCCATCGCCGTCGCAAGCCGGTCTACCAAATCAATTCCCGGTGCGGCCCCGCCGCTCTCCAGCCGTCCGATATAGGACAGGGTTACATGGGACTTCCGGGCCAATTCCACCTGCGTCATGCCGCGAGAGTGTCTGACCTCCCGCAGTCGGGCGGCGAACCGCTGCACGATGTCGGCGTGCCGGATTCGGGTTTTTCGCTTGGCCATACGCTCCCCCAGCCCTCGGTATCGCCAAGGACGGGGAAAGGGCGGCATCTACAGAATAGGTCATTGACATCTACTTCTGTAGGAGTACACTGAGGTCAGCCGAAGTGATGGTCATGCCGCATGGCAGGCGGCCCATGCGGACGGGACGGCTCCCCGTTCGCGCCGGACAAGGTCCGGCCATTCCGAGCCGAACAAGGAGTTGCAGCCATGCAACGGTACTGGAAGTGGGTGTTCGCGGGCGGAATCGTCCTGGGGTCGATGATCAGCATCTCGGTGGCGCCGCCGATGGCGCACGCGGGGAGCAGGAGCACCAGCGCGGCGGTCATGAGGGGGGATGACGACTGCCCCAAGTACGACTGCTACCTGAAAGACAAAAACGGCGAGTGGCAGTACGTCAAGTCGTATGATAACAAACCCGACGCCATGGCCTGGTTCAAAGAGAAGACGAAGATGGGCAAACACGCCAAGGTCGTCGCGGAAAGCTAGCACGACAAGCCGTGATGCTCCGGCGGCGGCAACGACGGCGCGAGCATAGTCCCTCGTTCTCAAACAGGAGTTTGAGAACGAGGGGTATTTCCCACAGCGCACCGCCGGCGGACAGGGCTGCCCCTGTCCGCCGGCGGTGCGCTTTCACCCCTTATAGTGTGCGCTAATTTCATCAGGGCCGAGCTCCTGACCGGCGCTGCGTCGCGGGAGCGCCTTCGAGTATACTCGCCGGTACAGGAGGGTCCGTCATGGACAAGAACGAGCCGGATCTGGTCGAACAGTTGCACCGCGAAGCGGTCCAGCGCCACTGGGAACAAAAGGACAAGGAACGCGCCCTGGTTGAGGCCATGTTCCGGGATACACGGGAACGGTGGCGGCAAGAAGAGGAGCACGGAAACGCGCTGGTAGACTCGACCCACCGCGCGGCCGTGGAAGCCGCCCGCGGAAATCCACCGCCGGCGATGGGGCCGACGACGATTCACTATTCGGAACTGCCCGAAGCGAGGCCGGATAGTCCGCTGTACACCGAATGGGAAGTCTATCGGCAGGCGGCGGCACGTTTGCTCGCCGCGGGGAATGAGGGGCGGCACGTCCTCATCAAGGGCGCGCGGATCATCGGCATTTGGGACACGCACGACGAAGCCGCGACGATAGGCTACCAGCAGTTCCCCGGCCAGCCGTTCCTCGTACACCAAATTCAGGAGCGCGAGCGCCTGCTGCGCTGCGTGACCATCCGACGATGCCACGTCCGGGAATGCTGAACCGATTCGGCTACGCCGAAGCATCGGAAGGCAAGTCGGGTTCCCTTCGTGAGCTATGCCATACCGTCAGGATTTCGACCCGTTTCAGACCTTCAATAACCCTGTAAAAGATCCGATACTTTCCGCAAACGACGACCCTGGTCGTGGACCCTTGCGCCCCTCGCGGATAGGCGGCGCCGATGAGCGGTACGGTTTTCAACAACTCCACACGCTCTAGAATGTCGTCTGCCACCCGCCGTGCGGCCGACGGGGCGTTCTGGGCGATGTAAGTGGTGATCTCCTGGAGCGCCTCCGTCGCCGGCTCGGTCCAGACTATTTCGTAATCCATGAAGCCACCCGCTTCTTGACTTCCTCATGGGGAATGACGCGCCCCGCGTCGCCAGCTTCCTCCCCACGCCGGATGGCCGCGAGGATGGCGATCCGTTCGAGAATGTCTTCCAGCGAAACGTCGTCGGGCAACTCACGCACCGTTTCGATCACGGCTTCCTTGTTCGACACGTCGAAACCTCCTTTGCTCACTCCGTCTTAGCGCTGATCGTCACCCGCAGCGGATCGACCCAGTGCTTGTGGTCGGCGTTGTAGTACAGGTAGCCGCGGCTGGCGGGGCCGCTGTACTCGCCGGGGACGCGGGCGATCAGGTCCAGCGGGACCGCAATCTTCTGGCCCGGCGCCAGGTCGCGCCAGTACAGCACAAGCTCCCGGCCGCGGACCTCGAACGCGCTCACCAGCGGGCGCGAGCCGTCCTCCGGCACGCGCGTGTACTGCTTGAGTTGCTTCATGTCCTCCGGCACGGTCAACCCGCCCGGCAGGCCCAGCACCGCCACCGCCATGCCCTGGCCCTTGCCGCTGACGTTTTCCAGCGTCATATTCAACCGTACCAGATCGCCTTCCTGCACTTCCGTCCGGGACAGTTTGGTTCCCAGCCGCACCGGGCAGCCGTCCGGGCTGACCGGCTTGAGCGTCTGGTACGTCCACGCCAGCGTGTACGGGAAGGTGTTCTTGCCGGTGATCTCCACGCGCACGTCGTTGCGGCCGGGGCGCAACACCGTCTCGGCGTCCTTCAATTCCAGCGTCAGCGCCTCCGTCGCGCCGGCCTTGAACGACAATTCGGCCTCCTGCTTGTCGCCGACGTACAGCCGCAGTTCGCCGCCCTCCGCCGTCCGCTTGTTGGCGTTGGTGTAGGCGATCAACGCCTTCAGCGCCAGGATGGTCGATTGCGTCGAGCCGAAACCGCCGTAACCGCCGCGCTGTTGGCCGACCCACTTCACCGCCTTTTGCAGCGGGGCGTTGAAGGCGCCGGGGTTGGCCTTCAGCCAGCCCAAGACCGCCAGCGCCGTCGTCTCGATCTGCAAATCGCGGCCGCCGGAACCGGTAATGCTCGTCTTCTCCGCGTCGAGATGTCCGTCTTCCTTCTGGGCGCCGGCCACTTTTTGCAAAATTACCGTCGCCTCGTCGGTTCGCGCCCGGTTGATGAGGCTGTTGGCGACCAGCGACAAAAAGTACGGGTCTTTCGACGTTTTCGCCTGCTCGGCCAGGGCGTTCAGCTCCGTCGTCAGGTCGTCGTCCTTGCCGCTCTCGGTCAAGGCCCAGACGATGTAGGCGTTGGTCACGTCCTCCGGCGCCCGGCCGAACGAATCGACCGACAGTGGGTTGCGCAGGAAGCCGCCCTTGCCGTCGCGGCGCGACAACAAGTAGTCCTGCGTCCGCTTGAGCATCGCCGGGTCCACGTCGCGCACCTTGGCCATGTCGCGGAACTCCAGCAGGCCGTAGGCGGTCAGCGCCTCGTGCGGCGGGGCCGTGCCGCCGAACCACTCGTAACCTTCCTTGGCGTTCTTGGCCGGGTTGGTGCATTCAAACGAGGTCAGCTTGTCGTAGCCGCGGGATAGCAGGTCGCGGGCGCGGCGCTCCAACTCGGGGTTGGTCTGATTGCTCTCCTTCAAGTAGTTGAGGATCAGCAGGTTGGGGTAGTTGCTGGTCGAGGTCTGCTCGAAACAACCGTTCGGCTCGCGCAACAAGCCTTCCAGCCCCTTTTGCAGGTCGGCCAACGTCGAGGGAAAGACCTGCACCTGACATTTCAGAGTGCCCTTCACCCATGTATCCGGCAGCGTCACCGTCTGCGACGCCGAGCCTTCCAGCACGTCGCTGCGCGACTCGGACACCGGGAAACCTTCGGGCGCCACCCGGAACTTCGCCCGCACGCCGTCGGCCGCGAACGGCTCGGCCTTACCCGTGAACTCCAGCACCGCCTCGCCTTCCTGGACCGTCGGCCGGAAGCGGTAGATCGGCCGGGCCGTCTTGCCGCCGTCCACCGCCAGCCTCTCCGTCTCCTTGCCATTAAGGAGCTTCAAGTTTTCATGCGTCCGCAGCGTCAATTGCACGTCGCGGCGGTCGGGCGTGTTGTTGGCCACGCTCAGCGGCACGTCGATCTCGTCTGAGGCGGTCACCTCGATGGGCGTCGCCGGTTGCAGCGCGAACGGCAGCCGCGATTCCAGCAGCTTGACGCCGGCGCCGAGACGGCCGTCCAGCGTGTGGGCGTAAACCGTCGCCTGGAAGGTCGTGGCCGAGTCGCACAGGTCGAAGGAAACGTCCGCCTTGCCGTCCGGCAGCACCAGCACTGGGTGCCAGTAGAGCGTCTCCGCGAAGTCCGTGCGCAGCTCCGCGGAACCCTCGGCGCCGCGGTCGTGGGCGTACTCGCGCACCACCATCGGAGTCGTCGCCGCCCGGTCCAATTCGGCCTTGCCGTCGGCGGCTTGCTCGCGCATTTGCCGCAGTCGTCTGAGATTGTCCTGCCAAACGATGGCGCGCCGGAAGCCGTCCGGGGCCTGCCGCGCGTCGTCCTTCGCCTCCTTCGCCTTGTCCTTCGCCTCCGCGCGGATCCCGTCGGCAAGGATGTCCGCCTTTTTCAGGACTTCAACGTCCTTACGATTCTGCTGGGCCTCGTCGATCGCCGTGCGAGCGGCGAACTGCTTCTCCCGTTCCTGCAAATCCAGGCCGCGAGCGCCGCCCTGAAGATTGGCGACCGCGCCGAAGTTGCCTTCGCCGCCGCCCGTCCTCTTGGCCCCCGGCGCGGCGGCCCCCGCCATCCCGCCGGCGGCCGGCGGCGCGAAGCCGGGAGGGGCCAGCGCCACAGGCGCCTGACCGTTGTTCCCCTTTCCGGCGCCGGGCTTCACCAGGGCGGGCAAGTTGGCGGACCCCCGCGCGACGGCCTTATCGTCCATTGCCGCCTCTTCGGGTGCTGCATTGTCCTTGTTCATCACGTCCAAGTCGGGCGCGGCTTGGTCCCTCCAAACCGGCGCGTCCCGTTGAGGTTCGGGCAGCTTCGGGCGCTCCGAATCGTTCAGCATCGCCACCGGCGCGTCCCCCACGCCGGCGGCCGGCCTCGGCCCGACCTCCCGGTAGAACGGAAGCACCACGGCCAGCAGCGCCACGCAGGCGGCGGCGGCGGCGTAATACCGGATCGCGCGAGGCAGGCCCTTGCGTATTCCGAGAACCAAAAACAGCAGCACGGCCGCAATCAACGCCGTAGACGCCAGGCCCGTCACCCTCCCGTGCAGCTCCGCCTGCACGTCCGCGTACCACCGCGACCGGGCGACCGCCGCCGTATACAGCGGGTCGGCCGTCGCGGCCTTCCGTTCCTCGTCCGCCCGCGCATACCGCTCGTTGAGTCGGGCGGCCCTGGCGTCCGTCTCGTCCTCGATCGTCTTGACCTCTTCCCGCGCCAGGTCCGTCTTGTGCGACGACTGGCCGGTCATCACCAAAAGACGATCCGCCTCTTCCTTGTCGGCGTCCTTTTCGCGGAACTTGTTGGGGTCCTGCTCCGCGAAGCGCCGCCAGCCCTGCACGCCCAGCAGCAGGTCCAGCGCCTCCGACGCCTCGGCCTGTGGCCCCAGCAGGAAATCGGCGTACTCCAAATCCTCCGGCCGGCGCACCTCGCTCGCCAGCAGGAATTGCGTCGGCATGGCCTTGTGCGTCTTCTCGTCGGCCAGCGTCAGCACGCTCTTGTCGACCACGGCCGCCATCGCCACGGCCGATGCCGGCTTGCCCTTCTCGTCGAGCGTTTCGACGTGGAGCTTCGCCTTCTCGCCGGGGACGTAGGACGAACGATCCGGCGTCACATTCACCGTCAGATATTCGGCCGGCCGGCGGTAAATGAGCCGTTCGGCCACCGGCGTTAATTCGTGGCGGTCGCGGCCCACCGCGGTTTCCTCGAACACCGTCACGCGGCAGACGCCGCCGGCGCCGTCGGCCGGGTTCAGCACCGCCTCGCTTTCGCCCTTCTTGACCTGGACGGAGTGCAGTAGCCGGCCGCGACAGTAGAGGCCGACCATCAGGTCGCGTTCCTTCTTGCTCCGCACCACCACCTTGATCGGTTGGCCCGCCGCGGCCACGCCGTCTGGCACGCTCAGCACCACGCCGTCGGCCTTTACCGCCGGCAGGGCGACGCGGCCCGCAATGCCTACCGGTGAGTCGATGCCCAACTCGTACTTCTTGCCGGCCTTCGGCGTGAACTCGAAGCGGCCCATGCCCTGGTTGACGCCCGGTTCCTTGTCGTCGTGCAACGTCTCCACTTCGACCGGCAGCGGCTTGCCGTCCTCGTACAATCGGCCCTTGAGGTCGGCCGGCTTGCCCAGCGGCGTACGCACCTGGAAGTAAACGCGGTTGGGCAGCTCGGCCGCCAGATCGCCGCCCTCCGGGTAGAAATCGACGTTCAACTTTTTCAGCACGATTGGCAGCGGCCGGGTGATCGTCTCCACGGCGCCGCCGAGGAATTTCACGCCCAGCGATGCCTCGCCGCGTTCGATGGCCGACGGCAGCTTGAAACGCACCACGACGGCGCCTTGGTCGTCCGTCCGCAGGCGCAGCGGCTGATTGGTCTCCTTGCCGTCGGCGCCGTAAAACTTGTCGTCGATGAGGACCGTCGCCTCGACGGGCTGGTCGCGCACCGGGTCGCCGTTGGCCCCCACGGCCTTGCAGCGGGCCGCGACCTCGTCGCCGGGGCCGTAGGTCGAACGGCCGAAGTCCAGTTCCTTGTTCAGCTGCTGTTTCGGATAGTTATTGACGATGAATTTGCGGCGCTGCTCGGGGAAGCGGTTGTTCTCCTCGCGGCAAACCAAGGTGTATTCGCCGCCGTCCAGGTGGGGGTCGAGGGCAAATTCGCCGGCGCCGACGCCGCGCACCGGCTTGCCGTCCGGCCCCGGGACCGCCGCCTCGGCCTTGAGCGTCTGGAGGCCGTTGACGTTTTGCGCCAGCGTCTGCATCCCGCGGGTCGGCGTGACCAGTTCGTAGCTCAGCCGCAAGTCCTCGTCGGCGGGCTTGAGGCTGAAACGGTCCAGCGTGAGCGAGCGGTAATGGACCACCTCGCCCGGCTGGTACATCGGCTTGTCGGTTTCGAGGTGGGTGATGTAAACCGGGGCGACGAGGTTCACCTCTTCGCTGACCGTGGCCCCGATCCCGGCCTCGCGCCGCGCGGAGACGACCAGGGTGAGCTTGCTGTCGGGCTTGACCGGCAGGTCGGCCGGCAGCGTCACGGTGGATTTGCCGTCGGCGGCCTTGACGACCGGGATGGCCCCGCCGACGGGCTCCCCGTTTTGCCCGATCACGCGGGCCTCGACGGCGGCGGCGACCGGCCGATTATTCAAGTCGCTGGTTTGGATCTCATAAGTCGCCGGCGCGCCGGCGGCGACCGTCTTCTGGCCGACCACGGCCAGCTGGAGCTGGCGGGCGCGGAGGGCGTCGCGGGCCTCATCGACCTTCGCTTGCTCCTCGCGCGGCAGGTCCTGCATCTGTCGCGCCGCCTGTTGCATTTGTTCCCGCGCGGCCGCGGCGACCGCCTGCGTTTCCGATTCAATGCGGCGGGCGTGGGCGGAGTCGCGTTCCATCCAGTAGCCGGGCGCCGATATGCCGCCGAGCGCCAGCAGGATCGCGGCGGCCGCGGCCCAGCGGCGCCAGGGCCGGCCCTTCATGGCCGGCCGGCGCATCGGTACGACGGCCGGGGCCGTCTCGACCGGCGGGGTGAAGCGCACATCCGGGAACTCCATGCGCGCGGCGGCGGCCAGCAACCGGCGTTGTTCGCCGGCGCGGGCCAGTTCCGTCCGGCAGGCGGGGCAGGCGTCCAGATGGTCCTGGACCGCCTGCCGCTCGGTGGCGTCGAGCAGGTCGTACAGGTACTCCAGCATCTGGGCTTGGCAGGAGGAACAGGTGTGCATGGCGTTCACCACTCAATTCCGTGGGACGGACCTTCAGGTCAAAACCTTGCGGAGTTTCTGGAGGGCGCTGCGCATCTGGGTCTTGACGGTCCCCACGGGACGGTTGTAGGTCTCGGCGATCTGCTCGTAGGTCAGTTCGCCGTTCTGTCGCAGTAGGAAAACTTCCTTCTCTTCGGGCCGCAGGCACATCAGCGCCTGGCGGAGCTGTTGCAGTGATTCCTGCTCTTCCAGCCCCCGCGTCGGCGAAACGACGTCCGAGATCGGCATGGCGTCGGCCCCTACCAGGGGTTTGACCCGCCGCCGCCAGGCGCTGCGCTGCAAATCCTTGGCGGCGTTGAGTCCCACCCGAAAAATCCACGCCCGCAGGTTCTGCACCTGCGGAATGCCTTCCTGCGTGCGCCAGCAGCGCAGAAAGACTTCCTGGGCCACGTCCTGGGCGTCGTCGCGGTTGCCCAGGACGAAGCAAAGGGTGCTGACCAGTTCGTCGCGCACGGCGTTGAAGGTGCGCAACAGCACCTCTCCGGGCGACCCGTCCCGCGTGGCTTCGTCTGTCACAAGGGTACACACACTCGTGGCCGGTCTGGTCATGCCGTCACCCTATCAGACGAGGGAATCGGAGTGTCGGATTGCCGCCGCGTGAAAATTGCGTGGAAGGGGCGCGGTCGGGGTCCGTCCCGGAGAGCGCGAACGTCGTCCGCCGAAGCGATGACACTCTCAAAGTAACGGCGGAGGCGTGCGCGGACAAGGAGATTGTTACGTGGGGCGAGCGGGGGGCGTCAGCCCCCTGATTTAGCATACGGTCGGTGACCTTGTTCTAAATCAGGGGGCTGACGCCCCCCGCTCGCCTTCAATTGTTATTCCGGCGTCTCCGGCCTAGAATGGAGTGTCCATTATAAGGAGGAACCAACCCCAACGTGACCCTCGACAATACCCGCGACGAACTCACCGTCCACCTCGAACGCGCCTTCCTCGTCAGCGTCGAGTTGCCGGAGCGCCTCTGGCTCGGCGACGACCCCCTCGAAGAGCTGCGCGGCCTGGCGGCCACCGCCGGCGCCCTCGTCGTCGGCGGCCTCTGTCAGCGCCGCCTGAAAATCAACCCCGCCAGCTACATCGGCAAGGGCAAAGTCGTGGAACTCCAGGAGCAGGCCGCGGCCGCCGACGCCGACGTCATCGTCTTCGACAACGACCTGTCGCCGCCGCAGATCCGCAACCTCGAAAAGGCCACCAAGATCAAGGTGCTCGACCGCAGCGAGCTGATCCTCGACATCTTCGCCACGCGGGCGCGCACCGCCGAGGCCCGCCTGCAAGTGGAGCTGGCCCAACTCGAATACGCCCTGCCGCGACTGCGCCAGATGTGGAGCCACCTGGGCCGAACCGCCGCCGGCATCGGCACGCGCGGCCCCGGCGAAACCCAGCTCGAAGAGGACCGCCGGCTCGTCGAATTGCGCATACGCGATCTCAAGCACCGTCTTCACGAGGTGCAGTCGCGCAAGGAACGCGAGGTGGCCAGCCGCCGCGAAGAGCACACCGTCTCGCTGGTCGGCTACACCAACGCGGGCAAGAGCACGCTGATGAACGCCCTGACCGGCGCCGGCGTCTACGTCGAGGACAAGCTGTTTTCGACGCTCGACACGCGCACCCGCCAATGGCACGTCAAGGACTGGGGCCGCGTCCTGCTCAGCGACACGGTCGGCTTCATCCGCGACCTGCCGCACCATCTGGTCGCGTCGTTCAAGGCGACGCTGGAGGAGGCCCGCCAGGCCCGGCTGCTGCTGCACGTCGTGGACGCGAGCAACCCGCACGCCGAGGAACAGATCAAGGCCGTCGCCAAGGTGCTCAAGGAACTCGATTGCGGTGATAAGCCGTCGCTTTTGGTGCTGAACAAGATGGATCGCGTCGCCGACCCGTCGTTTTTACAGGTGTTGCAGAGCCATCACCCGCGGGCCGTGGCCGTCAGCGCCGTCAAGCGGCAGGGGCTGGACGACCTGCAAGACGCGGTGATCGAAATGCTCGGCGCCGACTTCGCCGATGCCGCGATCGAGACGGACGCCGGCAACGGCAAGGTGCTAGCCTATTTGGCGGCGCACGCCGAAATCTACCGGCAGGAGTTCGACGGCAACCGCGTCCACATCCGTTGTTATCTGCCGCGCCGGCTGCTGCACCACATCCAGGGGCCGGACGTGCAGGTGCGTTTTCTGGACCGGAATGGCGCGACGGACGGCGCTTCCTAGCGAAGCGCCACTCAGGAGAAGGGCGTTCTCGGCGTCCGGCTCAAGCCGTCTGGAGCGGCCCGTGCGTGTCGCAGTGGTCGCCGTGCGGGTGGTGTAGATGGCCTTCCACCAGGTAGTCGGTATGGTCGCCGTGCGGCACCGCCTCGTGGCCGCAGCCGGGGCCGTGGCGGTGGTTCTTCGGGTGGCCGCCGCAGTTGTGGTCGGGCGTGCATTGGGCGGGGTTGGCCGCGTTGACCGGCAGGACGTGCTCCTCGACCTTCCCCGCCGCCACGTGATGTAAGTGGCCGTCGTGGAGGTAATCCACGTGGCCGTCGTGCTTGACGGCCGTGTGGCCGCAGCCGGCCCCGTGCTGATGCGTGTGCGCCTCGTGATGCGTTGTCGCCGTACTCATCGTCATCCTCCTTTTGGGGCGTCTTCCTCTCGCGCCGGCTTCGTCTCCAGTTCGTCGGCGTGCGCCAGCGCGTTGTGAATCAGATCCGCCACGTGGCGGTCTGCCAGGGCGTAAAAGATGTGCGTGCGTTCCCGGCGGCGGCGAATCAGTCCCGCCGCCCGCAGGATGCGCAGTCGTTGAGAAGTGGTGGAGAACTTTTCCCCCAAGGCGTCCACCAACTCGGTCACGCAACACTCCGACCGGGCGAGCAGTTCCAACAGCCGCAAACGGGAAGCGTCGCCGAGGGCGCGGAAGATCCCTACCGCACGGTCTCGGGACGCCACGGAAACCTCCCGCACACTGAGGTCCCGCTGCGGATGCTCGCCATGCTTGCAAGAAGGGGTTCGCTCCTTCATGACGCCTTCGACCTCATTTTACTATTTCACGAAACAGTGAAATTGTATGGCGCGGCGGAAAAATGTCAACGGCCCGCGTCCCGGTTCCCACGCTCCGTGTCGCCGGCGGCCGCCGGCGACTACTCGACCGTCTCCATCACCCGCACCTCGGCCGCCCCGGTGGGCCTTATCGCCCGCGCGGAGCGCCGCCGCGCGCCGCCGACGCCGGGGACCAGGCCGCGAATGCCGGCATAGAGGAGGAATGAAATCGTCGTAATGAAGAAGCTGGGCGGCCGGTCGGGGAAAAGGTAATAAGCCGTCGTCAGGCCGGCCCACACCGAGGCCACCGCCAGCAGCACCGACCAGGCCACGCCCAGCGCCGGCCGCGCCGTCAGGTGCTGGGCGGCGGCCGCCGGCGTGACCAGCAGGGCGAAGATGAGCAGCACGCCCACCACCTGGACCGCCTGGGCCACCGTCCAGGCCAGCAGCACCATGAAGACCACGCCGAGCAGACGCACCGGCACGCCGCGGACGGCGGCGACCTCGGGATCGACCGACGCGAACAGCAGCGGGCGGTAGAGGACCGCCATCGTCGCCAGGCTGCCGAGCGCGAAGGCGGCGGTAAACCACACCGTCCGATCGGAGATGGTCAGCACGTCGCCGAACAGGATGTTGGTCGCCAGCCCCGCCATCTTGGTGGACAGCGACAGGAAGAACAGGCCCAGCCCCATCGTGAACGCCAGCGTGGTCCCGATGGCCGTGTCCCGCCCGCGCAGCTTGTCGCCCAGCAGGCCCATGCCGATCCCGGTCGCCACGGTGAACAGGAGCGTGCCGAGGAACAAGTCGGCCCCGAGCAGGACCGCGCCGGTGGCCCCAGTGAAGCCGACGTGCGCCAGGGCGTGGCTGGCGAAGGAGAGCCGCCGCAGGACGACGAAGTAACCGATGACCCCGGCGCAGACCGCCGCCAGCGTGCCGGCCAGGAAGGCGTTGCGCATGAACGCGAATTCAAACATGCTCATCCCGCCTCCCATGACTCGCCCCGTGGATGAGGCGCCCCCCCTCGTGCGTCCGGCACACCTGCACCGGCGTGCCGAACAGGTGGGACAGCAGCTCCGGCTGCACCACCTCGTCCACGCCGCCGCAGACCGGGCAGCGGTTGCGAATGTAGAGCACGCGGTCCACCACCGGCAGCACGGGGTTGAGGTCGTGGCTGACGAACAGCACGGCCACGCCCTGCCGGCGGCGCAGCCCGTCCACCAGGGCCACGATCTCGTGCTGGCTGCGCAGGTCGAGGCTGGCCAGCGGCTCGTCCAGGAGCAGGACCTTGAGTTCCGGCGCCAGGGCCTGGGCGATGAGCAGGCGCTGCTGTTCGCCGCCGGACAGCACGCCCATCGGCTCGCCGGCGAACTCCCGCGCGTTCACCGCCTCCAGCGCCCAGTCCGCCTGCCGCCGCGCCGCGGCCGAGGGACGGCCGAACCCCCAGCGGCCGCCCTCGATGCCCAGCAGGACCAGGTCGCGGCCGCGGATCGCCAGGTTGGAGGTAAGCTCGCGGCGCTGCGGCACCAGGCCGACCGTGCGGTTGCCGAGGCGCGGCGGGGCGCCGAGCACCTGGACGCGCCCGGCGTGGGCGGGGACTTGCCCGAGGATCATCCGTAGGAGCGTGCTCTTGCCGCACCCGTTCGGCCCGAGCACGGCGATGAATTCCGCTGGCCGAATATCAAACGTGGCGTGTTCCCAGATCGTCCGGCCGCCGAGTGCGACGGCCGCGTCTCGGAAGGCCACGACCGGCGGCCCGCAGGCCGCGGGGCCGCAAGCCGGGTTCGTCTCACCGCCCGGTTGATGAAGCAAGTGCATCTTCTAGCGCCTTGAGTTGTGAAAGTTGCCAATCCTCGAAAGCCGCGTCCGCCGGGGCCAGCGTCTCCGACACGCCCACGACGGGAATGCCCGCCTCCTTGGCCATGTCCCGGAGCTGCGAAGTCAGTGTTGAATTGGTCTGGTTGTTGTAGACCAACACCTTGATCTTCTTTCCCTTGATCTGCTCCTGGAACAGGGCCACGTCCTGCACCGAGGGGCTGGCGTCCTCCGAAACGGCGTTCATCAGGCCGGGCGGCGAAATCAGGTCCAGGCCGGTCGCCCGCGCCATCGGCACGAAGATGGATTCGGTCGCGCCGACGGGGACGCCCGCGAACCGCTTGCGGATGCGGGCGACCGCTTCGTGGTACGGGGCGAGACGGCCGGCGTACTCCTTGGCGCGGGCGTCGAAATACTCCGACCCGGCGGGGTTCAATTCCTTCAGCGCCGCCGTGATCGCCTGGCAGATCCGGTCAACGGCGTCGGGGTCGTACCAGACGTGCGGGTTGTCGCCGGCCTTGCGGCCCAGTACGTCGCCGGCGTTCACGACCTTAGGCTTCTTAGCGACTGTGTCCAGGACCTTGTCGGAAAAGTCGTCGTACCCGAGTCCGTTCTCGACGACGAGTTGGGCGCCCTGGTAATCGCGGACGACCTGAGTATTCGTCTGGAATTCGTGGGGGTCGGCGTCCGGGTTGGTGATGATGCTTTTGAAACGCACCCCCTGCCCGCCCAGCCGGGAGACGATGCCGCCGTACTGGTTCTCCACCGCGATGACCTGGATCACCGGCCCCGGACACGACGGCGGCCCGTCGCCCACCGACCAGGAGGGGTCGCCGGCCGGGCCCGTGGTGGGACCGCAACCGCCGCCGGTACAGGCAAGGACCAGCCCCACAAGAAGGACCGATCCGTCCCGTCGTGGAATGAACCCGCTCATGGCGCCGGCGCCTTTCTCGTAGCGAGACTCGCGGACGAATGCGTCTGGTATTACAAAGTAAAACCGCCACGGCCCATCGTAGGGCCGCGGCGGTGAAGTGGCAAGACGATCCCGGAGCAACGCCCCGAACTCAACGTGGGACAAGGGTCCGTTGGACGGCCCCCCGGTTGGATGCTCGGGATGATCGTCGGCGGGTTTGCGGAAATCGCTGTCCACGGCGGCATAGGAGCGGCCGGGGGCGGCGTCGAGCTAAGGGGCGTCATCGAACAATGACCGCTGCGCCGGCGGCGTCCCGCCGGGCGGCGGCTCGACGTGCAGCCCCGGCCGACCGGCCATCAACCCCATCATCCGCCGGGCGTTGTCGGCCGCCTGACTGCGGAAGCAGTTGTTGAACAAGAACAGGGCGCGTTCCGTGGTCCCGGCGGCGGCCGCGGCGGAAGCGGCGTCGATCCATTCGTTGAGGGCCGCGTCGTCGTAGTGGAAGTCGTAGCGCTCCTTGTCGCCGAGATACCAGTTGGCCTTGTTGCGCGAATGGAAACGAACGTAGGCGGACGGCCCGGCCCGCACCCAGCCGCGCGGGTAGAGGCCCGGCAGGTCAGGCACATCCACGGCGACGAGACCCAGGCCGAGTTCGCTCAGCCACGCCGCGGTTTCGGGGCCGGCCCAGGAGCGGTGGCGGAACTCGACGGCCAGGTGCAAATCACCGAGGCCGCGACCGACGGTTTCGACCCACGTCCGCGACGGCCGGTCGTCGTGGACGGACTGCGGCAGCTGGCAGAGTAGGCCGGAGAGTTGGCCGCGCGACCGCAAGCCGTGTACCGCCCGGCGGAAGCCGTCAATGTCTTTGGGACTGCGTTCGTGACTGACGGTGCGCGGCAGCTTGACGAGAAACTGGAAGCCCGGCGGCGTCCGCGCGGCGATCTTGTCCAGCATCTCAGGCGTCGGCGGCCGGTAGAACGTGAAGTTCAACTCGACCAGCGGGAAATGGCGGCCGTAGTACGACAGCATCTTGTCGGGGCGCGTGCCGGCCGGGTAGAAGCCGCCGACCCAATCGGGATAGGAATAGCCGGAAGTGCCGACCAAGACTTCCATACGGTTGCGCTAAAAAGCATCTCGCCGCGGAGAACGCGGAGAGCGCGGAGAAAGACAAGAAAGCATTTGCCTTTGTATTTCTCCGCGTCCTCCGCGTTCTCCGCGGTGAAATGCTTGTCTTTCGAGGTTACTCGTTCGCCTTCAACTTCTTCTCGACCTCGACCTTCTTCTGCTTCTCGCGTTTGGTGTCGGCCGGCAGTTCCAGCCCCTTCTTCCAGGTGGCGACGGCGGCGGACTTGTCGCCCGTCGCCATTTGCACCTCGGCGAGGTGGTCGTAAATCTCGATGCTCTGGGCGTCGGGGTCCTTGACCGCCTCCTCCAGCGGCCCCAGCGCTTCCTTGTACTTCTTCTCCTTGAACAGCACCCAGCCGAGGCTGTCGAGGTAGGAGGCGTTGTCCTTCGCGTCGTCGGCCTTCAACTCGGGGTTGGCCTTCAGCCGCTGCTTCTTTTCCTCTTCGATGGCCTTGCGGATCAGCTTCTCCGATTCCGGCAGGTTCATGTCGTGGTCGGCCCAGATGTAGCCGAGGTCGTTGTTGTAGCCGGGGTTGTCCGGGTCCTTCTCCAGCAGCGCCTTGAGGTCGGCCGCGGCCTTGTCCACGTCGTTGAGGTCGATGTGTAGGCCGCTGAGGGTGTAGCGGATGCCGTCGATGAATTCGTCCCGCTGCTCCTTGGTCAGATCCTCGTCCTTCTTGAAGAGGTCGATGGCGGTCTCGTAGGCCTTGACCGCCTCGGCCGGCTTGTCGATCTCGCGCAAAAATACCCCTTTGGCGATCTGATTCAGCGGGTTATCCGGCTGGGCCTTGACGATCTTGTCAATCAAATCGCTGGCCTTGTCGGTCTTACCCTCCTTGGCCAGCACCAGCACCATCTGCCGCAGCACGGCCGGCTTGCGCAGTTGCAGGGCCGCGTCGCCCTTGAGGTCCAGAAACTCCGTACAGGCCTTCTCGCTCTCCTCGTATTTGCCGCCGCTGTAAAGCGTTTCGATCAGGCCGGCGTAGCCCTCGCTGATCTTCTCGGGGCTTCGCAGCTGCGCCGCCTGGTCGAGGAACAGCTTGTAGAACGCGACGCCGGCGTCGGTCTGCTTGAGCAGTTGGGCCGTGCGGGCCAGAATCCAGGTGGCGTTAATGTTAAACGGCTGGTCCTTTTCCTTGGCCATCTTGGCGGCCTCTTCCAGCAGCGGCTTGGTGTGCCGGGCGTCTTCGATCAGCTCGAAGATCCGGCCCAGGACGGCGTCGTCGCCGGTGATCCGGTTAAGCGCCAGCGCCTGGCCGCGCGGCGTCTCCGCCGGGGCCGGGGCCGCCGGGGCCGTCGCCGTCAGGAGGGCCAGCGTCGTAACCGCCCCCATCACATTCCATGTCGTCCTCATCGCTAACCCCTCTCGGATCGGGTCCTGGTCCTCCGCCGGAACTCGCCCCGCGGGGCGGCGCCGGCCGGCCGAATCTCGCGCCCTCATTCATTCGTTATCCTACCCAACCAGCCGAAGCGACGCTACCGGAACTGGCGGCGGACTTTTGGAGGGAACCACATCAGGCGAAAGAGTACGGACTTCGCTCTGTCGCTCAACGGGCGGCGGCTGCCGTGACGAAATAAACGGCGGACGAAGTCCGGGGGACCTCCGGCGACTACCGACCTCGCGGCCATGCGGCCTACTGTATAATATTACAGTGTCCACCCGTGCAAATGTCGCCAAAGCCGGAGGCGGTCATGACCCAAACCATGCAACGCGACCTATTTGGCCTGGACGAACCGCCGGCGCCGCCCATCGCCGGCCTGTTCGCCGACGTCGTCTTCGACCGTCCGCTGGACCACGCCTTCACCTACGCCGTCGGCGACGACCTCAAGGCGTCCGTCGGCGTCGGCAAGCGCGTCCGGGCGCCGTTCGGCCGCGGCGACCGCACCACCGTCGGCTACTGCGTCCGCCTCACCGAGACGCCGCCGCCGCGATCCGTCAAGGAACTGACCGCCGTCCTCGACGACGAGGCGTTGCTGGACGACAACCTGATGCGCCTGACGCGCTGGATGGCCGACTACTACCTTTGCGGATGGGGCCAGGTGCTCAACGCCGTGGTGCCGGCCGGCGCCCGCGACCAGGCCGGCACGAAGCAGCGGACGTTTGTGGAGAGCATCGACGGCGCCACCGGGCCGCCCAACCTGCCCGCCAAACAGGCCGCCGCCCTGGAACTGCTGCGTCAGCTGAGGCGGCCGATGGAGGTGCGCGACCTGGCGCGGCGCGCCAAGTGCGGCCCCGGCCCCATCGAGGCGCTGGTGCAAAAGGGGCTGATTCGCCGCCTCACCCGGCGCGTGGACCGGTTCACCGACACCTCTGAGGAGACTGCCGCACCCGATGGGCCGATCACGCTCAACGAGGACCAGATGCGTGCGTGGTCGGCCCTGGAGCCGGCGTTGCATCAGGGCGGGTTCCGCGCCTTCCTGCTGCACGGCGTCACCGGCAGCGGCAAGACGGAAATCTATCTGCGGGCCATCGAGGAAGTGGTGCGTCAGGGTAAGGAAGCGCTGGTGCTGGTGCCCGAAATCAGTCTGACGCCGCAGACCATCGGCCGTTTTCGCGGCCGATGCGGCGAAACGGCCGTGCTGCACAGCCACCTCGGCGACGCCGAACGCGGCGGCCACTGGCGGCGCGTGGCGGCCGGCCAGGTGCAGGTCGTGGTCGGCGCCCGCAGCGCCGTGTTCGCGCCTTCCCGCAAGCTCGGCCTCATCGTCATCGACGAGGAACATGAAAATACCTTCAAGCAGGAATCGACGCCGCGCTATCACGCCCGCGACGTGGCGGTGATGCGCGCCCGGCTGGAGAACATCCCAATCCTGCTCGGTTCGGCCACGCCGTCGCTGGAGAGCTGGCACAACGCCCAGCGCGGCCAGTACACGCTGTTGACGCTGCCCACGCGCGTGCTCGACCGGCCGATGCCGCCGGTGACGCTGATCGACCGCCGCCACGACGAGCCGCGCCGCGGTCGCTTCCCGGCCCTGAGCGGCGGCCTGGAAAGGGCCATGCACGAGGCGCTGCGCGAGGGGGGCCAGGTGATCCTGCTGCTCAACCGCCGCGGCTTCTCGACGCACATCCATTGCCCTTCGTGCGGCCACATCGAGACGTGCCGCTTCTGCGACCTGGCGCTGACGTATCACAAGCAGCGCGACGTCATGCTCTGCCACTACTGCGGCTACGAACAGGAGCCGCCGAAGAATTGCCAGTTGTGCGGCCAGGCGGCCGTGCGCTATCAGGGACTCGGCACGGAGAAATTGCAGGCGGAGGTCGAGGAGCTGTTCCCGAACTACGTGGTGCGGCGCATGGACAGCGACACCATGCGTCGTCCGGGCAGCCACGGCCGCGTTTTGGCGGCGTTCCGCGAGGGGCTGATCCACATCCTGATGGGCACGCAGATGATCGCCAAGGGGCTGGACTTCCCCAACGTGACGCTGGTGGGCGTGGTCAACGCCGACGTGGGGCTGCACGTCCCGGACTTCCGCTCGGCGGAACGGACGTTCCAGCTGTTGTCGCAGGTGGCCGGGCGGGCGGGCCGGGGGCCGCGCGGCGGGCGGGTGATGGTGCAGACGTTCACGCCGGACCACCCGTGCATCGCGC
>Ga0182024_10004294_pt1 | contig 32986 bp, 21 predicted proteins | sample P32metaG_FD_120480 | JGI IMG/M metagenome (GOLD analysis project Ga0182024, IMG submission 120480) | Permafrost microbial communities from Stordalen Mire, Sweden - P3-2 metaG (Illumina Assembly) | ecosystem: Environmental > Terrestrial > Soil > Wetlands > Permafrost | place: Sweden: Stordalen... | reverse complement strand
CGAAGCGCTCAACTTGACGGTCGGCCGATGGTGGAAGCTTCTGGAGCGTCATTCAAACTTTCTTGACCAATCCGTTCGAGAAAGAATCTTGATCGCCTTGCTCGACCTTGGCCGCAAGTTCGGCGCGCGAGACGACCGCGGGATGATCATAAATCTGCGCCTAACTGGGCAGGATATTGCGGACCTGGTGGATTCCTCGCGGCCAAAAACGAGCGAGTGCCTCAAGAAGCTCGTTGCCGAAGGCGTTGTGACGCGTGAACACGGCCGCTTTATCGTCGATTCCGCGAAAATTCAGATTAGCCTACGATCCTGACGCTCCCCTTTCGACAATGAAGATCCTCATTAAAGACGCGGAGCGTCTATGCCGGCACCGCAAGCACGATCAGCATCGGTGAAGCGCTGCCGCCGGCTGCACGGCGGGCCCAGTCACGGTGCCGCTGCTGGTCGGAGGTACGGTAAGCATTACTGTCCCGAGCGGTCCCCGCGGGTGCAACGCTGGGCCGTTGGCTTCAAATAGGCCAGCGTCCGGTTGGTGTCCGAACAGAAGAGTCCTCGAGGACAACCTCCATCCCGTGGGCCGCACCCTCTATGGTGCGAGCACGATGCATTGCATGACGGTATCGCTCGCGCAGAAGGGCGACGGATTGAGAGTAGTAGTGGGCGAGAATCGTGCTCGCGAGATGGCGTCTGAGGCGAGCTATACAAGGTTCAGGCGACTGCCGATCGACAATCCCTACCATCAGATTTTCGAGTTACGGAAATAACCCGCCAGTTCAGTGGGCGATATCCTCGCCGAGCTAGCGGTCTGCGTCGGACGGTCTTCCATCACGCTGAATCCTGATCGCCGAGCGCGATCGGTCCGCATGCGTATATCGCAAGTGAGCGATGTCCGACGACGAAGGCGACGGGCCTGTCCCCTTCCCCAGTCTTTGTAGAACAGGGCCGTGTTATCCTTGCCCGCTATGAACAGCATCCGCTGGCCGTTGCTTTCGAGGTCCATCCTCGAGGGACGCGGCCTGGATCGTCCGCCCCCTGTGCGCGAAGGCGATCACGAACACAATTGGGAGCCTGCAGATGTTGCGATTGAGGAGTTACGTTGAGTCCAGTTTGAACTTTTCGGTTGTTCGAAGGTGACACCTACCCAATTGGTAAAGCCGAAGGCTTGCTGGGAAGAATCTTATTGCCGTTCAATTCTCGTTCTCCTCTTTCGCGAACTGGCAAATTTGCGGCCCGTTCAGGCGCGCGACGCAACTTTGTCCGATGCCCACTTGCGGGTTGCGTGACCGGTAGGTCAGGATCGATGGGTGATGGACCAACGCCACGACACACACCATGGCGCGATCTGGCGGCTCCTGGCGGACGATCACGCGGAGCTCGATTTGCTTCTCGCGAGCGCTGGCTCGTGCCGTAGCGCCGACGAACTCTTGGCATACGATCAGTTCCGCCGAGCGCTGCTGCGTCACATCGCAATGGAGGAAAAAGTACTTCTGCCCGCTGCGGAAAGGACACGCGGAACGCCCATTCCCGAGGCTCGCCGGCTCCGGCTCGACCACGGCGCACTCGCGGCGCTCATGATCCCTACGCCCCAACCGCCGATCGTTCGAGCGATTCGGATAGTACTCGAACGGCACAATCCGCTCGAAGAATCCGTGGGTGGCGTGTACGATTCGTGCGAATTGTTGGCCGGCACCGACGCCTGCGAGGTCCTTGCGGCACTGAAGGCGATGGAGCCGGTTCCCGTCAAACCTCACCTCGATACGCCGAACGTTTACGACGCGCTGCGGCGAGCGCTTGCGCGTGCCGGTTATGACGGGCAGCTAGCAGACACCTGATTAGTTCTCTCTTCCGCGCCTCGAGACGAGGAACGGTAATTAAGTTAAACAGCCGCAACTCTGATCAGGCGCGGCACGCACAAGGAGGACCGTTATGGCCGATTCAGAACATCGTGCATTCGACTTGCCGCTCATGTCTTTCGCAACCGAGCAGGAAATTGCAAAGCTCAAGGCCTCGGATCAGTGGCAGCGGGAGAGCCGGGCGGCGCTTACGCTCGTGAAAACGCACGCGGTCACGATAGTGCTCCTCGTGCTGCACGCTGGCGCAGCGCTGAAAGAGCATCACGCCGAGGGGCCGATAACAGTCGCGGTCCTGGAAGGAGCGATCCGCTTCAAGGCTTCCGGCGAAGAGCGAGTACTGCGCCGCGGGGGACTGCTTGCTCTTGGTCATGCTATCCAGCACGAAGTCGAGGCGCTCGAAGACAGCGCATTCGTGCTGACCGTGAATCAACCAGTGAAACCCAGCTAGGTACGAACCGTTCCGCTCTTTCGGAAAGGAGTCACTGCGACTCTGTCGCGCGAGAAAACGACCTGGTGCAAACGTTGACTGAACCAAACTCAACCGAGTGAAGGGTACGCAAAAGTCACGAGGCATCGGGGCAAAGGATATTGATCGATCTTACTGCTAAATAGCTCGGCCTCGTGCTCGACGCCTGCGAGTTTCGCATTGATCGCCGGGAGTACCGCTCACAGCCGCGCGCGAATCAAGATCATTTCGCCTCCGCCTAGCTTTAAATCGGTGAGACCAGGCGCTGCATATGATGGCCGTGCTGAGCCTGGTGCCAGCGCTTTTGGGCCGGGCGGCACCGGAATCTCTCAGTCGGCTGGCCTCATGGGCGCGGGGACTGGCCCTCAATTGGGAAGCGAACCAAAACCTGGCTTCGCAACCTGTTCCGCGAGCGATAGGTTTCAGTCGACGAGTTCGGGTACAAACCGAGGCCTGGACGAGGGCGTGACCGGCTGTAAGAGCCGAGCTTCGGGCGAACTCAGCGTCAGGTTGAGGGAACGATTCGTTTGGAACCATTTTGGATGTGGCCGCCGAGATCGGGCGCACCTTCGAATTCGGATACCGGTCGATACCGGTTAGTGAGGATGATGGGAGGGTTCGAATAAGCGACATGGTAGAGACGGCAATCGCGCTGTTTGAGACCTAACTCCAATTCCTGTGGTGAGCGCCGATCAGGGCGGTAGGATCGTAGGAGAGTCTCGCTGCGAAGTGCGTTTTCCAATTCGTTGTCGATTTGCCAGGGTTCCTCGTCGTTTGAGCGGATCACGGTTCCAGAAAAATCGTAACGAAACCAATAAACGATTCGTACTAGCGCTCGCGCCGGATCGTCGCAAAGGCCTGCGTAGCTCCACTTTTCGTTGAAACGGATCCCGTGCTCTTCAAAGTCTCGTGATTCATTTAAGCTTCCGTCGGTTCGGTCGGGAGTGCTCAACAACCAGACGACCATGTCGCGACTCGGACGGCTGGAAGTCTCGAGAGCGCAGGTCTCTGTCTGGTCCGTCAACATATGACACCTCGTTATAGGTTTGGATGAGTATGTGGCGACACGAATCATATTGAGAAGCTCTCCTGAAACGGACATTTGTGCTCGGTGACGTGTCGCTCAAACTCATTTCGGAACTGGTTTAGAAGGGCGCGAGCCGACCAAGCCGCACCGTCGGCTAGGGCACAGATGCACTTGCCATCCATAAAAAAACAGTTGTCGGAAATCGTCTGCAAATCCTGCATGGTCGCTTCGCCTGCCTCCAACCGCCGCAGAAGCTTGGTGATCCAGCCGGTCCCTTCGCGGCATTGAGTGCACTGGCCACAAGACTCGTGTTCGAAAAAACGTGCGATCACCAAGGCCACCCGGACCATGCAGGTCCGATCATCCATCACGATTACACCGCCGGTTCCGAGCATCGATCCCGCCTTCACTAGCGCGTCATGAGCCATCGAGACATCGATCTGGTCGCCACGAAGTACGGGCATTGAGACTCCTCCGGGAATGATTGCTTTGATCTTCCGCCCCCCTATCGGCCCACCCGCGTGCTCATAAATCAGTTCTCGCAGGCTGACACCGAGAGGCAGTTCAAACACTCCGGAGCGTCGCACACACCCGCTTACACCAAACAATTCGTGCCCGGCACTGTTGGGCACCCCTTGTTGTTGAAACCAGGTCGGCCCCCGCGCGATGATAGCTGGTAGATGTGAAAGGGTCTCAACATTGTCCACGGTAGTAGGTCGGCCCCAGAGTCCCTGGAGAGCGGGAAACGGAGGGCGCTTTCGTGGTTGACCTTTCCTGCCCTCCATCGATTCGAGCATCCCAGTCTCTTCTCCGCAGATGTAAGCACCGGCGCCGCGCTGCGCATGAATATCAAACGGACGATTGAGGCCCAGAGTCCGCTCACCGACGATTCCGGCTCGATACGCCTCGGTGATCGCCTCGCACAGCCTCGCATAGGAGTCCACGTATTCGCCCCGCACATAAATGTAGGCGGCATTCGCCTCGATGGCATGACTGGCAATCAGGATTCCTTCCAGCAGCAAATGTGGGTTGCGTTCAAGAATTTGTCGATCCTTGAATGTTCCTGGGTCACTCTCATCAGCGTTTACCGCCAGATAGCGAGGTCCACCGTCTTTAGGTGGCATGAAAGCCCACTTGCGTCCCGTGACAAAGCCAGCACCTCCCCGTCCCCTCAACCCTGACTCTTCTACCAATTTGCGCAGGTCCTTAGGTTCCACTTGCCCGGCAGCGGTGACCGACGCATAACCGCCGTCGCGCTTGTAGTCGTCGAGACTTTTCCAGCGCGCATCATTTGGCGGAAGCAAGTACCCGTGCGTTCCGGGTGGGATCGATGAGATAATCGCTGCGGGCCGTCGTGCGGCGCACGCAGTTTCCGGCGAGGTCGTAAGTGAGGCAATAAATTCCCTTGTGACATTTTCCAAATACGGATTCAAATTGACCTGTGCCACGGGTGCCGTGGCGCATGAACCCAGGCACTCGACTTCCGCGATGCTGAAGCGACCATCGGCCGCCGCAGCGGCCGGGTGAATACCGAGTCGCTCCTCCAGCTCCCGAACGATTTGTCGAGCGCCGCGCAGACAACAAGGCAGCCCGGTGCACACCTGAAGGACCGTGCGTGCTGAAGGTAGAGTTAGAAGCGAGTAAAATGATGCGACCTCCGCCACGTCTGCAGGTCGCATGGTGAAGAGTTTGGCGAGTTCGGTAAAGGTCTCCATCGACAGAGTGCCGATCTCAGCTCTCGCTAGGTGCAATGCTTCTATCAGCGCGCCGCGTGGCTTGGGAAAGCGTGCCTGTTCGCGTTCAATTCTTTCGACGGTTGCTTGTGACAACATCGTTGGATTACCGGTCGCATTCGCCGCCGATCATGTTGATCATGTCGAAGGTTGGAATGATATCGGCCAGCCGCCGCCCGATAATCATTCGCGCCAGGGGTTGCATGTTGGAAAAGCTGGGCGCACGACACCGGCATTTGTAGGGCTTACCCGTGCCGTCGCTGACCAGGTAGAAACCAATCTCACCGTTGGCACCTTCGATGGCGAAGTAGCACTCGGCCGGCGGCATCAGACCGCTATCTTCAACCACCAGTTTAAACTGATCGATCAATTCCTCCATCCGGTTAAACACACGGCTCTTGCCTGGCCATCGGAAACGGGGATCCTCTGTATCGACTGGTCCGCCAGGTATCTGCTCAAGACATTGCAGTACCATTCGACGGCTCTGGCGAATCTCCTCCATCCGCACGAGGTAGCGATCGAGATTATCGCCATGTTCACCAATCGGCACTTCGAAATCGAGCCGATCATAGACCAGATAGGGTTCCACTCGGCGCAGATCGAGGGGCATGCCCGCCGCGCGCAAGAGGGGACCGGTAACGCCGTAAGCGATAAGCTCGCTGGCGGCCAGAGCACCGGTTCCCTCCATCCGTTCGCGAAATATCGGGTTGCTTGTCAGCAGCTTGTCAGAGTCTTCGAGTAATTTCGCGACGCCGTCGAGTTTCTGACGACAGAATGCTGTGAAGCCTTCAGGAAGATCCGCAGAGACTCCCCCGATGCGAATGTAGTTAGTCGTGACACGCGAGCCGCACAGAGCATCCAGCAAGTCCCACACCAATTCGCGGGCCTCGACCAAATAGAGAAACGGTGTCATGGCTGCCAGTCCCATGCTGGTAGCACCAACGCATAGCAGATGGTCGGCAATCCGTGAGAGTTCTCCGGCGATCACTCTCACATAGCGGCAACGCTCGGAAATCTCGATACCACTCAACTTTTCAACCGCCATACAGTAGGAGATGTTGCAAAGGATTGGCGAGCTGTAGTTGAGGCGGTCAGTGTACGGAATGTTCTGGTAGTAGTATCCGGTTTCACATTCCTTTTCGAAGCCACGATGGAGATAGCCGACCTGAACATCCGCATCAACGATTTTCTCGCCTTCGAGATCCAACATTATTCGCACGGTGCCATGGGTCGCCGGATGCGACGGCCCCAACTGCAGCCGCATCGGAGGCGTGTTCAAATCGTCTGACGTAACGGCGTCACTCCGACCTTTCGGGAAGTGGTCTTCGAGGGAGATGTGCGCCGGGTCCGAGGTATTCCTGGATGGGTTGTTCGTCGTGCTTGCCATAATCCTTCCTTAGTGGGTGGCCGACAAATTCGTCATACAGATAGATGCGGCGAAGGTCGGGATGGCCGGTGAAATGGATGCCGTAGAGATCATAGGTCTCGCGCTCCAGCCAGTTTGCTCCAGTCCACACTGGTGTAACGCTGGGAATGTTTGGGTCATCCTCCGGTACGCGGCACTTGATCCTTAACCGATGAACTAAGCTGGTCGAGAAAAGATTGTAGACGACTGTGAAGCGCGACAACGGACCACGATCAGGTAACATCAACCGATGGCGGGATTGCTGGACCCGCCCCCACGCGGAGCGCGTTTTTATCCCAGACCTGGGGTTTGATCTGGAAACCGTCGGGCTGGCCAAGGTAATCGATAGCCGTCACGTCCAAGAGCATGTCGAAGGAAAGATCGGGTGTGTCGCGCAATTGCCGGGCAACAACGACGATATTTTCTCGCGCCACGTGGATTCTCTCGTCGCCACGCTCCCGGTAGCGTTCAACGACCAAGTCGCCAAGTTTGTTAAGAACCGTTGCGATAAGCGGTGAAGTAACGCTGGAGTCAGCAAGCGTGTGGCTATTAACGCTCATAGGTCTCTCTTAAATCGTCCGTGCGGGTTTTGAGGTCGGACACCGGGACGAGCAGGTCGTCCTTGTGCCACAAGGTTCCATCGCGAGAATAGCAACTTATCTCCACCTGCCGGCTCATGACGATTGCCTCTTCGGGACAAGCTTCTTCGCACAAGCCGCAAAACATGCAACGCGACATGTCTATGTCAAAGATCCGGGGATACCGCTCCACCTCGGCGTCAGTTTCTGCGGGAAAGATAGTGATGCAACTGGTGGGACAGGCCCATTCGCATAAGCCACAGGCGACGCAACGCTCCTTGCCGTTTTCCATTTGCACCAGAACAGGCATCCCCCGTAGTGCTGGAGCATGGAGAAAACGTTGCTCCGGAAAGTAGACGGTAAAGTCCTGGCCGCCTTTGAGAAAGTGGAGGAGATTCTCCAGGAGGTGGCGCATCGACACCCAGATACCTGAAAACAGAGCCAGGGTCGGGCTTACACTCCAGACCGCGCCCTTGGGGCGCGATACTTTGACCACTCGAACTGGCATTGCTCAGCACCTGGAGCGCATTTTGGCGGGCTGGATCCCGGAAACGCGACTGGACGGCCGAGCGTTCTTAGACGATCCAGACGTTCGCTGATTGCCGCTAGTTTGGGAGGAGTCCGCGACTGTCTTTTCTCTGGGCGAGTTTCGTTTTAGAAGGTCATCGAGTGACACGACGCCGACAACCTGGCCGTTAGCGTCCAGAACGGCTAGGGCGTTCATCCGCTTTCGCCGCATGGTCAACAGAGCTTTTTCGATGGGATCGTCGGGGCGGCAGAAAGCGTTTTGGTAATTAAGACATTCTGAGAGCTGGGTTCTCTCCGGATCCAGTCCTTCACCGATCACGCGAAGGCAGAGGCTGCGATCCGTCACGGCACCCATGTACGTATGTGGCGGCTCGTTCTCGGCCACTGGAATGAAACCGATGTTATTACGCTTCATGATGGTTACGGCTGCCTTCGCGGTGTCGTAGGGCACACAGAATGCGGCGGTCTTGTCCATCACCTGTTTTATCAACATACCGGGGTTTCCTTTTTGAGGGTGGCGAATCGTGTTTGCTCGCAAACTACCCTGTTACGAGGGTGGTTGAGTTGAGGGTAACGGTGGCTGAACTCCGAGCGGTCCAATCTGATCAAACGCAATGGAAGTGAACGCTGGAAAAGAATTGGTGATCTCGTCCCAGGTGGCTTCGATGTCATAGCGCTCGTGCCCGTTCGTTAAGCGGTTCCTTATCGCCACGAATATGTCGGCGTCGCTGAGCCAGCCCGGTGGGGGCTCGATGGCTCTGACGATCCTCTGAAGGCGACCGGCGTGGTTTACAAACGTACCGGTTTTCTCAGAAAAGGCCGTCGCGGGTATGAAAACCACGGCTCGATCCAATGGAGGTCTGAGTGTGAGTGACTGGACAACTAGGAAATCGAGACCATCGATGATCCTCTCGAGTCTGGCCTGATCAACTCCTTTGACTAGATCATCACCACACACATAAAGACCCTTGACCTTCTGCGCTTCGAGGAGCTGCAGAAACTCGCCGAGGCCGTCGTCTCCGCCTCCTACCAGACCGAGTTCCCTTACCCCGCGCGCGTTAGGCGCCTTCTCCTCCTTGATAAGAAAGTCGTCGGAAGGACCGCGGCGAACAGCCATCGCGGTCTGCGAAATGTGCATCGCCTGGAGAAGGCGACTGAACTGATAATTGTCTTCAAGCGTGAGATGGGGAGACACGATGGCTGCGACTGCTCCAGAGCCGTACCGGTCGATGATTCTAAGCAGCCCATCTGCCGCTGCTGATACTGCTTCGGACCATCGGACCTCGGTGATCGTGTCGTCGTCCCGGACGTGTGGCCTGACGATCCTATCGGGACTCTGGAGCAGCTTGTAGGTAAAACGCCCTGCGTCGCACATCCAGGTGTCGTTTACGTAGTCATTGCGGCGTGGCATAAGCCGCCAGATACGATTTTGATACTCATCGATCACTATGTTGCAGCCGTTGGAGCAGCCCGGACAAACGCTTGCGGTCTCGGACAAGAACCAAACGCGGATTCTATGATGGAAGTCCTTCGTTTCAAGCGCGCCGACCGGACAGATATCCGACGTACACATCGAGTAAGCGTTGTCGAGGCGCCGATCCCCAATATCGAGTATCGATCGATCACCGCGATTGAAAATGACAAGTTCTCCAGTTTTAGGGACTTCGCGACAGAAACGCACACAGCGGCGGCATAGGATGCAGCGTTCCTGGTCCAGCAGCATGCGCTCGCCGATGTCGAGGCGCTTGCCGTGTTTTCGGCGCGGCTCAATCGTTCGTGCCATGCGGCTGCCGAAGCGCATCGAATAGTTCTGCAACCAGCATTCCCCTGATTTGTCACAAATCGGGCAATCGAGCGGGTGGTTGAGAAGCAACAACTCGAGCACCCCGCGTCGCGTCTCGGCTACCTCGGAATCGTCAGTGTGCACGATCATGCCGTCGCGAACCGGAGTATTGCAGGCGATTTGCATCTTAGGCGTCCCTTCTATCTTAACCGAGCAGAGCCTGCAGCTCCCATCGATAGAAAGTTTGGGGTGATAGCAATAGTGTGGAATGTCCAAGCCGGCATCGAGCATAGCTTGCAGCAGGTTGCTGTCCTTCAACACCTGTAGGGATTGACCATCGACCACGATATGAACGTAGTTTTCCATCTCAATCCAGCTTACGCCCGCTTCCGTGGATCGCCGGCCACGACGTGTTAGGCCGTTCATGTTGGACTCGGTACTGCAGCTTGATAAGGCCGTCGAGCACGGCTTCGGGGCGCGGCGGGCAACCCGGAATGTAGAGATCGACCGGCACAATGCGATCGATACCCTGCAGGACGGCGTAGTTGTCGTAGGGGCCGCCCGAACTCGTGCAGGCTCCGAAGGAGACGACCCACTTGGGCTCAGTCATCTGGTCGTAAACGCGCCGAAGGACGGGTGCGAGCCGTTGAGTAATCGTACCAACTACGAAGAGCAGATCTGCCTGGCGCGGTGTGAACCTCGGAAGAGCTGCGCCGAACCGGTCGATATCGTAACGCGGGCCGGCGACCGAGAAATATTCCATTCCGCAGCAGGCGGTTACGAACGGGTAGGAAAAAAACGAATACTTGCGGGCCCACTGAATGGCATCTTCCAGGCGGGTGCTGGTGAAATGGTTGGGAAACGCCTGCCCCTCCGGCGCAAAAGTACCGTGATCGGACCTAGCGCTAACGACGTAGACAGGGAGCTTGCGACGCTCAGGGTCACCTCGATCACGCGTTTCCACAGTGTCTCCTTGGCTCTGCCTTCATCTCGGGCGAAAATAGAAGTCTGACGTTGAGTGGCACTCGACGATCACTCAGACCGACCGGACGGTAACCGAGTACGTTCAATACCTCCTCAAATATCGGCCATTGAATAAGAGACATGGTCTTCGCTGTAGCCTTTCTCGATCTTTCGAATACGTCTGATGGTATCTACGAACTCCGATTGCTTAGTCTTGCGGAAAGATTCGTGGACGCGACTCAACACAGGATTGTGGACGTCGTGGAAACCGGTCTGGAAGTCCCAAGAAATCGTTGCACAGGGTCATCAAAATCCAGGCGCATGCACTCATCTCACAAATTGCAACTAGACTTGGAGTTGGGTCGCTATGCCACCCGCCGTCCTTAAGGTATCGATGCAGCACGAAGTGTGCCGCGCGCCCGGATGGTGATCCAGCGTCTTCCGATCAAGGAGTCATGACGCGGTGCTGGGTAGCAGGTTAGGCTTTTACGACTCGCAGCCGCGGCTGGCGGGCAGGTATGTCGCGGACGTAGCTAATGTGATGCTTGTTAAGCAGATTGTAGAGTGTCTTTCGATCAACTCCAGCCGCCTTTGCGGCGACAGAGACGTTGCCGTTGTATTGCTTAAGTAGCTCGGATGCGTACGCAATTTCAAAGCGCGCCCTGGCGCTCTTGAATTTTTTATCCGACCATAGAGGCGACGATGATTCGGACTCGGCCATTGGTTGGCTGCGACAATCGGCCGGTAGATCGCTAGGGCGTATGGTGCAGCCGTCCGCTACGGCACAGGCGTACTCGATCGAACTTTGGAGTTCTCGAACATTCCCAGGCCAGGAATATTCCTGCAGTATCCGGAGCGCTTCCGGTTCAAGGCTGCATATCGGCGGATGTCGGGTGCCGCCATATTGTGCAAGGAAATGCTCAGCGAGCACCGCCACATCGTCCAAATGTTCCCGTAGCGGCGGAAGGTTTATCGGCAGCACGCGCAAGCGATAGAAGAGATCCTCACGGAAGCGGCCTTCCGAAACGGAACTGCGCAAATCACGGTTGGTCGCAGAAATTACGCGGAGGTCGAAACTAACGATCTGCAGTCCACCAAGACGACGATGCCGTCGCTCCTGGAGGGCGCGCAGCAGCTTGGGCTGGAGAGCCATCGGCAACTCTCCTATTTCGTCGAGAAACAGGGTGCCGTGATTCGCAACTTCCATGAGTCCCGGCTTCGCTCGGGGGGCTCCGGTGAATGCTCCTTTTTCATAGCCGAACAACTCGGCTTCCAGCAGATTCTCGGGCAGCGAAGCACAGTCGACGGGTACGAACGGATGCTTGGCCCGTTCGCTATGTGCGTGGATCGCGTGCGCAACCAACTCCTTGCCAGTTCCGGACTCGCCGAAGAGTAGGACATTTGCTTCGCATCGTGCGGCCTTGAGTGTCTGGTTGAGCGTCTCACGCATTTTACGGCTGGATCCGATAACAGAAGGGAAAAGAGCACTGGGCGGCGAGTTCTGAGCCAATCCGACATCTTCGGTTTGCCGCGTTCGCCTCGCGAAGGCTCGGTCCAACGCCACTTGCAGCTGCTCGCGGCTGAGTGGGCGCACCAGATAGAGAAACGCGCCCGCCTTGAGGGCTTCGGCGGCTCTCGCGATCCCCGCCGGCACAGTCAGGATGATGACGGGCGGCGCCTCCGCGAAGTCGCCGAAGACGTTCGAAGCTTCGTCCACTCCAGCGCGCCACACGTCGAGGTCAGCGAGAACGGCGTTAAATCGGTGAGCCCGGTGAAGATTCAGCGCTTCGAGACGGTCCCTCGCGTGGAATGTTTTGTAACCAAGAGAGGCCAGTTCGGAGCGAAGTGCCGAAACACTGTCTGAATCCTGTTCGATCAAAAGGACTATCTGCGCCATCGCCTGACACCGGGCACACACCTAGATCCTAGCGTTCTTCCGGTCCGAACGTTTGGGAGCTTGGTTCTCGAGTGTGCGTGGTTTCAGTAGGTGATGATGGATCGCGATCCTATAAAACGTCAATCCGGATGTGTAACCGAAAGAACCAAATCCTGTGCGTCAGGCCTTTGAGTGGACTGCATTTAAACTCCGAACCATTCAGCGAGGGGTTGTCGCCTTTGAGTCCAAGGAGCATGCGGGGATGGACACCTGTACCCTAGTTGTGGGCCACTCGACTCCTTGTCTGATCGAGAAGACGGTTCTTAGAGAAGCGCCCAACTCTATTTAGAAATATACGCTCCCGGCATTTGCGATGTGCGTGGTCTGAGGCGCAATCGCTCCCCGCGCGGGCATAGTCGCAGCGCGATCTGAACGAGCACCCGCTTCTGGTCAATCGTTCCGAACTTTTGCACCAGTGCTCAGCATCAAGGCGAGTATCAAGGGACGAAGCGCGACCGGGGAGAAGGCCGCGTGGGGGGAAACGCGACAGAAGCCTTCGAGTCGGCGCCCCGTCCCTTGTGCCGGTCATTTACCCTTGCCGCAGCAATCCTTGTAAAGCTTTCCCGATCCGCAAGGGCACTTGTCGTTGGGGTTCGGCATGGAAAGTAACCTCCTGAATCTCAAGTCCAGCACTAACCATGCCGGATTCCTGATGCGAACATCAGAAGAGCGCGAACAGGCGGAACGCGGTAGCGGCATCGACGCTGGCTGAGAAATGGAACCGCACCTCGAATTCGACACGCGGGAGCATCCGTCGCCGCAGAACGCCAACGCAGTCAAGGAATCAGAAACTCCAGTGATTGTCGGCCGACTGGCCTGCTGTGGGGAGCCTGAACCTCTTTCCGTGGTCCGGTGCATTTCTTTCATCGAGAAATGCGTTTATTGGGTAAGAGTCTCCACAATTGTGGAAAACAATGGACGTCTACAGCTTTGAAATCGAGCGCTTCCTTGATCACGACCGCCGGGGTGTGTCCGGAGCAAGTCACGTCATAGGGATACCTCTTTGGCCTCGGGGTTGTGCCAGCCCCCTTCAGGTGCGAGAGTCCGCTCCGCTTTCGGCGGTCCCCAGGTATTGGTCTCGTACTCGAACGGCGGACTCGTGTCCCGGAGGATCGGATCCACGACACGCCAGGCTGCCTCGACAGAGTCCTCGGACGCGAAGAGGGTTGCATCGCCGTTGGCAGCATCGCCTAAGAGCCGCTCATAAGGCTCCATTTCGTCCGGAGCCTGGTGACAAGCGACCAACTCGATGCGTTCCCCCACCATAAGTTCCCCCGGCTTCTTGCCCTTGGTACCCAGCGCGATCACCATCTCGGGGCTGAGGCGGAAGCGATAATAATTGGCTAGAGGCGGGTCGAGTTCGTCCAGCACGGGTCGTGGCGGTCGCTTGAGCCGGATCAGCACTTCGGTAGCGGTAACCGGGAGGCACTTACCCACGCGCACGTAAAACGGCACCCCGTTCCACCGCTCATTATCGATATGAAAACGGACGGCTGCGAAGGTCTCGACCTGCGAGTCGGAGGCCACCCCGGCCTCGCGCCGGTAGCCGCGGAACTGGCCGCGCACGGCATCGGACGGGTCAAGTGTCCTGACCGTCTCGAGCAGCCGTCGGCGCTCGCCGCGCCGGGCCTCGTGGTCCTTCCCAGCGGGGCATTCCATCGCGAGAGATGCGATCACTTCGAGCATATGGTTCTGCACCACATCGCGGATCGCTCCGGTCTGTTCGTAGAGTTTGCCACGGCCGGCCACGCCGAAGCTCTCGGCCATGGTGATCTGCACGCTCTCGATATGATGGTTGTTCCAGCCGGCTTCGATGAGAGGATTGGCGAAGCGGAAGTAGATGAAGTTCTGGACCGGCTCCTTGCCGAGGTAGTGGTCGATACGGAAGATATTCTGCTCGGGGAAGAACCGATGAAGCGTGCGGTTCAGTTCCCGGGCCGAGGCGAGGTCACGACCAAAGGGCTTCTCCACGACCACGCGGGCGTCCTTGGCGCCGCCAGACTTCGATACCCCCTCGGCTACCGTGGCGAACAGGCTGGGTGGAACGGCCAGGTAGTAAAGTGGCCGCTTGGCGGCCGCCAGAGCCTTGTGTAGCTTCGCAAAAGTTGTCGAGTCGGCGTAGTCCCCGTCGATGTAACCCAACAGCGAGCAAAGTTTCGCATACGCCGCGGGGTCTAGGTCACCGTGCTTCTCGAGGCTGTCCTTGGCTCGTGCTTTGATCTGATCGAGATTCCATTTTGGCCGAGCCACGCCGACGATAGGCATGTTGAGGTGGCCGCGCCTGATCAGCGCCTGTAGGGCTGGAAAGATCTGCTTGTACGCCAGGTCGCCGGTGGCGCCGAAGAAGACGAGCGCGTCAGAACGCGAGGCAGCCATCAGACATTTCCTCTAGTGGCGGCGGCCTTTTCCTCGTGGCCGCCGAATCCGAAACGAAGGACGGAAAGCATCACCATGGGGTTCCATCCTCCTGCTCGAGCGCGACGACCGCTGCTCGCAGACGTCAAATGTTGGCAAGTTCGCCGAAGTACTCGTGGTCCTCGTTGTAGCCGCCTTCGCCCTGGTTAATCGACTCTACGTTTTCGACGAATTCGATCGCTTCGATCCACTTGACCATCTTGAAGCCGAGTTGGTTTTCAACCCGCAGACGCAGCGGCGCCCCGTGAAGATCCGTAAGAGGCTCGTCGTTCATCTCGTAGGCCAGCAGAGTGTGCGGATGCATTGCGTTTTCCATGGCAAGGCTATCGTAAAACTGGCCGCCCTCGGCGCCCTCACCAAACGAATAAAATATGACGGCCTTCACACCCGGCTTTGGATGGACCAATCTGACCAGTTCCGCCAGCGGCAGGCCGCCCCACGCGGCAATGCCCGACCAGCCTTGGATGCAGTGGTGCAGAGTGATCTGGGTCTTCTCGCCCAGTCCGCGGAGCTCGTTCAGTGACAGCTCGACCGGATTCCACACCTGGCCGTGCACCTTGAGCCGGTAGTCCTTGAAATCGCTGGCGGCGAGCGCCTTCCACTGGTCGCTGGTAGGCATCTTGCCGTTGGGCCAGAAGAAGGGCGAAATGTCTTCACGGGGGAACTCGGCCACTGGGGCGGGGTGGTCGAGCAGAAATCCCATGACCGGAGCGATGATCGCCTTGGCGGTGTGCTGGACCGCGCGGGGGCGTCTCCACGCGGCCCAGTTGGCCAAGGCGTTCAACGCCACCACCGAGCCGATCCCCAGCAGACCGAGGACCAACCCGATCGGGTAGGCGTCGTCCGTGCCCATGACGATGTGGTTCATATTCCGGGCGAACCCGGTCATCACCACCATTGTCACATGCGCAATGATGAATAGGACGAACGCGCACATTATGAGGAAGTGGATCGAACGGCCGATCTGCCGGTTGGCGGGCAACTTCGGATACCATTTGAACCGATTGGTTAAGGCCGGCGACATCGCGGGTCCTGTCAGCATCGCCAGGGGCGCAAGGACGAATACCACGCCGAAGTACGCGAGTTGCTGAAGCGCGTTGTAGCGGTAGAAGCCGTCGGGCTCCGGTGGCATGTGCAAGGTGACGTAGTGGACGAAGACCGCCCACGCATCCGGCACGATCTGCCAGGACGTTGGCACCAGGCGTTTCCACTGTCCGGTGCCGAACAACAGCACCATGAAGATCACGCCGTTGCCCACCCAAAACATGGCGCTGAGGAAATGCCAGTGCCGGGCCATGCCGACTGTATGCCTGTAGCCGGGCAAGCCGATCCAGGGAGAAAGATGGCGAGCGTCGTCCTTGGCCGTCCAGACGCGGTCCTTGGGTACTCCGACTGGTGTTAGCCGGAGCCACTCGGTGCCGGGAGTGCAGTGGACATTCCAATACAGGCGGGGATGGTCCATGAGGATCTGCAAGCCGCTACGGATCAGCAGGATCATGAACAGGAAGGTGAGATAGTGGGTGACGCGCAGCCAAGCCGGAAAACCATAAGGCTCGGACCCGGTTTGAGGAATCATCGCATGACCGGTCGTCAGCGTGGGGAGACCCAACGTCGCCCACTGAACATAAGCCGCGGCAACCAGCAGCAGCACCGGCGACATGAGCAGAAGAAGAGTCTTGAATCGAACGTGCATCGTCATCTCGGAAGAGTAAAGGATGAATCAAGAAAAACTGCTGACTCATCCTTTGTGCTCTTTTCTGTGGCCTTCGAGGACCCTCTTCAGGACCTGCGCCTCGTTGTGCTCCTCATCCCGCGCGCCATACACCAGCGTGACGTTGTGCTCTTCGCTCTTTTGCTTCAGCAGTTTGAGGGCCTCCTTCTTCTCTCGGAGTTCTTTCCGATAACGGGCCTGAAACTGCTTCCATTTGGCAGGGTCGTGGCCGAACCACTTGCGCAGCTCCGTGCTTGGGGCCACGTCCTTCAGCCACAATTTCACCGCCGCGCGCTTTTTGCTCAAACCTCGCGGCCACAGCCGATCCACCAAGATTCGCAGACCATCTGTTCGAGAAGACTTTTCGTAGACACGCTTCAGCTGGATCATTGCGGCCTCCTCAAGATCCTGGGTGGGCTCGAGTCGCCTACGACTTTCCGACAGGCGTTCCCCACCGTCAGACATTACTTCCGCATTCGACCTTATCGCCTCTCGAAGTACCTCGCTGCTCGAGAAGGCCTGGATGCTAATCAGGTTGCAGGCGACCCCCTCCGGCGCGGAACCGCAACCGTGAGGGCACGATCCACCTCCAGATTATGCTGATTGGCGACCACGTCGTAATTCTGATCGCGATACAGCGCCGGACTCTCGCCGTGTCTCACATTTCCCACAAGCTTCTCAACTGTGGCGAAAGCTCCACAGTCTCCGCGTTGAGAGCTATTGATGATCGTTCAAACGGCACTTCCGTCTCGTCGAACATTCGTACGCTCCTGCTGATGTTCAAGTGGTGCAACTGCCGTGCCCTTTATTGACGCGCCATCGGGGAGGCGAGATGAAGGCCAATTCCGAGGAAGGGCTGATTCGATCGATTCAGCTCTACCGGTTCTCTGTGGTCGAAACCGTGGACGCGCGAATCTCTTCGATCAGTGAGCTGCTAATCACTCACGCCGTGGCCAGCCCATGGCAGAGTTGATGTCCACTCAGAACGAGTAGCGCAAGACGCCGCGCGGGGGAGCCACAACCTCATGGCGCAGTAATCGCCGTCGCAACGTGGCGCTCTTCTTGCTCCGCTCTGAAAGGTCACCTGCTGAGAGTCTTCAAGGCCCTTCAGACGAAGATGACGGAGATTGAAAACGCAGACCTGAGAGAAACCCCTAAAACCGCTTTGCGCATATTATGAACAACGGCCAAGAAACCGATCTGAAAGTAAGGAAGGCTAAAGCCATGTCTGAGACGAACTCAGTTGTCGCGATCTACGATACTCATTCCCAAGCAGAAGAGGCCGTGAGGAATCTGCAAAGGTCCGGGTTTGACATGAAGAAGCTGTCAATCGTCGGAAAAGACTATCACTCCGAAGAGTACGTCACGGGGTACTACAATACTGGCGACCGCATGAAGTACTGGGGCAAAATGGGAGCCGCGTGGGGTGGGTTTTGGGGACTGCTGTTCGGCGCCGCCTTCTTCGCCATTCCAGGGATCGGGCCCGTGTTGGTAGCTGGTCCTTTGGTCGCGTGGATCGTCGGCGCTCTCGAAGGCGCTGTGGTGGTGGGCAGCTTGAGCGCGGTCGGCGCGGGCCTCTACAGCATCGGTATTCCCAAAGGCAGCGTTGTAAGATACGAGTCGGCGCTCAAGGCTGACAAGTTCATCCTCCTGGCTCACGGCACGGCAGCCGAAGTGGCCAAGGCCAGAGACATTATACAGACCACACACCCGGCGGAGCTTGCACTGCACGGGACCGAACGCGAAGAACACTCCGGACTTCCAGCCAGATAGCCCACGTCAAAAGACGAAGCTCTTAGTACTTAGTCGCCAGCTCGAAGTGAATGGCCGATGAAGTATTTATCTCTGGATGAAGCAGGATCTTAAATAATTTCGTTGGGAATGAAGCACCGTGAAAGTCGATGATCAAGTTAAGGTAAAAGTCGCCGAGGATTTGTTGTCAACAATCGGCGAGTCAGACAAAGCACGAAGAGCACGATACTTCGACAGCCAGTCTCAGCGCGCAGAGGTTAAAGATACTGATAGAAAGAGTTCCAAATCGATCCTGGCAGAAGAAAGTGGTTCGATTCGATTAGTTTCTAAACCGAGGCCTGGTTATCCAGATAACCAAACCGCGCGACCCTAGCGTGGTTTTGCCACCAGAGTCGTGTAGCGTGAACAGGGATCTCCTCCCATACCGCACTAGTAGATCGCGAGCCCCAGGGCGTCAAGAAAAGTCAATTCCCGGTCAATCTATCCGGCCGGCAGGGTCTAACAAATGGCAGAAGAAAAGAAACTAAGCGGACCCGACCTTACGCAGGGAATCTCTCTCACCGAGCTTACCGAAGGCGGCATGCTGCAAGGGCACGCCAAGGGCGAGGCGATCCTGGTAGTTCGGCGCGGCAATGCATACTTCGCTATAGGTGGAATCTGTACACATTATGGCGCTCCGCTCGTCGACGGTATTGTTGTGGGCGATACCGTCCGTTGCCCCTGGCATCACGCTTGTTTCAGTCTTCGCACCGGTGAGGCGCTCCGCGCGCCAGCGCTTGATCCGGAGACCTCCTGGAAGGTTGAAACACACGGCGGCAAGCTCTTCGTCCGGGAGAAGCAGCACGAGAAGAAGACGGAGAAGAAGCAGGCGACCGTTTTCGCGAAGACACCAGAGAAGGTCATCATCGTGGGAGGCGGCGCTGCGGGCAATGCCGCGGCAGAAATGCTGCGGCGTGAAGGTCATTCCGGCGGCATCACGATGATCAGCGCGGATGACGCCATTCCTTATGACCGGCCAACTCTGTCGAAGGACTTTCTTAACGGCAGCGCGGGCGAGAAGCTGATTCCCCTGCGATCCGTGGACTTCTACCGCGAGCACGAGATCGAACTGCTGCTGAATACGCGCGTCGCCGCGATAGATGCGCGAGACAAAGGCGTCGAGTTGGCCAACGGCAAACGCAAATTTGATGCGTTGCTCCTCGCGACCGGTGCCGAGCCTGTGAGGCTCAAGATTCCCGGCGCGGATTCGCCGCATGTCTGCTACTTGCGCTCGCAGAGTGATTGCCGCGCGATTATTGACAAGGCCGGTAAGGCTAAGCGCGTGATGCTGGTGGGCGCGAGCTTCATTGCGATGGAGGTTGCGGCTTCGCTGATTCAGAGAAAGCTGCAGGTCCATGTCGTCGCGCCGGAGGCAGTGCCAATGGCCACGATTCTCGGACCGCAGGTGGGCGAATACCTGCGTCGTCTGCACGAACGCAACGGAGTGGTGTTCCATCTGCAGCAGACTGTTGTCGCGATTGACGAACACAAGGTCACGCTCAAGGATGGCCACTCCGTTGAGGCGGACCTGGTCGTGATCGGGATCGGTGTCAAACCTCTGATCGATCTTGCCGAGCGGGCGGGGATCAAGACTGACAAGGGCGTGTCGGTGAACGAGTATCTCGAGACCAGTATTCCTAGGATCTTCGCGGCGGGAGACATCGCGCGCTGGCCTGATCGGCGAACCGGCGACCGTATTCGCGTCGAGCACTTCGTGGTTGCCGAACGCCAAGGACAGACGGCGGCGCGCAATATACTCGGCCGGCGCGAGCGATTCGATGCCGTGCCGTTCTTCTGGACGAGTCAATACGATTTTACGCTGAACTACGTCGGACACGCCGAGAAGTGGGACAAGCTGGATTTGGACGGCAGTATCGAGGAACACAACTGCAAGCTCTCATTTCAGCGCGGCGGAACGACGCTAGCCGTGGCTACCGTCGGGCGCGACCGCGAGAGTCTCGAAAACGAATTCGCGATCGAGCTATCCAAGCGGCGCGTTGTGGCCGCCTGACCAGGAACTAAGACACATCGGAGCATCCACGAAGGCCACGATGTTTGAGTCGCGCGAAACCGATTGTTATCGGCGCTGGAGGTCGTGAGCGATTGATCTGTAGGTGATTGAGGAACGTTCCTGCGGCTCGATCTCTCCCGCATTCATCAAATCGAAAGGCAATTTTTGAAGAATTCAATCCTTCGTGCGTTCAGATCGCCGAAGGCGGTTTTTCCGCCGGAGACGGAAGAACCGATCCGCAGCGAACTCTTCAGCATCGAGCGCCTCGAGCAACATGCTGAAAGCCTCGCGGCCGCCCAGCGCGTAACGAACAGGCCCTGGACCGGCCGGCAGCTTGCCGGTCGGCTGCGCGAAAACGGCCGGGTGCTGCACGAAGCGTATAGCGCTATTGCCAAAGCAGTCCGCGAGGAACGCGCCATTACTCCGGCGGCCGAGTGGTTGATCGACAACTTTTACGTCGCTCAGGAGCAGATTCGCGAGATCCGCGATGATCTACCGCGCGGCTTTTACCGCGGGTTGCCCAAGCTTGCGGAAGGTTTTCTTGAGGGTTATCCGCGCGTATTCGGAATAGCGTGGGCGTTTGTCGCGCATACCGACAGTCGGTTTGATCCCGAGATGCTGCGCCGGTTTGTGCAAGCCTATCAGCGTGTGCAGCCTTTGACGATCGGCGAACTCTGGGCAGTTGCGATTACCCTCAGAATTGTGCTGGTCGAAAATTTGCGGCGCGTGGCCGAGCACCTCGTGGGGCGCCGAGCAGCGCGCCAGGAAGCCGACGCCCTGGCCGACAGACTATTGCGAGTAGGCGGCCGTGAGGCCGAGGCACCAGAGGTCGCTCTTCGTCGTTTCGAGCGGACACTCTTGCCGCCAGCCTTCGCAGTTCAGCTGCTCCAGCGCCTGCGCGATCAGGATCCGACCGCGACACCCGCGCTTATTTGGTTGAATGAACGCCTCGCGAGCCGGAAAACGACCGCCGACCAGATCGTCCACGATGAGCATCAGAGACAAAGTGCGATGAACGTGACGGTGCGCAATGTGATCACAAGCATGCGCTTCATATCCGCCATTGATTGGACGGAGTTTTTCGAGAGCGTCAGCCTCGTAGATGCCGCACTGCGGGCCGACAGCGACTTCGCCGAAATGGACTTCCCGACAAGGGATCGTTACCGACACGCAATCGAGGAGCTGGCGCGAGGTGCGCAGCAAACGGAGCTGGAGGTTACCCGGCACGCGATTGCAGCCGCCAAACGTGCAGCGGCCGTGCCGCAGGGCGGTGGAGACGCATCCAACCACCGCGAGAGGGAGCCCGGATATTACCTCATCTCGAAAGGGCGGCGGATGGTTGAAAGCGAGCTCGGATTCCGTGTTCCGGTAAGCGACTGGCTGATTCGCGCCAGCGCAGCCGCCGGGATCATGGGTTATGTAGGAGCGATCGCTATCATCGGAGCCTTCATTCTGGCTCTCCCGCTGTTCGCCATGGTGGAGGCCGGCATCAGCGGATGGGCGCTTCTGGCTCTCGCGCTTCTCGGCTTGGCTCCTGCGTCCGATTTGGCCGTGGCACTAGTCAACCGCGCCGTTACAAACGGCCTCGACCCCAAGACTCTGCCGGCTCAAGAGCTTCGTGATGGAGTACCCAAGAGCCTGCGCACGCTAGTCGTTGTGCCGACGCTCTTAACGACGGGAGCGGAACTCGATGCGCAGATTGAGCGCTTGGAGGTTCACTACCTGGCGAGTCAGGACGGCGATCTACGCTTCGCTTTGCTCTCGGACTGGACTGACTGCGCCACCTCGAACGCACCGGGTGACGACGAACTTCTTGGCGCGGCGGCCGAGGGAATTGCGCGCTTGAATCGACGATATGGAACGACATCGGAAGGCGCACGTTTCTTCCTGCTTCATCGCCGGCGGGTCTGGAACCAAGGGCAGGGAAAATGGATTGGCTGGGAACGCAAGCGCGGGAAGCTGCATGAGCTGAATCGATTGCTTCGCGGAGCAGCCGACACCACCTTCCTGGCAATTGGTGGGCTCGCGCCCAACGTACCTCCCGGCGTTCGCTATGTGATCACATTGGACGCCGACACCCGGCTTCCGAGGGGAACCGTCAAGCGCCTGGTTGGAAAGATGGCTCATCCGCTCAACCGGCCGCGGCTGGATCCGAATAGTTGTCGCGTGGTCGAGGGGTACGCTGTGCTTCAGCCGCGGGTCACGCCGTCGTTGCCGATCGGTCGCCAGGGATCGCTTTTCCAGCGTGTGTTCACCAGTCCCAGCGGGCTGGACCCTTACGCCTTCGCGGTCTCCGACGTCTACCAGGACCTCTTCGGGGAAGGTTCTTACAGCGGCAAAGGAATCTACGACGTGGATGCCTTCGAAGCGGCGCTCGCGGGCCGGATTCCGGAGAGCGTACTTCTAAGTCACGACCTCCTGGAGGGAATCTTCGCGCGGGCTGGACTGGTATCTGACATTGAGGTGGTCGAAGAGTTTCCATCGCGCTACGACGTCGCCGCAGCTCGCCAGCATCGATGGGCGCGCGGCGACTGGCAATTGCTGCCCTGGATTTTCGGCAGCGGACGGGATTCTAAGGGGGGTCAGAGCCGAACCGCAATTCCGTTGATCGGTCGTTGGAAGATGCTGGACAATTTGCGCCGAACGCTGTCCGCACCGGCCACCTTCGTCGCATTGCTGGCTGGGTGGCTCCTACCGTTACTTGTCGCTGTGGCATGGACCGGGTTCGTGGTTGCCACCATCGCGGTCCCGGCTCTTTTGCCGGTTATCACGGGGATCGTTCCGCGAAGGCTCGGCATCTCGCAGCGACGGCACTGGCATGCGGTCAGCGCAGATTTCGCACTTGCGCTGTCACAGATAGCACTACTGGTCACGCTCGTTGCTCATCAGGCGTGGTTGATGACCGACGCCATTGCGCGAACGCTTTACCGTCTGTTGATCAGCCGTCGGCGACTATTGGAATGGGTCGCCGCCGCTCAGACGAACTTCGCCGTACGTCTGGGTGTTCGCGGGTCGTACTTTCGCATGGCCGGCGGCGTCGTGCTCGCCACCGTGGCCGCGGCCATCATCGCATCATTTCAGCCAGGGTCATGGCCGATCGCTGCTCCATTTGTGCTCCTGTGGGTCCTCTCGCCGGCGATCGTGAGATGGGCGAGTCTCCCACCGCCCATGGCGGGTACAAATCTGGTGTCCGACGAAAACGCGCGAGCATTGCGGCTTATCGCGCGGCGCACCTGGCGCTTCTTTGAGACCTTCGTAACGGCGGAAGATCACATGCTTCCTCCGGACAATTTCCAGGAGTACCCAAAGCCAGTGGTGGCCCATCGGACGTCCCCTACGAACCTGGGTCTTTACCTCCTGTCAGTGATCGCCGCCCACGACTTCGGCTGGGTGGGTGTGGTTGAGACGGTGGATCAGTTGGCGGCGACGCTCGCGACGATGAGCGGGCTCGAGCGTCTGCGCGGGCACTTTTACAACTGGTACGACACGCAGAATCTCCGCCCGCTGGAGCCGAAATACGTCTCCTCGGTGGATAGTGGGAATCTGGCGGGGCATCTGATTGCCGTATCGAACGCATTACGGGAAATGGTCAACGCTCCAGTAGTGGGTACGCAATGGCTCGCCGGGATCGATGACGCGCTGGGAGTCGCCCGCGAATCCGTGCTTGCGCTCCCGGACGATCGACGAACTCAAACAGTTACTCGAAAACATCTGGCAGATGCCCTCGACGCTTTTTCCACGGCTGTAGCCTCGCATGAATTCGCTCCAGCCACACACCTTCACGCCGAAAGCGAACACGATGGTGAAAAATCGCTCCGACCGGCTCAACCGACTCCAGCGCGTCTCGTCAAGCAATTGGCGGAGCTGGCACTTCGCGCCGACACCGCCGTCGACATCGCGCGAACCCTAAGCGCGGAACGGGGCGACGATGCCGGTGCCGAAATACTGGCTTGTGTGGAAGCGGCGCGTGCGTCCGTCCTGAGCCACCAGCGCGACCTCGATCGCTTGATGCCGTGGGCAAAGTTGACCGCTAACGACGCCGCATTGGCCCTCGCAGCAAATCTGCATGCAGACCTCTCGCCGGAGCAGGCGTTCGGGTCGGTCTTGGACGCGGTCCCAACCTTGGCCGATCTGCCGAATCGTTGCCAGGAGATAATCGCCCTAGCGCGGCACCGGGCGGCGCACGGCGGCGCAAACGGCGACTCGTTCGCGGTGCCGGGCGGCCCGCTGTTCGACGCGCTCGAGCGTTCCGCAAGCGCGGCGCGCTCGCTCAAAGAGCGCCTCGAGGCGCTCGCTGACATGACGAAGAAAATGTTCGACGCGATGGAATTCGGCTTTCTCTTCGACGAGAGCCGGCACCTGCTCTCGATCGGTTACCGCGTCACCGAGCCCCATCTCGACCCCAACTGTTACGACTTGCTCGCCTCCGAGGCGCGCCTGGCCAGCTTCGTCGCGATCGCCAAGGGGGACGTGCCGGCGCGGCACTGGTTCCGCCTTGGGCGCACGGTAACCCCGGTGGACAGCGGTTCGGCGCTGCTCTCGTGGTCCGGATCCATGTTCGAGTACCTCATGCCGAGTCTCGTGATGGGTACACCTGCAGGATGCCTGCTCGAACAGACCAAGCACTTGGTCGTCCGTCGACAAATGGAATATGGCGACGAGCTTGGTATCCCGTGGGGCGTCTCGGAATCGGCGTACAATGTGCAGGATCAGGACCTCACCTATCAGTACTCCAGCTTCGGCGTCCCCGGCCTGGGGCTCAAGCGCGGACTCAGCGACAACGCCGTCATTGCCCCTTACGCAACGGCGTTGGCGGCGATGTTTGACCCGCAAGCGGCGGTGCAAAACTTCTCCCGTCTTGCCGCAGCCGGCAGCCGTGGCTGCTATGGCCAGTATGAGGCCTTGGACTACACGCCAGGGCATTTGCCCGAGGGCAAGGAGGTTGCTGTCGTGCGCTCCTACATGGCGCACCATCAGGGGATGACCGTGATAGCGATCGCCAATGCTCTCCAGAACGGGGCAATGCGCACCCGCTTTCACGCCGAGCCGATCATCCAGGCGACCGAGCTGTTGCTACAGGAACGCACTCCGCGCGATGTGGAGATTGCCCAGTCCCGAGCCGAAGAGGTGAAGGCGTCAGCCAACGTGCGCGAACTGGTTCCGCCGCTGCCGCGCCGATTTCGATCGCCTCACCAGCCGATTCCCCGCACCCACCTCCTTTCGAACGGCTCTTACGGGGTGATGATCACGGCGGCCGGCTCGGGATACAGCCGCTGGCGTGACTTTGCGGTCACGCGTTGGCACGAAGACGCCACTTGCGATTGCTGGGGCACTTATATCTTCTTGCGCGACGCGCATAGCGGCGAAGTTTGGTCGGCGGGCTACCAACCGAGCGGAACAGAGCCGGATAGTTACGAGGCGGCGTTCCTGGAGGACCGAGCCGAAATCGCCAGGCGCGACGGCACGACCGCGACCACGCTGAAGGTAATGGTCTCGCCGGAGGACGACGCTGAAGTTCGCCTGGTGTCGATCTCCAACCTCGGAAGCCGAGTTCGCGAGATCGAAGTGACCTCGTACGCGGAGATCGTATTGGGGCCTGAAGCGGCCGACACCGCCCACCCGGCTTTCTCCAATCTGTTCGTGCAAACCGAGTTCATAGCCGATCTCGGCGCTGTCCTAGCCACGCGACGGCGGCGTTCGCCAGCCGAGCCAGAAACCTGCGCGGTGCACCTCGCAGTGGTGGAAGGCGAGCTCGTGGGCGGAGCACAGTTCGAGACCGACCGCGCACGTTTCCTGGGGCGAGGACGCGGAGTGCGGACGCCGATTTCGGTCATCGACGGGCGTCCGCTGTCCAACACGGCCGGCGCCGTACTCGATCCAATCTTCAGTCTTCGTCGGCGCGTCAGGGTCGCGCCCGGGGCAACAGCACGGATCGCGTTCTGGACCCTCGTCGCGCCCTCGCGCAGCGAAGCTCTCGACTTGGCCGACAAACACCACGACCCAGCGGCCTTCGAACGCATCGTCACCCTCGCGTGGACGCACGCGCAGGTGCAACTTTTCCATCTTGGCATCGACCCCGACGAAGCCAACCTTTTCCAGCGTCTGGCCAGCCGCGTGCTCTACTCCAACCCGGCGCTGCGGCCTTCATCCGAAGTGCTTAGACGAAGTGAGGGCGGAGCGTCAGCGCTGTGGGCGCACGGAATCTCCGGCGACTTGCCAATCGTCGTGTGCCGAATCGATGAAATCGAGGATCTCGAAATCGCCCGCCAGTTAATCCGCGCCCACGAATATTGGCGGATGAAGCAGTTGGCGGTCGATCTAATAATTCTGAACGAACGACCCGGGTCCTACTTCCAGGATCTGCAGAACGCTCTGGAGGGACTGGTTCGGGCCTACCAGTCGCGATCGCCTGCCGCGGGAGAAAGCGCGCGCGGAGCCGTGTTCATATTACAAGCCGAACTGATCTCGGCCGAGACGCGCAGCCTGCTCCAGAGCGTCGCACGAGCGGTGTTGTTCAGCCGCCGCGGGAGCCTCTTCCAGCAGATCCAGCGTCTCGAGGAATCCGAGGCCCTTGGCGTGCCGCCGCCGAGACGCTCGCCGAGCAATGAGGCGTCGAATGCCATGCTGCCCCCCCTGGAGCTCGAGTTTTTCAACGGCCTCGGCGGCTTCGCAGAAGACGGCAGGGAATTCGTTACAATCCTCGGCGAGGGGCAGTGGACGCCGGCGCCTTGGGTCAACGTCATCGCCAACCCGTCGTTCGGCTTCCAGGTATCGGTTGAAGGCGGGGGGTACACGTGGTCGATCAACAGTCAACAGAACCAACTCACCCCGTGGTCCAACGATCCCGTCGGTGACCGACCAGGTGAAGTGATCTACCTTCGCGACGAGGATAGTGGGGCGTTCTGGAGCCCCACGGCTTTGCCGATTCGCGAGGAGACTTCGCCCTATGTCGTTCGGCACGGCCAGGGGTACAGTCGTTTCGAGCACACTTCGCACGGAATCGCTCTCGAGCTTCTGCAATATGTCCCGCTGGATGACCCGATCAAGATTTCCCGGCTGAAGATTCGTAATATCTCGGGTCGATCCCGGCGTCTCTCGATCACCGCGTACGTCGAGTGGGTGCTGGGAGTTTCCCGCGCGGCGTCCGCGCCGTTTGTCGTGACCGAGATCGATGCACAGACCGGAGCAATGCTGGCGAGGAACCACTGGAGCGCCGGGTTCGGCAGCCGCGTGGCGTTCGCGGACCTCGCCGGGCGACAACTCACCTGGACCGGCGACCGAACCGAGTTTCTCGGCCGCAATGGCACCCTCGATCATCCGGCCGCGATGGAGGGCGCAGCGCCGCTCTCCAATTGGGTCGGCGGCGGCCTCGACCCGTGTGGCGCTCTCCAGACCCGCGTAGAGCTCAGGCCGTACGGAACGGCGGAAATCGTCTTTTTTTTGGGCGAGGCGGCGACTAAGTCGGAAGCGAATGCCCTGATCACGCGCTACCGGGCTGCCGACCTCGACGCGGTTTTGGGCACCGTGGCCCGGCTTTGGGAGGACACTCTCGGCGCTGTTGCGGTGAGGACGCCCGATCGTGCGATGGACGTTTTGCTCAATCGCTGGCTGTTGTACCAGACACTCGCCTGTCGAGTGTGGGCACGATCGGCGTTCTACCAGGCAAGCGGCGCTTACGGCTTTCGCGACCAGCTCCAGGACGTTATGGCGCTCAGCGCGGCGAAGCCGGACGTTACGCGAGAGCATCTTCTGCGCGCAGCCGCGAGACAGTTCGTCGAGGGGGACGTTCAGCATTGGTGGATGCCGCTGTCGGGCCAGGGGGTTCGCACGCGAATCTCCGACGACCAAGTCTGGCTGCCATACGCCGCTGCTCACTACATCGAGGCCAGTGGCGATCTCGCAATCCTCGACGAAATGGTCCCTTTTCTCGAAGGTCCAGCGCTCAGCGCTGACCAGCAGGAATCGTTCTTTGAACCGGCGGTTTCCAAAGAACCGGGCACCCTATTCGAGCACTGCGCCCGGGCTCTCGACCGAAGTCTTGCGGTCGGTCGACATGGGCTGCCGCTCATCGGCAGCGGCGACTGGAACGATGGCATGAATCGGGTCGGCGCTGGCGGGAAGGGCGAGAGTGTCTGGCTGGGCTGGTTCCTTTGCGCCACGCTCTCGGCTTTCACTCCACTGTCGGAGGGCCGCGGCGAGCAGGCGCGCACCGCCGCCTGGCTGCAGCACGCGGCCGCGCTCCGAAAATCGCTGGAGCTGGAGAGCTGGGACGGCGACTGGTATCGGCGCGCCTATTTCGATGACGGAACGCCGCTCGGTTCGGCCTCGAGCAGCGAATGCCGAATTGATTCGATCGCGCAGTCGTGGGCTGTGATCTCCGGCGCCGGCGATAAAGCCCGGGCTGTGGCGGCCATGGCGGCGGTAGATGAATATCTCGTCCGCCGCGACGACGGACTGCTTCTGCTCTTCAGCCCGCCCTTCGATCGGACTCCGCTCGATCCTGGGTACATCAAAGGGTATCCGCCCGGCATCCGGGAGAACGGCGGCCAATACACGCACGGCGCGCTTTGGTCAGTGCTGGCCTTCGCGATGCTTGGCGATGGGGACAAGGCCAGTGAACTGTTTTCGCTCTTGAATCCGATAAATCACGCGAACTCGCGTGCGGCGATTTATCGGTACAAGGTGGAGCCGTACGTTGCGTGTGGCGACGTATACGCAGAGCCCGCTCACATCGGGCGGGGTGGATGGACGTGGTACACCGGTTCGGCCGGATGGATGTATCGGGTGGGCCTTGAGTGGATACTCGGATTTCGTCTGCGTGGCGCAAAGCTGCTTCTCGATCCGTGCGTGCCGAAGGCCTGGCGAAACTTTGAAATCGCTTTTCGATACCATTCCGCGCGTTACGACATCGCGGTCGAGAACCCAGACGGAGTCAGCCGGGGTGTCGCGCGCGTGAAGATCGACGGCAAACCGCTACCGGGAAACCCGGCACAGATCTCGTTGGTGGACGACGGTGTGACTCATCGTGTGCGCGTTGTCCTGGGCGTGCCTACGCTTTTGTCGAGGGACTCGCTCAAGGCGATGACATCAATGGCCGGCGGAGAGAAGTAACGGCCGGAGTCGGATGCGGTCCAGTGCGATTCGGAGAGGTACCATCGGAATCATGGAAGTAAGTCCCCTTGCTGGAAAGCCTGCTCCGGCCTCAATGCTGGTAAACGTTCCGAGACTGGTGACAGCGTACTATGCGGAGCGGCCCGATCCGTCGATCGCCGCGCAACGCGTCGCGTTCGGCACCTCGGGTCATCGAGGCTCCGCTTTCGAGCTCACCTTCAACGAGCCGCACATTGTGGCCATCACGCAGGCGATTTGCCTGTATCGCAAGGCGCACCACATCGACGGTCCACTCTTCATCGGAATGGACACTCACGCGCTTTCCGAACCGGCCTTCGCCAACGCCCTCGAGGTGCTCTGCGCTAACGGAGTCGAAGTGATGATTGATCGCGATCGCGGCTATACGCCGACGCCAGTCATCTCGCACGCAATCCTGACATACAACCGCAGCCGCAAAGGCGGCCTGGCTGACGGGATCGTAATCACGCCTTCGCACAATCCGCCTGAAGACGGCGGCTTCAAATACAATCCTCCCAACGGCGGACCGGCCGACACCCACGTCACTGACTGGATCGAACGCACCGCGAATACGCTCCTGGCGGAAGGTCTACGCGCTGTGACCCGTATTCCGTATGAGCGCGCTTGCCACGCTCCGAGCACTCATCGCCACGACTACATTGGTTCCTACGTGGGAGATCTCCTAAGCGTAGTGAACATGGAGGCAATCCGCGGCGCGAGAGTCAGGATCGGAGTGGATCCGCTCGGCGGCGCCGGCGTGCACTACTGGGGACCAATCGTTGAACGCTACGGCATATCGGTCAACGTCGTTAACGACGCGGTCGATCCGACTTTCCGATTTATGACGGTGGATTGGGACGGCAAGATCCGGATGGACTGTTCGTCCCCGTATGCCATGGTGCCGATAGTTAAGCTGAAGGACCGCTTCGACATTGCGTTCGCCAACGACACCGACCACTATCGACACGGTATAGTCTCACCTACAGCGGGACTGATGAATCCCAACCACTATTTGGCCGTCGCGTTATCCTATCTCTTCAAGCATCGGTATGGTTGGTCGAAGGCCGCCGCGGTCGGTAAAACGCTCGTGAGCAGCGGCCTAATAGACCGAGCGACAGCAGGACTTGGACGGCGGCTGTTTGAGGTGCCCGTCGGATTCAAGTGGTTCGTGGCCGGTCTTCTCGACGGATCGCTCGGGTTCAGCGGCGAGGAGAGCGCAGGGGCATCGATGCTACGCATGGACGGGACGGTCTGGACCACTGACAAAGATGGAATCATCCTTGGTCTGCTTGCAGCAGAAATAACTGCGCAGCTCGGTCGCGATCCCGGCGAACTCTACGTCGAACTCACCCGTGAATTCGGACCGTCGGCGTACGAACGGATCGACGCGCCCGCCACGCCCGAGCAAAAGGCGATCCTTGCAAAGCTCTCTGCCGGCCAAGTTCAGACAGAGGAACTCGCGGGCGAAAAGATCCGCGCGAAACTCACCACCGCGCCGGGCAACGGTGAGCCCATCGGCGGACTAAAAGTTATCACCGACCACGGATGGTTTGCCGCGCGCCCCTCAGGCACCGAGGCGGTCTACAAGATTTACGCGGAGAGCTTCCTTGGCGCCATCCACCTCAAACGGATTCAGGACGAGGCTCAGGCGCTCATCTCCAAAGCGTTCGAGCAGGAATCCGGCGGCCAGTCAAAGCAGGGCATAGCCTGATGGCGTTGCGAATCGCTGTATTTTGAGCCGGGCCTCAGGCGTCCCATCGAGGCGAAAGCTAGATCGATTGTCCGACGCCGCGCTGCTGTGGAAATTCGGGATCGAACTATCGATATGGGTTGCTGCGTTCTAGTGCCTCGTCGGCTGATTGTTTACCGCCGCAACACCTGGCGCGCTGGGGTCTTCTGCTGACTTCATTGCCGCGCTCAATAGGATCTTGCGGAACACGCTCCGCCTGAACCAAACAGTAGTAACTCGGTCGAACAGCTTGAAGTCACCCTTCACCAAGCCAGCCACTGCCTGAATATCCATCTCAAAGCGGGCGTGAGACGCGTGCTGTTGTAAGCATCTGCGGCCATCTTTATTGCCTGCGCCTGCGTGGGATAGGGGTGATTGACACGCGCGAAAGCGCGCAGACCGATACCTGAGGACATCGCAAGTGAGATTTCGCTGATCATCTCGCCGGCATGACTGGCGACCACCGTGGCACCCAAAATTTTATCGGTGCCTTCTTTCACGTGTATCTTAACGAAGCCCTCTTCTTCCCCATCGGTGATCGCGCGGTCCACCTCATGCATAAGCACCGTGAACGTCTTCACCGGTATGTTCTTCTCCCGCGCCTCTCTGACATACAAGCCGATATGTGCGATTTCCGGATCGGTATAGGTACACCAAGGGATCGTCAATGCACTCAATCTTTTCCGACCAAAGAATAATGCGTTTTGAACCACGATACGCGCGGCGGCAGTCTCGATGTGTGGGAACTTGTGTTCTGAACAGACGTCGCCGGCCGCATAGATCCGCGGATTGGTAGTCTGCAGGAAATCGTTGATCGGGATTCCGGCTTCGGCGCCGTACTCTACGCCCGCGGCCTCGAGATTCATATCTTCGACATTCGGCACGCTCCCGATCCCGACCAGGATTTCATCGACTGTAACCGTGGTCTTGTGATCGTCGCTGACGAGAACGACGAGCTTTTCCTTACCTTGTACCCGAACCTTGACGGCCTGGGTGTTGAGATGAACTCCGATCCCATCGCGCGCAAGCGCGTCGGAAAGAATTTGTGCCGCATCTCGCTCCTCATGGCCTAGGAACATCGGCTCGTCTTGCACGATAGTGACTTGCGACCCTAGTCGAGAGAGCGCTTGCGCCAATTCGCATCCGAGCGGGCCGCCGCCGATGACCAACAAACGCCGCGGGCACTCGGTTAAGTCAAAAACACTTTCATTGGTCAAGTAGCCTGCCTCAGACAGTCCGGGAATCGCCGGAGAATTTGGCCGCGCGCCTGTCGCGATAAGCGCTTTCCTGAAGCGTAAGGTCTTTCCGTCCACCACGATCGCCTTCGGTCCTGCAAAGCGCGCCTCGCCCAAATACACGTCTACGCCGATCGAGCTGAGTCGTTGCGCCGAACCGCGGAACCGGCTGAGGCGCGCACGGATTCGTCGCAATCGTTCCATCGCGGCCGGAAAATCGATGTTGATGCCGGTGGGAACTTGCGCGCCAAAGTTTTCGGCATTGCGCATCTCTGCATACAGCCGTGAGGTGCGAATAATCGTTTTTGAAGGAATACAGCCGACGTTAAGGCAGGCGCCACCCACCAAAGCGCGCTCAATGAGCGCCACTTTCGCGCCCACCGTGACCGCCGCACGAGCGGCGAGAATCCCGGCCGGTCCAGCCCCGACGATCACCAAATTGTATTTGTCGAGCGGATCGGGATTTTGCCAAGCAGGAGGGTGAGCGTTTTCCAGCAATGCGTGGTTGTAGGATTCATCCGGCAACATGTGCCGCGGAAATCTATCTTGCTGCATCAGTCGTCTTATCCAAATGCGCAATCGCCACTACAACCAACCGCCCGTGAACCCGGCGCGCCGTAGGCCGACCGCGATATAGGGGCACTGCCGCATCAGGTTCCAGAGCAGTTGGGAGCGATAGTTTTCGATCATCAT
>Ga0182024_10004293_pt1 | contig 32988 bp, 30 predicted proteins | sample P32metaG_FD_120480 | JGI IMG/M metagenome (GOLD analysis project Ga0182024, IMG submission 120480) | Permafrost microbial communities from Stordalen Mire, Sweden - P3-2 metaG (Illumina Assembly) | ecosystem: Environmental > Terrestrial > Soil > Wetlands > Permafrost | place: Sweden: Stordalen... | reverse complement strand
TAGTTCGGTCACAGAGACCTCCTTGTGACCGCACGGTACCGCGATTTATCAGATGCCACTCACGGCGATCAACGCCGATGAATCTGCACGCGTAAGCGTCTGCCGCTTCGGCTTCGTTCAAGCGGAGTTATCGTAACCGCGCTACAGTCCGCCAATCCACTTTGACGCAACGTCGGTATCTCGGACACCGACTAGCCGATCACTGGTGTCTCTGGTCCGCGATTAGAGTTGCAGAACAGTGCGCAAACCAGAATCGACGGCGCGCTGCAGGCGCGGCGACAGCGCGCCCACTTGCCCGGTCAGGAAACCGCGGTCGAGGGTCAGAAGGTGGGAGACATTGACGACCGAGTCGCGGGGCAGGCCCGTCGAGTTCGCAGGCAACAGCACATTGCCCGGGGCATCGGCAAGCTTGTGTCACTGGTGATCACGGCAATGATTACAGTCTGAATGCGGCTGCGGTTGAAGGAATCTGCCTGGATGACGAGCACTGGCCGCCGGTAGCGTCGACCGATCGGTAATCAACGAGGCTCGGAACGGCGAGGCTCGGGGAGATCGGCCCATCAGATCTCTCCTCGTTGAATCTCATCCATCTCTTCCCGGAGTCCTTGTCTACCAGGAACGTCTACCAGAAATCTTTGTCAAGGGATCTCAGCTGGGCGCGGTGCAGAGGGGCGTCCACCTTTGCCTGCCTGCGCGAATAAACTTCGTTCAGACGCTCCGTGACGGCATTCGTCTGCTGCCGGTGGAGGAACTCCGCGAGCGCCGTGGCATATAACCGACTCCTCGAAACCCGGAGGCGGCGGACGGTCGTTTCCGCTAAACGACAGAGATCGTCAGGTACCACACGGCAGTCTTCGTACCTCAAGTTTGAACCGATGTTATACCAGTCTGCTTTGCTCGACGGTCCGGTTTAGTCGCTCGATCTGCTATTGCTGTGACAGCCTGGTTTCGCGGATCACGGGTTTTCCCCAGAGCTCAAAGGCGGCGATGGCGACCCACCCGCCAGGCGGAGGGGCGGGGAGCTTTGCCACGGGTACACCATCGACATGGACGCCGCTGCCAGGGATCACATCAAAGAAGCCCACTTCGTCAACCCTGCTCAGGTTGGGTTTATCTACCCACTGCCCGAGGGTAACGCCCCGCACCGGATCGAGCTTGAGCCATCGAACCTCGCTGATAGAAACCTCGGACTGCTGCCAGTCCGCGACGGAACCATCAGCCTGATCGCCCACCAGTAGAGTGCCGTCCGCCAGTTTGATTAAGGGCCGCACGCGATGGAAACCGGAGACGATGGTGGTCCACTTGATCTTCGCCTTGCCGGTGAGATCGAAATAATTGCTCTTGTCCTGGAAGGTCAGGCCACAGGGTTTTTCGCAGAGTCCGTCGAAGAGATGAGGATCGTATTGAGAACGGCCGATGGCGACCAGAATGTTCTGGCCATCCCCGTAAGACTGAAGCTTGAGATTGGGATTTGCGATGACCTCGGGGGCCAGGGTTTGCCGGGTGGTGTTTTCCAATGTCATGCGAAACAAGAGTTCCGGGGGACCGGCAGGCCTGATCGCAGCCGGCGCGGGTTGCTGCGCGTATGTCCATCCGGCGCCCAGCGTTAATGACAGTACCGCCGCGATACTCGAGGTGTTCTTCATATTTACCGCCTCATTCCGGTGTCGCAAATCAAGGTACCACAGACCACGCACAACGATGGTCTGTCCCACGACAGGGCATGTACGCCAGGCTAAACTCAAGAGTCGAATGTCAGCGCAGATCCTTTTGCAGGGCAAGCTGCTGGGCACCGAGGATTTCCTCGTCCAGCCTCCCGCCGACCGCGATAATCGCGCGTTTGAAGCACGCTCGATGTGGCTGGTCCTCATCGGCGAGGCCGTGCCGCGTGCGCTCCTCGCCCAACTACAGCTGCCTCCGCTGATGCTCGGGTCGTCGGGCGGCGACAGCTTTGTCGTGATCCTGCCGGATCAGGCTCGCTCAGAAGCGGCTGGGGAGTTTCTTACTCGCGTGTCACAGGTGTTGGGCGGCATCAGTGCCGGCAAGCTGAGCCTGGTTTGGAGCGCGACGGAAAATCTGGGGGATTGGACCATCGTCCGCAAGCGCTTGCGGGACGGTATGAGCGAGGGAACGCGGCCGCGTGCCGCTGAACCCGGCTATTTCGATGCGTTTCCAGCGCAGGGTGGCGGGGCGGATCGGATTCCGCGCGACCTCCGTGACGTATCGGCGATTGGCTGGAGTTTCGACTTCCCGGCTTTGATTGCGAGCGAGGGCGGGACATACCGATGGGATGTCGGAAGCGATGTGGAGATCCCTGTAACAAAACACGGAGCCCGTAACGGCGACGCGTTCGCTACGACGAAGGAACTTGCGCGCCGCGCGCACGGGCAAAGGTTGTGGGGGCTATTGCGCGGCGAGATCGACGATTACGGAACGCGCATGCGCCGGCTGCAGAGCGTGGAAGAGCACGTCCATCTCTCGATGCTTTACAAACAATTCCTCGCGGGCGAAATTCAGCTGCTGTGTTCGCAGGGTGAATATTTCCAGCGGGTGACGGTCCTGCACTCAGGGGCTTCGGACTTCGCGATATACGGGTCGTGGGATGCGCTGGCGGGATTCGCCCGGGAACTGGAGCGGGTGTTTTCGCGGTTCGCCGAGGGGAATTTGAAGGACTTGCCGGGCGCCGAAGCGAAGACGATCACGATGGCGCTGACGATCGCGGAAGCGGGCGCGCCGCTGGCGCGCGTGTATGAAGACTGCGGGCGGGATCTGGAAATCGCGCGCGCCAGTGACAAGGATTGCCTGCATATCCTCGGCCGCGTGCTGGAATGGAAGCAAATCAGCGAAGCAGCCGATTTGAAAGATGCGCTGGTTCAGTTGAATGAGGAGTTCAGGGGTGGGCGGGCATTTTTAGCGCAGCTTCGTAATCTGTATAAGAAGGTGGAAGCGCCGGAGCAGAGCGGCGTCCATATGGACGACGAGCGGCTGATGGCGCGGGCTTTGCGGTTCCAGAGACGTTTCGCACGAGTGGCGAGCCGCCGGGAACGGGAATTTCAAAAGCTGCGGGCGCATTTGATGAAAGAGATGGCCGGACGGAATTTGCGGGGACGGCTGAAGCTGCGTCCGGAGGGTTTGATTGCGCTCGAATGGGCGCGTTTGGCGGAAGATTAAAAGAGGCAGGCGAAACCGCCTGCCCTACCAGATCGGATGAATATGGGTGAACAACAGGGAACACCACACGGAACACCACATGGAACACCACATGGAACACGACAGGGGAATCAGGGTCGCGGGGATCGGCCGCCACGGCCGGGCGGCGATCGGGGTGGCGACCGGCGTCCTGGCGGCGAACGGCGCATGGAAGGGCCGCCGGAGATCGATCTCGATAAGCTGATCAACGACAGTTTGTACCTGGATAATCAGGCGCACGTCGTTGTCAGCCGCATGCGTGATCTGGATTCAGGCACCCGCAGCACGCTGCGGCGTCTTTATAACGCCGTCAGACGGGCCACGCGCACGCCCGAGAAGGAACGCCAACACGCCTTCGTGATGCTGCGGGCGCGGCTCGCTTACACGATCGCGCGGCATGGATTGCGCAGTCTGGACCAGATTGAACGGCTGCTGCTGACGGTGACACGCAAGAACGAAGCGCGCGGATACGAACGATTTCGCGATCTCTTCGAAGCAATAGTCGCCTACAACGAATAAGGACGCAATGAGCGCTCACACTGCACAAACGGAATTGAAGCTGATCGGGAAGCTGATCCTTGAAGGGGAAATGCATTGCGAGACCGGTTTGCACGTCGGCGCGGGCAAGGGCTCGCTGGAAATCGGCGGCGCTGATAACCCGGTAGTTAAGGACGCGCATGGCCGTCCTTATGTCCCAGGCAGCACGTTGCGCGGCCGGATTCGCGCGCTGTTGGAGCAATCGACCGGCATGGCGGTGCCGTCGGAACTGGTCTTCATCTCGAAGCGCAAGGGTCAGGAAGTTCGCATTCATCAGAGCGACCGGCCGGACGACGAAATCTGCATTCTTTTCGGACGCAGTCCGGGGCGCATGGAGAAGGTGGGGGGCGGCGATGTCGACAGCAATCACGCGACGCCCGCGCGCCTGAGCGTGTTCGATGCCCCGCTGGTGCCGGAGAGCATTACGCAGCAGATGCGCGAAACTCTTGATGACGAACTGACGGAGGTCAAGAGCGAGAACGCAATCGACCGCATCACGTCCCAGGCTAATCCGCGGACGCTGGAGCGAGTGCCCGCCGGGGCGCGTTTCCGAGTGCGCATGGTGCTGGATATTCTTTGCGCGGAGGATGCGGTGCTGCCGGCATTGCTGGCCCAGGGGCTGCGTCTGCTGGAGGACGATGCGTTGGGCGGCGGTGGTTCGCGTGGCAGCGGCCGAGTGCGGTTCGACAATCTTAAGATGACCTGGCGCGGGAAAGATTATTACGCGTCGGGTGCTGCGGAACGGGAGATTGCTGCGGGTGCGGATCTCGCGGCGCTTCAGACTAAGGTGCAGGAGATCGGCGATTCGCTGGTCGCGGCGTAGGATTATTAGCCACGAATGGACACGAATCAACACGAATGCAAAAAGGCAGAATATTTGTGTTCATTCGTGTCCATTCGTGGCTAAGAAAGTTTTCGTCTCAACCATGAAGGGCAAACAAATTGGCATTGATTGAGATCAGGCTGCGGCCGAGCGGTCCGTGGCGCGCAGGGCATCGCACGGGCGACCGCGAACGCGTCGACGCTGTCTATCACAGCGATGCGCTGTACTCGGCTGTTACACACGCGATGAATTCGCTCGGCTGGCTTGAGGAATGGCTGGATGCGACTGCGCGCGCGAACGATGCTTCGGCGGTTCGATTCAGTTCGTTGTTTCCGTTCGTGGGTGACACGCGGCTTGTTCCGCCGCCGCGAACAGCCTGGCCTCCATCGGGCGCGGGAAAGCTTTACGTCAACGCGGCGAAACTAGTACCGGTGGAAGTGGCCCGTCGTGGGGTGGTGAATGAATCGCGATGGAGTGTGGATGGCGCGAGCGAATGCCTGCTTCCGGTGGGAATGGCGGCGCCGTTCGAGGTTTCCCTGCGGTCGGGCGCGGCGGTTGACCGCATCACCGGGAACACGGAACCGCACCGAACCGCTTGTCTCGAATTCGCGCCGAACGCGGGCTGGTGGGGGTTGATCGACATCGCGAATGCGGATTGGGAAGCGCGCGCAAAATCCGCATTGCGGCTGCTGGCCGATTCCGGATTTGGCGGAGAACGTTCGCGTGGATGGGGCCGGGCGGGCGAACCGGAATTCTCCGACGCATCGTCGCTGTTTGGCGAAGGACACTCGGGCGCATGGTGGATGCTGTCGCTCTACTCCCCTCACGCCGACGATGCGATCGACTGGTCGCGCGGCGATTATGCCACCGTGACGCGCGCCGGATGGACCGACAGCGCAGCGGGCGCGTCAACTAAAAAGAAGCATGTGCGGATGATCGAAGAAGGCTCGGTATTAATGGCGACGGCATTGCGCGGACGCGCGGTCGACGTGGCCCCAGAAGGATTCCCGCATCCGGCATGGCGCGCGGGATTTGCGCTGGCGGTTCCGGTGCCAGTCGAGGTGGAAGCATGAATAGCCGAAGCTTGAGGTACAGCGTGACGGTGCTGACCCCGACGCTGGTGGGCAATGGCGACAAGCTCTCACCGATCGACTACATGGTGTGGCGCGATCAGGTGAATGTGCTCGATCAGCCGCGAATTTTCAAGCTGCTGTCGAAGGGACCGCGTCTGGAGGGGTACCTGACGCAGTTGCAAAAAGCGACGAAGCTCGACTTTGCGTCGTGGGGTGGGTTTGCGCAGAACTATGCGGATCGGCGGATTCCGTTTGAAGATGCCGCATACACGCCGTATTGGGAGCGTGCGCAGGCGGAGAGCTTGAGCATTCCGACGTTCGCGGCTACCAACGATGGCCCGTTCTTACCAGGAGCGGCGATCAAAGGAGCACTGCGGACGGCGTTCGTGTTCGCGAACATGAAGCCCGCAGCAATGCGGGAAGTGGCGGCGAAGCTGACGGGGGAGCGTCCGTCGCGGCGTCCAGCGGAGCATGTTGAGCAGCAGGCTTCAGGCAGCGGCGGCTCGGACCGGATGCGGGTTGTTTCGGTGGCGGATTCCGGGCCGAGGTCGCGCGATCCGTTTCGGGTGTACATGCTGCGGTTGGCTACCCTGATCGCCCAAGGCGCGGCGCGCGGATCGCAGCAGTATTCACTGGGATGGAAGCAATCGGGCCGGGGCGCAGTGGATGGGAAGCGCCCGGAGGATGGTACGCCGGCGTTTGCGGAGATGGCCGATCCGGGGACCGCGTTCGAAGGTATTTGGCGCGAGAATGAGTTTCTGAATCGGGAAGAAGTGCGGCAGGTGTTGCGGTGGAGCGCGCCGGTGACTCGGGAGCGGTTGTTCGAAGCGGCGAATCGGTATGCGGAGAAGCAGCTCGAATTGCACGCGCAGTATGCGGGCTGGACGGGGCTCGCCGGGCTTGGAGCGTCGGTTGCGGAGTTGCAGGGGAAGCTGGCGACGGCCAGGAATGCGGGCGGATGCCTGCTGGCGATCGGCTGGGGCGCGGGGTTTCTGAGTAAGTCCGCGGCGATCGGGGCAGAGGGGGAGAACGCCGAGGAGCATCGCAAGGTCTTGGCGGCGCTGCCTTATTATGAGCGTGCGATCAAGTCGGGACTGCCGTTTCCGAAGACGCGGCGAGTGGTTTTTTTGAAGAATAAACCCGCGACCCTGCCGGGGTGGGTTGAGCTGCGCGTGGAATAGAGCGTCGCGTGGTGCGTTCGTTCTCGATCGGCTGTCAGGATTATTTTCGCAGGTGGAGAAATTGCTCACGCAGTTCCGAGAGCGTACGCCCCTCTTGATTTTTCCGGCTTATCCAGCCATTCACGGTCTCGCGGTCACTCCCGGCGTTCTGGATGCAAGCCAAAGCAGCGTAGCTCGGCGCGGAGAATTGCCGGCCTAACGTTTCCAGCGCACCATCTGCTGAAACGACAGCCTCGTATTGCTTTCGTTCTCCACCCCGCGGTTTGTAGAACAAGAATAGCGACTGGCCCGGAGTCAGGAGATGACTCTCAATCAGGTCGGCAATACCGACATCGTAGTATTTGTATTCCTGAGCCGAGTCGTCGGAGTCTGGAGACGTATCGAGCACGGGTCGATACTCTTCGGGAATCTCGTAGATGATGTTACTCGGGTTTCCGAGATCAACCAGCTTCCGGACAATCCATAGCTTAACCTCGGTCTTTAGTGTCTGGGCCCACTCGCGCAGATCGGAACCAACGTCATCAATAGGGATTCCGATAATCGGCCTTCCTTCAAAAATGTCTGCCAGAAATTGCCGTATATCAATCTCGCTAACACCGAAATCTTCAAATCTCTCTCGAAAAGCTGAATTCTCCTTGCCCCAATCACGACAAGTTCCGTAAGCGCGCGGCGACTGGCGGGCTGCGACGCAGCGATGATCTGCTTCGCAACTTGCGGGGCGATATGGTTCCAAACGCTGTGAGCCGCGAGTTCGGCCTCAACAATGAACCAACGACGCGCCGCGATATCGACCACAAATCCATCGGGTATCGTGCCTGCGCCATCAGATGTGCGAATGATCGACTTGGGGAGGTAGATTGAATCCGGCCCAAAAATATATTCCGCATTGCTCTGTAACACACCCTCGAGCTCTTGCTCGGAGCTGAAAGGAGCTGCGATAAATTTTGTCTTTCCCTGAACGATCACTATGTAGACCGTAGTTCCGGAGTAGACGTGTCCACCCGCCGCGCGGCCAACGAACGACGTCTATGAGATAGCGACCAATGTGCAAGCTGCATATGCAATAGCGAGCGTATCACTGCCCTTGGGATCGCCTTCGCCTGCGGTTTTGCCGCACGGAACTGCAGATCCCTGCCCACGATCAAATCGCTGCCAACCAGACGATGAAGCTCGGATCGTTCACTTGTAATGCAGCACAAGAACCGCCTGCTCGCCCGAACCGAATTCCGCGATCCGGATCGCATTGGTTCGCAGGAGTTCCACAGCGAATTTGGTTCGGTAATTCATTCTCGCCAGCCGTATAACCTTTGGTGGATGGCCAAGCCGATCGGCAATCTCGATAAAATCCCGGTCGGACGTGAGGAGGGCGTAACCGTTGTCCCGAGCGTACTCCCAAATCGCTTCGTCGTTAGTCGATCCTGCGAAGCCGAGGGCCTGAACGTGAGCCGATCCGGGGAAAAGATCAGCCAGTGCCGGAATCAGTTTTGGCGACAGATTGAAGTCGATGAGCAGCTTCAACGCGCGATCTTTCCCCGCATCTCCTCCGCCGCATATTCGAGCGCAGCCTCGACATCCTCAACAGTGAGCCAGGGAAAATCGCTCAAGATCTCCGTTTGTGGCGCTCCCGATGCCAACAACCCCAGGATATCGGCCACGGTTGTGCGAGTTCCACGTATGATTGGCTGGCCTGACCGGACCGCGGGATCAATCGTGATTCGGCTGTTTCCCTCTGGGCCCATTACATAATTCTAACGTCTTTGGGCAATGTTTACCTCCAACAGCCTGTGGCAGAAATCTTGGAGTGCCGCTCCCTCACGGTCGCGGTTCAGTAACGAATCCGTTCGTTACCTGGCGGTGACCCTGATGCTATGCGATCTTGAGTTTGCGGAGTCATTGGCGGCTTTTTCGTATCCAACTGCGGATCGAGAGCGCGCTGCCCACCATCGAAATCACCACCAATGCGATGATGAAGCCCTGCACGTATGGCGACTGCGCCATGCCGATGATTTTGCGACCGTAGACCAGCGCCAGCGAACCTTCGATCACGAATCGCAATCCGCGGCATCCGGCTATAATCGCGAGCATTTTCCGGCGTGGATACTGCAATGCCGAAGCGACGATAATGAACGGCGTGAAGGGAAACGGCGGCGGCATGAGCGCAGCGGTTGCGATCGCGATGCCGCCGTTTTCTCGGACCTTGCGTTCCACATAGGCGATGCGCTTATTCCTGCGATCGCCCTCGATTCCTTTTCGGCCACCCTTGGCGGACACCCAACGCGTGAAATCGACACCGGCCACGGACCCCACGGTAGCCATGAGTACGTAATAAGCCATCCGGCTCGGATGTGCGGCGGACAAGGCAATCACGAGCAGATCGTTTCCCAGCGGCATGAAGAGGAACGAGGAATCGAGGACGCCGAGCAAGAGCAGTCCGATACCGCCCAGAGAGAAGAAGAAAATTGCCAGAACCCGCAGAACGTGGGTCATTCGTTTTGAGGTTTTTCAGAATGAGGGAAGAGAATGCAAGCCGAAGGAGTCCAAAACAGGTTCGGCTGAGGAGCCATCCGGGAATCGCACGGCATCGAGCACGCGCCCTTGCGGGTCGAGAGTGCCTATGTAACGCAAATCATCGGGGTATCGGGCTGCATCCGGTTTCGATCCCATCAGAATGACGGAATAGCGGCGCGCGGGATAGGCAAGCGATCGAAACACGCGGTCGCCGTTCTGGTGGGAAGCGGCCCTCGCGGGCGGGCCCAGCTTGCGAACGGTCGACGCGTAGTCGTCGTTCGGGCCCAATTGCAGATACGACCGATAGCCCCGGAAGAGATCGGCTCGCTGGTGGAACTGGGCTTGCCGGGCGACGTCGACGAAGACCGTACAGGCCACCGCGCCCAATACCGCGGCGACGCCGATCCATTTCCAGGCGCGGACTTCGGGCTTCGGTTCGAGGCGAATGTTGATCACGGGAGCAAGGTGCTGGGAACGCGGCGCGGCGCGACCGCCGTCGTTCACCGCCACGGGGAATTCGATTACGGCGCGCTGGCGGGGAATGACGGCGCCGGACCGCCATTCGAGCTCGCGGTTCAGGCCAACGATCATCACCGCCTCGTCCATGCGGGAGACTTCACCGAGGAAAGTGCGCGGCACCCACACTTCTTCGCCCGATCGCGTATTCACGACGATGCATTCCGACCACGTGGCCCGGCGGTAGAGCCATTCGTTGGGCTCGAGGTTCCGTATAGGCGGATAGAACGAGAACCGGCGGCCGCCCAAATGCTGTAAAGGCGTCGGCAACGGTGCAATCGACATCTCGCCTCATGATAGCCGACCAGGATTGTTCCCGCGCAACGGCCTCCGGTGTCGTAAAGGTTGTGTCGAACGCCTGTGCCATAATCAAGCTACATCGCGGAGAACCAATGCATCATGCGTCACGATGTTTCGTTCTTGCTTTCCTGGCAGTCTCCAGCCTGACAGCGCAAAGGGCGATTGCGCCCGGCGTGTCGATCAGCAGCACCGGGGCGATCGTCAGCACCCAGCAGTCCCAATCCGCGCCGGCCCCCATCCCAGGACAATTCCCGGAGAGGCAGATGCCGATTTTTCTTTCCGGCACCGTGGTGATGGACTTGGGCGCCGGTCCGGCAGCGGACGTCGCGATCCAGAGGGTGTGCACGGGCGCGCCGCGCACCGTCGCCTTTACAAACAGCAAAGGCCATTTCAGTTTCCAGTGGGGCGCGACGGCGGGCATTGTGCCGGAGGCGTCGGAATCGGGATCGGGGAACGGAATGCACGCAGCGGACGATATGGGAGCGAACGGGATTCGAAATGGTCCGATGGGCGGTCGTCTGCTCGGCCAAAGCACGCAGGGCTGCGAACTGATCGCCAACGCTCCCGGCTTCCGGCCCGCCCGGCTGGAGCTGAGCGACCACCGCGGATCGGATAACCCGGATCTGGGCATGATCGTGCTGCACCGCATATCCGGCGTGGACGGCACGTCCGTGAGCGTTACTGCCCTGAATGCTCCAAAGGATGCGCGAAAAGACTGGGAGAAGGGCGTGGAATTGCTTCGCAGATCCAAAACGGCCGAGGCGGAGAAGGAGTTGGAAAAGGCGGTCGGGATCTATCCGAAATACGCGAACGCATGGTTCGATCTGGGGCGCGCGAGGATGCAGCAGCAGGCGGACGTTTTGGCGCGCGAGGCTTTTTTGAAAGCCATCGACGCGGACGACAAATTGATTGGCCCGTGGTTGGAGCTGGGGAAGATGGCGGTTCTCCGGCAAAACTGGCCCGATGCCGCCCGATGTCTCGATCGAGCCCTGCAACTGGATCCGGTGGATTACCCGCGCCTATGGTATGAAGATGCTCTGGCGGATTATCATGTGCAGAACTTCGACCGGGCGGAGAGAAATACAAGGGAAGCGCTAAAAGTGCCCGAGCCGAACCGCGATCCGCACGCCGACCAGCTGCTGGGACTCATTTTGATGAAGAAGCGGGATTACGCGGGCGCCGCTGAGGCATTGCGCAATTATGTTCAGTTGGCTCCCAACGCGAACGATCTGGGCCAGGTAAAAGCCCAGATCGAGCAACTCGACAGCCATCTGACGGAAGCGCGACCCTGAAACTTCATTTCTCATCCTTTGCGGGTACGAGTACTGGTTCGGTAAAAGGGTGTTGTCGCGACAGTGGGCAATTTGACATAGTAGAGATAGCACATGAAGCGCAAACCGCAGGCCAAGCCCGAACCGGTGATCTCACCTGAGATTCTCGAGAGCGCGAAGCGTTCGATCATGACGGAACGCGCCAAGCCTCCGGTCAAGTGCGTCGTATGCGCGGCGGAGACCCCCGCCGGCGCTGCGGAACCGCTCTGCTGGGTGTGCCGCAGGCTTAAGATCAGCGCCTGGCGCGACGTGGAACAGCAGATGCCCGCGCAGGAATAGCGCTGGCTTTCGCCGCCGACAACCCTCCTCTAAAGGTTTCCGTAAAATTCCCGATATACATTCATGATGCCCAGGTGCGTCGAAGACGAATTGAGCCGGTGCCGGCTTGAGGCGGAAGAAACGCGGCAGCGGCTGGTGGATTTCGTTTCGACGGCCTCCGACGTCATGTGGGAGACAGACGCCGATCTGCGAATAGTAAGCGGACATAAGCCGAGCGATGTTGAAATGCAGGGCGCCAATAACGACTGCTTCCTGGGGAGGACTCTGTTCGAGATTACGCGTGGGAACCCGGCGAGCGATCCGTGTTTCACGGCCCACTGGCAACATCTTCTGTCCCGGAAGCCTTTTCGCGGACTCGTCCTGCGTATTGTACGGCCGGGTGGAAGCGTGGTTTGGCTGGAAGCGAACGGTAATCCGTTCTTCAGTAAAAAGGGAGATTTTCAGGGATACCGCGGCACCACCAGAGACATCACGCGCCGCAAGACGGATGAAGCGCGGATCGCTTTCCTGGCGCGCTATGACTCGCTGACAGGTCTCCCGAACCGGGTATTATTCCGCGAGCGCCTGGAGCAGTCGCTGGCTGAGACAAGGCCGGGCAAGTCGGTCGCGGTCATGATTCTCGATCTGGACAAATTCAAAGAAGTCAACGATATGCTGGGGCACCCTGGCGGAGACACGCTGCTGCGTACCGTCGGCGAAAGACTGACGGCTTGCACCCGGAACCGCGACACGGTTGGGCACGTGGGCGGCGACCAGTTCGCCATCGTGCAGGGGGACCTGGAAGAACCGCTCGAAGCGGCCGCATTCGCGCAGCGCCTGGCCGATGTGATCAGCCAGCCCTGCGAAATTGAAGGGCATCGGATTGCCTCGACTGTGACGATCGGAATCGCTCTCGCGCCGTGGAACGGCGACCATCCGGACCACCTGCTGAAGAACGCGGAGATCGCTCTTTACAGAGCCAAACTGGACGACCCGGGGACGTGGCGATTCTTCGAGCCCGAAATGGGCCTGCTTGCTGAGGCTCGGCGGACACTCGAAACCGAGCTGCGCAGCGCCCTGAGCAATGGCGAATTCGAGTTGTTTTATCAACCCTTTTACAACGTGCAGTCCGGGAAGATCTGCGCCTTCGAGGCTTTATTGCGGTGGCGGCATCCGCGTCGCGGAATGATTCTGCCGGATGAGTTCATTCCGCTCTCGGAAGAAACCGGACTCATCGTGCCGATCGGCGAATGGGTATTGCGGGAAGCGTGCGCGGAGGCCACGACCTGGCCCGAACACATCAGCGTCTCGGTGAACCTCTCCTCAGTTCAGTTCCGCAAGAGGACGCCTGTGAAAGCCGTGGTGGATGCTCTTTCCGTATCCGGCCTGGCGGCACGCAGGCTGGAACTGGAGATTACGGAAACGGTACTGATGCAAAACAGCCAGACCGCCCTCGCGGCGCTCCACCAATTGCGCGAACTCGGATCCCGCATTTCAATGGACGATTTCGGGACCGGATATTCTTCGCTCAGCTATCTGCGCAGTTTCCCGTTCGACAAAATCAAAATCGACCGTTCCTTTGTCCGTGATCTCTCGCAGCAGGATGGAATAGCCATCGTCCGTGCTATCACTTCCCTGGGAGCCAGCCTCCGGTTGGCCACCACCGCCGAAGGCGTCGAGACCATGGAGCAGTTTGCGATCGTGCGCGCCGAAGGATGCACTGAAGTGCAGGGTTTTCTCTTCAGTCCGCCAAGGCCCGCGAAAGACATCCCCGAGTTGTTGGATGCGATGCGAACCAACGCCGCTTTTCAGCCGCAATGGCCGCGTTCGTGCCCTGCGCCCGAGTCACTGTTGCCGTCCCAGCCCACGCCGGAGCGCCTCTTCATAGATGTGCCCGGCTACGGCAATGTCTTCGACGGCCAGGCCGTTTGATTTGAAAACCGTGATCTGACCGGCACTCGCGCGCCCCGGCCGTTTTCCGGCGATGATCCCGGATAATTCGACGCCTGGAAATGGACCGCGACCGGGTTCAGCGAGCGGAATAAGCAGATCTCCCGATTCGAGTTTCGCGACTTCGATGGAATCGACGGCGACAATAGCGGCCCTTTCAAAAATAAGCGCGGCGGGAAGTTCGCGCCGTTGCGCCCAGTTCGAGCCAGTCCCGTTGACGTGGGCGCCAGGCGCGATCCATTCGCTCTCGAACACCGGCTCCTTCGAACTGGTCGCGGTCGTTACAATGTCCGCCCCTTCGACGCACTCTCGCACAGTTTCAGTGGCCTTGACGTTCAAGTTGAACTTCTCCGCGCACTTCCGGGCGAACTCCTCGCGGCGTTCCCGCTTTCGGCTCCAGACGCGCACTTCGCGGAGCTTGCGGACGTTCGCCACGGCTTCGAGCTGAGTCTGGGCCTGAAACCCGCTGCCGATGATCGCGGCAACGCCGGCATCCTCCCGGGCCAGAACTTTCGTGGCCACACCACTGGCCGCGCCGGTTCGAATCTGCCCGAGGTGGTTGGCTTCGAGGGTCGCAAGTGGGAGGCCGTCAGCGGAACGGTAAAGCAGCACCTCAAAATGCGCGCCCGTTTTCGCATGCGCGGAGTAAGCCTTCAGCCCGAAGTACTCCGGTGTTCCCGCCGCCATGTAGTGAAGCACCGAACCAGTGGGCAAAATGATTCGCCGGCGCGGATGATTGACAGCGCTCCCATCGGCAAGCTGGTGAAAAGCATGCTCAACCAATTCGATCGCCTTCGACATGGGCAGGCACGCCAGAACATCTTGTTCGGAAAGATATAGTTTCACAGGTTTACCTCAAGCATGGCCTGCCTCAAGAGTGGTAGAGACTTCTTCCCACTCGGCAAGAAGATTTTTCATATCTTCGCGGCGGGATTCGAGCATGCCCGCGATCTCGATGCTCATCTCGGCGCTCTGGTAGCTGGAAAGCGCCTGTTCGAAATCGGCGATCTCCACTTCGAGCCGGGTGATCTCATCTTCGATCGATCGCTGCCGCTGTTTCATCTGCCGGAATTTTATCGGATTCAGACGCCGCTGCTTGTCGTCTTTTTCGGCTGTTTTTCCCGCAGCTTTGTCCGCGGCATTTCCTGCAACCACGACTTTAGCGGCAACGGCCGTTTTCGATTTCGGCGCGTTGGCGGGCTGAGTGGCCGGCGCGATTCGGCTAGCGCCGACTGAAGCCGTGGCGCCGCCGTTCTTCCGCCACAGGTAATCTTCATAGTTGCCGGGGAACACGTGGACGGTCCCGTCGGCAACTTCGATCACGCGCGTGGCAAGTTTGTCGATGAAGTAGCGGTCGTGGGAAACAAACACCACGGTGCCGTTGTACTCCTGGAGCGCGGTCAGCAGCACGTCTTTGGCGCGCATGTCGAGATGGTTGGTGGGCTCGTCGAGCAGAAGAAAATTTCCCGGCATCATCAGCATCCGCGCCAGAGCGTACCGGTTCCGCTCGCCGCCGGACAGGACGCCGATCTTCTTGAAAACGTCGTCTTCCGAAAAAAGAAAGCAGCCGAGGATACTGCGAAGCTCAGTGTTGTTGGATCTTGGGGCCACGCTCCCCAGGTCGTCGAGGATTGTGGAATCGGTGTCGAGCACCTTGTACTGATCCTGCGCGAAATAGTCCGCCGTCACGTTGTGGCCAACCACATACTCGCCGGCCGTTACCGGTTCCTCGCCGGACAGGATTTTGATGAGGGTCGACTTCCCCGCCCCATTGACTCCAACGAGCGCGATGCGGTCGCCCCGTTCGATGTTGAAAGTCGCACCGGAAAATACCTGCTTTTCGCCGTAACTCTTCGCCACATTCCTGAACTCCGCTACAATCCGTCCGCTGGGCTTGGGCTGGGGAAAACGAAAATGGATGGTCTTCTCGTCCGGCGGAATCTCGATGCGCTCGATCTTCTCGAGTTCCTTGATGCGGCTCTGCACTTGTTTGGCCTTGGTCGCCTGCGCGCGGAACCGATTGATAAACGCTTCCAGCTGTTCGATCCGGTCGCGCTGATTGGCATACGCCGCTTCCAGCTGGGCGCGGCGCTCCGTTTTCTGCTGTTCGTATTTCGAGTAGCCGCCGGTATAGAACCAAACGCGCTTGTTCCAGATCTCCGCGATCCGCGACACCGTGACATCGAGGAAGAAGCGATCGTGCGATATCAGAACGTACGCGTGCGGATAGGTCTCAAGATAAGACTCCAGCCAGTTTCTGGCTTCGAGATCGAGATGGTTGGTGGGCTCGTCGAGCAGCAGAAGATTCGGCTCTTCCAGCAGGAGTTTCGCCAGAGCGATCCGCATTTGCCAGCCACCGGAGAATTCTTCCACGCGGCGCGGCCAGTCTTCACGCCGGAATCCGAGACCTGTGAGAACGGAGCCGACGCGGGATTCGATGTTATATCCGTTCCGCGCGGTGAACTCCGACTGTACGTGGTGGTACCGTTCCGCGATCTGCTGGTACTCGGGCGCTTCGTGATCGAGCTCCGACATGCGGTGGGCGAGATCCTGCTGCTCCGCTTCGAGCGCGTGAATCTCCTCGAAAACTCCCAAACATTCGTCAAACACCGTTCGCCCCGTAAGGGTGATGCCATCCTGCGGCAGATAGCCCGCCCGAATGCCCTTCATCACATTGACGGAACCATAGTCGAGACTCTCAATTCCGGCGAGCACTTTGAGGAGCGTCGACTTACCTGTCCCGTTCGCCCCGACGATGCCAACGCGCTCTTTCGGCGTGATCAGCCAATTGAGATCTTCAAAAAGTATTTTGGGTCCGAAGCGTTTTCCGGCGGCGTTTAATTGAATCATGCGGGCAGAATCATGGACATGCGGCTATCCCGGCGATTCGTTGCCGCTCCCTCACGGTCACGGTTCGGTAAAATCAAGCCGATTCCGAACCGTGACCGTGCGGGAGACCGGGACATCTTACTAAAGCCAGTACTGCCATTGTCCCGCACCGATCACATATGCCGCCAGAACGCCGTTCGTGACCGCGTGGGCGATGATGCAATCCCAGACGTTGCGCGTGCGGATCATCCACCAGTTGTAAACGATGCCGGCCGCAAGGCCCACATCCCAGAAAGAACCGTGTTCGGACGCGAAGAGGATTGCCACCAGCCAGAATGCCGCGGGCTGAAATGTTCCCAGCGGCACGCGTTCGAAGTCCCTCGAATCGATAATCCAACGCATCAGCCAGCCGCGCCAGAACAGCTCTTCGAGAATCGGCACGGCGATAACGCTGATGGCGATGCGAAAGAGAAGAAACACCGGATCGCTCTTCGACGCCGGCGGCGTGTTTCCCGCGGGATGACCCATGATCGAGTTATCAAAGAGGATAAAGTGGTGCCAGTTCGGCGCGATCACGTCGGGCGCCACCCAGATAACAAAGACGCCGATTCCGAGCAGAATACTAAGCAGTGGTTTCGACGGTCCGCCGCGCAATGGAACCCGCGATACAACCAGAATCGCAGCCATCGAAACGGTGAACCGCAGCCACGCGGGAATCGCAACGGCCTGCTGGATTGCCAGAAGGCCGATGAAGATCAGAAAAGGGAGAATCCAGGGTACAGCGGGATGCCGGCGCAAGTTATGAAGCGCCTTTTTCACCGCGCCGTTTCACGTCGATATTCAGGCGCTTGATCTTCTGGTTCAGCGTCGACAACGGCACGCGCAGCGCTTCGGCGGCTTCGGTCTGGCTCCAGTTGAAACGCTCCAGCTGTTCGACGATGGTGCGGCGCTCGAAATCCGCCACAATCTCGAACAGAGACGCGTCCGGCGGCAATGCCCCGTTTTCGCTGCGCCGCAGCCGGATACCGCCGGCGTGCAGAAGATAGTCCGGCAGCACGTCCAGCGGAATCACCTGCGTAGAAGCCAGCACCACAGCCCGCTCGACCACATTCTCCAGCTCGCGCACATTGCCGGGCCAAGTGTGGTCCAGCAGCAGCTGCATCGCTTCCGGCTCGAATCGCAGCTGCGAACGGGTATTCGCATCGAGAAATTTCTCGTTTTCCTTGCTGAACTTTTCAAGAAAGTGCTGAATCAGCAGCGGGATATCCTCGCGGCGGTCTCGCAGCGGCGGCAGATTGATGTTGATGACGTTGAGCCGGTAGTAAAGATCCTCGCGGAATTTCTTCTCATCGACCATTTTGCGCAGGTCGGCATTCGTTGCCGCCAGAATACGCACGTCAACCCTCGAAACGTCGTTCGAACCGAGTGGAGTAAATTCCTTCTCCTGAATCACGCGCAGGAGTTTCGACTGGGTCTCCGGCCCGATGGTGCCGACTTCATCGAAAAAGATCGTGCCCTTGTTCGCGACCTCGAAAGCGCCCTTCTTGGTGTGGATGGCGCTCGTGAATGCCCCTTTGACATGCCCGAACAGGGTGGATTCCAGCAGATCGGTGGGCAGGGAACCGCTGTTTACGGCAACGAACGTATGCTCGACGCGGGGCGAATTGGCATGAATCGCTTTCGCAATCAGCTCTTTGCCCGTCCCGGTTTCCCCGGTGATGAGGATGGTGGAACGGCTGGCCGCAACCTGCATCACCAGATCGAGCACGCGCAACATCCGGTCGCTCTTACCGACGATATTGGGAAAACTATAGCGCTGCTTGAGGGCGATCTTGAGTTGGGTGTTCTCATCGATCAGGCGTTGTCCGGCGATGACCCGTTCGATCTCGAGCAGCAGTTTCTCGTTGTCCCAGGGCTTGGCGAGATAGTCGTTTGCCCCGAGCTTCACCGCCTGCACCGCAGCTTCCAGCGTGCCGTACGCGGTGATCATGAAAATCGGCGTATGGCGGTCCCGTTCGCGCACGTCGCGCAGCATTTCCATGCCGGATTTATCGGGCATCATCAGGTCGAGCAGGACGAGGTCGTAAGCGCGCAAATCGAGTTTGCGCTCGCCTTCCGCGGCATTCGCCGCGAGGTCCACCTGGTAGCCTTCGAGATTGAGCAGGGCTTCCAGACTTTCGCGAATTTCCGCCTCGTCGTCAACCACGAGAACCCGGCCCTTCGAGCCTCCGGTCATCCTCTCGCGCATCACTTCTCGAACGGGGGTCATCAAACGTGAACCGCTTTGCCGATCGCCGGGAATTCCAGATGGAAACATGTACCCTCCCCGGGCCGCGAAATGGCTTCAATAGCGCCACCGTGCTCCTGAATAATGCCGTAGGTGACGGAGAGCCCGAGCCCCGTACCCTTTTTGGCGGACTTGGTGGTAAAGAACGGATCGTAGATGCGGCTCAGGTGCTCGGGCGCGATGCCGTGGCCGCTGTCGATCACTTCGACTACGACGCCGTTCTCGCCGTTTGGGCCGCGGGCGCCCGCGCTGGTAGTCACTTCAAGGACGCCGCGCGGCTCCATCGCATCGCGGGCATTCAGAAACAGATTCAGAAATACCTGCTGCAGTTTACCGGGATTCCCTTTCACCGGATCGAGATTCGGATCGAGCTTGGTGCGCACCTCAATTCCCGCCTTCTTGAGTTGATGCTCCAGAAGCGACAGCGTTTCCTGAATTACGCGATTGAGCTGCACTTCCGTCAGCTCCGATGTCGAAGTCCGGGAGAAGTTCAGCAGTGAATTGACGATTTCGCTGGCGCGGAAGGTCTGGCGCGCAATCTTCTCGAGAATGCGCGATTTCTGATCGTCTTCAGCGACCTGCTTGGCCAGCATCTGCGCGTAGGTTGAGATCACGGCCAGAGGCGTGTTCACCTCGTGCGCGACCCCGGCGGCCAGCAACCCGATGCTCGACAGCTTGTCGGCCTGAACTAAACGCCGTTCCAGCTCCGCGCGATCGGTGACATCGTCAAAGATAACCAGGCGCCCGATCTGCTCGTTATCGCGCGACACCAGCGGCGCGATGGCGATATTCATGCTGGATTCGCCTTTGCGCGTGTCCAGCGCGAATTTGTCGAGGTGATGGATGCGCATCTCGCCGCGCGTGCGCACGAACTGCTCGACCAGCGTGGCCGGGAAAAGCTCCGCCAGCGTGCGGCCCACCGCATCCGCGCGCCCGATGCCGCTCAACCGCTCCATCTGGGTATTCCAGCTTTCGACCCTGTCGTCCAGACCGGCCGCGAGAATTCCGACATTGATCGATTCGACGATGTTCTCGCTGAATTCCTTCAGGCGCTCATACTCATCCACTTTCTGTTTGAGCGACCGATAGAGATTGGCGTTTTCCGTAGCGATGCCGACGTAATTCGACAGCGTCTGCAGCAATTCGACGTCATCGCTCGAAAGAAACTCGCCCTTCTCCGTGCGGCTTACGCCCAGGAAAGCGATAGTGCGGCCGCGAACCGTGCAGGGCACGTAGTAATTGAGATCCAGATCGGCGATCGTCTGCCGAATCGTGGCGGGCCAGCTTCCGGCAATGGCGTCGAGATGATAGCGGGTGCGTTCGAAAAAGATGTACGGGGCGCTTTGCGGCCAGTCGAGAAAACTCAGATCCAGCAACTCGGGCGAGTGGAGCGGAAGCGCGGTGGACCCGAGGGACAGGCGCAGACGCCATGGCGAGCCTTCACACGGTTCCGCGAGAAAGAAAGCCACATGCCGGATCGACAGCGTCTGCATCAGGCGGTCGGCTACGGATCGCAGCATATTGTCGAGACCCGTTTCCGAATTCAATTCGCGCGCGAATTCGATCAGAGTGCGCCGGTAATCGTAGCGGTCGCGGTAGAAGTACCGGTCCAGCCGTTCCTGAATCCAGTTGCGCAGCGGCTGGAACAGAAACGCGGCGATCAGCATGACCGTGATGAGGCCGGTGTTGCCCAAGTCCTTGAAGTTCTTCTGCACCAGGCTGCCGAGGGAAAACACCACCCCGTAGAATGCGGCGAGCACGAGTATTGTCGCCAAGGTGTAGGCGTAGCCGCGGCGGAAGATCACGTCGACATCCATCAACCGGTAACGCACGATGGCGATGGCGATCGTGAGCGGAATCAAAGGCAGGGTCACCACCGCGTAATTCATCCACCCACTGAAAGGAAGGTCGAGAATGAACGGGATCGCATTGAGCGCAGCGAACGGCGCGAACCCGAACAGCATGCCGTTGCGCAGCCACTTGAGCTGCTGGCGGATCACGGGGTCTTCCGACTTGCGATACCCGGCCTGGAGCACGACCCCGCTGACCAGGTAGGTTGTTGTCAGGAGCGCCATCCATGCGCGATCCAAAGCTTCACGAATGTCGAGCGTCGAATTGCCGGGGGAGACGAGCAGCCCGCGACTAAAGCCGGCAACAACCAAGGTTAGCACGACGCCGGGCAGATAGATCCCCAAGGCAGGCGAGATCCAGCCCCAGTATCGTTTGAACCAGGCCCGCGGCTCGGGGAACGTCAGGCAGAAGTGCAGAAACAAAGCCGGCGCGAGCCAACCGGCGATCAGGTTGCCCCAGTCGATCACCTGGTCGAAACCGTTGAGTTTGCCGGTCCGGTGGAAACAGGAAAAGATAAAGGAAACCAGACAAAAGATATAGAAATGACGCGCCTTGTATGCGCTGCCACGGCGGAAATAGACGAACAGGCCGATCGCAAGATAGGCCACGCCAACTACATACTGCCATGTGATCGCAACACCACGGGCGGCCTCACCGACAATTACCGTAGCCGGTACGTCGACGTCGGCAGCAGTACCGGACCTGCGCACCACATATGCCGCCTTTGCCCAAGCCCCGACATAGGCGAGCCGCCGCGGCACATCGCTGGTGTCCGCGATCGGAGCCGCCTGAATCGATTTCAAAACGTCGTTAACACGGATGCCGGCGCGGTCCGCCGGACCGTTCGGCGCCACGCGCAAAGCTACAACCTGGCTTCGCCCCTGGTCTACCGTGCGATCTCCCCAGGTGACACCGTCATCGGGCAGACGAAACCGGTGAATCTGCTGATAGTTCAGAGCAGCAGCAACCGCGGCCGCGATAGTCAGCACGGTCAGAATGGCGGTCGAGAGCTGAAATCTCAGTTCCTGAAGCATCAGTTTTCCGGCATTGAGGCTGGCAACTCTGCCATTCGACTAAGCATGGCGTACCTGGGAGACACCCGTATGTTCGAGAACCAATGCAGTTTCAATGCCACCATATTATTGAAAAATCGAAACTTTAAAGCTGAAAACAATAAACTTAGCTTATCACCCCGATGTTACAATTCCATTTTTGGAATCCGCCACCGGCGCGGGGTGTTGAGAACCGGAGCCGGTTCGATTCAAGGCTCTGACTCAGATACGGGCGGTTGGCCGCTTCGATTTCATCCATCTGACGAATTCGTCGGGCGCCCGCATGGTGGAAAGACGGCTCTGCCGAACCAGGGCCCAATCGTCAAACAGATGCGATTCCTTGATCTCGCGCAACGTGACTGGCGGGTCGATGCGGCCGCGGAACCGGAAATCGGCCACCGCGAGTTTGGGGTTGTTGGGGTCGTCGTGTCCACCGCCGACCACATCCGCCAAGCCCGTGATGGCCGCGTCGCTCATGCTATGGTAAAGGAACACGCGATCACCCGGTTTCATGTCGCGAATAGCCCGCAGTGCCTGCGGATTCCGGACGCCATCCCATACGGTTTGGCCCTCGCGCTCCAACTGTTCTACCGAATACGTCTCCGGGTCCGTCTTTGCCAAAAAGTACGAAAACCGGCTTTTAGCTCTCTCCACCATTAACGTAAGTATATTCTTTCTTTCCGCTTTGCCTGATACGATTTAGATGGAGGATGAAGGTGTCGCTGAAGATTGTTTTCGCCTTGGCCTGCGCCGCCGCTTTCTGTTGCGGGCAGACTGAATCCACCTCCCCGTCCAGAACTCAGCCAGCCGCAAAAGAGGCACCGACCGCGCAGGAGCAGGCAAATCCGCTCCAGACGACAGCCGCGCCCCAAGCCGCCGCTCCCGTTGCGGAAGCCGGCGATCAGTTGCCGCCGGCCCGTAAACCTGCCGCTGGAGCGAAGGCGCCTTACGTCATAGGACCTCTGGACGTGATCAGTGTCAAGGTCTGGAACAATACGAACCTTACTTCGACGCTGGACGTGGGGCCGGACGGAATGATTTCGCTGCCGCTGATCGGTCAGGTGAAGGCCGATGGATTAACCAAAGAGCAGTTGAAAGAAGCGCTGGCGAAAAGTCTGGGCGAGTACCTGAACAGCCCCGAGGTAGACGTTCAAGTCCTGAAGGTTAACAGTAAACGGTATTTCGTCTATGGCGAGGTAAGCAAACCGGGTGAGTTTCCACTTGTACAAGAAACCACGATCATGGATGCCCTGGCGACCGTCGGCGGCTTTCGCGATTTTGCCAACCAGAAGAAGATCTATTTGATGCGCGGTACGCAGAAGTTCGATTTCAACTACAAAGACGTAAGCAAGGGCAAGCACCTGGAACAAAATATCGTCATCCAGAATGGAGACCGCATTTATGTTCCCTAACGACTTGTCCGGAGTAGCTCGGGGGGTTCGACTGGTATGACAGCTTCCGTTTCGACAACAAACTATGTGGCGGTTACGCGCCGCGCCCTGGATCTTGAAGATTACATAGATATCGCCCGCAGGCATATGGGCTGGATCGTCGGGCCTACGCTCGCCGGAATAGTGATTTCGACCGTGGTCGCGTTTATGCTGCCGAATGTTTACATCTCGCAGGCGGAGATGCAGATCACGCCCAAACAGATCTCCGAAAACATCGTGAAGACGACGATCAACCAGCAGTTAACCGACCGCGTCATGACGATGGAGAACCAAATTCTGAGCCGTACCAGCCTTTCCACGATGATTCAGGATCCGCGGTTCAATCTCTATCCTTCGGATCGCGCCAGATTGCCGATCGAAGATGTCATCGATCAGATGAAAAGCGACATCAAGATCACGATCGACTCGCTGCCTGGAGATGGATCCCGGCGCGCTTCGGCATTCAAGATTTCGTTCTCCTACCCGGACCGGATCAAGGCGCAGCAGGTCGTCCAGGCCCTGATTACGAAGTTTACTGATCAAAATACGGTGACCCAGGCCGACCAGCAGAAAGGGCAAAACAGTTATGTCCGCGACGAATTGTCCCAGGCCAAGGTGCAACTCGAGACGTTCACTGAGCAATTGAACAAGTTCCGCGCCGAACACGCTGGGCAGCTGCCCGAACAATCGGGCCTGAACGTGGCGCAGCTGACGGCGGCTCAGCAGCAATCCAACAACATCAACGAGGCATTAAATCGCCAGGCGCAGGAACGGGTGCAGCTTGACCAGCGCCTTACGACATTGGAAAGCCAGATTCAACTTTTCGATATGTTCGACAAGGAGAACGGGCCGGCGGCTCCGCTGACCAGGCAACAGAACGACCAGCTGGCCTCGCTAAACAGGGCCATTGATGCAACCGAGTCTCAGCTGGTTGAGATGCGGCAGAAGTACAAGCCGAGTTATCCGGAATTGCGCGAAGCGGAAAACCATCTTAAGAATCTGAAGAATCAGCGCGACGATCTGCAGAAAAAGCAGGATGAAGCCGAAGCCAAAGCAGAGGAGGCAGCCAAAAAGTCCCAATCCCAGGATTCCTCGAGAAAGGCGACGAACTTCGCCGCGGCGCGGACTCTCAGCGATGTGCAGGGCCAGATCGACGCGACCAAAGCCCTGATCAAGGCCAAAGAGATGGACCGCGCCACTCTGATGAAGGACCAGGCGACTGTCAACAAGCAGCTCGAGAGCTATCAGTCGAAACTGGCGGCGACCTCCGGAATCGAGGCGAAGTATGCCGAGTTGGAGACGAATCAACGCGCCGCCACCGCGAAATATCAGGAATTGCAGAGCAAGCAGGAACTCACGGAGCAGAACGGAGCGTTACTCGAAAGAAAGCTGGGCGAGAATCTGGAGGTGCTCGATCCGCCGTCGGTGCCCATGCAGCCGTCGAAACCGAACCGTTGGATGATCGTGGGGGCCGGAGTTGCAATTGGTTTTGTCCTGGGCATAGCGCTGGCGGGCGCCCAGGAGGTGAAGGATACTTCTCTCAAGAATCTGAAGGACGTCCGGGCTTATACGAATCTTCCCGTACTGAGCAGTATTCCGCTGCTGGAAAACACGCTGCTGGTCAGGCGGAAACGCCGAATTGCGTATTTGGGTTGGTCGGCGGCGATTATCGTCGGCATGCTGGGGATCAGCGCTTCTCTTTATTACTACTACAGCAAGCTCTCGACTTAAAGAACACATGATGACTTCCCGAAAACCCGACGAAAGAGACCCCGCATGAGCCGCGTTCACGACGCGCTCCGGCGAGCGGAACAGTTGCTCGAAGCGGGCGGCGACATGAGCGCGCCGGACAGCGATCCTCTGTCTCTTGTTGTTACGGAAGAAGCCGGTGTTGCCGAACAGCAGCCCCCCATCGAGGTCCCCAACGGCGCAAACCGGAGCGGGCTGGCCCGATCCGATCAGAAACTTCCGGAAGTCGACTGGCGCAACTTTCTCGGGCGCTGTAAAGTGATTCCTTTCCGGCCGGCGCCGGAGACCCATCTGATCGATGTCGAGCGGCCGCACGAAGTCCCCGGGGAGGAATTCCGAAGTTTGCGTACCCGGTTGAACCATCTGCAGAGCCAGCAGGATCTGCATTCGATCGTCGTAACCAGCGCATCGCCCGCCGAGGGCAAGAGTTTCACGGCGGTGAACCTTGCGCTCGCGCAGGCGCAACTGGAAACACCGGTTCTTCTGGCCGATCTGGATCTGCGCCGCCCGGTGGTTCACAATCTGCTCCAGTGCGAGCGCACACCTGGATTTTCGGACTTCCTTCTGGCCGAGAAGCCTCTCGAGGAGTGCATTCGAAGGATCGAAGGCTCGAACCTTTACTTCCTGCCCGCCGGTTCCCAGGTGAAGAACCCGCTCGAACTGCTCAACATGCGTCACGTGAAGCATACCCTGGAGGGACTCCGGCGGATTTTCAACTGGATCATCCTCGATACGCCGCCTCTGCTGTTCTCGGCGGACGCCAATCTGCTCTCGACACTGACCGACGGCACCCTCCTTGTGGTGCGGATCGGGTCGACTACATACGACAGCGTGATTCGCGCCATGCAGACGCTTTGCGAGAACAACGTGCTGGGTATCGTGGCGAACGGCGCCCGCGCCGGGGAACTGTACAGTAAGTACACGTATTACTACTCGAAGCAGGAAGAGGAACCCGAAGAGCACGACGAAGAAGAAGAATAGCCCGAAATTACCCGATCACCGATTTCACATGCCCGATATGGTGATCGCAATGCCAGGCGTATAACGCGAGCGTGTACTCCAGCGTTTGACTTCGGCCATACTCGGGGTGGATGTATTTCTTTTTCCAGTCTTCTTCCGACATGCCGCGCATCAGAATCACCCAACGCTGGTGCAGAGCCTCCAACAGAGTGAGCGACGTCTCAATCGGCGTGACGGAAATATCGTTCAGCTTTGCCCACGCCGCTTCGTCGTAGGGTTTAACTACAGGATCGGTTTCCGTCAGCGCCAGCTTGAAACGGATATACGCATTCATGTGGCTTTCGGGAACATGATGGATGACCTGCCGGACCGTCCAGCCGCCTTCGCGATAGGGCGTGTCCAGTTGTTGTATGGAACCTGCGCACACCGCGTCGCGCATTCCTGCAGGCGCCGCCGCGATGGTTTCGATGTATCGGGCGCGGTCCTCCGGAGAAATGGAGTCGGGCGCGCGAAATTTTCCGACGGGATATTGAAGGGTCTTTTCGTTCATAAAGTCTCTCCTCTGATCAGGTCCTGATAACTCTCGCGCTCGCGGATGATTCGCCACCGGCTGCCTTCCACGAGCACTTCCGGAGCGCGCGGGCGGGAGTTATAGTTGGATGCCTGCACGAATCCATATGCGCCGGCCGACGAGATTGCAAGATACTCGCCGGGCCGCATATCGGCGAGCTCACGGCCGCGCGCGAGGAAATCGCCAGTCTCGCATATCGGCCCCACGACATCCGCAACAATCGTGGGGCCGGGCGCGTGATTCAGCGGCAGGATATCGTGATGAGCACCGTACAGCGACGGGCGAATGAGATCGTTCATCGCCGCATCGACGACCACAAATTCCTTAGACGGAGTCGTCTTGCGATACAGCACGCGCGACAGAAGGACGCCAGCCGGCCCGACGATCGAGCGCCCGGGCTCGACCATCACAGCGAGACCGGCATTTCGTATACGCGTGCGCAGGGCCGAGACGAAATCGCGAATATCGGGCGAACTGTCGGCGGCCTGATAAGCGATGCCCAGTCCGCCGCCCAAGTCGACATGATCGATCACATGGCCTTGCGACCTAAGGAGTTCGATCAGCGCAAGCACCTTGCCCGTGGCTTCGAGGATCGACGAATAGTCGACGATTTGAGAACCGATATGGCAATCCACTCCACTGGCGCGCAGATGACGAAAGGCCTTCGCCCGATGATAGACGGCGGGGGCCTCGGTGATATCGATGCCGAACTTGTGGTCGCGAAGACCCGTACTGATGTAAGGGTGCGTCGCGGCATCGACATCGGGGTTCACGCGAAGGGAGAACCGCGCCGTGGCACCCAGTTTCTCCGCAATCGCGTCGATCTCAGCCAGTTCCGCCTCCGACTCGCAATTGAAATTGCGGATACCAGTGGTCAGGGCCAGTTGAATCTCGGCCGCGGTCTTGCCGACGCCGGAGAACACAACGCACGCCGGATCGCCGCCAGCCTGCAATACGCGATACAGCTCGCCGCCCGACACGATGTCGAAGCCGCAACCGGCACGCGCGAGAAGCGACAGGACACCCAGGGTCGAGTTCGCTTTCACCGAATAGCAAATCATGTGCGGCATATCGCCGAACGCGTCGTCATAAGCGCGATACGCGTCGAGGATCGATTGCGCCGAGTACACGTAACACGGCGTACCGGCGCCTCGCGCGACAGTGTCGAGGTCGACCTGTTCGCAGTACAGCTTACCGCCGGAGTATCGGAACATCAACGTTTTCTCACTTCGGCTTCACCCGCATCACGATGAGCGTCTGGTCGTCGAAACGTTCTGTATTCAATCTGTCCAGATCGGCGAAGATTTCCTCGACCACCTGCTGCGGCGTAAGGTCGAAGCAGCGCGTGACTACGCGGGCGAGACGGCCGCGCCCATACTCTTCGCCAGTCACGCTGATATGGTCGGAGACACCATCGGAAAACAGGACCACGAGATCGCCGTCCTGCGCCTGAAAGGTAATTTCGTCGTACTCGCGATCGGGAAGCAGCCCGAGTGGAACCCCTTCCACCTGGACCTTGAGGATATCTCCGCCCCGGCAGATCATTGGCGGCGACCCGCCCGCGTTGGACATGGTTAGCGCCTGCGAATGCGCGTGCCAGAGGGCAATGAGCAGCGTGACATAGCGGCCCTCGACCCGGCGCTGCATCAGTGCATCGTTGAGAGCCTTCAGCAACTCAGCCGGGCGTCGGCGGCGCGGCGCGAGCGTCCGCATGCGGCCATTGACCATCGCACCATAGAGCGCGGCCGCGGCTCCTTTTCCGCTCGAGTCCCCGAATGCAATGGCGAAGTGCGAATCGGTGTGCTCGAAGAAATCGTAGAGGTCGCCCGAGATTTCGCGCGCGGGACGAAGTCCGATGGCGATTTCCAGGCCCTGCACCGGAGGCGCCTCGGCGGGAAGCAGGACCGTCTGGAGCTCGAATGCCGCCTTAAGATCGTCCTGCATGCGCCGCTCACGCTCGGCGATTTCCTGGTAGAGGCGGGCGTTCTCCACCGCGATCGCCACCGACGGGGCCAGCAGACTCAACGTTCGCGCGTGGTCTTCCGTGAAGTATCCAATGCGTTCGCTTTCGAGATTCAGCACGCCGATCACGTGGTCCTGAACGATCAGCGGCACGGCGATTTCGGAGCGTACGCCGGGATGCGAAGCGATGTAGCGCGGATCGGTCGTGGTGTCGTGGACGCGAATCACCTCGCGCGACGCCGCGGCCGCCCCCGTGATTCCTTTGCCCAGCGGGATGTTATCGAGATTGACGCGCTGATCGAATCGATTGCTGAATCGATGCCGGAGTACTTGTTGCGCGGAATCGATCAGCAGGATGCTGAACGCATCGTAGTTGATCAGGCCGCGGACGCTCGATGCTACTTTGCTCAGGAGCTCGTCGAGATCGAGAATCGACGCAAATTCATTGGAAACGCGCGACAGAGTGCGGATGGTCCGGTACTGCCGCTCGGACCGCCGGTACAGCTGGGCGTTATCGATCGCGGCCGCCACACGGCCGGCGATGAGGCTCAACATGGTGCGGTCGTAGACCTTGAAGCTATCCGCGCGGATGGCCTGGACGTCGATCACTCCGACCAGACGCTGACGGGCGATCATGGGCACGCTCAATTCGCTGCGCACGACGTCGGAAGTGCTCAGGTAGCGATGATCGGCCGCGACGTCCGAGACCAGGACCGGCTGGCGGCTTTCGGCGGCCGAGCCCACCACCCCCTCGCCCAGGCGGAGCGCGAGATTTCGCACCACTTCTTCCCGATGGCCGACGGCGTAGCGGATGCGCAGATCCTTCCTCTTTTCGTTGAACAGCAGGATGGCGAAAAGATCGTACGGGATGACACGGCGCACGACTGCGGCGACGTTGGCGAGAAGCTCGTCCAGCTCGAGAGTCTCCGACGTGAGCGTCGCCACTTCGAGGAGGAAATCGAGCAGATCGCTGCGTTCGCGGAACCGTACGGCCGGTTTGACGCGAGGCGATGCCATGTCAGCTTTGTTCCGTTTCTTCCGCTGTTTCCCGCGCTGTTTCCTGAACTATGCGCACGCTGGAGCTGGCGCCGATTCGGGTGGCGCCGGCGGCCACCATGGCCTTCAGATCCGCGAGCGTTCGAATGCCCCCCGACGCTTTAACGCCCATGGATTTTCCCACCGCACGGCGCATCAGCGTGACATCGGCTGCGGTCGCGCCCGCCATGCTGAATCCGGTCGAGGTCTTCACGAAATCCGCGCCGGCATCCTGCGCCAGCCGGCAGGCCAGAGTTTTCCTGGCATCGTCAAGCAGCGCCGTTTCAATAATCGCCTTGACGATGGCTCCATGGCCGTGGCTCGCGGCGACAACGCCCAGAATGTCCGATTTGACGACATCCCTCTCGCCGCCGCAGAGAGCGCCGATGTTGATCACCATATCGATTTCTTCCGCGCCGTCGCGGAGAGCCGCCAGTGTCTCGGCCACTTTGGCGGCAGTGCCGGCCGCGCCCAGCGGAAACCCGGCTACCGTGCAGACCTTGACCGGCGAATTGCGCAGTTCATCCGCCACAAATTTAGTCCAGAAAGAGTTCACGCAAACGCTGGCGAATTCAAACTGCACGGCTTCGGCGCACACCTGCTTAACCTCATCCCGCGTGGCTTCGGGCTTGAGGATAGTGTGATCGATCAGACGCGCAACGGTACGGTCAAAGTTCATTATCGAATTTCCGGTGTTTCAAACCGTCAGCGGGCTGGTGCAAAAGGCACAGCGTTTGGCGCCGATCGCAACTTCGCTCAGGCACTCCGGGCACTTCTTCGTCGTCGGGTCGGCGGGAGGCTCCTTGCGCGCGCGCGAAACCAGCGCGTTCACCGGCAGCACGACAAAGTAATAGACGGCAGTCGCGATGATTAGGAACGAAACGATCGCGTTAATAAAGTCGCCCATCAGAAACCGGCTGTTGTTGATGGTGAACTGGATGGCGGCAAAATTCGGTTTGCCCGCGACGGCTGCGATCAGAGGTGTAAGCAGATCCTTCGTGAACGCCGTAACTACGCTGCCGAACGCAGCGCCGACGACCACGCCGACTGCGAGGTCAACGACATTACCGCGCAGAAGGAACTGTTTGAATCCGCCAGCCATCCCAACCCCCTTGACTCACTATATACCGTTGAGGAAACGGTTCAGGCGTTCCATCGCAGGTTCCAGAACCTCCCGGTCGGCGGCATAACAAACACGAATGGATCCTTCGCCTCCCAGCCCGAACGCGACACCGGGCGCGAGCCCGACGCGTTTCTCGATCAGCAGCCGCCTGCAGAATTCGAAGGAGTCGGCCAAGCCTTCGATTTTCGGAAAAAGATAGAAAGCGCCTTCGGGGCGCGGCAGTGAGATCCGCGGCATCTGCTGCATCGCGTGCAGACAATAGTCGCGGTTGGTTTTCAGCCGCCCGGCCATTCGCGCAATTTCCGGTTCCCCTTCCGCCAGCGCGGTCTCCGCTGCCTTTTGGGCAAAGCTCGGAGCATGGGAAACGATGAACTCATTCAGCTGAGTTGCTTTTTTCGCAAGATCGGCCCGGGCCACGAGCCAGCCCACACGCCAGCCAGTCATGCAGTAACTCTTACTGAACGATTGGATCACGACCACCGCATCATCGCGCGTAACCTTGCGGAGAATCGACGGAGCTGGCGTTGCGGGAGCGGCATTGTCGTAAGAAAAGCCGTCATACCAAAGCCGTTCGTAAACCTCATCGGCCACAAGCCAAAGATTGCGCGCTCGGCAAAACGCGATCAGGCGATCCTGATCCTCCTGCGTGGCGACCCAACCCAGAGGGTTTGACGGCGAAGTGTAGAGCAACAGCCGAGTGCGGGGCGTGACTGCGGCTTCGAGCGCCTGCCAGTCGATCACGTACCTTTTGTCTCGATTGTCTTCCGCTCCGCAAAGCGGTTGGGCAACCTCCACCGCGCGCGCGTTCGACATGGCGACTATCGATGCGCCGTTTGGCCAGGCGGGAGTGAGGATCAGCGCTTCGTCGCCTGGATCGAGCATGCATCGGATGGCCACGTTCAACGCCTGGACGCCGGATGCGGTAACTACAATCTCGCGGCGTGGGTCGAGCGAAACACCGTGCATTCTCTGGTAATACCCGGCGAGGGCCTCCCGCAACGAAAGCAAGCCTGCGTTCTCGGTGTAGAACGTGAAGCCCGCGTCGAGCGCCCGCACCGCAGCCTGCTTGATGTAAGAGGGCGTCGGCTGATTCGATTCGCCGAAGTAAAGGCCAAGCACACCCTCCATGTCAAAGGCGATATCCGCAATCTCGCGAATGCGTGAGCGGGGAACGGCAAGAACGGAAGGCGCGAGTTCCGGCGACACCATTAGACCAAGATTACGTCATGCTATGCCGCAAGCGCTTCCACTTGCAGCAAATGGTTCAGATCGTGACCCGCCATGGTTTCGACCACAACACGCAACGTCATATCGCCACGCTCGGGATGGTTCAAAGACTTGTCGAAATCCTCAGCCTTAAGTCCCGCTATCAACGCGAGATTCCATTGGCGAACCGCGGAGAAAACGGCCAGAGCCGCAGGCGCATCATAGCGTGCATAGGTCGCGGCCCACTTATCCTGATCGAATGGCTGGATGACATGGTTATCCTCAGACAGCGCCTGCCGCAGCCGGAATGCAAACACAACTTCGCAATCCGCGAGGTGACAGAGTATGTCGCGGACGCTCCACTTACCCGGGGCAGGAGCATCGATGGACTTCTTCGGGCCCACTGCGTGAAGAAGGTTTTCCAATTGCGCGGGAGTAGCACGAGTCACTTCCAGCGGGTCGCGGGCTCCAATGAAAGATGCATACGGATTCGTCGCCATAAGCAATGATAACCGTCCCGGTAAATCACAGCATGATGACGCCCTGCCGGATTCCCGCGCTGATGGCTTCCGCCCGGCTGCCCGCGCCGAGTTTGCCCAGCAGCGCGGACACATGGAACTTCACAGTGTGGTCGGAAATGCCGAGCCGCCAGGCGATTTCCTTGTTTGCGAGGCCTTCGGCGATCATGCGAAGCACTTCTCTCTCTCGCGCAGTGAGGGTCGAAGAGGAACGGGACGCCGACGGCGCGTCGAGGTGCTCGGGGGAGAAAATGCCAAGCCCGACCGCCGCTGCCCGGAGCGCGATTTCGATCTGATCGGCGGTAGCGTCGAGCGGGAGCACGCCGTGTGCGCCCGCTCGAATCAAATCAAGAGTGGCATTCGCGGTCAGAAGAACCTTCTTCTGTTGTTTCAACGACCGTAGAACGGCGGCGGCATCTTCATCTGCCGAGATTTGCCAGAGGATGACGTCGGGCTGGAGTTCGAGCGCGAGTTCGTCAAGCTCTCCCGAACTCGCGGATCCCGCCACAACACAATCCGCGGCGTCTTCCACCAGTGCCTTCAGCCCTGCCCGGGCAACGGGAGAAGACGCCGCAATCAACACTCTGATCATTCGCTTTTTCAGGTCACTCGCGCACTGGCCGTTCCGCGGGTACTACAGCGATTGTCATAGGCGCACCGCCGCGCAGAATCTCAACCTGAATCGGCGTGCCGATCGAATCCGGCCCGAGGTGCAACTGCACCGCGTCGGTCTCGGTTATCGGGTCGCC
>Ga0182024_10004292_pt1 | contig 32993 bp, 28 predicted proteins | sample P32metaG_FD_120480 | JGI IMG/M metagenome (GOLD analysis project Ga0182024, IMG submission 120480) | Permafrost microbial communities from Stordalen Mire, Sweden - P3-2 metaG (Illumina Assembly) | ecosystem: Environmental > Terrestrial > Soil > Wetlands > Permafrost | place: Sweden: Stordalen... | reverse complement strand
GCAACCGGTCCCGCTCTCGCTGGCTCAAAGCGATCCGCTCCGTTTCCATGGGCCCCCCGGCCATCCATGGAACCGGACATTTCTACTTTGCACAAACCGGACATTCTCACTTTGCTGCGACAAAATACGCGTGAACCTTGCTCCGCGCCAAGAATCGTGTTATACGAAGGTAATCGGCGGTTTCCTGAAAGGAGTGTCGACTCTTATGAGGACCAGAATCGGTATTGTCTTGGCGCTGGCCGTAGTTCTTTTCACCGTGGGCGGCTCCCTCTACGCGCACCATGGGAACGTAGCTTACGATACCAGCAAGCCAGTGGTTTTGAAGAATGCAACGGTAACCAAGTTTGTCTGGGCCAATCCCCACAGCTTCATCATGTTTGACGTCAAGGACGATAGCGGCAACATCGTTCATTGGGCCGGCGAAGCGGGCAGCCCGTCCGCGCTGGGCTTGCTTGGATGGAAGGCAAGTTCGATCGGACCTGGCGATGCGATCACGGTCTACATTTATCAGTCCAAAACCGGCCACCCGGTAGGGCGGCTCAATAAGATCGTCCTCGCCGATGGCAAGGAACTGAGGGATAGCGCCCTCGGTTATCGCGACCAGTAGGAAGCTCTCTCAAGCTTTGGCGATTGGCTGCAGGCGCCTGACGCACTGAGTTCGTACGTGCGCAGGCGCCTGCCTGACGCTCTGGCGACTGGCCGCAGGCATCCGCTTCTGTAACATCCAGAATTAGAAGAGACCACTTGGGGTTGGAGGTGTCTGAGTATGCGAAATTCCAGCACAGTGCTGACGTTTGCCTCTGCAGTTGTAGTGCTGTTTGCAGTGGGCGCGTCGAGCCAAGACCTGCCGCCGCGGGGCCAAGTCGATCAGAGGCCTCCGAGCGTTTATCAGAAAATGCAAGATGCTGGCCCAGGTGGTCCCGCCCCTGTCCACGATTTGAACGGCTCGTGGGCTGGTCCGCTGGAACCTAAATTGGGCACCGCGCCCACCTTAACGGCTGTGGGGCAGAAACTGTTGAGCATGGCTAAGCCCGACCCGTTCAGTGCAGGCTCCAACGATCCTTGGGCCACTTGCGACCCCTACGGCATGCCGCGCAGCACGACGAACGAAACCAGAGGAATTGACTTCGCAACAATGCCTGACCGCGTCGTCATCATGACCCAGTACCAGAAGATCTGGCGGGAAGTCTGGATGGACGGGCGAGCCCTTCCCAAAAACGTAGGTGAAGGGGACGGTCCTGATCCGAGGTGGTACGGATACTCGGTGGGTCACTGGGATGGAGACCATACACTCGTCGTGGAAACGACCGGCATGACGGCCAGCAGTTGGGTGGACCGGCGTGGCTATCCTCACAGCGTCAACGCCCATGTCGAGGAACGCTACGAACGGCCGGACCATAACAATATCAATCTCACCGTTACGCTCGACGATCCCAAGATGTATACAAAGCCCTGGGTGATCTCGACCAACCACTTCAAATGGATTCCCGATCAGCAGGCCGATGAGCAGCTTTGTGTTCCATCGGAAGCAATTCTTTATCTCAACAATGTGGCTTTGCCTGCCGGTCAGGACGAAATTGTCGGCAAAGACAAAAAGTAGGCCGTCAGAAAATGAAACTGGCTGCTGAACTCTCGTTCAGCAGCCAGTCGTATTTCCCTCGGTAATCCTTCCGTAGCTTTTAGTGCCGCTCGACCTACACGTGGCTATTTCTTCTTGCCGGTAGCTTGATCCTCATCCGCAGGGCCGGCGACGGCCTTCAGATAGAGCAGCGCTTCGGAGGGCACGCACAGCTGCTCCTCGTCCGCCTGGTCCGGAATCCACTTGAAGTGATTCGTCGCCACCACCCATGGCTTCGTATACATCTTGGGATCGTCGAGCGTGACGGTGAGATCGACGTTGTTGTGGTTCGGGCGCACATAGCGTTCCTCGACGACTGCCGTCACACTGTGCGGATACCCGCGCCGATCCACCCAACTGCTCGCGTTCATGCCGGCGGTCTGGACCACCAGCGTATTGTCATTTTCCCAATGTCCCACGGAGTAGCCGTACCATCTGGGGTCTGGACCGTCTTTCGTGCCCAATCCGGCGGGAAGCGCTCGGCCGTCCACCCAAACTTCGCGCCAGACCTTCTGATACTGGGTCATGACCACAACGCGGCCAGGCATCTGCGAGAAGGCGATTCCCCTGGTTTCGTTATCCGCGCTGCGCGGCATCCCGAATGGGTCGCAGGTAGCCCATGGATCATTCGAGCCCGCGCTGAACGGGTCGGGCTTATTCAGGGCGAACATTTTCTTCCCGAGATCGGTCAGCGGAGCCACGTCCATCCCCAGCTTGGATTCCGTGGGGCCGACATACGATCCCGAGAGATCGCGAACCGGCGCAGGTCCACCAGGATCGTCAGCCGCCAGTTTTTCAGTGCGGTTCGGTGGATGTTGCGGTACGCCTGTCGGGTTCTGCGCCATCGCCGTGCCTGCTAACGCCAGCAATGCTGCAACGCCAATGATTGAGCCCCTAAAGGGTTTTGCCATGAGGCGCCTCCTATAAGGTAAGACGTATCCTGCGTGTTATACATCATCTATCACAATTCCTGCGCCCAAACAACTTTCTCCGACCTCGTCCCGCGTCCAGTCGTAGCCTCCGTTGACAGTAGCACGCTCGCCGTGCTCCAATCCCACTCACGGAGGGCCCACCCCAATGAAAAAATTCACGCTTGTCATGCTAGTGGTTGTCGTCATCGCGACGATTTCCGTCGCATTTGCCCAGCAGGCGCACGACAGGAACCTTCCTCCCAATGTTCCCCCCAATCCTCACTGGACGATCACCAAGTGGGGTGATTTACCCGCAGGCATGGATTGGTCGACGTTGAAGGAAGTGCATTCGGTGGGGTATGACCCGAACGGCAAGGGCTCCATCCTCGTCTTGGTCACCGGACCTAACCCCAGCGACCCGCCCGTGTGGGTGTTTGGTCTCGACGGGAAGTTCCAAAAAGCCTGGGGCGCGAACCTGTTTGGCGGCCCTCACAGCGTGAACGTCGACCGCTTTGGCTACATCTGGATCACCGACAATATAGACAACATCGTCCGCAAGTTTACCGAAGACGGCAAGCTGCTGATGACGCTCGGCAAGAGAGGAGTTGCCGGCGACAACGCCTCGCAAGATAGCTTTGACGGGCCGAGCGATGTTGTGGTGGCTCCGAATGGTGATTTCTTCATCACCGACGGCTATCGCAATTCGCGCATCGTGAAGTTCGATAAGAACGGCAAGTTTCTCATGATCATCGGCGGCACAAAGGGAAACGCAATAGGCCAATTCAATCTGCCGCATAAGATCGTGCTCGATTCCAAGGGCGAGCTCGTCGTGGCCGACCGCGTGAATCAGCGCATCCAGTTTTGGACGCAAGACGGCAAGTTCATCAAACAGTGGACCGACCTGGGCCTGATCTTTCCCTCGGGACTATGGATCATGCCGGACGACACTCTCTACATCAGTGACACGGACGGCCGATCGGTCAAGATCGTGAAGGACGACAAGATCATTGACCAGTTCGGCGGCTTCGACGGCAGCCGTCCTCATCAGATCACCATGGATAAGAACGGAGCCTTTTATATCTCCGACGGCCCCGGCAAGCTGGTGAAGAAGGTCACGCGCACTCCCAGTTAGGCGCCAGCAGAAGCAAATCGGGTTCCGGGAACGTACCGTCCCCGGAACCCGGCCAAACCCTTCAAGCTCTTCGTTTAGCTACTTCTTCGGCGCGGCCGCCGCCGCTGGATCCGCGATGAACTCCATGTACGCCTGCGCATCCGACGGGATGCACAGCTGCTCTTCGAATTCCTGCTTCGGGTTCCAGTGCCACAGCACCGTCGTCGCCACGTACGGTTTAGTGTAGATCTTCGGATCGTCGATGGTCACCACGTTCTGCATGTTGTCGTGATCCATCCGCGTATATTTCTCTTGCACCTTTAGCACGTTGCTATGCGGATGTCCCACGTGGTCCACCCAGGTCCGGTCATCAATGCCTACCGTGTCGACCACGAAGTTGTAATCGTCTTGCCAGTGGCCGACCGAGTATCCGTAATAGCGCGGGTCAGGCGCGTTCACGTCATCGCTCCCGGCGTTCTTCGGCAGCGCCCGCCCGTCGGTCCAAATCTCGCGCCAGGTCTTCTGATACTGATACATCTGCACCATCTTCGTCGGCGCTTGGATAAACTGCATCCCCCGAGCATTCCAAACCACAGCTAGCGGCATGCCCGATGGATCGCACTTCTGCGAGGGATCGTTTGAAACTCCGGCCGAAACAATATCGATCTTCGTTTGCGAAACTCCACCCAGGGCTTCGTTGGCGCTGAAGAGCTTTTGTCCCAATTCCGTCATAGCCGGCGTCGTGTTCATCCTCGCTTGCACCGGTCCGGCCCAGACGCCGTTGAGGTCGCGCGCCGGAGCGGGCGCCGACTCCTTCGACGGTTTGGATTGGGCGGCAGGATTCGCTTGGGCGAACGCACTGGATGAAATGACCACTGCAGCGATCAAGGCGACAGTCAAGCCCGCGAGTCGATTTCGCATCTCAGGACTCCATCTTTGAGTTTTAAAGTTCAGTCTGGTCGTTCGTAACTCTTCGGCCTTCCAGCTGCCCCCACTATACGCTGGACTGTTTCCGGGCGCAATTGCACGCCGCACGCAAGAAAAGAAGCAAGTCCGCACACGCTGTCTCGCGGGAGCACGAGCCTACGCTGACAGTCTAGCCAGCAGTAAACAAATATCTGTGGCCGCATCAGCCGCGCGCGGTGTATAAAGTAGCCATTCTTGCGGCTGGTCTTGGCAGTCGATTACCCGGCCGACCCTGGAGGAACCATGAAACGTTTATTTGCTTCATTGACGCTACTCGCACTCTTGCTCGGCCTATCGAGCGTTGCGCGCGCCCAAGACGAGATTACTCTTTTGGCCCCGGGCCCCATGCGCAGAGCGCTGGATCCCATCGTGGCCAACTATATGATGAAGACGGGCGCTAAGGTGAAGATCACCTACGGCACCGGTCTCAGCACGCGACAATCCGTCGCTAAGGGCGAGGCTCTGGACGTCTCGCTGATCCTGCCGCCGTACTGGGCGGCGCTGGCTTCCGGCAGCATCGACCGCAGCACCGCCACGACGGTGACCAGCTTCCTCATGGCTCTCGCCGTGCCCAAGGGCGCGCCCAAGCCGGACATCTCCTCGCCGCAAGGGGTCAAGAAAGCGCTCCTGGACGCCAAGTCCGTCGGCTACGTCGACCCCGATTTCGGCAGCGCCGGGATGGGCGCGACAGAGGCCATTGAGAAACTCGGCATCAACGAGCAGATCGCCGGAAAGAGCCAGGTGCCCAACGGCGGCGGCCCCGTGCAACAGGGCCTCACCAAAGGCGACCTTTCCGTGGGACTGCTCTATCTGAGCGACATGCAACCGAACGGCGACAAGTACGACATCATTGGCACTCTGCCGCGCAAGCTCGTGGCGCCCACGCCCATTGTCGGCTTCGTAGGAACGAAGGCCAAGGATCCTGCGGGCGCCAAGGCGCTTCTGCAGTACCTGGCGTCCCCGGATGCCCAGGCAATCTTCAAGGCCGATGGGTTCGAGCCGCATAGCTAGCTGGAACGTTACCTGCCGCACCTGACCCTCGGCCGCTGGTCGCGCAGCGAGCGCATGTTTGGCTGCGCGACCGGAGCCAAGAGCATCGTCGTAGAACGCCGCGAAAACAGCTCCGCGCACTGTCCCTGCCTCGCCGGCGGCCACACCCTTCACCCCCTTAATTTCCGATAGATCAAATATTTATACATATGTTAACGGGGAAGAAATTGGAATTACAGCGGTCCCGACTCCGCCTTCACCGCCACTTCACATGGCATTCCGTGCTTCGGTACCATGTCTGGTTGCACGCCCTATACCAAGACAGGCGGTGTGCCGCCTGCCGTTTGCGTGACGGCCGCCGAGGCTCCCTACGCCGGCAATGCCCAGCTCCAGCAGTTAGCATATGCTGCACTCCTCAAAACCGGTTGCTATGTCCAAAACGGCGGCGTGCTCACTCCGCCCGCGTACGGAACCATCGGCGACGAGGGCCGCAACAATTTCCGTGGCCCCGCGTACTACAACATTGACCTCAACGTTGGCACAGACTGGCACATCAAAGAAACCGTGCTGACTTTGCCCAAACTCCAGGCAGCGTCAACCCGGCTGGCGGCAGCACTGCCGGTTCCGGCTTCGGTTGCACCTGCAGCACGCCGGACGAAACCGGATTCACCAACGCCGTGCTGGGTTCAGGCGCGCCGCGTTCCGTGCAGTTGGGCCTGAAGTTAACGTACTAACACCCATACGGCAGCCGCACCGCGTAGAAGCAAAAAAAGGGCCGGACCACTTGTCCGGCTCTTTTCATTGAACGCGCCCTGGAAGTTTGGATTCAATTCCCGGAACAGCGAAAGCCCACGAGGTTGTTGCCGGGAAATCCGGGCAGAATCCCGTTGCGAAGCGAGACGCGGATAATGGAAGGACCATTCGTCCACGACCCGCCGCGTAGCATGCGATATTGCCCCGTCTTCGGACCTTTGGGGTCAACCGCCGCCGCAGCATCGTAGGCCCCGTACCAATCCGCCACCCATTCCCAGACGTTGCCCAGCACATCGTAGAGACCGTACGCATTCGCTTGCTTCTGCGCAACCTGATGCGTTGTGCCACTGCTGTTCGCGTTGTACCACGCGATGCGAACCAGCGGCGCGTAATGCGCGGCGCCAACGCCACCACGCGCGGCATATTCCCACTCTGCCTCAGTTGGCAGCCGCATTTCCGCGCCTTCGCAATATGCCTGAGCATCGTCCCAGGAAACCGTCTCCACCGGCAATTGATCGCCTTGGAAATGACTGGGATTGCTTCCCACCACTTTCTTGTAGGCCGCCTGAGTCACCAGCGTCTGACCGATCCAGAAGCCTTTGGTCAGCGTCACCGGGTGCGCAGGAGATTCATTGTCCACGCAATCGGTGTCATCCCGGGAGCAGCCCATTTGAAACGTGCCCGGCGGAATCCACACGTACGCAAGGCCGTCCTGCGAATTGATCTTCGTCTTGGTTTGCGCCTTCACCACAGGCGTTGCGCCGAGTCGCCACGTCACAACGACCGCAAACACGACGAGGCAGCATGCCGCGCGTATAGGTGCGAAAGAGGTAAACCGGCCGAAAGTTCTCGTGCCGCGCCTCCGCTATCGGGAAAGTTGGAATGAACGCGCAATATTATTGCCCGTCGGGAAGTTGCGTTGCAATCGAAACTGAGCATCAACGCCGGCCACAATCAGGCCTGATTTGCACAGAAAGCCTGAACGCAGAGCGCGCAAACGAGTCGCAAGCTCAGGTTCTTTCACTTGTGCAACAGTTTCAAGCCCAGGCCTCTTTTCCTTTTCGCGCTCTGTAAAAAATATGTCGCTCGGCGCGCGAGGCGTTAATAAGCCTTCGCTTGGGACCTAGCGCCGTGCAGAAAGCTGCTGCAGGTTCGAATTATCGGGGAAGAACCGCAGGCCCAGTTTCACCGCCTCCGCCGCCGCATGCGGCTGCCCCTGAGCCATATAGACCTCGTAAAGGAGGCTATAGGTCCCCGGGTCGGCGTCGGGAGAATAGCGCCTGACGAACTCGAGATGCGCCTGCGCTTCAGTCCAAAGCTGTTCGGCACGGAACAAAACGCCGAGGTACAGATGAGCCTTGAAGTTATAGGGGTCAAGCACCAAAGCCTGTTGAAACGCTTCGCGGCCTTCTTGTTCCTGCCGGATGCGCAGTAAAAATTCTCCCAGTTGTTCGTAATCCGCGGCGTCCGGATGGGACTTTGCCGCGATCAAGCGCTGCTGCATGCTCACTGCTTCCGGCCAGCGCGCAATATCCGCGTCGAGCTGGACTAAAGACTCCAGAGCCTGTGCGTTGTTTGCATCCCGCATCAGGATGCTTTGGTATTGCTCCCAGGCCAGTTTGTTGTCCGCGGCATCTCCGCTACGTCGCTGCACCTCGGCGCTTCCCCATTGGGCGTCGAGCGAACTACGATCCAGGGCCAGCGCCTGGTCAAACCAGCGGCGCGCAGCGCCCAAATCGCCGCGCCCCAGGGCCATCCGCCCGGCAATCGCCGCGCTCTTCGCCGTAACCGGTCGCTTCGCCAAGGCCGCCGCGAAGCGAGTGGCTCCGTCTTCGTCCTGCTGCTTGAAGGCGGACGCGGCGGCGGCCGCCAAGGCGTTGTCGCGAAGGTCCGGCGGAAGGTCCACGGGCAAGCTGTCTTTTTGCACGCGAAGAATTTCCGCGCGGTTCTTGTCCTGTAGACCTGGCACCAGCAAGGCCTGCGGGGCGTGGTATTCCAGCAGCGTGAGATCGTCGGTATTGATGCGCGCGTCGCGGGAAAACTCGCGCAATTCCTGGTCGCCGAGAAGATAAAGGCTGAATAAGCCCGCGGGTTCGGTCAGTCCCATCTGATCAAAATCGTCACGCAACGCCGGCTGGCTCCAAAGTGTCTGAACTCGATCGAGCATCTGTGCAGCGGGCGGAGTCGGCGCCATCAGCAGCAGATCGTTCACGTTGCCGTGCCAAAGCGACGCGCGTGAAAATTGCGACTGAAACGTCGCCGCAATCATGCGTAGATCGTCGGGAAATAGGAAATAGGCCTGGATGAACTGCACGTAGACGCCGCCAGGGGCCAAGCGCTGCTGGGCCGCACGATAGAACTCCTGCGTGTACAGATCGGCGATCCCGGCCATCCAGGGATTCGACGGCTCGGAGACGATCAGGTCGTACTTGTCGTGCGAGGTCAGGAGGAAACTTCGCGCATCGTCGAAGATGATGTGCACGCGCGGGTCATCCAGCACGTTGCGGTTGAGTTGCGTAAGCAGCGGAGCGGCTCCCAGGACTGCGGGCTCGATCTCCACGCAATCCAGGTGCTCGATTTCCGGATAACGGGATAGAGCCGAAAGCGTCATGCCGCCGCCGAATCCGATCACCAGCACACGGCGCAATCCCGGATGAGCCAGCGCGCCCACATGGCCCAGCAGAAGCTGCGTGGGAATGTCGTGGTTCGAGGCGTCCGCCTTGCCGTTAGTTCGCAGGGTCACCGTGTCGTTCGAGCGCGTCACCGAAATCGAGGAGTTCAAACCATCCACGAAGTAGTCCACATCAAAAGTGCGCGCGCTCTCCCGCACGCTGAGCGGCCGGTCGCCAATATTCCAATAGAGCATGGTGTTAAACGCGGCAATGGCCGGGTCATAGAAGTACGACGAGAAGCCCACGACCCCTGCGCCGGCCAAGAGCGCCACATTGAGCGCGCTGGCGAGGATGCGACGCGGCGTCGCCGTCGCGTAGAGCAGCGCCGCCAGCAGCAAATTCGCTCCTGCGGTCGCCGCCAGCAGGTGAAAGCTCCCGAGCGCGGGCAGCAACCAGAAGCCCGCCGCCAATGCGCCGAGGATGGCGCCCAGTGTGTTCCAGGCATACGCGCGGCCGACCGTGGCTGAAGCGCTGGTCTCGCGACCGGAAGGGCCGGCGACTAATAACGTCACGACCGGAAAATTAAATCCAAAGAGCGTCGCGACCGGCAGCATGGCCAGGGCGCTGATGGCGAATTGCGCCAACACCAACCCGCGAAAGGATTGATGCGTTGCGCGCAGAATCGCGGGTAGGAGCTCGGGCAAGAACGGAAACGCAACCAGGCACGCCAGCGAGGCCAATGCAGTGAATGTTTGCGTGAGAGCAAACGTGGATCTCCTCGCTTCATGTCGCCGAGTCCACCACTCAAACGCTGCGCTGCCCAAAACGATGCCGCTGAGAAACGTAGCCAGCATCAAGGTGAACGCATACGTAGAGCTGCCCAGTTGGGTCGCCAGCAAACGGGTCCAGCCAATCTCGTAGGCCATTGCCGTTGCGCCGACCAGGGCAAAGCACGCCAGAAGAAGCCACGGTATCTCGCGCGCTGGCGCCGAGGCTCGCCGCCCGGACGCAGGCGCGGGCGAGGGCGCGGCCGCCGTGACAACGGGCTCGGAAGTGTTTTCGCTGTGCGCCAGCAAGAGCGCCAGGACAGCGGCAAGGAGGTTGAGGCCCACGGCAACTTCGAGTGTTCGCCTCAGCCCAACGGTCGGGAGAAGCAGGAAACCGCAGGCCATCGTGCCGGCGACGGCTCCAGTCGTATTGACCCAGTAGAGGCGCGCCAGACGCTTGCCCAGCTCGGCCGAATTCTGAGTGACCGCTCGCACCAAAACCGGCAGCGTGCCACCCATCAGAAAAGTTGGCAGGAAAAGTACCAGGGCCGCTCCGGCAAAGCGCAGCAGAAGAAGGACGGAGTCGTGAGCCGCAACGTAAGGATAGGCGGCGAGATACGCGGCGCGCACTCCCATCAGGCCGATCAGGGAAACGGCCCCGGTGACAGCGGTGCCAATCTCAAGCCAGCCATATAGCGCCAGCGGACGCCAACGGCGCTCGCTCCAGCGGCCCAACCACGCGCTGCCGGCGGCCAAGCCTCCCATGAAAACCGCCAGCACAGTGGCCACAGCATAGGCCGTGTGGCCGAAGACCAAGCCGAGCGCCTTGCCCCACGCAACTTGATAGATGAGTCCCGCCGCGCCCGAGAGGAAAAAACAGATCAGCACCAGGGGAAACTTCACACGTCCAAGTCCTAGCCTAGGCATCGCAAGCCGCATCCTAGCCAGGCAGCCCTGCACTGTCAACGGATTACCGAGGCAGCAGCGCTCGGTCCAGCGCGAGGCAAGATGTGCTTCACTTGAAACCGACTCAGGTGTACCATTTCTCTCATATCTGGAGGTTTGGACGCGAATTCAGTGGCAATCGGCCTGCGGGATCCAGTTCAACAATAGTCATAACCGACGCGGTGGGGCCCCTAGCAATTTGGTACTCCTGGTTGAGATAGAAGGGAGAACAGATACATGCTGCGAAAAGGCGTACGCCTCAAGGTCCTTTGTGCCGCTGGCATTTTAGCGCTGCTCGTTTTATCTGCCGCTCCGCCTTTCGCCGCGCTCCGAGGCGCAACGCCCCAGCAGCAACAGGCTGCCGCAGACGCGAAGAAGACAGTCCACATCGTGCGCGCTCCGTTACGCACGGTCGAGGATCCTAATCCGTCGTTCAGCTCCGTGGCTGTGGATGTGGCCAGAAACGAAATTGCTCTTGAAGACGAGAACCTTGACCAGATCGTGGTCTACGGCCGGCTGGACAATACACCGGCCCAGGCGGCATTGACCGAGCCCAAACGCGTCATCGGAGGCTCGAAAACAAAAATCTCGGAAAACTGCGGTCTGTATATAGACCCGTTCTCGGGCGACATTTATACGGTGAACGGCGACACTGCGAATTATTTGACCGTGTGGTCGCACGAGCAGAAGGGAAATTCCGTTCCCGACCGCACCATCAATACCCCGCATCGTGGTTTTGCCGTAGCCGTGGACGAGCAAGCCAAGGAGCTTTTCCTCACGATTGAATCTCCACCCGCGGTGGTGGTCTATCCTAAGTTGGCGAACGGGAATGATGTCCCTCTTCGCATCCTCGAAGGCGACAAGACCCAGTTGGCCGAGGTTCATGGCATCGCCCTGGACACCAAGAATCAGCTGATGTATGTGGTCAACCAAGGCCCCACCAGCAGCAACACGGATGACGGGGGATGGGCTCGGGACGTGAAACCAGGCTCGCCGACCGTCGAATGGACGCCCGACTCGGACCGCTGGAAATATCTGGTTCCAGGCTCCGGGAAGGTGATGCCACCGTCGATCACGGTCTATTCCATGAAGGCCAGTGGAGACACCGCACCGGTTCGCATTATCCAAGGTTCGCTCACCCAACTCGACTGGCCCGTGCACATTTCTCTCGATGCGGACCGCCAAGAACTCTACGTGGCAAATTCAGTCGCGGATGACATTCTCGTCTTTCGCGCGACCGATAACGGCAACGCGGCGCCGATTCGCGTTCTCAAGGGCCCCCACACCGGCATTGGCAAGCCCCACGGTGTTTTCGTGGACACCAAGAACAACGAGCTGGTCGTCGCCAACTTCGGCAACCATTCGTCCACGGTGTACGCCCGGGACGCCAATGGCGACACGCCGCCGCTGAGAACCATTCGTGCCGCCCCTGCCAACACGCCTGCTCCGATGTTTGGAAACATCGGGACGCTGTCCTACGACACCAAGCGGGACCAACTCCTGGTCCCGAATTGAGTGGCCTACCCGCAGATTGCGGCGTTCGCCAGGTTGGCGAATGGTGATGTAGCTCCGGTGCGGAGCATTGCAGGGCAAGCGACGATGATTAGCCGGGCCGACCACGACCTCCAGTACAATCCGGCCACCGACGAATTTGTGAACGCCAATCCCGAAGCCCAGTCCGTCATGACTTTCCGCGGCGGCGCCAACGGAGAAGAGGCGCCCATCCGCGTCATCCAGGGCCCGCATACGCAAATCGGATTTCCCAATCACGGCATCGGATTGGATAACATCCATAACGAGATATTCATCGTCGATAAGGAATACATTTTGGTATTTCCCCGCACCGCGACGGGTGACGTTGCGCCCCTGCGAGTCATCCGCGGACCAAATACCCTGCTCTTCAACGCCAGAGGCGTCGTTGTGGACCCCGTCCGCAACGTGCTGCTCGTCGGCACCGACAGCGGCTTGCTGGTCTTCGACCGGACTGCCAACGGCGACGCCAAGCCCCGCGCCATCATTTCCGGACCACTGTCCGGCATCCGATCCCGTCCGCCAGTAAACGAAAAGGACTTGACCGAGGAGCAGATTCAGGAACGCCGGCGCGGCGGTCAAGGAGTCGCTATTCAGAACATGCGACTCTCCCCGAAGGGCTACCTGGTATCCGTCCAAGGCCGGGTCGCCGTGCCCCAAGACCAGAGTACGGTCGCCGGACCGGATGGCAAGGGTAACGCCAACGGCCTTCCGGGAGGGATCACCGTTTGGAGCATTGATGACATGATGAAAATCAGCGGCAAGGGCGACGTTCCGGCCCTGTTTGTGCTGAGCAGTCCCACCGGCAAGATGGCGGGAGGCAGCATGGCGTTGAATCCCAACAACAAAGAGGTAATCCTGGGAGGCCTTCACAGCCTGGAGATGTATTCCTTCCCAGAGATTTTCTAGGCGCAATCGATTGCGCAGGCTCTTGAGGCAAAAAAGTGCCGACCCTTGCAGAGAGCAGGGGGCGGCACTTCTATCACTACTTCGCTCAATTCCCGGATCACGAAGCGCACAAGTCAGTTTGACGGTCTTGCGCTGCGAACAAGCTCGCTGACCCAGGCCCCTTGCGCCGTCCCCGAGATGCGCGAGGATTTGTAAGTTGTGACCGCAGAGACGTGCCACATGCGAACGGACTTCTCGAAAATTTTCGATCCGCCGTCGGAGGAAGCTACCGTGATTTATTTAACTACCGTGCCTTGGGCTATCAAGGCTTAGGCTTGGCGGGTGCCGGGGTGGTAGTTCCCCTCTCCCAGCAAGTGCGGGAAAGGTACAAAAGCGCCGCAACCTTGATTTCCGGCGGGTGAGTCGCATCCCCTACTTCTACGATCGGTCCGCTGACCTGCACTTCATGCCCGACCTGGAAATTCAGCATCTCGGGGTCGCCCTGAAGCCGCAGCACCATGGGCGGCCGCGCGGCCGACGTTGGCGCGCCGGCTACGGATGTTTCCTGGGCGCCTCGCCAGTCAATGACTCTGTATTCGCCGCCGTCGGATTTTGTCACGCAACCAATGGACACGACGTTGTCTTTAAGAACCTCTGGCGACTTCGGATAGATCGAGGTCCCGTCCGGAATGCCCGGAATGTGCACCCTTTGGGTAGGTGCGCCAGCTTGCCCCATCGCCGCCGCTGCGCAGCCAAGGATCACTGCAACTGAACCTATAAACCGAATGGCCTTGTTCATTGTGTTTCCCCGTGGCCTTAGCGCTTGTCGCGCGCCAGCCGGAATCCTGTGTCGTAGAGCGAATAACCCTCGGGAAACTGGGTGCGAATCGATATGCGCGTCAGCCACGGATACGAGTGGAAAGATCCGCCTCGAACGACTCGCGAATCCCCGTTGGCCGGACCCTTAGGATCCATTCCTGGACTGCTCTTGTAATACTCCGGGTCGTACCAGTCCTGGATCCATTCCGCGACATTCCCGCGCATATCGTAGAGACCCCAAGCATTGGGCTTTTTGCTCGCAACGGGACTGGTCTCATCCACATTGTAGACAGCCCGGTCGTCTGCTTTCGCAAACCGAACCAAAGGGGTCGGCACGAACGCCCCTGCAAATTGGTCCGTCGTGCCAGCTCGCGCCGCATACTCCCATTCGGCTTCTGTCGGAAGCCGGTACAGGTATCCGTCGTTGCGTGCGTTCAGCTTTTTGAGGAACGCTTGCACATCCTCAAAGCTCACTTGTTCCACAGGAAGGTTGTCGCCCGTGTATTGGCTGGGGTCGGAACCCATGATGGCCTGCCATTGTTTTCCAGTTACTTCCGTCTTGCCCAGTTCGAAGGCTTTCGTGATTTGGACGGCATGCCGCGGCCTTTCGTCCTCGCCGCATTCGTTCGGCTTGGTGCCTTCCGAGCACCCCATTTGAAATTGCCCGGCGGGAATCGTAGCGAACTCCATGCCGAGTGCATTCTTTTGGTAAGTGACCGCCGAGGCGTCCTGCGCTGACCTCAGCGCCGGAGCCGATATCGCCATGGCGCCGGCTCCGATCACAATACCAAATGCGAACACACCACCCCACACACCTAAACGAGTGCGATCAGCCATGTCTATGTCGCCTCTTCGAAAAATTTCAAATGCCGAGACGCTATTTTTTACAGTTCCTTACTTCTTGGTTTCCGCAGTCCCCGGGAAATCCTTTGGCGCGCCTGGGCTCGACCCGCCTACGAACAACAACTTCCCATCCGGCAACGTAATGTCGCGCCCGTTCGCTCGCAAAGCTCCATCCTTGGCGCGGTAGCCGTTCACTTTGATCACCGTGCCAGGGGCCAATGAATTCTTGGTGAATCCCGCTCGTACCAGCGTGCCTGGAGGCCCGGCTTCGACGGCCCAGTTCTCAACCGATCCATCGGGCTTTTTGACGTCGATGTAGATCCAAGAGTGAGGATTGATCCACGCCATCTTGGTAACGGCCCCAGTCAACGTCACCGGCTTGTCCGCATCGTATTCAGCCGCAAACGAGTGATGCGCGCTCGCCAGCGGAACCAACGGAAAAGTCGCCGCCGCGACCACCATCACCATCAGCAAGTTTCGAACTTTCATGATCTTTGCCTCCATAGCAAATTCTTAAAGATTCTCGCGAATATGATTACCGGTTACCTCTACTTGCCCTGTGCCTGTGCTGCTGCGTCTTGTTTCTCTTTCAAACGGGCTGCGGACAGCGAGAACTCCACGCCCACATTGCCTTCGTGGCACGCGTACTCCACGAGTTCCTCCTGATCCGTCAGCCGCCACATCACAAACTCCACGCTCCAGGGCTTGACCCAGGTCCCCGGATCGTCCATGGTAAATCCGTAGAGCAAGTGCAAGTCATCCAGGCGCTTATAGCGCTCGGTCACCTTCATTTTGTCAGTCCCGTCACGAAGTCCGCCATCCTCGAAATTCGTGTATTCAACCACCAGCGTGTCCCCGTCCCAGTGCCCGCGCCCAGCTCCCTCCTCAAGGTGAACGTCTGCCGGGGGACGCGGCCGCCCGTCCAGGTAGATAATTTGTGAATCGAGGGCTTCCACGCGAACGATCACCGCCTTTGGGCTCTGAACAATCTGCAGGGTAGATTCTTGCCCCCCGGGACCCGAACCCCCGAACGCCGGACCCACGCCGATCGGCCGGACGCACCGGCTATCAAGCGGCCGGTCTTCCGGGCCCGTCGCCGGGCGATCCGCCCTCATCGCCATATGGTAGCGTCGTTGCAAAGCCTCCGGCGTAAACGCAGGGATTCGCCCGTCCGGCGGATCCACGACTTGAGAGGTGTGCAGAGTGGTCATGGGTATTTTGAACCAATACCCATCTCTCCAGAACGAGTTGTAAGCATCCGTAGTTTTCTCGCCGGGGGGAGTGTCCGTGGGCTCGATGCGAAGGTTGATCTGTCTTTGGTGTGCCGCATCCTCGGCCTTGGCCGCCGCCGATTCGTCAATTTCCGCCTTGTCCTTGGCGTTAGCCGGCCGCTCCATCGGCGTCAGGATGCTGCGGCTCCAGATGCCCTGCAGGTCCGGCTTGCCATCCGGCATCCGCGGCACCTTCCCCACTTTGACTTTCGCGAAACTGGCCTTCCAGTCGTAGGGTTGGGCCGCCGTGCTCGGCGCATTGTTCGCGGCTGGTTTGGCCGCCTGCGCACAAAGTACACCGGAAGCTGGTCCCACAAGGCTGGCAACAGCTAAAGATGCAAAGAAGCTGAAGTAACTACGACGCATCGCGAGCCTCCTCGAACGTAAGTTGCTCGTATCCCGTGCGGAATACCTATTCCCGATTTGTATAATAAGTCGCATCAAAATGTCAACCGTATCCGGTACAGGCTACACAGTCTTTAAAAGATTACATCGGCCGAGCCGTTCAGCAACTCCATCGTTCGCGTCCCGGCGATTCTACTTGGCCCGCATGAGAAGGCCCACAACGCACACAATCGCCCAAGCGGCGGCAAGACCTGATAACGCGTAAAACAGCACATCTTCCTTGGGCGAATTGCCGGACTTCAATTTCATCCTCCTCGGGCAGGAATCCTACGTTATCAGTATCACGCGGAACCGAGTGTTCGCAAGCAATAAGAATCAGCCGCTTAACGCCGATTTTACATGACAACGCCAAAGCCGATGGATAGTATCTGCGGACGATAACGGCTCACATGGGGGTTTGTTTGGCTCCTTGGACCGCAGGCGCGCCCCAGGAACCCGCCGATACTCACGCAGACTCCCGCAGAAGTGCCCTGACCACACGGGAAGATTTGCAGTGAGGTTCGATAATGAATCAGTATCTTGAATTTTGCGGCAATATCGAACACTATCCCATTGTCGTCTGGTTCACAAACTCCCTGCTGGCATCCATCTTGATTTGGCTGTCTCATTATTTCAGCTTGTTTCTTACCATCGGATCCATGGTCGTTCTTAATCTGCGCGTCCTGGGACTGGCCGGGCGCCAGCAGACCATCTCGCAAATCGCCGACGTGTATTCTCGATGGATGTGGATCGGTCTGGCCGTCCTTTTCGTTTCGGGAACAATGATGGCCGCCGGCGATTCCGTCTTGTTTTGCACCAATGGAGTCTTCGGCATCAAATTGGCGCTCATCGTTTTGGCGGCCATCTCGGGCGTGATCATTCAGAGAAACGCCCGCCGATGGGACCAGGCGCCTGCCGTTCCCTTGGTAGCCAAGGCTCTGGCCTTCGTTTCCTTGATCCTGTGGGTAGGGACGATTCTCGCGGCGGTAGATATTCCAGCTCTCACCAACGTGCCATAACCTGAAACCCCTCCGGCGATCGGGAACTTTGCAGGAGCCGGACGAGCGTTGCAGGTGGACCAAGAGCGAGGAGCAGGTCGCAACCATGCAAAGTGCGAGTTTGCTAGCGGGTGTTTGCTTTCAGCTCGCCGAAGGCAGCGGCCCGCTGTGGAGCTTCGCCAAGTGGCTGGAAAGCAGCGCGGTCGGGTCGGGAATTGGAGAATCGACCTGGATCTATCCCTATATTCAGTTGCTTCACTTCACGGGCCTGTCCATCTGGATGGGCACCACCATCGTCATTGATTTGCATCTCCTTGGAGTTGTGCCGAGAGAACAAACCGCCGCGCAACTCTTGAAAGCGCTGATCGTCTGGAATTGGATCGGTTTCGTGATCCTGGTGACGGGCGGATTTCTGCTATTTTCGACTGCAGCGACCCTCTTCATCATCAATCCTGCTTTTGAGACGAAAATTGGATTGCTATTGCCGGTAGCCCTGGTCTGGCATATTCTAGTGCAGCTGAAGATTCGGGCGTGGGGCCAGACCATGGATCCCCCGAACGTTGCCAAGGTTGCCGGATTTGTCGAGATTTTACTGTGGGTGTCAGTAGCGACCGCGGCAACAACAATCCCGTACTTTTAGGCTCCAGGAGCCGGCAAAAGATCGTGGCAGTATCCATAAGTTCGCGAGGGTAATGTGTCGCCAATTCTGCACATCTGCCAATATATTGATGCGACGCAGAGTTCCACGGCCTTCCGTGAATCCTTCTACGTGTTTCCGATCGTGGAAGGAATTCATGTGATTTCTCTCGCGTTTTCCGTCGGGCTTATCATTTGGTTTGACTTGAGGCTCGCCGGATTGATCTTGACAGACCAGCCGGTTTCCGCCGTGTTCCGCCCGATTCGGCCGTTTATGCTGACCGGCTTCGGAATCATGTTTGCCACCGGCTTCATGCTGTTCTGGGGCTTGGCGCTGCGCTGCTATGGAAGCCCCTTTTTCTGGATTAAGATGGGCCTGCTGCTGCTCGCAGGTGTCAACATCGCTATATACCATTTCACGATCGACCGCCGGCAAACGCAATGGGACAAAATGCTGCCCCCGCCTCTCCAGGCCCGCATCGCGGGCTTCGCTTCCCTCGCGTTGTGGATAGGGATCATCGCTGCCGGCCGGCTGATGGCCTATTTCTTGTAGGAGCTCGATACCATGTGGGACAACCTTTATCCTTACTTTCTCTGGATTGAACAAACCCGGCCAGCCCATTATATTCGGGAGTCCAAGTGGATTTTCAGCGTCGCCGAGGTCTTTCACCTCTTTGGTTTGACCGTGCTGCTCGGCGCCGTACTAATTCTGGCGCTCCGCTTATTCGGTTTTGTGCTGAAAGGCAAAGATGTCGCCGCCATCGCGCGTGAACTGATGCCCGTGTCCATTGGAGGACTCACTCTGGTCCTTTTGACGGGAACGATCCTATTCATCTCGGAAGCCACCAAATGCTGGGGAAATATTGCCTTTCGCTACAAAATGCTGTTTCTTTTCCTGGCGCTCTTGTTCCAATTTACAGGCCTGCGAATAATTACCCGAGCTGGCGAACGCCGCTTTAGTCCTGCCGCTCGCAGGATCACCGCTTTTGTGGCTGTCTTCCTGTGGTTTGGCGTGGCCATCGCCGGCCGCGCCATCGCCTTCTTCTAAACAAGCCCTCTGCTTTCGAGTCGCCCACGCTTGCAGATTGCTGGGCGCAAGTTAGACCGCGGCCCGACACAAGGCCATCGAACATTCCGCTCACAAAGTCACAGCAAGATCAGGGGAAGGGAAGATCAGGAAGGAACGCGAGCCGCCGGGTCCTGCGACTGGGTCGTTTGGTTTCGCTCAATCGGCAGGCCGGCCCAGCATCACCTCCAAGGAACCTCACCCTTGGACACGATGCCAGGCGTCCCGCAAACAGCAGAGCTTCAGCCTGAACGCTGCCAGCGTCTACAGCGCGATGTAGGCAGCTTTATTCCGGAACGGCGCCAGGCGCAAGCTTTCCGCCCGGATTGTCAATCGGCTTATTATCCTGCTCTATTTCTTCCGGAGTCCGCACCTTGCGAAGGTGACCGAGTTGAAGTTCCTCTACGAACGGCACGCAGTTGTATTCCAGCAACTGGATGTTCTTCTCCATCCGCCGGTACAGGGGCATGCTCATCTTCCACGGTCGCGTGTAAACCTGCGGATCATCGACTGTTACTTCGTAAAGCATGGTATTCGGGCTAGTCATGGTGTACCGCTCGATCAGGTGCATGTCGCCGCTGTGAAAGTCTCCCGCGCGGTCAAACCAGGTATCCTCAACCATCCCGGTCACATCGACCACCAGCGTATCCCCGTCCCATGAACCCTTCGACCAACCCATCCACGAATCAACCGGAGCCTCGCTCTTCATTCCGATATTCACAACGCGCGAAGCGAAGTCAAATTCATAGTTGAATGCCACGAACTTTGAATTCTGCACGATCTCAAACGGAAACGGCATATACGTCGCCCGAGGCAGACCCGGCAAGAAGCATTTGACCTCTGGATCTCGAGCCAGCCAATTCTCCTCGTTTTCCTTTTTCTGCTTCAGGGCCTCAGGCTTATACGGAAGCGGGCCGCCTTCCACCACGCCAATGCCCGCCGGTATTCCGCCCTCCGCGCCCATCACCACCAGTGGTCCCTGCTTTGCATCGTGGGCTTGAATATCCCACTCCGCGGTGTTGATAGCCTGCCAGATTCCGCTGAAATCCGGCTTCCCATCCGGTGTTCGCGGCCCGCTGTACCTTTGCGCCCCTTGTGCCGTCTGTGTCGCCGGCCGCGCCGTCGCCGGCGCAGCAGCCTTCGGCGCAGTCTGCGTCGCCTGCCCCAATGAGGGTGATGCGCTGAACCATAGCGCAGACACCATCACCACGAGCGCAACCGTTAGGTTTCTAATGGAAACTCGCATCGACAATTCTCCTGTTCGATTGGTGGATTACCCCAACACTGTTTTGCGCGCAGGCCGATCCCGTCTTTGGCCTGCCGGAACTTCCGCTGTTAGTCCCGCAAGAAATAAATCGGACGTACACAACTTCAACAACTCCGGGTACTCCCTCCCCTGACAAACGGCGATTCTAGCCCTCTTTCCTTTAACATTCCAAGTACTTTTAGCTGAGTAACCTCGGCGGCCGTGACCTGCCCTAGCACTCCTGAGTTCCTGCACATCCGATTCAGCGCTGCACGGGATTTTCTCTCGCTGCGAACCTCTCCCGTCCCACCCGGACGGAAAGCCCGCTTAACCACAAAGGTACCTTGACGCGGATGTTATAATGATACATGTTTCGTGCCAAAGATTGCTTAGAGCAAGATCCAGCGGCTCGCCCGGTTTACTCTAGCCCGCGTCGACAGTAACTTTCGACAAGAGTCAAAAAATCGCCCCTGTGTTTTCAGCAGCTTGCACACTCTTTTGTCAGCACAAAATCTACAAGCGCCACATTTTCAGTCGCTTCCACACTCTTTAGAACAAGAGCGAAATGTAACCCCCGCGTTTCCAGTAGCTTCCGGACTCTTCCTGCGCTCTTGGGCGGAAGAGCGAAAATCAACCCCTTTATTTTCAGAGAGCTGCGCACTCTTTTGTAGAAAGGGTGGGGTGGCGCGAGCCAATCTTATGTTACGGTCCGCATCCCTCGGCGAACAACATAGCTCGCTGGCGTCTAACGACAACTCAATTGCACTCAGCAAAACGAAGTGCCATACTCCGCCGCCTGCTCGTCTCCCAGTCTCACCTAGGAGGCTCCGAATGACAGCGCGTGCAATGCGTCATTTGCTTTTCAGCGCGGCGGCCTTGTGGTTCATCGTCAGTTGGGGATTGCCAAGCGCCGCGGCCCAAGCCACCTCCGAAGCGAAGAACGTCGTGCTCATTGGCCACAATGACTTGAACGGCCATGGTGACGGCGGCGAGGGCTTGGCAATCCAGCAATGGCCGGACGGGCGGCGTGTTCTGTACCTCGCTCATGAGGGCACCGACTGGTGCCTGAGCGTCGTCGACGTGACTCATCCGGAAAAGCCAGTGATGATCACCGAGTTACCGTCGCCCACGCCCGGCGTCACGCGCTGCGACTCCTTGGGACTTTCCGGCAACGTGCTTGCCGTGGCCGACCAAAGCAACAAGCAGGGCCAAAAGACGGCGGGAATGTGGGTGCTGGACGTTTCCGATTTCAGCCGCATCCAAAAAGCCAAGACGCTGCAGGATCTCGAGCTTTCCTTCTTCGATACCTCCGGGCCGCACTCCCGCGGGGTCCACTGCCTTTGGTTTACCGACGGTCAATTCGCCCATCTCACCACCGGCATGCCCGACTTTAATCCTACGAACACTCTCGACGACCAGTTCTACGTGATCGTGGACCTGCGCGATCCGCGTCATCCCAAAGAGGTCGGCCGTTGGTGGTATCCCGGCACGCGACAAGGCGACTCCTGCCTGCCGGGTTGTCTGCCGCCGCGCCATGCAAAGTTCGATGACGGCTACCGGCCGCACAATATCGAAGTCTTCCCCGAGCGTCCCGACCGCGCCTACGTCGGATACATCGACGGAGGAGCGCTGATTCTGGACATCTCCGGCTTGGCCGACGTGAAAGCCGGACGCGCCAAGACCTTCACGCCAAAGCTCGTGGGCCAGGCCAAATTTTCTCCGCCCTACACGGCCTGGACGCACACCTTTCAACCGCTGCCCGGCCGCGGCTACGCACTGGTTTCCGATGAGGACACCCAGGACAACTGCAAGGATGCGCCGAAGCTCGTCTGGCTGCTGGATATTCGCGCCGAAACCAATCCGATGGTCATCGGCACCGCTCCCTTGCACGCCAACGATGGCGAACTCTGCAAGCGAGGCGGACGCTTCGGCGCGCACAATTTGCATCCGAATTACCCGGATGCCACCTACGCGAAGCTCAAGAACACCACCGTGGCCAGTTGGTTCAATGGCGGCGTGCGCATCTTCCACATCGTCGACGGTCCAGCAGGAATCCCGGACGCGCCTCCGCACCTCGAGGAAATCGGCTATTACATTCCCGCCGCCCTGCCGAAAAGTCCCGGCGGCACGGCGCAGATCAATCACGCCATCGTCGATGAGCACGGCCTGATCTACGCCAATGACAGGTTCACCGGTGGACTTTACGTCTTGCGATACACCGGTTCGGTTCCGTTGAATTGACGGCGCCGCGCCGCACTTCATTTCTGGGGTCGCTTGTGGCGGCTAAACGAATTGATTTGACTCTGATGATTTGGCCTAATATGGCGTGCAAATTCTCGCTCGCAAGGTGCCGAATGAAAGGTTTGCCGATATTCGCTCTCGTCATCGCAACGGCTCTACTCTCGGTCGTAGTTCCGATGCAGGCGCACCATGGCACCACGGCCTATGACAATGCCAAGACCTTGAAACTGCAGGGAACCGTGACCAGCTTCAACTGGGTCAATCCACACGCATCGCTGGCCTGGGACGCCAAAACTGAAAATGGCGCAGTCGAACACTGGGTCGTCGAGTTGACCAGTCCCGGCATGCTTACCCGTTCCGGCTGGCATCATGACTCCGTGAAACCGGGAGACGAGGTGACGGTTTACTTCCACCCCTCCAAAAATGGCGCCAAATTAGGCCTTTTCCAGAGGGTGACATTCACCGACGGCCGGCCGGATTTGATTGATCCACGAGCGCCGTAACAAGTCGCCATCGAGACGGCGTTTTCGGCCGTGCGCACGTTGTGGGAAAGCGGAAAGGAGTTGCAAATGCGTCATCGATTCCTAGGTGCGATCGTCGCTCTGGCGGCCACGCTCTGCTTCTCGCTTGCCACGTTCGCCCAGGCTCCTGCTGCGCCCGACGCCAAGAGCGCCAACGAGGCCATCTATTCCGGAAAACACCACGAGGGTTCGGTGCCGCCCCACGATTTCTCCGGAGTGTGGATGGCACCTGACAGTTTCAGGTTTGCGCCGATTCACGAACCGCCCAGCAGTTTCCTGCAGCCCTGGGCACTGGCGAAACTGAATGCCGAACCCATGTCCCTTCGCAAGGATTTGCCGCAGGGCCACGCCGGCAACGAAACCGCGCTGGGCAAGGACCAGGACATCAGTTGCAGTCAAATCAACCTGACCGACTTCATCACCAAGCAAAAGCCCCTCGAGATTGTGCACACGCCGCAGCGGATCTTCATGTTCTTCGAGTATTCGCACACCTTCCGTGAAATCTGGATGGATGGTCGAGCCATTCCGACGGACCCGGATCCCTCCTACCTCGGCTATTCCGTGGGCCGATGGGAAGGCGACACCCTGATCGTCGATACGGTCGGATTCAACGACAAAACCCTCATCAATGGCATGCCTCATAGCGACGCCGTGCATTTCACCGAGCGCTACACGCGCCCGGATCTGGACACCTTGGAACTGAATATGACGGCCTCGGATCCTAAGGCATATACCAAACCCTGGACGTCGGGGCCGGTAAAGCTGGCCTGGCATCCGGATTGGGAACTCGTGGAAGCCTTCTGCATTCAGGAGGACAACGCAGCCTTTAAGAAGTCCATCATCGACTCGTCGTATGGCCAAGGCCAATCGCCGAAGAGCACGAAAGCTGACAACAAGAAGAGCGATCCAAAGTGAGATGCGTCGCTGTTCGCTTCCCGCGCGCTGAGAGGTGTTTTATGAAGAGACTTTTTTTCGCTTCGGCTGTTGCCTTTCTCGTTCTCGCTGCCGCCAGCTCCAGCTTCGCCCATCACGGGACCGCCGGGTACGACATGTCGAAGACCGTTACCCTCAACGGGACCGTCACCAAATACTACTGGAGTAATCCACATGTGATTCTGTACTTGGACGCGAAGGACGAAAAGGGACAGCTCCAGCATTGGTCCCTGGAATTTGCCGCTCCGCTGCTGATGAAGCGTCAAGGTTGGAGCAGTGCTTCCATGAAGCCGGGCGATCAAATCGTCGCCGAGGTGCATCCGTCGAAGAACGGCGCACCGGTGGGGATCAGCGGCACCGCCACGTTCCTTCTGAAGTTCACCGTCAATGGCACGGAGCTTCCCCATTTGTAAGAACGGCGCGTGATCGCGCCCATGGCCTCGCGTCACGTAAGGAGTTTCACCATGCAGAATCGCCGGATCATTCCAACGGGCCCCGCGCTACCGATACTCCGGATGCGTTGGATCGGGACGTACGCCGTCGCCGTCAGCTTGCTCTGCTGCTCGTCCATCTTGCTGGCGCAGACAACCGCCCCGCCGCAAGCCGCGAAACCTGCGGTTGCGCGCGCCTCCGGCAGCGTGCCTGACCTTTCCGGTAATTGGCTGATCGCGCCGGGCTCGCCCAGTTGGGACTCCGCCGACCCTGCGGGCAAGAACCCGCAGCAGCTCGCCATGACGCCGTGGGCGCGAGAAAAGTTAGCTGCCGCCAAGCCTCCCTTCGGCGACAAAGGAACATTCGACAATCCGAACGATCCCGTGCAGAAATATTGCGATCCGCCAGGCCTCACGCGCCTGTACGGTTATCCCTGGCAATTTACCATCGTGCAGACGCCCGCGAACGTTTACATCCTCTTTGAATATTTTCACCAGTGGCGCCTGGTGACGATGGGCCAGCCTCATCCCAAAGATGTAGACTCCACCTGGCTGGGCGATTCCGTCGGCAAATATGATGGCGACGCGCTAGTCATCGACACCGTAGGCCTGAACGACAAGAGTTGGCTCGACAACGTTGGACACCCGCACAGCGATGCGCTGCACCTAGTCGAGCGCCTTCGCCGCACCAATCACAATGTCCTGCAGCTCGATCTGACGATTGACGACCCCAAGGCCTACACAAAATCCTGGACAGCGCAAAGAACATTCAAGCTCAGTTCCGACCCCATGGGCGAAACCATGTGCTCCCTGTCCGAAAACGAGGACTTTCAGAAAAGCATAATGGACCGCACAGTTCCCGGGACGCCTGCAAAATGACGTTTCTCGCGCTCTCGGACCCACCGCTGCGCGCTTATGCGCTCGCCAGCGGCGTGCTGATCCGTTCGAGCGGTTGCCGTTCTGCCTTGATCCCCAATTTCCATTCCGTTGCCGCGGCGCCGAGCATCAGAGCCGAAGCCAAGAGATAGCCCCAGAACAAATTCGTCTTCGAGCCCGTTCCGATGAGCACGCCGAATAGCACCGGAGCGCCCACGCCGCCGACCAGCGTGCCAACCGCGTAAAACAGCGAGATCGCCAGCGCCCGTATCTCCAACGGAAAAATTTCGCTCACCGTCAGATAGGCGGAACTGGCCGCGCACGACGCTACAAAGAAAATCACAGTCCAGGCCATTGTTTGCGTGAGCGCAGTGAGCATGCCGCGCTGAAACAGCCCGCCGGTAACCGCCAGCAGAATGCCCGAGCCGCCATACGTGGCAACAATCATGGGTTTGCGCCCGACAGTGTCGAATAGCCTCCCAATTAAAATCGGGCCCAGTGCGTTTCCGATAGCAAACGGAAGCAAGTAATAACCAACGCGCCCGGCCGGAACTTGATAGAAGTCGACGAGCAGCAGGGCATACGTAAAAAAGATCGCGTTGTAAAAGAATGCTTGCGAGACCATCAGCGAAAGACCCAGCAGAGAGCGATCGCGATTCTTGTAAATCATCGCGTCCCAGATCTCTTTCCAGGGAGTACGCCGGCGCACACGAATTGTGAGCGGCTGGCCTTCGGGCTCCGGCAATTTCCTTCCGGACTCTTTCTCGATTTCCTCTTCGACCTGACCGACTACCTTCTCCGCCACTTCCTTCTCTCCGTGCGTGAGGAGCCAGCGCGGGCTCTCTGGGATGAAGCGGCGAATGAAAATAATGATCAGGCCAAGCGAAGCCCCAATTAGAAATACGAAGCGCCATCCGAGGGCAGGCGACAGAAAATGCCCATTGAGCAGCACAATGGTTGCAGCCGAACCCAGCGCCGCTCCGATCCAATACGTCGCGTTGATGCTCAAGTTCACCTGTCCACGCAGGCGCGCTGGTATCAATTCATCGATCGCGGAGTTGATGGCCGCGTATTCCCCGCCGATTCCCGTCCCGGTAATTGTGCGGAAGAGCGCATAGCTCCAATAGTTCCAGGCGAAGGCGGAAGCTGCCGTAGCTAGTAAGTACACCAGCAGAGTGATGGTGAATAGCTTCTTCCGCCCCAGGCGGTCCGTCGCATATCCAAATCCGATGGCGCCCAAGACGGCGCCAGCCAAATAAAATGTAGCGCTTGCCCCCACTTGCCCGTCGGACATGTGCAGGGCTTCTTTCAGCACTCCGCCGATCGCTCCCGCAAGCGTGACTTCCAGGCCATCCAGAATCCACGTGGTGCCCAATCCGATGACCACCAGCCAATGCCACTTGCTCCAGGGCAGTCGATCCAAGCGGTTCGGAACGTCGGTGCGAAATTGCTGATCTGATCCCATTTGGCTAGCGTCTTTCTTATCTCCCAGTCAGAATCCGTGGCCGCTGGTATAGGCAAATTCTCTTGGGTTAGATGAAGCTCCGCAGGCTGAGGGGTGACGCGCGAAGGGCAAATTGACAAATTGACAAGTCCAACTGGCATCTACAGGATGTTCCCGGTAGGCCCAGGCGTGAACCAATGCTAGCCTCAACCGGCTCGCTAATTCCAGGCAGATAGGACGCCCAGAGCGCGGATGCCTTCTCGAATTGAAGACTACGCAATGATTGGCGACTGCCAGACGGCGGCTCTCGTCGCCAAAGACGGATCGCTCGACTGGCTTTGTCTGCCGCGATTCGACTCGCCCGCATGCTTCGCCGCTTTGCTGGGTACGGCCGAACACGGACGATGGTTGATCGCTCCAACGAACGGCGCCGCGAAAGTTTCGCGACAGTATCTGCCTGACACGCTGATCCTCGAAACGCAGTTCGAGACCCCGGAAGGAACCGCGAAGCTCATTGACTTCATGCCCTTACGAGAAAAGGGGCCGGTGCTTGTCCGGATCGTGCAAGGCATTCGCGGCAGCGTCGAGATGCGCATGGAACTGACGCTGCGTTTTGATTATGGCCAATCAGTTCCCTGGGTCACTCGCATGGAGGATGGCTCGCTGCGCGCCATTGCCGGGCCCAATATGGTGCTGATGCGAACGCCGGTTGAATTTGCCGACGAGGACCTGAAAACGTTTGCGAAATTCACGGTGAAAGCAGGCCAATCCGTGCCCTTCGTTTTGAGCTACACGCCTTCGCATTTACCGCCGCCCGAAGAAATCGATCCGCTGCGCGCGCTCGAGAGCACCAAGAAATTCTGGGCCGAATGGACGAGCCGCTGTCAATGCCAAGTCGAGCACCAGGACGCGGTGAAGCGCTCGCTGATCACGCTCAAGGCGCTCACGTACTGGCCAACGGGCGGGATCACAGCGGCGGCCACCACGTCGCTTCCGGAATGCCTTGGCGGTGTGAGGAATTGGGACTACCGATATTGCTGGTTGCGCGATGCCTCGTTCACATTGCGGTCGCTGTTGAGATATGGCTATTACGAAGAAGCGGGCCAGTGGCAAGACTGGTTGGTGCGCGCGGTAGCGGGCAGCGCCGAGCAAGCGCAGATCATGTACGGGCTTGCCGGCGAGCGCCTACTCATGGAATGGGAATTGCCCTGGCTTCCAGGATATGAAGGTGCGAAGCCGGTGCGCGTCGGCAATGCGGCCTCCGAACAATTTCAGCTCGATGTGTATGGCGAATTGGCGGGCGCCCTGCATCATGCGCGCGAAGGCAACCTGCCTCGCAATGACGCTGGGATCGATCTTGAATGGGAGCTGCTCGCCCACCTCGAAAAAGTCTGGCGCGAGCCCGACGAGGGAATCTGGGAAGTGCGCGGAGGACGGCAGCAATTCACCCACTCAAAAGTAATGGCCTGGGCTGCGTTTAATTTCGCAATCAAGAGCTGCGAACAGTTCGGCCTGAAAGGACCCGTGGACCGCTGGCGCGCCATCCGCCAGGAAATCCACGAGGACGTTTGCGCTAAGGGTTTTAACACGCGAATCGGGAGTTTCGTGCAAACGTACGGCGGGGAGAATCTCGACGCCAGTCTGCTGCGCATCGCGAAAGTCAGGTTTCTGCCGGCGTCCGATCCACGGGTGCAGGGGACAGTGCGGGCCATTGAAAAGAATCTGATTGTGAATGGGTTTGTGTTGCGTTATCACACGCACGAAACTGAGGACGGTTTGCCGCCGGGAGAGGGCGCTTTCTTGCCGTGTAGCTTCTGGCTGGCCGACGTCTACGCGTTGATGGGCAGGATCGACGATGCACGCAAACTCTTCGAGCGTCTATTGACGTTGCGAAACGACCTTGGATTGCTCTCTGAGGAATACGATTGGCAGGCCAAGCGGCTGGTGGGAAATTTTCCGCAAGCGCTGTCGCACGTTGCGCTGGTCAATACCGCATTTGTGCTCCACCGGGAGGAGACGAGTCCCGCGAAAGCCGCGAGCGACATATCCGAGCGGCGGCAGGACAAGAGCTCGTAGCAACGTGTTGTTTGTCAGTTCCTGTAGATACGGCGAATGCGCGGGATGTCAGCCTTGCGGCACGCCGGGGACAGCCACGCTCGCGGACAATCCTCCGTGGCCGGGACGCGCAGCTTCAGACTTCTGAAACCACCAGAGCAGCGGCAGCAGGATCAACATACCCAGCGCAAAGAACACGAATCCGCCTTCGTGATGAAAACGGCCCGTCAGGAAGCTGGGGTCGACGTGGACGGCCAGCAGAGTGAGGGTGGCGATGCGGACCCCATTCTTGATGATCAGGACAGGGATAGCAGCCACGAGCAATACCGAACGCCGCCAATTCGTTCGCAGGAGCAAATAACCGGCCAGCAAGCATGTGATCAAAAGCGCCTGGGTGGAGCGAATGCCGCTGCATTCCTTGGCCACTTCAATGCTGACTTGCGGCAACACAAAGATCAGCCCTTCGCGCAGAACCGGTGTTCCACTCAAGCGAAAAATCAGCTCGGCGACGTCCGCGGATCCGACCTGCAGCCATTCGATGAACCGATCCAGCAGGAATCCCGGCAGCGGCACCATCAGCAGCAGAAATAGAAGCGGGAAGAGTAAATCCTTAAAAACCGAGGCGCCATAAAAGAATAAGAAACCAGCCCAGATCAGGCACAAAAAGCCCAGGATGGCGAGCGTCAACCAATCTCCTTCGGGCGAAATTGATGCTGCTCTCCGGGCGAGCGCTCCGGCCAAAACGCCGAGGCACAGCAGAATGCCAGCGAAGAAGTGGTTCGGCTCCAAGGTCTTGAACAATCGCTGCCGTTCCATCCACAGCAGGAAGAGGCTGACGAAAGGAATGAGCAAAATGTGAGAGTAGGTGTCGGACGTGAGAGCCACTTGCGTCAGAGCGCGCAATGGCGCCCAGAAAGCCAGGGCGCACGCCGTTGCGTAAGCGCCAAACCAAATCGTGCTGCCGGACGTGTGTGCGGTGCGAGTAGTCATAGGCTCGTTCAGCCGCCGGCACTCTCAGCCAGCACCTTGCGAATCTCGTCGGCCTGCGCCGGCTCTGGCTTGAGCTGCAGCGCTCGTTGAAATTCCTCCTTGGCGTGCGCGGAATCGTCCTGTTTCAGGTAGGCCAAGCCAAGATGGTAGTGGTATGTAGGCTTTTCAGGGGAGGTCTTCACGGCTTCGCGCAGCAACTCGATCGCGGATCCGTACACGCCATTATTGTAAAAGGCCCAGCCCAAAGTATCGGCTGTGTGTGGATCCCGCGGCATGCCCCGCCGAGCGGTTTGCGCCATCGTCAGTGCAACTGCCTTGTCTCCCCCGTGAGCCATCATTGTGGCGGCCAGGTTATTCGCTGCGGGAGGATAATCGGACCGGATCTGCAGCGCTTGGCGATCGAGCGTTTCGGCTTGCTGCCAGTTGCCACGAGCCTCTTCGGCAGTTCCCTCGGCCACGTACAGGGCCACCGCGCGCCGGTTCGTCTGCAGCGCCTTCTGGTATTCAGCGATGGCTTGGTCTCGAGCGCCGCGCTGCACTTGCAGTTGCGCCAGGAACATCACGGCTTCAATGCTGTTGGGATCCAGATCCACGGCCTTCTGCGCCGCTGCTTCCGCCCGGTTGGCGTCTTGACCCTGCAAGAGCAGTTGCGCTTGTAGGAAATAAAAACCGCTGGTGTTTGAGGAACGCCCGATCTGAGCCTGGACCTCGGCCAGCGCTTTCTCCGGTTGTTCCGCCTGCAGTGCCAAGCCGGCCAGGCCGCGCAGGGCTTCCACCGAACCGGGTTCTCGGTCCAGGGCCTGCTGGAAGAGTTTCTCGGCATCTGCGGGACGCTTCTGCGCCAAGCGCACTGCCGCCAGCCGCGCATCGGCAGTCGCGTCGCCCGGCGCCACCTCGAGAGCCTTATTGAGGTAGCCTTCCGCTGCTCCTATATCTCCGCGAGCAAGTCGCTCCGTGCCGCGCACCACATAGCCATCGGGAGCTCGCGGATCGTATTTCATCATCTGGTCGCCGCCCTGTGCCAATTGCACCCAATCGTTCCGCAGCATCGCCACTGCGGCGAGCGCTCGTTGCGCCTCCATGAACCCGGGCGCCACACCGACGGCGGCTTGCCACTCCTTTTCCGCCAAGTCCAGCTGTCCGGACCGGTCGTAGGCGGCTCCGAGCTGAAAATGAGCGTTCGCGCTCTTGGGGTCTTTCTGGACGGCTGCTTGCAGGACCAGGATGGCATCGTCGGCATGCCCGGTGCGGGTCAAGATCTGGGCGCTGGCGATCTCGGCCTCCGGGTTGCCTGGGCTGGTTTTCAGGATTTGATCGTTGACGCTCTTGGCCTCATCGGTTTGGCCCTGCTGGATCAGGATCTGGACGTACGTAGTGCGAACACCGACGTCTTTCGGATACGCCTGGGAAAGCGCCGCAAATTCCGCATGGGCCTTTTCGATCTGCCCCGTTCTCACATAATAATCGCCTAGCATTCGGTAACCGCGCGGGTCGTCGGGAAGGGCCAGCTTGGCGTCACTCATCGTGCGCTCGGCGTCCATCGCGCGGCCCTGAGAAAGGTAGAAGAGCGCTAGCTGCAGGCGCGGAGCGGCTTGCTTTGGATTGGTCTCAATCGCGGCGCTGAACTCTCGTTCCGCATCTGCCCAGCGCATCTCCGAAAAGTACGCGGTGGCCAGCGCCAAGTGCGCGGGGAGATACTTGGGATCAACCGAAAGCGCCTTCTGGAAGCTGGCTTCGGCGTCCTGGAGCTTTTTGCCGCGCGCTTGCAGGCTCCCCAGAGTGGTATAGCCCTCGGGCTGGGTCGGAGCGGTCTGAATGGCTTTCTGGATCTCTTCGGTGGCCAGGGGCAAATTTCCAAGCGCCGCATCGGCCTTGGACAGAATTACTTCCGCTGCGAAGCTATCCGGCTGCAGAACGAGGGCCGCCGCGGCGCGGTCGTGAGCTTCCTGGAACTTCCCCGCCTCCAGCAGAAGCTGTCCCAGATCCGTGAGCGCGTTGACATTTTGCGGGTCGCTATCGACCGTGAGAACTAGCTCGTTCAAAGCGTTTTGTAACTGTGATTCCCGAAGATAGCACTGCGAGAGTTCGTAGTGTGCGGCGGCAAAGCGCGGGTCAATTTGAATGGCGTTTTGCAACTCAATCGCAGCTTCACGGTACTGCCCCTTCTGAAAATACGCCGTGCCCTTGGCGAGGTACTTTTGCTTGCGCACCTGCGGATTGAACGGATTGGAGGAGCAGCCGATCTGCAGGGCCGCCAGCAGCAAAAGCGGAACCACCCAAAAGCGATGTCGACGCACCAAACCCCTCCCTTACAGCGACTTATAGCATACCGGCTCGGCGAGGTATGCGACCGGCCATGATCGCTCAAATGCCGAAACCGTTAACCCAACTTGGCGCACGCTGAGAAAAGGCCGCTCTCTGTGGCCCCTCCGCTTCGAGCTTATTCGGCAAGATCAAACTCGACCGCCTACCTCGACCAGCCGGTAACCGGTAACAAGACGCGAATTCGCACAAATCCACTGCCTCAACTAGGCAAATTGCTTGCCAATCGATAAACAAATGATAACACGGGCGTTAGCTCGGCCCTGAAGGATGAGGCGATGGAAGATATTTACCGTCTTGGGCTACGGAATAGCTGCACCGAAGAGCGTCTCCGATCGCACGAATTCCGAAACCCATCACCTACCGGGTAACCCGCTGAGCAGAAACCGCTGGCCCTACGGCTCCGAGCCATACAGCGAAACGGACGCCGCGCCCCGATCTCGTCCGCTTTAGCCGTCTCGGATATACGCGTTACACGCTGCCCGCTACCCCCGAAGCGGCTGCTGGCGCCGGGCCCAGGGCCGACGCCTCGCGACGGTGCAGAGCTGCGCAAAGGAATCCTCGGACTCGATCACGACGGCGGAACTTCAACCAAGGGTGCGCCAATTTGTGCACCAAGAAAAGAATGCGGTATCATCTGCTGCGTGCTATTCGATTGACTCTGCAACGTTAGGCCCGTAGCTCAGTTGGTTAGAGCGCTACCTTGACACGGTAGAGGTCTGGGGTTCGAGTCCCCACGGGCCTACCACTTCGATCCTTTGATCTGCGGTCGTTTGGCGTTTTGTAATCCACAACCCCAAAACCGGGAAATCCAGTGCCGTAGCAG